>Ga0160436_1000032_pt1 | contig 85402 bp, 74 predicted proteins | sample HID1973M_E0MG_FD_108264 | JGI IMG/M metagenome (GOLD analysis project Ga0160436, IMG submission 108264) | Enriched mosquito-associated microbial communities from UW Madison campus, WI, USA - HID1973M_E0 MG | ecosystem: Host-associated > Arthropoda: Insects > Digestive system > Unclassified ...
ATGATCCGACGTCGTCACCGACTCGAACCCACGCCCCTCCGCAACCACCGCGAACTCCACCAGATCACGCGGCGCGAACTGCTCAGCCGAAGCCTTATACCCAAGACGAAGCGGAAGACTCATCTGCATATTCTCTCTCTCGTGCGGACGCCCCGCAGGCGCGGAAGCGAAGGATGAGGCGCCCGGCGCGCGGATTTCGCACCGCGCGCGAGCGCATACCGTAGAGGGATGACGCGCGCACGACCCTCAGGACACCGGGCGGCGTCGTGCCGGTGACCGAGGATGTGCAGCGCGTCGCCCGCGCCATGCTCAAGGAGTTCGAGGCGCTGATGTCGGCGATCGTCGACCGGGTGTGGCAGACGGTGCCCCCGTACTCGACGCTGCTGCTCGAACGCGCCGACCTCGCCGACCGCATCCGCGAGAACGTCCACAACGTGGTCGTCTGCCTGCTCGAGAACCGCGAGCTCTCCGCCGACGAGCTCGCCCGCTGCGCCCGCAACGGCGAGCGGCGAGCCCTGCAGGGGGTGTCGCATGCGGCCGTCATCCAGTCGTTCCGGATCGCGGAGCGCACCCTCAGCGAAGAGTTCACCAGCTGGTGCGCCCGGATGCAGGTGAAGCCCGCGAGCGCGCGCGCCGGCCGCGAGACCATGATCGACATGCTCGACCGCCTGGAGCGGGCGATGCTCGATGCGTACATGACGATGCAGCAGCAGATCTCGGCCAGCAACCTGCTCACCGAGCCGACGCTCTTCAGCCGCCTCGCGATCGGCTCGCCGATCGATGCCGCGGAGGTGGAGGAGCTCGCCCGCGTGCTGGGGCTGGAGGACACCGACCAGTCGCGGTTCGTGGCGATCGCCGCCTCGCTCGTGGAGGGCGAGGATCCGTCCGCGATCGAGCGGGTGCGCCACCACCTGGTGTTCCGCCTCACCTCGGCGACGGGGGCGACGACCCTCTCGGGCACCGTTCAGGTGGATGGCGGCAGCACGATCGCGCTGCTGGCGCTCGCGTGGCCGGGCGGCTCGGCCGACCTCGTGCCGGTCGTCGAACACGCGATCGCCGAGTCGACCCTGCGCGAGCCGATCCGGGCCACCATCGGGGAGCCACGACTGGGGCTCGCCCAGCTGAACGTGTCGTGCCGGCAGGCGATCCAGACCCTCGACGCGACCCGTGAGGCGCCGCCGCGGCGCGCCGCGCGCTACGTCGACTCGTTGCTGGAGGTGCTCGTGCAGCGCGAGCCCAACCTGCTGCGCGAGCTGCGCTCCCGCTACCTGGCGCCGCTCGGGCCCGACCTCGAGGAGACGCTGCGCACCTATGTGGGCGCCAACCTGTCGCTCGCGGCGACGGCGTCGGCGATGCACGTGCACAAGAACACGATCATCTACCGCCTGCGCCGCATCGAGGACGCGACGGGGGTCGACCTGCACGATGCGCGTGACCTCGCCCGCCTCGTGCTGGCCCTCGATTCCCACTAGCCGTCTCAGCGCAGGCCGGCCCGGCGCGCCGCGTCGTGGATTCCGGCGACGAGCTCCGCGGGGTCGGCGGAGCCGTCGTCGATCAACACGAGCGAGTCGAGGCCCGCGTCGCGGTGGGCGAGGAGTGCGGATGCCGCGTCGTCGGGTGTTCCGGAGACGGTGACCGCCGCGATGGTCGCGTCGTCGACGAGGTCGGCGCCGTCCTCCCCCGCCAGCAGGCGCTCGCGCCAGCGCGCGGCGAGCTCCTGATCGAGACCCGCACGCTCGGTGATCGGTGACGGGCCGTGCATGCCGAGGAACCGGGCGGTGTGCGAGCGCAGCCGGTCGCGCGCCGCATCCGGATCCGACGCGACGGAGAAGGTGGCGTAGGCGACGACGTCCCGGGGGCGGTAGCTCTCGCGCACCCACCGGATGTAGCCGGGCGACGACAGCACCGACAGCATCACGCCATCCGCCTCCGTCGTCGAATGCTCGAGCGCACGCGCGCCCTTCACGCCCCAGACGATCGGGATGTCGCGCGCCGGGTGGGCGTCGAGCTTCGCGTCGACGTGCAGGCCGCCGATGTCGGCCGTCAGCCGCTCGCCGCCGAGCAGGGTACGCAGCCCCCGGGTGTAGTCGACCAGGTGGGCGATGGGACGCTCGAACGGGATGCCGAGCCTGTCCTGCATCCACCCCTTGTTGCTGGCGCCGATGCCGAGCACGCTGCGGCCCTCCGCGATCTCGTCGAGGGCGTGGGCCTCCATCGCCGTGAGGGCGACATGCCGGGTCCACGGGTTCACCACCCCGAGCCCGACCCGCATCCGCGAGGTGACGGCCGCCATCGCACCGGCGACAGAGAACGCGCCCCGCTCGAGGTAGTCCTCGCTCACCCAGACCTCGTCGAGTCCCGCATCCTCCGCCATCCGCGCGAGCGCGACCGCGTCGGCGGCGCTCCGCCGTCCGGAGGGGGCGACGCCGAGCCTCATGCCGCCCCGATGGCCGCGTCGAGCGCGGCGATCTCGGGCTCGATGACCTGCACGGCCGGGAGGCGCTCGGCGGTCGTCGGCACGTCCTTCAGTCCGGTCGAGGTGCCGAGCAGCACCACCGTCTGCTCGGGGGTCACCTCGCCCCGCGCCAGCAGCTCAGGCAGGACCGCGGCGGTGATCGCCGACGACGCCTCCAGGAAGACCCCGTCGAGCGACGCGAGGCTCTTCTGGGCGGCCATCGTCGCCGCGTCGTCGGCGGATGCGGCGGCGCCGCCCGTCGCGACGAGCGCGTTCCAGCCCTGCCAGGTGGCGTAGGGGCTCGCGATCGAGAAGGCGACCGACGGGCCGGCAGGCACCGTCGTCTCGGCGCGGTAGCCGTCGCGGAGCGCGCGGCCGTAGGGTCCGAACGGCTCCGCGGCGATGAGGCGCGGGGTGCGGGAGGCGAGGCCGAGCGCCACCATGTCGGCGAAACCCCGATGCAGGCCCGCGAGCGCGTCGCCGTACGCGACCGGCGCCACCACGACATCCGGCACCTCGCCGAGCTGGGCGTGCAGCTCGTAGGCGATGGTCTTGTAGCCCTCGCAGCCGTAGGGGTTCGATCCGGACGGCGGCCCGACGAAACCGGACATGGGCGCCCAGCCGCGTTCCTCGACGAGGCGGCGCATCAGCACCCAGCGGTCTCCGGGCTTCTCGAGGGCGACGACGTCGGCCCCGTAGCTCTGCATCATCGTCTTCATCGCCTGAGGAACCGAGGCGAGTGTCAGCACGACGCAGCGGATGCCGGCGCGGGCGGCGTAGGCAGCCACCGCCGCGCCGTGGTTGCCCGTGCTGGAGACCACGACCGTGTCACGGCCCTCCTGCACCGCCTTGGTGACGGCGACGGCGGCGAGGCGGTCCTTGTACGACCAGGTCGGGTTTCGCGATTCGTCTTTCACGTGCAGCCGCGGCAGCCCGTGCGCTGCCCCCAGCCCGGGGAGCGGCAGCAGCGGCGTACCGCCTTCGTGCAGCGAGACCACCGGCCCCGGCCCGATCGGCAGCAGCGGCCGGTAGCGGAAGATGCCCGGGTCGTCGGTGGTCTCGAGGCCGCGCAGCCTGCCCAGGTCGTAGCTGGGCACCGCGTACACGTGCCCGCCGTCGACCGCCTGCGGCAGGTAGGCGTCGTGCTCCTCGACCCGCTGCCCGGTGATCGGATGGGTGAGGTGTCCGAGGTAGGCGCTCATGCGGGGATCACCGTCAGCCCTCTCGCCCGGTCGGTGAGCAACCGGATGCCGTCGTCGGTCACCACGAGTGTGTCCTCGACCATCATCCCGCCCCAGCCGAGCTCGTAGTACGGGGTCTCGAAGCAGAACGTCATCCCGGGAAGCAGCAGCTCCTGACTACCCGGACGCACGATGGGCGCCTCGTACACCTCGAGGCCGATGCCGTGGCCACAGTGCTGGCGGCGGTACGGCTTCGGTCCGCCCGAGGATTCGACGACCTCGATCGCGGTGTCGAACAGGGCCTCCGCCTGAACTCCGGGGGCGGCGAGCGCGAACTGGGCGTCCTCCCCCGCGAGGATCGCGTCGTAGAAGGCCGTCTGCTTCGCGCTCGGCTCCCCGACGACGGCCGTGCGGCCGAGGTCACTCCAGTAGCCCTCGTACATCCCGCCGACATCGAACCGCAGCAGGTCGCCGCGCTCGAGGGCACGGCCGGTGGCGTACGCGTCGGCGAGTGCGGAACGCGGACCCGAGGTCACCACGACGAAGCGCGGCTCGGCATGGGCGGCGACCATCTCGGTGGCGACGACGGAGGCGATCTCCGCCTCGGTGACGCCCACCCCGGCCGCGCCGATCCCGGCGAGGATCGCCGACTCGACGATGCGCGCGCTGCGCTCGATCAGGTCGACCTCCCCGGCCAGCTTCACCGAGCGCACACCGGCGAACCAGTCGCTCGCATCGTCGAAGCGCACGCCGGGCAGCAACTCGGCGAGCGCCGAACGCAGCGGAGCCGGGCAGGCGCGCTCGTCGAGGCCGATACGCGCCGAGCCGAGCCCGAGCCGCAGCACTGCCGCCGCGATGCCGGCCGCGTAGTCGGCGTTCTGCTCGACCAGGCGGGTCGCCTCCGCCGCACCGCCCTCCGACTCGAAGAAGAAGCGGCCGTAGGCGAGGTAGTCGCCCTCCACCAGCCCGGCGTCGAATCCGGGTGCGCTGTCGGCCACCGGGCCGACCACGAGGAGCTCGTCGGAGCGCACCAGCGCGGCGAGGGGCGAGATGCCGTGCACCGTCGCCGAGACGCTGCGGTAGCCGGTGGCGTAGTCGAAGTTCGCCGCGCTGAGCGCGAGCACGGTGTCGAACGGGGCCGACAGCAGCTCGTGGCGCAGCCGGTCGCGGCGGGCCGCGACGAGTCCCTGGTCGATGAGTCGGGCGTTCACGCGGTCGCTCCGATCTCGCGACGGTACGGCTGGATCACGTTCTCGGCGAACTCGGCCATCATGTCGAGGGTCTCCTCGACCGTGTTGCAGGCGAACAGCAACGCGGACATGGTGGTCACGCCGGCGGCCGCGTAGGCGCGCACCTGCTCGAGCATCTGCTCGTGGTTGCCGACCAGGTTGCGGTTCACCCAGTCGTCCTTCTGGTCCTTCAGCGTCGTCTTCGACAGCGAGCGCATGTGGTTGGCCAGCTGCGAGGTCTCGAACGCGGCGAGCGCGGAACGGGTGTCCTTGCCCGGCGCGACCGAGAACTGCGGCGCCACATCGAAATCGGCGGGCAGTTCGCGTCCCGCGGCCACCGCCATCCGCCGGATCTCGGCGAGCCCGTCGGCGACCTCGGACGGGGACAGCACGGCGGGGATCCAGCCGTGGCCGTACTTCGCGGCGCGCTCGCGCGAGCCGACCGCGTTGCCGCCCGAGAGGATCGGCAGGGGGCTCTGGCGCGGCTTCGGGAAGCTCTCCACATCCGTGAACCGCACGTAGCGGCCGTCGAAGCTCGCCCGGCGTTCCGTGAACAGCAGCTGGAGGCCCTGCAGGTACTCGTCGGCGTGGGTGCCGCGGTGCAGTTCGCGGTCCGGGTCCATGGCGAGCGACTCCTCGCGGTAGGCGCCGATGCCGACACCGAGGATGAACCGCCCGCCCGAGAGCTGGTCGAGGGTCGCCGCCTGCTTGGCGAGCATCACCGGGTTGCGGAACGCGAACACCGTGATGGCCGTCGCGAGCCGGAGCGTCGTCGTCGACGCGGCGACGTACGAGAGGTAGGCGTAGGGGTCGTAGTAGCGCGGCGGGTCGGCGAACTCTTCACGCACGTACCGCTGGGTGGTCACGTGGTCGTTGCCCCAGACGCTGTCGAAGCCGAGCCGTTCCGCCTCGACCGCGAGCCGCACGGCCTGCTCCGGGTCCGCATAGGGAACCGGGTACATCAGCCCCTCCGTGCCGGTGGGGACACCGAGACCGAATCGCATCTACTTCTCCTCGTGGGTCAGGGAGGCCGTGGCCTCCGAATCGGCCGGGTCGCGGTGGCGACGTCGGCCGGGGTCCATGGACGGCACGGCGGCGAGCAGGGCCCTCGTGTAGGGCTCGCCGGGCGCGTCGAGTACGCGGGTGCGGGGGCCGAGCTCGACCACCCGCCCCCGCTGCATGACGGCGACGTCGTGGGCGATCGCGCCCGCCACATCGATGTCGTGGGTGATGAAGACGTAGGCGACACCCGTCTCGGCCTGCAGCTCGCGCAGCAGGGCGACGATGCGTCCCCGAACCGACTGGTCGAGCCCCGAGGTCGGCTCGTCGAGCACCACCAGACGTGGCTCGGGCGCGAGCGCACGCGCGATCGCGACCCGCTGCTGCTGGCCGCCTGAGAGCTCACCGGGACGCCGGCGACGCAGCTCCCGCGGAAGGTGCACCAGGTCGAGCAGCTCGTCGATGCGGGCGCTGGTGTCTGCGCGCGAGAGCCCGGCCAGCAGCCGCAGTGGCTCCGCGAGGGTGCCCTCCACCGTGAACCGCGGGTCGAGCGACTGCAGCGGGCTCTGGAAGACCATCTGGATGCGCCGGCGGAGCTCGCCGCGGAAGGCGCCCCTGATCTCGGCCCCATCGAACCGCAGCTCTCCGGCATCCGCGCGCTGCAGGCCCGCGACGATCGACCCGAAGGTCGACTTGCCCGAACCGGACTCGCCGACGATCGCCAGGGTGCGACCCGCATCCACCTCCAGATCGATGCCGTCGAGCGCGACGACGGTATGCCGTCCGGTGGTGAACGTCTTGCGGAGGCCCCGCGCCTCAAGCAGCGCCATCTCGCACCTCCAGCTCGCGGCCCGACTCGAGCAGGTAACGCGTGTACTCGTGCTGCGGGTCGGCGAAGACCTGCGCGGTCGGCCCCGACTCGACCAGGTCGCCGCGATAGAGCACGTTGACGCGGTCGCAGGTCTCGGCGACGACGCCCAAGTCGTGGGTGACCAGGAGCACGCCGCATCCGGTCTGGTCCACCAGCTCGACGATGAGGTCGAGGATCTGCGCCTGCACGGTCACATCGAGAGCCGTGGTCGGCTCGTCGGCGATCAGCAGGCGCGGGCGGCAGGCGAGCGCCATCGCCACCATGACCCGCTGGCACATGCCGCCCGACAGCTGGTGCGGGTACTTGCGTGCCGCCGCCTCCGGTGCGGCGATGTGCACGCGCTCGAGGAGGGCCGTCGCCTCCGCGTACGCCGCCTTCTTGTCGAGCCCCTGATGGAGGGCGACCATGCGGGCGATCTGCGCCCCGACTCGCATGAGGGGGTTCAGCGAATCGCGCGGGTTCTGGAAGATCATCGCGAACCGCGACGACACGGAGCGCTCCGCGGCGGAGGTCACGTCGACACCGTCGACCAGGAACCGCCCGGAGGTCATCCGCAACCCCGACGGCAGGATGCCCATCGTGGCGAGCGAGGTCATCGACTTCCCGGAGCCGGATTCGCCGACGAGCCCGACGATCTCGCCCGCTCCGACCTCCAGCGACACCTCGTCGAGGATGCGTGCGCCCGAGGCCACCACATCCACGCTGAGGGATTCGATCAGAAGCCTGCTCACTGGGTGTCTCCCGCCAGCTCGTCGCCGATGAAATGCAGCGCCATCACCGTGATGGCGATCATGAGCCCCGGGAAGAAGGCGGTCCACCATTGCCCGGTGAGCATGTTCGTGGCGCCCTCCGCCACCATGACCCCCCACTCCGCGGTCGGCGGGTGGATGCCGATCCCGAGGTACGCGAGCCCCGCCACGTTGAGGATCGAGTACCCGCAGACGAGCGTGAACTGCACAGCGGCCGGGCGGATCGAGTTGGGCAGCACATGCAGGAACGCGACCCGGTGCCAGCGTGCACCGGACACCCGGGCGGCCGACACGTACTCCAGCTCCCGCTCGCTGAGCGCCTTCGCCCGCACGAGCCGCACGAACGGCGCCACCTGTGCGACCGCCAGCGCGATCGCCAGATTCGGGATGCTGTCGCCGATCGAGACGAGCAGGATCATCGCGAGGATGAACCCGGGGAACGCCATCAGGATGTCGACCACCCGCATGACGACGTCGTCGAAGCGTCCGCCGATGTAGCCGGAGAGCACGCCGATCGCGGAGCCGACCAGCATCGCGATCACGGCGACGCTCACGCCGAGGGCGAGATCGATCCAGATCGCGTGCACCGAGCGGGCGAAGATGTCGCGCCCGTAACTGTCGGTGCCGAAGAGGTGCTCCGCCGACGGCGGCTGGAACGCGGGCGCGACCATGGCGGCCGGGTTCGCGACGAACAGCGGGCCGATGGCGCCCAGCAGCACGAGCGCGCCGATGATGACGACGCCGACCACCAGGAACGGACGCCTGCGGCGGACCCGGCGGCTCTCGACAGCCGAGGCGCGAACGGGTGCGGATGCGGGTGCGGCGGTCACGAGACGCGTCCTCCCAGTCGGATGCGCGGATCGATGGCGCCGTAGAGCAGGTCGACGGCGAAGTTCAGCACGATGTAGATGACGCCGATGATCAGGGCGTAGCCCTGCAGCAGCTCGAGGTCGTTGCTGCCGAGCGCATCGAAGGCGACCCGCCCCATCCCCGGCCAGCTGAAGAGCCGTTCGACGATCACGTTGCCCCCCAGCAGGAAGCCGAACACCAGGCCGATCGCCGTGAGCACCTGCAGCATGGCGTTGCGCAGCTGGTCGCGCCAGAGGATCTCCCGACCGGGCACACCATACGCACGAGCGGTGCGCACGAAGCCGCTCTCGGAGGTCGCGATCATCGACGAACGCACCATCTTGAGCACCGCGGCGGATGCACCGAGCCCGAGGGTCAGGGCCGGGAGCGCCAGGTAGCGCAGCGCCTGCCAGCTCGCGGCGAAGTCACCGGTGAGGAGCCCGTCGAGCACGTACATGCCGGTGACGTGCTCCGGCGGCGGCATCCCGATCGGCAGCCGGCCGACCGGCCCGGGGAAGAGCTTCGCCACCGAGTAGAGCCCGAAGATGAGCAGGAGCCCGAGCCACACCGGGGCCATGCTCGAACCGAGCACGGCGAAGACGCGGGCGACGGCGTCGCTCGGTCGTCCGCGGCGCGCGGCCGCCAGCATCCCGAGCGGGAAACCGATCAGCAGGGCCAGCACGAGACCCGCGACCGCGAGCTCGATCGTGGCCGGGAGGCGGGCGAACAGCTCGTCGGCGACCGGCCGTCCGGTCGAGACGGCGGTACCGAGGTCGCCGTGCAGCAGGCCCCACAGGTAGTCGCCGAGCTGCGCGATGAGGGGCTGGTCGAGTCCCAGCTTCGCGCGCAGCGCCTCGATGTCCTCCGGGCTGGCTTCGGGGCCGAGTCGCGCGGCGGCCGCATCCCCGGGGAGGATGCGCACCACCATGAAGACCACCAACGCGAGGCCCACCACGGTCACGAGCGAGATGCCCACGCGGCGGAGGAGATAGCGGATCACGGGAGACCTTCGGGTCGAACTGGTTCGGGTGCAGAGGAGGGCCGACCGGGCAGGAGGTCCCGGCCGGCCCCTCGGGTCACTGCTTGGTGAGGTACTGCAGACGCAGCTGCTCGGTGTTGTCCTTCGTGAGACCCGACACCCCGTCGCGCACCACGAAGGTCCAGTCCGGGTTCCAGATCGGCACGAACGGCATCTGATCGAAGATGATCTGCTGCGCCTGGGCGGAGATCGCCTCGCGCTCGGCCTCGTCGAGCGTCTCGAATCCGGTCTGGATGAGGGCGTCGAGCTCCGGGTTGCTGTAGGTGGTGAAGTTCGTGCCCGAACCGGTGCCCACGAGCGACCTCATCTGATAGAACGGGTCGGCGCCCCATCCGAGGAAGTTGTTGAGGTACATCGGCAGCTCACGTGCGTTGGTGCGCTGCGTGAACTCCGCATCCGGGAGGGCCGCGATCTCGACGGTGATGCCGATCTCGGCGAGCGCCGACTGGATGTAGACGGCGGCGCGCGACTCCACACCGGACGACTGCTTGAACGACAGCGTGGTGGTGAACTCGCCGACGCCGGAACCGGCGAGCAGTTTGCGTGCGGCATCCAGGTCCTGGGCGAACTCGCCCGCGTCATCCGAGTGGGTCACCATGCCCTCCGGCACCACGCCGGTGGAGGCGTTGGCGTAGCCGTACATCACCTCGTCGACGAAGGTGTCGTACGGGAGCGCGAGCGCGATCGCCTGCCGCACGGCGGGGTCGTCGAACGGGGCGACGCTCGTGTTGAAGCCCAGGTACTCGAGGCGGTTGGAGTCCTCGGAGACGACGGTCAGGCCGTCGACCTTCTCCAGCTCCTTCACCTGGTCGAGCGGGAGGCCCTGCGCGAGGTCGATCTCGCCGCTCTGCAGGAGCAGCGCGCGCTGCGCCGGGTCGCTCACGAACTGGATCGTGATGCCGGAGTTCTTGATGCGGTCCTGGTCGTAGTACGCCTCATTGGGGGCGAGCGTGATGCTCGTGGTGGGGTCGTACGACGCGACCGTGTAGGGACCGGAGGAGTTGTCGTTCTCGCGGAACCAGTCGGCGGCCCACACGTCCTCATCCGTCGCGTTCGCGTCGCCCGACTCCTTCGAGAGGATGCCGAAGGGCTGCATCGCGAGCAGCTTCGGCAGCAGCGGGGTCGCGAACGGGGTGGTGACCTGCACGGTGAGGTCGTCGAGGGCGACGAACTGGTCGGCGCTCGTGATGCCCACCATCGGGTAGAGCACCTTGATGTAGCCGGGGCCCTCGAGGCCGCGCTGGAACGTCCAGACGACATCCTCGGCGGTCAGCGGCGAACCGTCGGCGAAGGTGAGGCCCTCACGGAGGGTGAGGGTGAGCACGGTGCCATCCTCGGAGAACTCGTAGCCCTCGGCGAGCGCCGGGTCGAATCCGTCGACCGTGCCGATCTGCACGAGTCCGTCGGAGGACGCCGTGTACGTCTGCTCGATGAGCTGCTCGACGAGGCTCCCCGTGGTCACCATCGAGGCGGGCGTGCGCCACGCCTGCGGGTCGAGGATGTCGACGGAGCTGTCGAGGCTGATCACGAGAGGCTTCTTGGTGTCATCGCCCCCGCCCGCCTCTGGGGTGTCTCCGGTCGTACACGCGCTCAAGGCGAGCGCACCGGTCAGAACGAATGCGGCGGACGCGGTGATGCGTCGGCGGTTCGTGGTCACGATCGGATGCCTCCAAAGGGTCGGGTTTCGGCGGATGCCGGATGTGCAGCGGGGTGCGACGAAGCTGCTGTCGGCTGGGGCGACATTGCCAGTCTTGGGCAGCGCACCCGACCGGACATCGGTCACCGCGACAAACTCCGCGCGCGCCTTGTTGTGACGCGTCACGAACGGACACGGAGGCCTCGCCCGGCGCCTGCGCCCCGTTCCGCGGGCCGTCGGGGAGGTTCACGGAGCTGCACCCCGGCCGGTGGAAACACGGGGGAAATGTGTCGCAGCACAGCCCCGGGGCGCCCGGCCGGCGCGGCTACGACGGCGTGATCACGTCGAGATACGCGTGCGCGTCCTCGAGCAGGGACACCCATTCGGCGTCGGATGCGGTGGCCGGCATCACCACCCACTCGCGCATCTCGCGCTCGCGCATCACCATCCGCTCGACCGAGCCGGCGGCGACGAGCTCGTCGGCTCTGGCCTCCGGCACCTTCGCCATGAGCCCGCCTGCGTGGGGCACGACTGCGAAGATCTTGCCCCGGAGGCTGAGGCCGTCGGTCGAGAACATGCGGCCCCAGGCGACGCCGGGTCGCGCGAGGAACGGCACCGCGAGCCGCTCGAGCCGCGCGCGCGACGCGTCGGCGGCGGCCCTTTCCGCATCCGTGACCATGCGCCGAGTGTGCCACCGGGCACCGACGCGCCGCACCCCTGCGGTCAACTCCGACTCGCACGCCTAGCAGACCGCTCCGAGCGGGTATGGCCCCGGTTCCGTCGGAGTTCGCCCCACCACCGCGCACACGCGAAAGGCGCGGCCACCCCGTGGGGTGCCGCGCCTTGTCGCGAGAGGGAACGCTCAGGCGTCGACCTGCGCGTGCGAGAGGGCCCAGTTCAGGGCGTACTCGGCCACTTCCTCCCAGCCTTCCTGCGAGACGATGCGGTGCGTGCGCCCCGCGTACTCCTTGTATTCGACGACCGACGGGCTGCCGGTTGCCTGGTACTTCTTCACGATGGCCTTGCCGATGGCCGGCGGCACCACGTGGTCGATCTCACCGGTGATGACGAGCAGCGGCGCGCGGTCGGTCTTGGCGTAGTCGACGTGGCTGACGCCGCCCTTCTCGTTGAACGCGCCTGCGACGCCCTCGAAGAACACCTTGTTGTAGGAGTTCACCGCGAACTCCTCCCAGATCTTGTCCGACTCGGCCCGGGTGAGGTCGTTACCGAAGGTGAAGTGGAAGTGGGCCTTCGAGATGGGCTTCGCGCCGTTCTTGTCGAACGGGTTGGCGAGGATCGGGAAGCCGGTGCGCAGCGTCGACGGCGGCAGCGTCGTGATGCCGGCGGGCTGTCCGGGGGTGACGCCCACGTAGGCGACGCCGAGGTCGCGGTCGGCGAGCATCTGGGTGAGCAGGCCGCCGAACGAGTGGCCCATGATGATCGGCTTCTCGGGCAGGGCGCGGATGATGCGCTCGTAGTGGTCGGCGATCTGCTTCAGGCCGATGCCCTTCAGCGCCTCCGGGTTGTTGCGGATGTCGGCGACCTCGCGGTCGTCGATGCCAGGCCATCCGGGGCGGATCACCTGGTGACCGCGGGCTTCGAAGTACTCGGCCCAGGTGTCCCAGCTCTTCGGGGTCATCCAGAGGCCGTGGACCAGGACGATGGGGGTCTTGGTGGTGGTCATGTTTCCTTCTCCTTCGGTTCGTCGTTCCTGATGTAGAACGATCGTTCTTTCTTGATGTTCCCGAAGGTAGACCCGCCGAATCCGGATGTCAAGCAAAAAGAGAAAGATCGTTCTATCATTTTTCTATGGCGATCTCAGAACCTCGCGAACGACTGCTCCGCACGGCATCCGAACTCTTCTACCGGGAGGGCATCCACGCCGTCGGCGTCGACCGGATCGTCGGCGAGGCGGGCGTCACGCGCGCCACCTTCTACCGCCACTTCCCCGGCAAGGAGGACCTCGTCGAGGCCTACCTCGGCGTCGAGGACTCCCACATCCGCGGCGCCTTCAGCGCGGCCGGTGAACTCAGCGACGACCCGCGCCGACTGCTCGAGCTCGTGATCGAGGGCCTCGCCGACGATGTCGCCCGCAACCACACGCGCGGCTGCCCCTTCATCAACGCGTCGGCGGAGTACCCGGATGCCGCGAGCGGCGTACGCAGGACCGTCGCCGAGCACCGCGCCTGGTTCCGCACCACGCTCGAGCAGCTGCTCACGGCCAGCGGCGCCGACAACCCTGAGGAGCGCGCCGGACAGCTCGTGCTCCTGCGCGACGCGGCGATGGTCGGCGGGTACCTCGACGGCTGGGAGCAGGTGCGGTCGGCGTTCATCGACGCCGCCCGCCACGCCGCAGCGCTCGACTAGGGCCTCTTCGGGGGCGCACCCGTTCGGGGGCTAGATGCCGACCCGTCCGGTCCAAGACGGTAGTCATATGACACTGTCGACCGTCGCGCCCTCCGCGGGCTGGTTCCCCGATCCCGGGGATCCCGCGCAGGAGCGCTGGTGGTCGGGCGAGTCATGGACCGAGCATCACCGCGAGGTTCCGAGCGCTCCCGCCGTCGCCGCACCCGCCGAACAGGCCGACGAGCCCGCGCAACCCGACTACGTCTTCGAGATGGCCGCACAGCCTGCCGAGCCGGCCCCGCGGCCCGAGGCGGCGAGCGCTCCCGCTGTCACCGAGCCCGCCGCCCCCGCATCCCGGCCCACGCTTCCCTCCTTCGAGGAGCTGCTCGCGGCGGCCGCCGCGCCCGCCCCCGGCGACTTCCACGACCCGAGTGCCGTCGAGCCGGTCGCCGAGCCGTGGCGACCGAAGAGCTACGGCGCACCCGCCCCGGAGCCGTCCGAACCGTTCGAGGCGCCCGCGGATACCGTGGCCGCCGAGCCTGTCGCCCCGGCCGCGCCTGAGGCGGCACCCGTGCACGACGTCGCGGCAGTCGAGCTCGCAGCGGCGCCCGCCCCGGTCTTCGAGGTGGCTCCCGAGCCCGCGCCCGTGCCCGTGTTCCCGCAGTCGGCGTTCCCACAGGACGCACTCCCCCAGCCGGCGTTCCCACAGGACGCACTCCCCCAGCCGGCGTTCCCACAGGACGTGTTCCCGCAAGACGCGTTCCCGCAAGACGCGTTCCCGCAGGACGCGCAGCCCGCATTCCCGCAGCCCACGTTCCCGCAGGACGCGCTCCCCCAGCCCGCCGCCCCGCAGCCCGCGCTCCCCCAGGCCCCAGTCCCGCAGCCGTCCATGCCCGCCGCGCCGGCGCCCGTTGCCGCACCTGCCGGGTTCGCCATGCCCACAATGCCCGCCGCCCCCGCGCTGCCGCCCGAGCCGGGACTCGTGATGCCGTCGGCGCCGATCCTCGACGCCGCACCCGCACGCGCGGAGCAGACGGCGCGGCATGCAGAGGTCGTGGCCGAGATCGTGCCGCCGGTCCCCGCGGCCCCGCCCGCTCCGGCGCCCGTCGGCTACACCGCATCCGCCGACCCGGCCGTCGCGAACCGCTACCGCATGGCGCTGCACAACCCCGAGCCCGAGGCCGACGCGCAACCCGACCCGTTCGGCGCGCCCCTGATGGGCCCCTACCCCACGGGTGCCGCTCCCACGGGTGCCGCCCCCGCGTCGGCGCCGAATCAGCCCGGATGGCAGGGGATGCCGCTGCCCGGCGCGGCGCCCGTCGGCATGCCCGGCGTCGCGTTCAGCCCCACCGTGCCCCCGCCCTACTCCGTTGCAGCACCCGCGGAGGGCAGCAACAAGACCGCATGGACGGCCCTCGGCAGCGGCGCCCTCGCGATCGGTCTCGCGGTGCTCTTCCTCTTCTTCGATCGCATCGGGCTCTGGCCCGCGCTGCTCGCGTTGGCCGCGGTCGTGCAGGGCACCATCGCCGCCGTGCACTCGCGCAAGGTGCGTTCCGGCCTGGGGGCGGCGATCACCGCGATCGTGCTCGGCGTGGTCGCGATCGTGATCATGGTCACGACGGCCATCCAGTGGACCGTGAACCCCGAGTACGTCATGGATGGCCGCTCGATGGAGGTCGAGATCGTCGCCTCCTCCGAGCAGCTGGGCGTCGACCTGGTCAGTGCGACCTGCCCGGCCGACCTCTCCGGTGTCGCCGGCGACACGCTGTCGTGCACGGCGGAGGGCGCGGACGGCACCGTCTACCCCGTCGAGATCACCGTCGACAGCGAGGGCTACTTCAACTGGACGATCGTCGATCCGACCGGCTCCGCCTGACCCGGGCGAGGGCGGGCCGCGAACTCAGCGCGGCTGCTCGAGGAAGTCGGCCACCACGCGGGGCACGTACGGCGACACGTCTCCCCCGAGGGCCGCAACCTGCCGCACGAGCGAACTCGACACGTGGGCGTGCGCCGGGTCGGGCAGCATGAAGATCGTCTCCACCTTCGCCAGGTTGCGGTTCACGATCGCCATGGGCGTCTCGTACGCCACGTCGACCTGCGAGCGGATGCCTTTCACGAGAACGCTCGCCCCCACATCCGTGCAGTAGTCGACGAGCAGGCCCACGCTCCAGCTGGTGACGAGGATGCTGCCCGGGATGCGGGCCTCGGCGATCGACTCCTGGATGAGCGACACCCGCTGGGCGATCGGCAGGAGTGCCGATTTGTCGGGGTTGTGCACCACCAGGACGTGCAGTTCGTCGAAGAGGTGGGCGGCGCGCTCGATGACATCGAGGTGGCCCAACGTCACAGGGTCGAAGGAGCCGGGAACGACGGCGATCCGGGTCATGTGATCAGCGTATCGGCCCTACGTGACCATTTCGTTACGAGACGCGGACGTCACGCCTTGCCGAGGAAGGCGCGCTCCGCGTCGTCGAACCGCCGGGTGACGGAGGCGCGCAGCGCGTCGTGGGCGGCGAGGGCCGGATCCGACTCGAGCAGCCCCTCGGCCGCGGTGCGGGCGTCGGCGATCACCTCCGCATCCTCGACCACCCGCAGCAGCTTGAGCGAGGAGCGCCGGCCCGACTGGGTGCCGCCGAGCACATCCCCCTCGCGCCGCAACTCGAGGTCGGCCTGCGCGAGCTCGAAGCCGTCGAGGGTGGCCGCGACCGCGTCGACCCGCTCGCGGGCGAGCGTGCTCGGCTCCGCCCGGGTGACGAAGAGCGCGATTCCGGGCACGCCGCCACGACCGACCCGGCCGCGCAGCTGGTGCAGCTGAGCGACGCCGAAACGATCGGCGTCGAGCACGATCATGGTCGATGCGTTCGGAACGTCGACGCCCACCTCGATGACGGTCGTCGCGACGAGCACGTCGATGTCGCCCGCGGCGTAGGCCCGCATCGTGCGGTCCTTCTCCTCGCCCGACATCCGCCCGTGCAGCGGCTCGATGCGGCGCCCGGCGAGCGAGGGATGCGTGCGCAGGCGTGCGAGGGTCTCGTCGACCGCGGCAGGCGGCAGGGTCTGCTCGCTCTCGTCCAGCTCGTCGGCATCCGCATCTTCGACCTGGCCGGCCTCGATCGCGGGGCACACGACGAACCCCTGCCGCCCCTCGGCGAGCTCCTCGGAGAGCCGCTCCCACACCCGCGCCTCCCACCCGGGATGCTCGGCGAGCGGAACCACGTGCGAGGTGATCGGTGCGCGTCCCGCGGGGAGTGTGCGAAGCGTCGACACGTCGAGATCGCCGAACACCGTCATCGCCACCGTGCGCGGGATGGGCGTCGCACTCAGCACGAGCACGTGCGGCGCCTGCCCCTTCAAGCGGATCGCCTCGCGCTGCTCGACCCCGAAGCGGTGCTGCTCGTCGACCACCACGAGGCCGAGGTCGGCGAAGGTCACGTTGTCGCCGAGCAGCGCGTGGGTTCCGACGACGATCGCGGCTCCCCCGGATGCGGCCGCGAGCATGGCCTTGCGCCGCTCGGCCGTGGGCAGCTGGCCGGTCAGCAGGGTGACGCGCAGACGCGCCGCGAGATCCGGGCCCAGCATCGCCACGATCGAGCGCAGGTGCTGCCCGGCGAGCACCTCGGTGGGTGCGAGGAAGGCCGACTGGCCGCCCGACTCGGCCACCGCGAGCATCGCCCGCAGCGCGACGAGCGTCTTGCCCGATCCGACCTCGCCCTGCAGCAGCCGGTTCATGGGGATGCCTTCGCGCAGCTCGGCCTCGATCTGCTCGCCGACCTCGCGCTGGTCGTCGGTGAGCGGCCACGGCAGCGACGCCTCGAACGCCTGCGAGATCGGGCCGGGGATGCGGGGAGGGCCGGTGATCGCGCGGCGGGCGGCACGCTGCCCGAGCAGCGCCAGCTGCAGCACGAGCGCCTCCTGGAACCGCAGCGCGTCGCGCGCCTGCCGCCAGTCGCCGTCGCTCTCGGGGCGGTGCACCTTCTCGATCGCATCGCGGTAGCTCATCAGCCCCCGGGCGGCGCGCACCTCATCCGGCACCGGGTCGGGCAGCGGCGGCAGCACGTCGAGCACCGTCTCGACCGCCTTCTGCAGCTTCCAGCTGGGGAACGACGCCGTCGCCGGGTACAGCGGCACGGGCGTCTCGGCCCATTTCTTGGCCTGCCCGGCGTCCATCGCGGCCGCAGCATCCGGATCGAACAGCTCGTAGTCCGGGTGGGTCAGCTGCCGGGCGCCCCGATAGGCGCCGATCTTGCCGGAGAAGATGCCCCGCACCCCGGGCCTCAACTCGGCCTTCCGGAACGGCTGATTGAAGAAGGTGAGGGTCAGGATGCCGTGGCCGTCGCTGATCGTCGCCTCGAGGATCGAGCCCTTGCGGTTCTGCATCCGGCGCTCCGACACCGACCGCACCTCGGCCACGATGGTGACCGGCTCGTCGATGCGCAGCTCGCTGAGGGCCGTGAGCTCACCCCTGCGGGCGTAGCGCCGCGGGTAGTGGGCGAGCAGATCGCCGACCGTGCGCAGGCCGAACGACTTCTCGAGCACCTGCGCCGTGCGACCGCCGAGCGCGGACGCGAGCTTGGCATCCAGCGGCGAATCCACCCTCCGAGCGTACCGAGGGCCGGTGACCGGATGCGGCGCTCACCCTCCCCGGCTGAACATGCGCGCGACGGCCACCATGTCGGCATCCGCGTGCCCCGCCTCGGCGGTGCGTTCGTAGAGCTCGGCGACGAGTTCGAGGATCGGCGTCTGCGCACCGGCCGCGCGGGCGGCGTCGAGCGAGAGGCCGCAGTTCTTCACCACGTCGGCGACCGCCGCCTGCGCGGTCTCGTCACCCGCGACCAGCTTCGCGCCCTTCACCCGCCCGATCGCGCTGTCCATCGGGCTCGCCTCCAGCACGCGCAGCATCGCGTCGAGCTCGACCCCCGCGCTACGGGCCGTGGTGATCGACTCTGCGAGCGCGGCCACCATCGACATCATGTAGTGGTTCACGGCGAGCTTCGTGCGGAGCGCTCCCGGCACCTCCCCGCACGGAACCGCGGCGACACCGAGCGGCGCCAGCAGCTCGCCGATGCGCCCGACCTCGTCGGCATCCGACCCGGCGAGCATCAGCACGAGGCGCCCCTGTTCGGCGGGCACCCGCGACCCCGACACCGGCGCCTCGACGTAGCGCCCGCCCGCATCCCGGATGTCGGCGTCGAGCGCCGCGGAGTAGGCGGGCGAATTGGTGCCCATCACGACGATGGTGCGGCCCCCGACGCGACGCGTGAAGGCATCCGTGCCGCGCCCCAGCACCCCGTCGGTGGCCGGTTCGTCGCGCAGCATCAGGATCACGACCTCGGATGCCGCGAACAGGGCATCGAGGTCGGGGGCCGGCGTCGCGCCGCGTTCGACGAGCGCGGCGCACGACTGCGCGCGCCTGCTCCACACCGTGAGGTGCACCCCCGCGTCGAGCAGGCGGCCCGCCATCGGCGCGCCCATGATGCCGATCCCGGCGAATCCGACTCTCATGCCGGAATCCTCACACGCGGGGTGCGGACCGGCACCGGGCCAGTCGCCCACGACCGGCTCGTTTGGCGCGGGATGCCCGCGGATCGCTAGCCTGAGCGCGTGACCCGCATCATCGCCGGATTCGCCGGCTCGCTCGCCCTGACGGTGCCGAAGTCCGGCACGCGTCCGACGAGCGACCGCGTGCGGGAGGCGATCTTCTCGGCGCTCGAAGCCCGTGGGCTCGTGGCGGGCGCACGCGTGCTCGACCTGTATGCCGGCTCGGGTGCCCTCGGCCTCGAGGCCGCATCCCGTGGCGCGTCCGAGGTCACGCTCGTCGACAGCTCGCGCGACGCCGCCACCATCTCCCGCCGCAACGCGGAACGCGTGGCCCGGGCGGCTCCCGCGCACGCGGCCCCCAGCATCCGCACGGTCGTGCAGCCGGTGCAGGCGTTCCTGGCGGGCGCCGTCGGCGGGTGGAACCTGACCTTCCTCGACCCGCCCTACGACCTCACCGGCGCCGTGCTCGTCGACGACCTGCTGCTGCTGGCCCCGCGCGTCGCCCCGGATGCCGTGATCGTGGTCGAGCGTTCGGCGCGCGACCCGGAGCCGGCGTGGCCCGCAGGGCTCACCCTCGACCGCCGCACGGCCTACGGCGACACGGCCGTGTTCTGGCTGTCGCCGAGCGCCGGCTAGCCTGCCCGGCCGTCCCAGTCGGCGTAGGGATCCCACCCGCCGCGGGCATCGAATGCGCGCCCGTCGACGTGCAGGGCGGGCCCGGATGCGGCGGGCAGCACCCGCCCGATCACCCGGAACCCGGATGGCAGGGCCGCGTCGGCCGGGAACGTCGCCAGAAGCGCGTGGTCCTCGCCGCCGGTGAGCGCCATCCTGGAGCCGACGGCAGCCGAGTCGAGCTCGACGACCACGCCCGACGCCTCGGCGATGCGACGAGCGTCGAGGGCGAGGCCGTCGCTCACGTCGAGCATCGCGGTGGCGCCGGCGAGTGCCGCGTGCACGCCATCGGCGAGCGGCGGCGACGGGGCGAGCTGCGCATCCAGCACCGCATCGAACTCGGGACGCAACGCCAGCGCGAGCGCCGCATCCGGGTGCCCCTCGGCGTCGACCGCGCGCGCGAACAGCAGCGCGATCCCCTCGCCCGCGAGCCCCAGCTCGCCGCTCACCGCCACGACGTCGCCTGCTCGTGCCCCGGAGCGCAGCACGGGAGCCCGGCCCTCCAGGTCGCCGAAGGCGGTCACCGCGATCGTGAGGGTGTCCGACACCGACAGGTCGCCTCCCACGACGCCGCAGCCGGGGGCGAGCGCGGCGCAGGCCTCCCGGAGTCCGTCGGCGAGCTCCTCGAGCCAGCTCGCGGGGGTGGTGGCGGGCGCGACGAGCGCCACCACGAGGGCGGTCGGCCGCGCCCCCATCGCGGCGACGTCGGCCAGGTTCGAGGCCGCCGCCTTCCAGCCGAGCTGGAACGCACTCGACCAGGCGAGACGGAAATCGGGACCGTGCACGAGCGTGTCGGTGGTCACCGCGAAACGGCCGTCGGGCGCCGCGACGACGGCGGCGTCATCTCCCGGGCCGAGCAGAGCGGATGCGGCATCCGGCAGCCGCGGGAAGATGCGGCGCAGCACCGCCCCCTCGCCGAGGGTGCCGAGCGTCTCGAGCGTCTCGAGCGTCTCTGGGGTCTCGGGCGTCTCGTCCACGGCGTCCACTCGGCAAGGCTAGCCTGGAGAGGATGCGCACAGCCCGAGCCACAGGCGTCGTCCTCCTGACGGCGATCGTCGCGGCGACCCTCGGCGGCTGCACCGCGATCGTGCCCCTCCAGCCCGCCGACGACGCGAACAACCCCGGCTGTGCGGATGTCATCGTGCGGCTGCCCGACACGGTCGCCGACCAGCCCCGCCGCGAGACGAACGCGCAGTCGACCGGGGCGTGGGGATCCCCTACCTCGGTGCTGCTGTACTGCGGAGTCGAGGTGCCGAGCGCGTCGACCTTCACCTGCGTCGAGGTGGACGGCATCTTCTGGCTGCGCAACGACGACGACGCCGACTCCGGCACGTTCACGTTCCGCCTCTACGGCCGCGAGCCCGCGATCGACGTCGTCGTCGATACCGACCTGGCGGGCACCTTCCCCGCGCTCTCCGATCTCGGCCGCGCCGTCTCGTACACGAAGCCGAACGGCCATGAGTGCGTCGGCATCGAGGATGCGACGCCCGCGCCGTCCCCCGCGCCCTCGCCCGCACCCTCCGACGCCGACTGAGCCGACCGCCTCTCGCATCCGCCACGCAGGGTCTCAAATCAAGGAGCCGGCCGCTCAAATCAAGGACTTCACCGCTCGAATCAAGGAACCCGTGTGACAGAAGTCAACTAGTGAGGCGGATGCGGCGGTTTCGGCCGTCGAACTCCTTGACTTGGGCGGTGAAGTCCTTGAGTTGAGAGCAGAAGTCCTTGATTTGAGAGCCCGCCCGCACATCGAGGGCCGGCCGCTCAAATCAAGGACTTCACCGCTCGAATCAAGGAACCCGTGTGACAGAAGTCAACTGGTGAGGCGGATGCGGCGGTTTCGGCACCCGAACTCCTTGAGTTGAGCGGTGAACTCCTTGAGTTGAGACGCGGGCTCCTTGAATTGAGAGCCCGCCGCCCGCGCATCAGACGCGAGACTCGCTGCCGCACGGGCGCCGCGAGGCCCCCACGATCAGCGGCGCGCTGCAATCCCCAGCTCGATGAGCTCCGTGATGAGTTCGGGGTAGCTCATGCCGCTGGCCTGCCAGCAGCTGGGGAACATCGAGATCGGGGTGAACCCGGGCATCGTGTTGATCTCGTTGACGATGAACCCCTCCCCCGAGAGGAAGAAGTCGACGCGCGCGAGGCCGGCCCCGCCGATCGCCTCGAACGAGCGAGCCGCGATCCGCTGCATCTCGCGCAGCTCGCCCTCGCCGAGCTCGGCGGGGCAGATCAGCTGGGCGGCATCCGGGTCGAGGTACTTCGCCTCGAAGTCGTAGAACTCGCGGCCCGTCACGACGATCTCGCCGGCGACGCTCACGCGCGGCGCCGCACCGGCCCGACCCTCCAGCACGGCGCACTCCACCTCGCGGCCCACGATCGCCGCCTCGACGAGCACGGTGGTGTCCTCATCGAAGGCGACCTCGACCGCTGCGTCCAGCTCCGCCCAGTCGGCGACCTTCGTCACGCCCACCGACGATCCGGCCCGTGAGGGCTTCACGAACACGGGCAGGCCGAGAGCCCGGATGCGGCGCTCGAACAGTTCCCGCGAGCCCGCCCACCGCGAGGGCGTGAGCGTCACCCACGGCGCCACCTCGACGCCTGCCGCGACGAGCACCGACTTGGTCATGTGCTTATCCATGGCGAGGGCGGATGCGAGAACACCGTTGCCGACGTACGGCAGGCCGAGCAGCTCCAGCTCGCCCTGCACGGTGCCGTCTTCACCGAAGCGCCCGTGCAGGATCGGGAAGACGACGTCGATCGCACCGAGCGAGGACTCCGATCCGTCGGCCGCGACGAGCGTGAACTCGCGGGAGGTCGCCGAATCGGGGAGGCGCACGCGGGTGCCGTTGTCGACCACGGCAGGAAGGTCGGCGCGCAGGCTGAAGAGCTGCGGATCGTCGGGCTGCAGGGTCCACGCGCCGGCGGGGGTGATGCCGACCGGCACCACCTCGAAGCGTTCGCGGTCGATCGCCGACAGCACGCCCGCCGCGGTGGCGCAGGAGATCCCGTGCTCGCTCGAGCGTCCGCCGAACAGCAGGGCGACGCGGATCATGCGGCCTCCGGGCTCGAGACGGCCCGGGTCATTCGCCCTGCGGCACGTCAGTGTCGGTCGTGAGATGCGGGGCGATGTCCCGCGGATCCAGCGTACCGGCCAGCACTTCGGCCACCTGGCTGACGATCGGCATCTCGACCCCCATCTCGGCCGCGAGCTCGAGGATGGGCGCGACCGAGGAGATACCCTCCGCGGTCTGGTTCATCTGCGCGATGACCTCGTGGTAGTCGTAGCCCTGCCCGAGCAGGCGGCCGGCCGTGTTGTTGCGCGACAGCGGCGACTCGCACGTGGCGATGAGGTCGCCGAGACCGGCGAGGCCGCTCAGGGTCTCGGGCCGCGCACCGAAGGCGACCGCGAAATCCGTCATCTCGACGAGGCCGCGGGTGATGATCGACGCCTTCGTGTTCTCGCCGTAGCCGACGCCGTCGACGATGCCGATCGCCACCGCGATCAGGTTCTTCAGCACCCCGCCGAACTCGGTGCCGATCACATCCGTGTTCACGAACGAGCGGAAGTAGGGGTTGCGTGCCGCGAGCGCGACAGCGGATGCGGTGTCGAGGCTCGCAGACGAGACGACGGCCGCCGTCGGCTGCTCTTTCGCGATCTCGAGCGCCAGGTTCGGCCCTGACACCACGGCGATGCGCTCAGGCCCGACGCCCAGTTCCTGCGCGATCACCTCGCTCATCCGGTACCGCGTGCCCTTCTCGACGCCCTTCATGAGCGACACGATCGGCACACCGTCGGGGATCAGCTCTCGCACGATCCGCAGGTTCTCCCGCAGCGACTGGCTCGGCACCGAGAGGTACACCTGCTCGGCGCCGTCGAGCACCTCGGGGAGGCGACTGGACGACCAGAGTCCCACCGGCAGGTTGATGCCGGGGAGGTAGTCGGAGTTGCGGTGCGACTGGGTGATCTCGCGGGCGATCTCGGGCCGTCGCGCCCACAGCGCCACGCGCGAACCTCCGTCGGCGAGGATCTTCGCGAAGGTGGTGCCCCACGATCCGGCACCGAGCACGGCAATGCGGCGCGGCCCGGCGCCCTCGACGAAAGTCACCCGGCCATTCTCCCCCACAGGTGACCGGATGCCGCTCATCCGGATACCGTGGTGCCGTGAGCAGCGTCCCGACTCCCGCCCCTGCTCGCCGCAGCGGCACGGTCGCCGAGTTCGCCGCGGGTTTCCTGGTGCTCGGGCGCGGCTTCGCGACCTGGCGACGCCACGGCCGCCTGATGCTGCTCGGCTTCGTCCCCGCGCTCATCGTGGGGGGCGCGATCACGGTCGTGCTCACGCTCGTCGCGATCAACGTGTACGGGATCGGATCGGGGATCGTGCGGCCGTTCAGCCACCACTGGCACCCGGTCTGGCAGGAGGTGGCCGCCTACAGCGTCGGCGCCGCGGTGCTGACCCTGGTCGGCGTGCTGTGCGTGTTCGCGTTCACGGCGCTGTCGCTGCTGCTCGGCGAGCCCGTGTACACGCGCATCTGGCGCGCCGTCGAGCGCGACCTCGGCGGGGACCCGCCGTCCCACGAGCCCGGCTTCTGGCGCACGGTCGGCGACTCGGGCCGCATCGTGGTGCAGACGATCCTGGCCTCGGTGATCGTGGCGCTCGTGGCGCTCATCCCGTTCATCGGTCCGCCGGTCGCGGCGGTGGCGGGCATGCTCATCACCGGCAGGCTCGTCGCGCTCGAACTGACGGCGCGGCCGCTGGAGGCGCGCGGACTCACGCGCGAGCAGCGCAGCCGGGTGCTGCGCACCCGCAGCCCGCGTCTGGTCGGGTTCGGGGTGGCCGTGCACCTGTGCTTCCTGGTGCCGTTCGGGGCGGTCATCGTGATGCCGGCCGCCGTCGCGGGGGCGACGATCCTGGCCCGCCTCGCCGTCGAGAGCCACACCCTCGACGGGGCTCAGGACTCGAAGCGGCCCGTCTCCGACTGACCGCGTTTCGACGGATCCCACCGCTCGAGGGGGGCGGTCTCGCCGCGGATGCCTTCGAGCAGTCTCGTGATCTCGACCATGACCGCCTCGGTCGCCTCCGCGAGCACCACGGCGTCGATCGGCCTGCCGCGCCAGCGGTCGAGGTCGACGGGCTCGCCGATCACCACCTGCACGTCTTTGCGGGGGAAGAGGCTGAGCTTCTTCGAGTAGCGGGGCAGGATCGCCTGCACACCCCAGTGGGCCATCGGGATGAGCGGCACATCGTGCTCGAGCGCGGTGCGCACGGCGCCGGACTTGCCGCGCATCGGCCAGAGGTCGGGCTCGCGGGTGAGCGTGCCCTCCGGGTAGATGACCACCGCGAGGCCGTCGTCGACGAGACCCGCCGCCGCCGCGAGCGGCTGCCGGTTGTGGCCTGCCCCCTGGCGCTCGACCGGGATCTGCCCCGTGCCTCGAAGCAGCGCGCCGAGCACGGGCACCTTGAAGAGGCTCGCCTTCGCCAGGAACCGCGGAACCCGACCGAGATGCCACAGCACGTACGCCGTCGTCAGGGGGTCGAAGTTCGAGTAGTGGTTGGCCGAGAACACGAAGGCGCCGGATGCGGGGATCCGCTCCGGATTGCGGATGTGGTACCGCCCCACGAGCAGCAGGAACGGGATGACGAGCCCGGCGAGGATGCGCCAGCCGAGCGTCTTCTCACGCTTGCGGCGCGGGCGGGATGCCGTCTCGGGCATCAGCCGAGCGTGAACTGGGCGCCGAGCTGCTCCAGCTTCTCGACGAACCGCTCGTAGCCTCGCGCGATGATTCCGACGTTGGAGACCGTCGAGCGCCCATCGGCCGAGAGGGCCGCGATCAGGTAGCTGAAACCGCCGCGCAGGTCGGGCACCTCCACGTCGGCGCCGTGCAGCTGCGACGGGCCGGTGATCACGGCCACCTGCTCGAGCGGACGACGCGGAACGCGCCAATCGGCCGAGTCGTAGCCCTTCTCGTGCACGACGATGTCGGCGCCCATCTCGACGAGCGCCTTCGTGAAACCGAACCGGTTCTCGTACACCGTCTCGCGCACCACCGAGACGCCGGGCGCCTGGGTGAGGGCGACGATGAGCGGCTGCTGCCAGTCGGTCATGAAGCCGGGGTGCACATCCGTCTCGACCACGACCGGCTTCAGCTCGCCCGCGCGGAAGAAGCGGATGCCGTCTTCCTGCACGTCGAAGCCGCCGCCCGCCTTGCGGAAGATGTTGAGGAACGTCATGAGCTCCTGCTGCTTCGCGCCGCCGACGAAGATGTCGCCGTCGGTCGCGAGCGCGGCGGAGGCCCAGCTGGCGGCCTCGTTGCGGTCGAAGATGGCGCTGTGCGTGTAGCCCTCGAGCCGGTCGACGCCCTCGATGAAGATGGTGCGGTTCGGCTCGACCGTGATGATCGCGCCCATCTTCTGCAGGATGGCGATGAGATCCATGATCTCGGGCTCGATGGCCGCGTTCTTCAGCTCGGTGACGCCCTCGGCGCGCACCGCCGTGAGCAGCACCTGCTCGGTGGCACCCACGCTCGGGTACGGCAGGTCGATGTACGCGCCCTTCAGGCCGTCGGGGGCGGTGATGCGGATGCCCTCGTAGCTCTTGTCGACGACCGCGCCGAACGCGCGCAGCGCATCCATGTGGAAGTCGATGGGACGGTCGCCGATGCGGCAGCCGCCGAGGTCGGGGATGAGCGCCTCGCCGAGGCGGTGCAGCAGCGGCCCGCAGAACAGGATCGGGATGCGGCTGGAGCCGGCCAGCGCGTCGATCTGCGCGAAGTGCGCCTTCTCGACGTTCGCCGGGTCGAGCAGCAGCTCGCCCTCATCCGGGTGCGTCACCGCGACGCCGTAGGCGCCGAGCATGCGGGTCACGACCTGCACGTCGCTGATCTCGGGAACGTTCTGCAGCAGGCTCGGGGTGTCTCCGAGCAGCGCCGCCACCATCGCCTTCGTGGCGAGGTTCTTCGCCCCGCGCACCTCGATACGCCCGCGCAGCGGTTTGCCGCCGTCGACGACGATGCGTTCCGAGGTCAGCCCCACGCGCGCTCCCGCCTTCTGGGCGTCACGCGCGAGGTTCATCGCGACAGAATCAACCACTTGCTACCTATTGCCTTGCCTGGTGCCCGAAGGGCTAGCGGACGGGGAGGGTCCGGGGGCGCCAGCTCTCGCGGGTGCCTTCGAACTCAGTGATCCGCGCTTCGTCGCGCAATGTGAGGCCGATGTCGTCGAGCCCTTCCAACAGTCTCCACCGAGTGTAATCGTCGATGTCGAAACCGAAGCTGAGGTCGCCGACCGTCACTGTCTTCTCAACCAGGTCGACCGTGGCGTTCATTCCCGGATGCGATTCGAGAACCGCCCAGAGCTGCTGGATCTGCTCCTCGGGGATGGTGCCCGTGAGCAGACCCTGCTTGCCCGAGTTGCCGCGGAAGATGTCGGCGAAACGGGGAGAGATGACCGCCCGGAAGCCGAAGTCGCGCAGAGCCCAGACGGCGTGCTCGCGGCTCGATCCGGTGCCGAAGTCGGGGCCCGTGATGAGCACCTTCGCGCCCTGGTAGGCGGGTTGGTTGAGGATGAAGTCGGGATCCTGGCGCCACTGGAAGAAGAGGGCGTCGTCGAAGCCGGTCTTCGTCACGCGCTTCAGGAACTGCGCGGGGATGATCTGGTCGGTGTCGACGTTGGAGCGCCGGAACGGAACCGCGACACCCTCGATGGTGGTGATCTTGTCCATCAGGCCGACACCTCCGACTCGTTCTGCAGATCCCAGGGAGAGGACAGGGTGCCCCGGATGGCGGTGGCCGCCGCGACGAGCGGCGACACCAGGTGGGTGCGTCCGCCCTTGCCCTGACGCCCCTCGAAGTTGCGGTTCGAGGTCGACGCGCAGCGCTCCCCCGGGGCCAGCTGGTCGGGGTTCATGCCGAGGCACATCGAGCATCCGGCGAAACGCCACTCCGCGCCGAACTCCTCGAACACCTTGTCGAGGCCTTCGGCCTCCGCCTCGATGCGCACGCGAGCGGAGCCCGGCACCACCATGACGCGCACGTGGTCGGCCTTCTTCTTGCCCTGCACGATGGATGCGAACGCCCGGAGGTCCTCGATGCGCGAGTTGGTGCAGGAGCCCATGAACACGGCGTCGACCTTGATGTCCTTCATCGGCGTGCCCGCCTCGAGGTCCATGTACTCGAGGGCGCGCTCGGCGGCCGCACGGTCGTTGGGGTCGACGTAGGCGTCGGGGGTCGGGACGACATCCGACAGCGAGACGCCCTGGCCCGGGTTGGTGCCCCAGGTGACGAACGGTTCCAGCGTGTCGGCGTCGAGGAACACCTCGGCGTCGAACACGGCACCCTCGTCGGTGGCGAGGGTCTGCCAGTAGGCGACCGCCTCATCCCAGTCGGCGCCCTGCGGCGCGTGCGGGCGACCCTGAACGTAGTCGTAGGTGGTCTGGTCGGGTGCGACCATGCCCGCTCGGGCGCCCGCCTCGATCGACATGTTGCAGATCGTCATGCGGCCATCCATCGAGAGCGCCCGGATGGCGCTGCCGCGGTACTCGAGCACATAGCCCTGCCCGCCGCCGGTGCCGATCTTCGCGATGACGGCCAGGATGATGTCTTTCGCGGTGACGCCGGGGCGCAGGGTGCCCTCGACGTTGATCGCCATCGTCTTGAACGGCTTCAGCGGCAGCGTCTGCGTGGCCATGACGTGCTCGACCTCGCTCGTACCGATGCCGAACGCCATCGCGCCGAACGCGCCGTGCGTTGAGGTGTGCGAGTCGCCGCAGACGACCGTGATGCCAGGCATGGTGAGGCCCAGCTGCGGGCCGACGACGTGCACGATGCCCTGCTCAATGTCGCCGAGGGAGTGCAGCCGGATGCCGAACTCCTCAGCGTTGCGGCGGAGCGTCTCGATCTGGGTGCGGCTCGTGAGGTCGGCGATGGGCCGGTCGATCGCGAGGGTGGGGGTGTTGTGGTCTTCGGTGGCGATCGTCAGATCGGGGCGGCGCACCGGCCGGCCCGCCTGACGCAGGCCGTCGAACGCCTGCGGGCTCGTGACCTCGTGCACCAGGTGCAGGTCGATGTAGATGAGGTCGGGTTCGCCGTTCTCGCCCTTGGCGACGACGTGGGCATCCCAGACCTTCTCGGCCAGGGTGCGGGGGCGCGGGGTCTCGGTGGAGACGGTGCTCATGAGTGTGTCGGTTTCCTTCAACGATGTGTGTCGGCCCGCGACGGACTCCGCGACGAGGGAGGCCGGGGGCTAGGCCTCGTCGCGGCGACGAAGGAGAAGGCGCCGGCGGAGCATTTTGCGAGAATACCACTGCACGCTGAGGCTTATCGGCGAGCGACTTTCAGCACGTAGTCGCCGAGTTCGACGCTCGAGCCGTCGAGGACCTGCACCCGGCGCCCGGGGACGGCCTCGGTGACCTCCTCGCCGCGAACCACCCAGACGCCGTTGGTCGAGTTGAGGTCGTGCACCCACAGCCCCTGCTCGTCGACCTCGAAGGCGGCGTGGGTCTTCGAGACCGACTGCGTGGAGTCGTCGACGGGCAGCAGCTCGGCACCCGGATACGCGTCGAACGGCGCGGGGTTGCGGCCGACCAGCAGAACCGTCTGCACGACGGCGTCGCGGCCCTCCGGCAGCAGGATGCGCCAGGAGATCACCGGGGCGGGCGCCGTCACCGGGGCCGGCTCCTGCGGGGCACCGACCGGGACGGATGCGGACTCGACGGATGCGGACTCGAACGGCTCCCGCTGCGTCTCGTACGAGACCGGCTGCTCCTCGGTGGCGGGTGCCGCATCCGGCATCACCGGCGTCACGCCGGGTGCCGCCTGCACGAACACGATCTCCTCGCGCTCGACGCGGGGTCGCTCGGTCTTCGGCGGCAGCTTGAACGTGCCCGACTCGAAGATGCCCGGCGGCAGGCCGATGAAGCCGTCGTCGTCGGTGTCCGCCATCTTCGCTCCCCCGCATCCGGGCGCAACGGCACCCGAGACGAGAGTAGCCGAGGCGTGTTCAGACCGAGAGGGGGCCGGGCTCGTCCCAGACGGCTGCGCGCATCACCGCGTCGAAGAACTGCAGCAGGTACTCCTGCAGCGGCGCCATCGAGGTCGAGAAGCTCACCAGCAGCACGCGCTTCGTCTTCGGCACGGCCACCCAGTAGTCCACGACGAGGGTCTCGGAGGTGCCCGAGTCCTGCCCGGTGCCGACCTCGACCGCACGCACGCGGTGCAGGCGGGTCGCCTTCGTGCCGGCGAGGTCGAGGCGGATGCGGTCGGCCGGGTCGCCGGGGTCGGCGTGATCCGTCGACACGACGTGCACGATCCCCCGCTCGAGGATGTCGAGCACCCCGTCGGGGTCGGTTCCCGTGGCGGGCGTCATCGCCGCATCGGGCAGGTAGACGGCGAACGAGATGGGCAGCGGCACACCGTCGACGATCTGGATCGCGATGAACATGCTCTGGCCGCCTGCGCGGATCGCCGCATCGATCGCCGAGGTGAACTCGCGGGTCAGCCGCGCCCGGGTGAGCGCGCGGTCGTCCTGCGGTCCGATCCGGTGACGCACCAGGCGGCTCGCGGAAGCGACGGCCGCGCCGCGATCGTGGAGCTCGGTCGTCCACCAGTCGCCGGGCAGCCGGAATCGCAGGGCCGGCAGCGCCGGGAGGGCGGCGGCGGTCACCGGTCGCCACCCCACGCGCCGTAGCGGTCGGCGAGGTCGTCCGGCGAGAGGGTGATGCGGTCATCGGCGGTGCTGGCGGCGAGCCCGAGTCGCGGCGCCACCTCGTCGAGCGGCACCTGCCCGACCCGCGCACTCACCCTCGACGGTTTGGGACCACGCGCCACGTCGAGCACGATGGCCGACGGCAGAGAAGGCGACGCGTGGAAGGCTGCTGCGAAGGCCGCGTCGACGGACGCCGCGACCGCGTCATCCGCGTCGTCGCCGACGTAGATGCGCAACCAGAAGCCGACGCCCGCCGGCCCGTTCGTGAACGAGAGATGCGAGTCGACGATGTTCGGATCCGCTGCCGCCACGGCTGCCGGCACCGCCTGTGCGAACTCCTGCTCGCCGCCCGCCGAGCAGCCGGCCAGAGCCAGAGGCGACAGCGCCAGGGCGGCGGCCGCGGCGAGGATGCGGCTTCGATCGGTCATCGGAGCGCGGTCTCCGGCTCCTGGAACGAGAAGGTGCGCGAGATCTCGGTGCCGGAGAAGAACTTCGACTGGGCGTCGATGATCCGCTGCACGTCGGGCCGCACGGCCGGCCCGGTGGTCTGCTCGCGCGCGGTGTCGGCGTAGTCGGCGATGTTGTGCGGGTAGCCGCTCCCCGCGCTCGGCGTGTTGACGGTGACCCAGCCCGGCCCCTGGTGCGGTGCGACGCCGTCGAGACGCGGCACGTGGTCGCCGTCGTGCTGGAGGGCGAGCACCGAGACCGTCGGAGGGATCGGCATGTGGTCGATGGGTGCGCCGGCGACCGAGAGCGCCCGCACATTGAAGCCCGACTGCGGATCGGATGCGATCGCCCCCGCGAGGATGCCGCCCTGGCTCCAGCCGATCAGCATCACCGGGTCGTCGGGGGCGATGCCCGCGTCGTGCATCGCCTGGAGCACCGCGCGCTCATAGGCCGCCTTCTGCTGCGGCGACAGGATGAGCGCGAGGTTGGAGCCCAGATCGTTGACGGCCCCGTGATCGCCGGTGAGCTGCCAGTCCATGGTGCTCGGCAGGGTGACGCGCCAGATCGGGTTGCCGTTCTCGTCGAGAGCGGGAGTGCCATCCGGATTCATCACCTGCACGATGTCGATCACGGTCGAATCGGTGCCGCCCTCGGCGTCGAGGAACCCGTCGTTGTCGAACAGGTACTCGTAGGGCGCCTTGCCGTCCCGTTTCACGAGCGTGCCGCCCGCCGGCAGGTCGGCGGTCACCGCGGGCGTCGGGGTGAGCACTTCCCGCAGCAGGAGGGCGGCGACGACGCCCGTGAGGATCGGGACCACCACGAGGGCGATGCCCACGAGCATCTCGACCACGTCGTCGAGGCTCGCGCCGTTGGCCAGCAGCACCAGCAGGAAGACGCCGTAGGAGCTGAGCACGAGCGCCAGCACGACGACGATCGCGACCACCGCCATCACGACGAGCAGCAGCGCGGTGATCACCGTGTCGAGGATCTTCGCGATCCACTCGCCGACGGCCGCCAGGAAGCCGCCGAGGTCTTCGATCGCTGCGCCGACCCTGTCGAGGAACGAGTCGTCGAGGGCCGCCAGCACCGGGTCGATGCGGTCGGCGGCCGCCTCCACGGCGGTCTCCCACTCCTCCTCCGCTGCCAGCGCCCGGGACTCGGCCTCCCGGACCCGCGACCGAGCGTCGTCGAGCTCGCCGGTCAGCCACCTGCGCCGCAGGGCGAGGTCGGCGGCCTGCTCCGCGTCGGGCGAGGTCAGCACCGCCTGCCGGGCGAGCTGGTCGAGGTCGTCGATCTCGATGAGGCGTGCGCTCATCTGGTCCGCGGCCGCGTCGGCGTCGGCGTTGGCGGCGCGGTGCCGGCTCTGCACGTCGAGCAGCACGACGGCGAACTCCCTGATCGCCGCGGAGGTCTCGGCGTACCGCGGCTCGGCGGTGCGCACCGTGGCTGCGGCCTCCTCGGTGCGCATGCGGATGGCATCCGCTGCATCCCCGATCGAGGCGCCCCGCGCGGCGATGCGGTCGAGGTCGCTGCTGAGGGCGAGGAGCAGCTGAGCCGTTTCGGCCATCGAGGCGGCGCCGGCGCTCAACGTGCCCGCGTCACCGGGAATCGTCTGCAGCATCAGGAACCGCCCCCCGGCGTCTGGCCGGCGACTTCGGCGACGTGCCGGGCGCGAGCCGCCAGCTCGCCGTCGAGTTCGCGGAACGTGTCGGCGATCGCTCCCGCCGCCTCCTGCAGGAACCGCAGCTCCTCGAGCAGGTCTTCGCGATGCACCGTCCAGGCGTCGCGGAAGCCGCCGAGCGCGAGCGAGAGCCGAATATGGCCTGCCGCGTCCGGCAGGTGGCGGTAGGTGTCGCCGATGCCGTCGAGCCTGCCGGCGACTTCGGTCAACGCGTCGCGTGTCGCGGTCAGATGGTCGAGATCGAGGCGGATGTCGCTCACGTTCGGTTCCCTCCTGGGGTGTTCGGGGTATCTGGGGTGGAGGGGGGATGTTTCGGGTCAGCCGAGCGAGAAGGGCTCCGGGATCGTGCGGCTGAAGTCGCCGCGGAGGAAGCTGCGGTCGAGGTGCAGCAGCTCCGCGACCTCGACCGGCACCGCATCACGCCACGGGCCGGGCAGGTTCCAGATCATCGCCCATCCGCCGAGCGCGGGCACGGGCCGATCGGTCGTTCGCACCCATTCGCCGAGATCGCGGGTCTGCTGCAGGTAGCGCCGCTCGGCGGCCGACTTCGCGGGCCAGAGCACCACCACGACGGTGAGGGCGACGACGACCGTCACACCCACCGCCGACCAGGCGAGCATCGCCGTATCGGTGGACGACAGGAACGCTCCGACGAGGCAGCAGATGCCCGACAGGATCGAGAGAGCGGCGAGCAGCGGACGCAGCCCCCGCGCGCGAGCCTTCTCGGTGCCGAAACGGTCGCGCTGCGCGCGCACGGCCGACTCGATCGCCGCGGATACCCGGGTGCGCCATCCGACGTCCTCCCGCGGCACGGTGACCGTGGCGCCCGGCCGCAGCTCGCCGCCCAGAAGCGCCGACAGCACGATGGCCTCGATGTGATCGACACCCGTGATCTGCGGCCCCGCGGTGAAGTGCCACACAGGTCCCGGTGCGGCGGATGTCGTGGGCGACGCGGCGAGCGCCGGCCCGCTCTTCCGCACCTGCAGCACGCCGCGCAGCTGCCAGTCGGCCAGAAGCGGCACGAGTTCGAAATGCGCACCCCGCTCCGAACGCGACGCGTACACGAGGGGCGCGTCGGGCGGCACCGACGAGGGCGCGGCGGGACGCAGCCGCGCACCCCACAGGCGCACGCGTGCGATGACCGCGGCGAAGCCGATGAGGAGCACGAGAACGGCTCCCCCGAATGCGAGAGCGGTCACGCCGTCGCCGGTGCCTCGGCGGGCGTCGGCCACCGGAGGGTGCCGACGACCGCATCGAACAGCTCCAGCATCTCCTCCTCGTACTCGGCGAGCGCCGTCGAGAAGGTGATGAGTGCCACCCGGTTGGGGTCGGCGGCGGCGATCCAGTAGTCGGCCTCGATGAGGTCGAAGGTGCGTTCCACGTCGTCGGCCGTCACCTGCGTCGTGCGCCGCCAGGCGTGGCGCACCGCGTGCACCCTGCCGGTCGCGTCGTCGGAGGTCTCGCTGCTGCCGCCCTCGGGCGGGGCGCCGACGGCGAAGTCGAGGCCGCGCGCCAGATCGGGGAACCCGACCGACGACAGCTGGAGCGCATCCGGATCCGCGGGGAACACGGCAGCCCAGGCCGGAAGCGGGATGCCGGGCACCAGTTCGAGCCCGATGTAGAGCTCCTCCGCGCCGCCCTCGCGTGCCGCCTCGACCACCGTCGTGAAGCGTGACCGCAGCTCGGCACGCAGAGTCGCCAGCTCCTCCTTGCGCCCGGTGACCTGCTCGGTGAGCTTGCGGACCGACCGCAGCGCCTCAGCCTCGGACTCGAGCGGGATGCGGGCCCAGCTTCCCGGGAGCGCGAAACGGATGCGGGTCATGCTGCTCCTTCGACGCTCTCACGATAGCCCGGGACGCCGAGCTCCTCGCCCGAGGCGAGGCGCAGCACGTAGTCGGGCAGGTCGTCGAACAGCGAGAGGTCGATGGTCGAGACGGACAGCTCGAGCAGCACGGGCTCATCGGTCGGGAAGATCGCGACGATGCAGCGCTCGCGCGCCGGTCGCTGCACACCGGGGGTGCGGGAGTAGGCGATGTCGTGGACGACGATCGCCCGCCCGACGGGAAGCTCGACCTCGGAGACGGTCGGGTTGACCAGCTCGACGACGCTGTCCGAGTGCATCGCCCGCGCCGAGGCGAGGAAGCGCTCGTAGCCGTCTGCGGGGATCTCGCCCAGTCGCCAACTCAGAAGCGCATCTGCACGACCTCGGGCGGGATCGCGAACGAGCGCGAAGCTGTTTCGCTGCCCTGAGCTGAGCGAGGCCGCCCAGTCGGCGTAGACGGCGAGACTCGCACGGAGGGCCTGCTCTTCTGCGGTGGGGAGATCCGGGGCGAGGTGCTCGATGAGCACGTCGAGAACGGCCTCGACCGGGTCGCTCCCGTCACCGAGCGGCCACCAGGCGCGGTCGATCGACAACGTGAGGTCGACGGCATCCGGCGCAACGGCGTCGCTCATGAGGCCCCCGCCGACAGCGTGCTCACGCCGCCCGCGATCGCGATCACAGGTGCGCTGAAGCCGCCGGAGATGACCTTCAGCACCGGCTTGAACGCCGCGGTGGCGGCCTCCTCCGAAGTGAGGTCCCACCCGCCCTGGAACGCGCCGCCGCCGTTCTCCGGGAAGAGATCGAAGTTGACGTCGAGACCGGAGCTGAGGAACCCGGTGCCCGCACCCGTGATCGCGGTGATGACCTGCGTGCCCGTGGTGGGGAGGAGCTTGCCCGCGATGTCCATCCCGTACATGCCCACGGCCTCGCCCGTTCCGAGAACCGCCCGGGTGAACACGAAGTCGAACTTCGCCGCACTGAGGCTGCTCGACCACACCGACGGCTTGACGACGTTGCTCAAGCCGGGGAGCTTGCCGACCGTGCCGCCCAGCTTGGAGGTGATGATGCTCGTCGCCAGACCGATCGTGTCCGACAGCACACGCCCGAGCGACTCGCGACCCAGCGCGAACAGAACGAGCGAGCACAGCAGGATGGCCGCGGCCAGGCCGATGGACACCAGGGTGAGCGCGGCCGCGAGCGGGGCGAGGAACGGCAGGAACAGCGACAGGACGCCCACGATGAGCGAGAGGATGTCGATGATGCCCTTGATCACCTCGAGGACGGCTCGAAGGCTCTCGATGAAGGGGCCCAGGTTCTCCTGCGCCCACTCGTACATGACCTCGACGACCGCGCCCACGCGATCCCAGAAGCCGTCGTTGAGCCCCGCAGTGTCAGCGGCGTTCTGGAGCGCGGAGATCGCGACGTCGACCGCGTCGCGCTTGTCGCCCTCCGCCGCGTAGTACTCGTCCATCGCGGCAGCGAACTCGCCCGCGAAACCGCGGACGCGCCGCTGCACGTCGAGCAGCTCGTCGAGCAGCTCCTGCGAGTTCTCGCCGGCACGGACGCGCTGCTCGAGCGCATCCTCGTGGCGGCGCCAGTACGCGGCGTCGGTGTTGTTGTCGGCGATGCGCTGGCGGGCGCGCTCGGCTCGCGACTGCGCCGACTCGAGGCTCGAGTGGTAGGTGACCATCGCGGTCGCGGCCCCGCGGTAGCGGCTCTCGACCTTGTCGATGTCGCCGCGCACGCCATCCGCCTTCTCACGCAGCTCGTCGACGGCCTCGCTGATCGTGACGGTCTCGCTCGAGAGCGCACGCAGCTCGGTGATGGCGGTGCGCAGGGCGTCGGCGGTGGCGGTCATGACGCGAGCTTTCGCGTTGACGGTGCCGGGGTTGCCCGTGAGGGGCGACGGGATCGGGTCGTTGATCGTCATACCGGCATCGGTCCTCGGTTGGTGCGGGCGGGGGCACTCGTGCCGGGGTCGGTGAGGCCCTTGGCGAGGTCGCCGTCGATCTTCTCCAGCTCGTCGGCGATCTGCTTGACCTTGTCGTTCAGCCAGCCGATGTTCTCGCGGATGTCGGCGCGGTGCACCGACCAGTCCTGCCCGAAGTCGCGGATCTTGTCGGCGAGACGCTCGTCGCCGACGGCCGTCGCGAGCTCCTGCATCGTGTGGGAGTCGTCGCGCATGTTGTCAGACGCCGTCTGCAGGCGCTGGTGGAGCGTGCTGAGCTGGTCGTAGTCGACCTTGAGCTGGCTGGCGGCCATCCGCTGAACCTTCCGGAAGATGCTGGGCAGGGAGTGAGGCGGCCGGCCCCCGTGAATGCGGGAGCCGGCCGGCCGGCGGACTAGCCGCGGATGGCGTTGGCGAGGCCCTCGTCGGTCTGCTGCAGCGCGTCGGCGGCCGAGACGAGGAAGTTCGCGAGTCCGTCGAGACCGTCGACGGCCTGGCCGGTTCCGGTGCGGAACTGCTCGAACGAGTCGCGGTACGCGGCGGAAGACTGCTCGGCCTGGAAGCCGCTGGCGGTCAGGCTGTTGACGAGGTTCGACAGCTCGGCGAGCTTCTGCTGCATCTCGTCCTTGCCGGCCTGGAGGCGGCGGGCGGCGTCGCGGAGTTCGTCGTAGGTGACGTTGAGGTTGGCCATGATGCTCCTTCTTGTTCCCCGCGAGGCGCGGGAGCTGGTGTTTTCGACTGTATTGAGTTGTTGAGAAACCGTCGATGGGGATCACTCCCCATGCGGCATCAGGCGTCGGGGGCGAGGGGCAGCTGCACCCGCACGGCCTTTCCACGGGAGACGAAGAACCCCCGGCCGGGCGGGAAGTCGCCCCGCGAGACGCGCGGCAGCGACGTCTTGAGGATCGTGTCGCCCTCCATCGACTCCGGCTGCAGGAGGAAGCCGGTGCGAGCCGCCTTCACCTCCTGCAGGAGCGGCCAGGACGAACCCCAGCCACCGCTCTCGTTCTCGGCGATGAGCAGGTGGTCGCTGCGCTTCACGGCCTTGATCATCTCCACCATCGCCGAGTCGGCGGAGGTGGAGAGGAAGTCGCCGATCTGCTCGATGACCACCAGGATGCGTCCGTTCGCCGCGCCCTCCGCGATCGTCGCGGCGACCTCCTTGGCGAGGGCACCCGCATCCTCGACCGTGAGGGCCTTCGCCTCCCAGCCGGGCTGCTGGCCGATGCTCGAACGGGGCGTCCCGAAGTAGTACTTGGTGACCGGGCCGCCGGCGCGCTCGACGGATGCGATCAGCCACCGCAGCGCGTTCGTGCGACCGGATGCGGGCGGGCCGGCGAGCACGATCGCACCCGACGGCTCGAAGCCGATCGGTGCGAGCGTGTCGTCGGAGACACCCAGCACGGGCATCCCGCCGACCTCGGCCGGAAGGGAGGCGGCCGGGATCTCGGCGGCGAGCGAGCCGACCTCCGCCGCGGGCGCGCGGCCGGTGCGCGAGATCGCCTCGGACAGGGTGGCGAGCGCCTTCGCCTGCTGGGCGACGTTCGGGTCGCCGCCGACGATCGCGAGCTGCACCTCGGCGCCCTCGATGACCGCGCGTCCGGGAGGCGACGTCGACGAGAGGATGTCGGCGGGCGCGTCGAGCAGCAGGTAGCCGCTCTCGTCGGCGAGCCGGAGAGCCACCTTGCGCTGGAAGGTGGAGGCGATGCCCGTCGGCACGCTGCCCGGCCGGTCGGCCGTGATGGCGACGTGCATGCCGAGACCGCGGCCCTCCGTCAGGATCTGCTGGAAGACGGAGTACCAGGGGGCACGCGTGGCACCCACCTCGAAGTCGGTCTTGAAGCCGGGGTAGTTGTCGAGCAGCAGCAGGATGCGGCGCTCCTCAGGGGCGTTCGCGATGCGGCGGTAGTCGACGATCGAGCCCGCATCGACCGCCGTGTAGCGGGCGCTGCGGGATTCGAGCTCGTCGCGCAGCATGCGCAGCAGCCGCACGACCCGCTCGGGGTCGTCGCCCGGCACGATCGAGCCGACATGCGGGAGCGCCTCCAGCATCCGGAGCCCTCCGGTGCCGAAGTCGAGGCCGTAGACGTCGACGGGGCCGCCGCGCGGGGTGATCCCCGCGGCCGCCGCGAGCGAGCGCAGGGCCACTGTCTTGCCGGCGCCGCCCGCGCCGAAGTAGGCGATGTTGCCGTCGACGTCGGGCCGGAAGACGACCTCCTGCTGACGCTGCAGCTGCGGCAGGTCGGCGACGCCGAGCACCAGCTCCGCGTCGGTGCGCTGGTGCAGGCGGGTGAGATCGAAGACGGGAGCGAGCTCGTCGAGCCACGGGCGACGAGGCGCAGGGATGCGGGCCTCCTTCGCGGCGGCGACGAAGTTGGCCACCATCCGGGCCTGATCGGTGGGACCCGGGTCGGCCTGGGTCTCCGCGGACGCGGCCTCGTCCTTGCCTGGCAGCTCCCACACGTGTTCGGCGCCGAAGCGCAGCTCCGCGACCTCCACGCTCGGCGCGGGCGGCGTGTCGCTCGTCCAGCCGCCGGCGTACGCCGACTGGAACGGCGTGAGGCGACCCGGTCCGGTCTTCGCGATACCGCGACCCGGGATCGAGGGGTCGAAGGTTCCGGCGATCTTGTCGCCCACGACATCCATCGAGTCCGACTCGTCGGCCATGCGGAGCGCGATGCGCAGGTTGGTGTTGGCGCGCAGGTTGTCCTTGATGACGCCGGCCGGGCGCTGCGTCGCCATGATCAGGTGGATGCCGAGCGAGCGTCCGCGCTGGGCGATGTCGACGACACCGTCGACGAACTCGGGCACCTCGCCCGCGAGGGCCGCGAACTCGTCGATCACCAGCACGAGCGCGGGAGGGGCATCCGGGTCGCCCCGCTTCTCGAGGTCGAGCAGGTCCTTCGCCTTCTTGCGGTTGAAGAGGTGCTCGCGGTGGTGCAGCTCGGCACGCAGCGAGGTGAGCGCTCGGCGGACGAGATGGGGACTCAGGTCGGTGACGAGCCCCACGCAATGCGGCAGGTTCACGCAATCGGCGAAGGCGGAGCCGCCCTTGTAGTCGACGAAGAGGAAGGTCACGCGGTCGGGGCTGTACTCGGCGGCCATGCCGAGAACCCACGCCTGCAGGAACTCCGACTTGCCGGATCCGGTGGTTCCGCCGACGAGCGCGTGCGGCCCCTGCGTGCGCAGGTCGAGGTGCATCGCGTCGACACCGGCCGACCCGACGATCGCGCGCAGCTTGCCGGCGCGGCGACGCACCAGCGGGCCGCCCGAGCGGTCGTGGATGGAGTCGTTCTCACGCCAACGGCCGACGGCGGCGGATGGGGTGGTCGCGAGGGTCGGGCCCACGAGCGAGAGCATCATGATCGAGCGCGGCAGGTCGCTCGAGTCGGCGACGACGGCGCCCGCGTCGGTGACCGGGGCGAGGCGGCGCGCGAACCACAGCGCCTGCTCGCGCGTGATCGGCTCGGTGACCACGTCGGTGATGTCGTCACCCAGACGCACCAGGCCGACGCGTGCGCGGGCCTCGGATTCGACCAGCGAGTAGGTGCGCGCGACCGCCGGCAGCTGCGCCTGACGATCGGAGACCCAGATCGGGTAGACGCCCGCATCCGCGGCGCGTTCGGCCACCTGCACGAGACGGGCGCGGTCGACGGGCGCGTCGTCGGAGATGAGGAGCACGATGGCGGGGGTCGCCGCGGGCGGCGGGGTCGCCACGTCGGCGCCGTCGCCCACCGAGGCGCCAGCCACCAGCGCCGACTGCTCGAGCAGCGTCGCGCCGCGCAGTTCCTCATGCTTCGTGCGGGTGGCGATCAGCTCCTCGATCGCAGACAGCAGCGCTCCCCCGGTGGCCTGACTGTTGGCGAGGTGGGGCACCTCGAGCGGGCTGTGCGGCGACGCCGTGTGCGGCAGCCACTTGAGCCACTCGAACTCGTTCGTCCACGTGCTCGACACGATGGCCGTGAGCACCAGCTCTGCCGGCGAGTGCAGGCCCGCGAGCTGCACGATCACGCCGCGCGCCGCATCCGCCGCCACCGGCTGGGCCCCCGCGATGCCGAGAGCGCCCGCGAAGTACAGGTTCTCGGTGACGGGCACCTCGGCGATCATCCGGAAGTCGTCGCGCGCTGCGCGTGCGCGAGCCACGTACTCCGGCAGGCCCGTGTCCTCGTTGCTGATGGTGACCCGGTTGCGGGACTCCATCGTGCCGAGGCCGAGATTCACCGACAGGAACTGCCAGTGCTCGGGTCGGCGGGTCCAGAGCAGGGGGCCCAACTCGATCGCCTGCGCGTACACCTCGGCCGTCGAGGGGCTCTCGGCCCGACGCACCCGGCGCTCGATCTGGGCCTCCTCGGCGAGCCGCTGCTCGAGCTCGGTGGCCCGCGCGTCGAATCGCTCGATGTCGAGCTTCTTCTTGCGTTTGCGCTGCGAACGCGTGGCCCACCACGTGCCCAGCATGAGGATGGGGGCCGCCGCCGCGAAGATGAGCATCTGCGGGCCACGACCCGGCATCACGAACACGAGGACGATGCCGATCACGAGGGGGGCGGCGAGCGCCACCCACGGGAACGGCTGGGTCTCCTGTTCGGTGGGCGGCGCAGGTGCCGGGAACTCCTGGCCCGGGTAGCGGGACTCGACCCGCGGCGAGCGGTTGAAGGCGATGGGCCCGGGCGGCGGCCCTGCGGGGTCCGCGGCCACGGCCGAGATCGAGGCGCGCAGCACCGTGTCGCCGAGGCGCACCGTGTCGCCGTCTTCGAGATCGATGCGGGTGACGAGGCCGCCGTCGACCTCGAGACCGTTCGCCGAGTTGTTGTCGACGAGGCGGATGGCGTGGCTGAACACGTCGACGCGGGCGTGCCGCTTCGAGACGAGCGGGTCGGAGAGCGTCAGATCGGACAGCGACGCGTCGCGGCCGACGAACATGGTGCCGGGGGCGAGCGGGAACTCGGCCCCCGCATCCGGCCCCTCCACCACGACGAGCTTCGCCGCCGGTGCCGTGGACTGGGCCGGAGCCGCCGTGCCCTCGGGCACGACGGTCACTGTCGCGCCCGAGCCGACAGCGGCTTCCGCGATGGCGAAATCGGCGTCGAGCACACGCGGTGCGGTCGCACCCGCGTCGGTGACGCTCAAAGTGACCGGACCCCCGGATCCGGCGCCCAGCTTGGCGAGGTAGGGGTCGCGACCCCGGATGCCGGCGGCCACGTCTGCGACGGTCGCGCCCGCGTCGGTGGTGACGACGATGTCGGCGTCGGGGCCCGCAGAACGCTGCAGGGTCAGCTTGAGTTTCAGCGGTCGCTCCTTCGCGGCGCGGCGGTGGCCGGGGTGGTGGTGGCCGAAGCCGAGGTGGTCAGGCGCGCCGCGAGGTCGCGTGCGGAGCGCACCCGGTAGCGGCTGAGCAGGCGGGTGCGGGGAGTCGCGGATGCGCGCGCCACGCCGACGGCGTCGAGCGCCGTGCTCCACACGGCCTCGCTCTCATCCGGGGCGGGTTCGCGGCCCGAGAACACCAGCTCGTCGGTCTCGGAGGCGAGCACCCGCAGCCGCGGGGGCGCCTGCTGCTCCGTGGCCGGGAACTGCGTCTCGAGCGTGGTCGCGACCATCGACCGGGTGAGCTTCGGAGGCACCTCGTAACCGAGCTCCGAGTAGCGGTCGACGAGCTCCTCCCAGGCGCCTGCCGCCTGATCCGCGGTCGCGCCCGCGCGGCGCTTGCGCATCCTGCGGGCCTTCAGCGCGCCGATGATGAGCATCGGCAGGAAGACGAGGGCAGCCGCAGACAGCACGCCGATGCCGACGCCGTACGCCCAGCCGGGCAGCACGAACCCCGCCTCGTCGTCGTCGTTCTTCTGCTCGTCGAGCTCGACCGGGGTGAGCAGATCTTCGGGCTCCTTGTCGGAACGCGGAGGCTGGCGCACCTGCGGCTGCGGCTCGCTCTGGGGCTTCGGCACCTGATCCTGCGGGATGTCGGTCTCGTCGGGCGTCGGATCGAACGGCACCCAGCCGACGCCCTCGAACGCCACCTCAACCCAGGCGCTCACGTCATCCCCGGTGACCGTGATCGGTCCGCCGCCCTCGCCGATCTCGGGGACGAACCCCATCACCACGCGGGACGGATAGCCGAGGCTGCGCGCCATCAGGGCGAAGGCGGAGGCGTACTGCTCCTCGTCGCCGATCATCTGAGGACGTTCCAGCAACTCGGTGAGGCGGTCGGCGCCGTGGCCGGCCCGCGAGGGCACGCTGTCGGACGCACGGCCGTGGCTCAGGAAGCCGGTGGTGGCGAGCTGGATGCGGATCGCCTCCAGCTGCTCGGCGGGCGACGCCGCGCCCCCAGCCCACTCCTGGGCCTTCGAGGTGACGATGTCGGGCACGCCGTCGACCGGTGGCAGTTCGATGGTGGCGACGGGGACGTCTGCGAGCTCCTGGATGCTCGGCGCCTCCTGCGTGACGGCGTCGAGCCGGTAGCTGTCGCCTTCGCGCAGTCCCGTCGTGAGGACCATGCTGCCGGTGGCCGCGTTGTAGCGCAGGTCGTCGGAGTGGGCGGCGGCGTCGCCGCCGGTGAGCTCGAAGTCGCTCGGGTAGCCGACGCCCGGCACCCAGACGTCCTGGTATCCGGAGATCGTCACGTCGACCGGTGGATGCGAGACGGGCGTCACGAGCGGAGCGGCCGGAAGATTGCGGCCCACCAGTTCGTACGAGCCCGAACCGGCGACGCTCGCGGCGGCCCCGGTCACGTTCCAGAGCTTGCCGGTGTACGAGTCGAGCGTCGCCATCCGGATGCGGTCGCCCGGCTGCAGGCCGGTGGCCGTGAAGAGGTCCTCGTCGGTGACCTGCTTCGTGAAGTGCCGGTACCCGGCGAGTGGGCTCGGATAGTCGTAGGGGTCGAACGGCGGCTCGATCTCGTCGCGCAGCACGAAGCGCTGGTCTTTCGCGGGAGACAGCCAGAAGCCCGCTCCCCCGCCGACGATCACCGCGATCAGCACGACCGCGACGGTTCCGACGACCTTGCGCGTCCGCAGCGACGTGTCGGTCGATGCGGCGACCCCGCCGACGGGCTTGCGCCAGCCGAGCCACACGAGCACGAGCACCGCGAAGACCACACCGCGCACGCCCGCCTGGTAGGCCTCATCGGTGCCGACGAGCACGCCCACCAGGTACAGCGCGAACGCGGGCAGCACGGCGACGGCGAATCGCCAGGCCGCACGCGGACGGCGGGCCAGCCAGCGGGTCGCGAGCAGCGTCGAGATGAGCGCCACGATCCAGGTGGCGGCGAACGGCACGACGGCGATGTACACGGGTGCGCCGACGGGCGTCGAGAGGGTGAGCAGGTCGGCCCAGCCGTACACCGTGCCGATGGCGAGGCTCGCGAGCGACTGGAGCGTGGGCACGACGCCGAAGATCGTCTGGCTCGGAACGGCGATCGCCGGACCGACCACGAAGTACCCGACCACCGCGGCGGCGAGGGTGAGCAGGCCGCCCAGCCGGAAGACCGATGTGAGGATGCCGGTCGCCGCGCCCAGCACGAGCCCGCCGATACCGGCTGCGAGGAAACTGAACCCGCCGTAGGACGGGGTGAACCCCAGCACGCCGAGCAGCGCCAGCACGAGCAGCACCGCCACATCCGCCCACGTGCGCCCGGACGGCCACGCGAGCGAACTCGTACGGGCGGGGGCGGCGGTCTTCGCCTCGGAGGTCGCGGCGGTCATGAGCTGAGTCCTCGGAACAGGCCGGGGAGGTCTTCGAGCTTCCCGAGTGTGATCAACTGCATCCCGCCCACGGCGCCCAGCTTCGGCTGCGAACCCGCGTCGACGACGACGCCGAGGTGGGTGGTGTCGGCGCCGAACAACGTCTGCACCGTGCGGATGTCGCCCGGCGACAACCGCGAGCCGCCGACCGTCACCACGACGCTCGGCGAGGGGAGCCTGCGAGTGCGTTCGCGCACGAAGTCGCGCAGGGTGGAGAAGCCGCCCGTCTCGCCGAACTCGAGCCGGCACGAAGAGTCGAGCATCGAGGTCACCGTGCGGGTGCGCCATCCGCCCCGTTCGCTGACCACATCGAGCTGGGTGCCGTCGCGGATGATCTGCGCGGCGATCGAAGCGGCTGCGGACACCGCGAGCTCGAACTCGTTCTCGTCGGCGTAGAGGGCGGGGCTCGTGGGCAGCACGACGATGATCTGCGAACGGCGGGTCTCCTGGAACTGCCGCACCATCAGCTGACCGATGCGGGCCGAGGTGCGCCAGTGCACGTAGCGGCGGTCATCCCCCGGCACGTAGGGACGCAGCGCGTGGAACGCGAGGTCGTTGTTGGTGATCTTGTTCGCGACCTGGCCCTCCAGGTCGCGCACGAGGCCTGCGGCGGACGACGCGAGACGCACCGTTCGCGGATGGACGAAGAGGTCGACCGGCTCCGCCCACTTCACGGCTCTCCGCAGCAGGCCGAGCTGATCGCCGCGGATGGACTCCGCCGGGCCTGCGACGATCACCGCGCGCCGGTTGGTGGGCACCTGGAAGAGCTCCTCCTGCTCCTGCTTGGGCGCCATCGTCGGTAGCTGGAACTCGGCGACGCCCCGGCCCACCGGCAACTCCATCCGGGTGGGCGGCAGCCCCCGTGCACCCGTGTTGGTGACGACCATGCGACCCATCGCGCGGTCGCCGACCACCACGCGGCGCGGGTTCAGTTCGATGAGCACGCCGTAGCTGGACCGGCCGACGAGGAAGAGCGTCGCCACCACGAGCGCGACGAGCAGCACCATGCCGAGGTAGATGAACTCCTGCCAGCCGAAGACGACGCTCAGCACCAACGAGATGACACCGAGTCCGAGCACCACCCAGCCCACGGGGGTGACGATCGTGAGCACCGGCCCGAGAATCCGCCACACCGCGCGACCGATCGGCGCCAGCACGTTGCGGGCGGCGGTCGCCAGTTTTCGGGCGCGCTCGCCCGCCGGCCGCAGGAATGCGGCAGCGTCGTCGAGTCGGGCGGCGGTCACGGGGTTCAGGCGGCGCGGTAGGCGGGCGGCTCGATGTCGACGAGGATGCGCGAGACGACGTCTTCGGCGGTGACGCCGGCGAAGTCCGACTCGGGGTCGATCACCAGGCGGTGCGCCAGCACCGGCACGGCGAGCTCGCGCACGTCGTCGGGGGTCACGTAGGTGCGGCCCTTCGTGATCGCCCAGGTCTTCACCGCGCGGGCGAGGGCCATGGCGCCGCGCATGCTGACGCCGAGCACCACGTCGCGGTGCTTGCGGGTGGCATCGACGATGTCGGAGAGGTACTGCATGACGGCCTCGTCGACGTGCACCTCGTTGGCGAGCGCCGACATCGCCACGATCGACTCCGGCTTGATGATCGGCGAGACGAGCGAGGCACGCGCGCGGGTCGAGGAGTCCATGAGCAGCGCGACCGCCGTCTTCGTGTCGGGGTAGCCGAGGCTCGTCTTGATGAGGAAGCGGTCGAGCTGCGCCTCCGGCAGCTTGTACGTCCCCGCCTGCTCGACCGGGTTCTGGGTGGCGATCACGATAAAGGGCGCGCCGACCGAGTGGCCCTCGCCGTCGATCGTCACGACACCCTCCTCCATGACCTCCAGGAGCGCCGACTGCGTCTTCGGGCTCGCGCGGTTGATCTCATCGGCCAGCACGATCGAGGCGAAGATCGGTCCCGGGTGGAACTGGAAGCGGCCCTTGCCCTGGTCGTAGATCTGCACGCCCGTGACATCCGACGGCAGCAGGTCGGGGGTGAACTGGATGCGGCTCGTCGTGCCGTCGAGCGTGTTGGCGAGCGACTTCGCGAGAACCGTCTTGCCCGTGCCCGGGTAGTCCTCCAGCAGCACGTGCCCGTCGGAGATGAGGGCCGTCAGCACGAGCGTGATGACGTGGTCCTTGCCGACGATCGCCTTGTCGACGTTGGCGACGAGCTTCTGGAACGCGTCGGCGAACCAGGTCGCCTGCTCCTGGGTTACGGGCATGTCACTCTCTATCCGTTCTGTGTCTTCTGATGCGTGCGCACGGTTGGTCAGCAGCCGGGGATGTTCGACACGAGGATCGACTGCTTGGTGATCCAGTTCGAGCTGCCCGCCGTGCGGTACTGCGCGTAGACCGTGATGTTCCCGTCAGGGTCTCCCGGTCCGGAGTAGTAGATGTAGCTGCCGAGCTGCACCTCACCCTGGCTGCCGCTGCCACTGCGGAGGTCGCCGAACCCTTCGGCCACCCGGAACTCATAGGAGCCGGACGGAAGGTTGTTCCACCTGATGTTGAAGTACCTCGGCTCACTCGACGTGCGGAAGCAGAGCGTGACCGACTCAGGGGGCGGCGGGCTGGTGATCGTTCCGCTCGCGGAACCGCTCGGGCCGGAAGCGCCGGCCTTGTTCACCGCGCGCACCTGCAGCGAATAGGTGCCGGCGGAGAGACCGTTGCGCGTGTAGGTGGTCGCCCCACCGACGCTCTGCCAGCCGCTGCCCGCGTTGACCTCGTAGCTGAGGTTGGCCGTGCCGCCGGTCGCCGCGCTGACCGCGTTCCAGTCCCAGCGGATGGAACCGGGGGCCTGCCCTGCCGTCACCGACGCCGACAGGCCGCCCGGCGTCGGAGGTACGGTCTGGGCGGTGATGGTGCGCGATGCGGAGGCGGAGGCGCCCTGCTTGCCACCGGAGTTCACGGCGTAGACGGTGAAGGTGTGGTTGCCGGCCTGGACGGTCTGGTTGCCGGTCGAAGTCGCGGTCGTCGACTGCGGGGCGCCGCCGTCGAGGCTCCACATGTAGGTGACGGTGCCGCCGTTCGAGGCGACTCCCGACCAGCTCGCGCTGATGACAGCGTTCGGAGCCCACTGATCGGCGACGGCGACCGTCACGACGGGCGTTCCGGGAGTGCCGTAAGGGATCACCGGGTTGCTCGCGACCGACCATTCGCCCGGTCCGTGCACGTTGATGGCCCGCACCGAGAAGGTGTAGCTGGTGCCGTTCGTGAGGCCGCTGATGGTGCACGACGGCGGTGCGCAGGTGGTGGGCATGCCGGCCGCCGGCGACGATCGCACCTCGTAGGAGGTGATCGTCTTGCCGTTGGAGGCGGGCGCCTGGAACCCGATCGTCACGGTGCCCTCGTCGCCCTGCGTGGGCACGGTGGGCTTCTGCACCTGGTCGGGGACGTCGCTCACGACGAGAGTGACGGTGCCGCTCACCTGTCGCTCGATGTACTCCGTCGCATCCTGGATCGTGTAGGTCACCACGATGGTTCCCGACTTGAGGCTCGGGCTCGGCGTGATCTTCACGGTGTCGCCCGTGTGGGAGATGGTCGCGGGTTCGCCCGTGTTCTGCACGACCGCGTCGACGATCTTCAACGGCTCGCCCGTCGACTCGAAGGGGTTCGAGTCGTTGAGCAGCGGACTCGCGGTGAAGGGTCCATCGCCGCGCTGCGTCTCGTAGGTGTCGGCGACCGCCACTGCAGGGGCGCGGCTCGAGCCGACGACCGTCACCGTCAGGGTGCCCGGCACTTCGAACTTGTCCCAACGCAGCGTCACGCCGAGCTGGAACACGGTGCCCTTCGGCGTGTTGCGGGGCGTCTTCACCGTGAGCACGGAACCGTCGAGGGAACCCGTGAGCTTGCCACCGAGGCCGGTGAGGTTCGAGTAGGTGACCTCTTTGAGGATCTGCGGATTCGGGTGGCCCGTGGAGGTGCGCAGGTCGACCGTGGCCGATTCGCCCGCCTCGAGCGGAACGTCGACCGGAGTCCAGGTGGGCGGGGTGTCGCGGAACTCCGGGTCTCCCACCACGATCGGCAGGGTCAATTGGACCGTGTTGCCCTTCGGGTCGTCCTTGGAGGCGCCGTCGGTGACGGTGAAGCTGATCGAGGCCGGGCCGCGGTAGTCGAGCCCGCCCTGGAAGCGGATGGTGTCCTTATCGACGTAGTTCGATGTGCCGTCGCTCTGGATCGAGCTCACCGAGGTGGCATCCGGAATCCACGCGGCGCGCCCCGACGGCACCTTGACGATGTCGGAGAGGTTCCACTCGCGCGACTCGTTCATCGACACGTACTGCGTGGGCAGGGCGAGATCGATGTAGGGCGGGTCGTCGTAGGAGTCGTCGACCGCGGCGGGCACGAGCAGGAAGGCCGTGGCCGAGAGCTTGTCCTTCTCGTTGGTGACGCGGTAGGCGATCGCCTGCCGCTGCTCGCCGGGGGTCACGGTGATCTTGCCGTGCTCATCCGGAACCAGCTGCGCGGAACCCGCATTCGGACCCTCCAGCGACACCACGAGCTCGCTGTTGGTGCCGGAGGGGTTGAACGCGGAGCCGTCGAAGATGTCGACGGTCACCGACTTCTTGCCCGCGATCTCCTTCAGAGTGAGAGCGAGGTCGTCGGCCGACGGTGGCAGCAGAGGCGCATCCGGGGTGACCTGCACGAGCACGTAGGCCTCGTCGGTACCGCCGGCTCCGTTGCTGAGGGTGTACCGCAGCGAGAACGAGCGCTCGGTCTCGGGCGCGGTCAGGACCAGGTACTGACCCCCGACCACCTTCGCCTCGATGTCCTTCGGGACGTCGATGAGGTCCGGCTCCACGTTGATCGGCAGACCTTGCGGATCGGAGTCGTTGGCGCGCAGATCGACCTGTGCGATACGACCCGGTCGGACCGAAACGCTGTCGGGCACCGCGTTCGGACGACTCGGCACCTCGGGCGCCGGGATCACCGCGATTCGGATCTCGGCGGTTCCGGTGGCGCCGAACGCGTCGTACACCTGATAGGTGAAGGTATCGGTGCCGGTGCCCGCGGGTGACGCGGTGTACGTCAGAAAGTCGGGGCCCAGCTCCTCGACGGTGCCGAGGGTGGGGCCGGTCGGCAGGCGCAGCAGCTGCGTGGAGTCACCGTCCGGGTCGATGCGCTGCAGGGGCAGGTCGACTCGGATGGTGCCGCCCGCCAGCACGCGCGCGACCACGGGAAGAGGCTGCGGGTCGCGGTTGGTCTCCTCGTTCACCTCGGTGACCGTGAAGACCACGCTCGCCGCGGCACTCTCGCCGAAGGCATCGAGCACGCGGTAGTCGGCGACGTACTGGCCCGGCTCGTTGGGAGCCTGGAAGCGGACCCGATCGTTGTTGACGAAGGCGATGCCCGCGGTGGGCTCCGTGACGAGGTCGTCGGCGAGGAACATCCGCGAGTCGTCGGGGTGGTAGTCGTTGGCGAGCACGTCGACCGTGACGATGTCGCCGGCGCGCACCGTGACCGGATCGTCCTTCGCGACAGGCGGCTGATGCTTCGTGAGCGCCGGGACCGGCACGATCGTCACGCCGGCCGTCGCCGTGTTCACGCCGTCGGAGATCGTGTAGGTGAAGCTGACCTGGCTGGTGAGGGCCTGCGGCGAGGTGACCCGCACGAGGGTCGCCTCGAGCAGCTCGACGACGACGCCCTTGGCCTGTGCTTCGGCCGCGTCGACACTCTGCACGGCGAGGATACGGCCCGTCGGACTCACGTCGTTGGTGAGCACCGACACCGTCGTCGGCTGGTCCCCGCGCAGGTACGCCGTGTCCTTGACGGCGATCGGGGCGATCGCCTGGTCGGCGGGAACCGCCTGCACGTCGACGCGGATGATGCCCACGCTCTGATTCGCCCCGCCCTGCAGGGTGTACTCGAAGTAGTACACCCCCGCCTCCGGAGCGGTGAAGCGCACCTCGTTCTTCTCGGTGTCGAGGGACGCGGTCGCGCCGTTGCCCGGATCGCCGATGCCCGTGATCGTGAGGGGGGCGCCCGAGGGCGAGATGTCATTGACGAGCGGCTTGATGACGATCTGCTCGTTGGTGAACGCTGTGGCGAAATCGGGCGTGCCGACCGGCTTCTGCGAGCCCGCGGGTTCGACCTGAACGGTGAGGGTGCCGATGACCGGGTCGCCGTTGCTGTCGGTGACCTGGAACTGCACCTCCTTCTCGCCCAGCTCCGAGGTCTGGTGGGTGAAGGTGATGATGCCGTCGGGGGTGAACCGCACGAGGTCGCCCGAGGTGGGCGCCGCCGAGAGCAGGTACATGTCGTCGCCGTCGAGGTCGCGCCAGTTGGCGAGCACGTTGTACTCGACGGTCTGGTTCGCCTCAACCGTGACGGCGGACCGTCGAAGCTCGACCGGCTGGCTGTTCTGCCCATCCGGAACCACGCGCGCGAACACCTCGGCCGTCGCGGATCCACCGCGGCCGTCGTCGACGGTGTAGCTGAATCGGATGCTGCCCACGAAGCCGGGAGCGGGGGTGAACTGCAGGGCACGGTCGCCGTCGATCAGGTCGAGTCGGCCGGTGGTCTCGGCGATCGCGCCGTGCTCGGAGACGATCAGCACGTCGCCGTCGGGATCTGAGTCGTTGTCGAGCACCGAGAGGATCGTGGTGCGACCCGGGCGGATGCCGAACTCGTCGTCGACAGCCGTCGGCTCGCGATTCTGGTCGGTGCGTTCGGCGAGCGTGTCTTCGAAGGACTGCAGGGCCGACTTCTCGTCGCCCTCCTCCTCGGTCTCCTCCTGCTCGGGCGGCACCACGTCGTCCCAGTTGTCGACGAGGCGCATGTTCTCGCTCGGCAGCCAGACGTTGCCGTTGTTCAGGTTGTTGAGCACGACGATGCTGCGGTTCACCCGGAACTCGAGGCGGTTGCCCGCGGTCGGCTGGTCGATGTCCTGGGCGGCGGGCTGCCTGCCGTCGCACGCGAGCAGATACAGCTGCGCGTTCGCCCACGCGCCGTGCGCGCACCCGTCCTGGTTCACGGGGGCCGCCACGTCATCCGGATCGGTCGTCGAGTTCGATGCGCCTGAATCGAGCTGTTCGACGTCGCCGGAGCCGAGGTCGACCCGCAGCAGTCCCGTGCCCGTGGCGAGCACCGCGTGGGAGGAGGCGGGGCCGCTGTGCTGCAGTTTGAGCGCCCGCTCGTCGCCCAGTGAACGCACGGTGCCGTCCTGGGTGACGAGCTCATTCGTGGACTCGTCGAAGACGACCACATCTTCGCCGATCGCGGCGAGCTGGAAGCTGCCCACCTTCGGGAACGACGACTCGACGGGCACGTCGGCGAGCGTCGGGATGCGGTACAGCGTCTTGTGCGCGGGTGACACCGCCACGATCTGACCGGATGCCGTGACGACCGCGTGGCCGCCCTCGCCGAGGTCGAGCAGCGGCGGCGTCGACACGACGTCGAGCCGCAGGTCGCCCGTGGACGGGAGCGCCCACAGCTTGCCCTTCGACACGACCGCGATCAGATCGCCCCCGTACGACACTTCGGCGTCTGCCGGGAGGTCGACCGAGCTCGTCACCGAGGTGGTGGCCGGGTCGACCGACTCGAGCCGGTCGTTGTCGGGGTCGACCAGGAAGAGCGCGTCGCCGTCCTGGAGCACGTCGAAGTTCGGGGAGCCCGCGGTGACCGAGCCGTTCAGCTCATCGATCTGGCGGTTGAGACGCCCGCCGAGCAGCTGCTCGCCATTGGTGACCCAGACATCCCGCGAGGTGAGGTCGACATCCGTGATCGGGAATCCGGGGTGCAGCGCGGCGACGGTGAGGGTGCCGCCCGCGACGAGCGCGATGACGGCTGCCGACGCGATCGTCTTGCGGCGCGCGCGCCAGCTGTCCCCCAACAATGTCCGTTTCACCCCGTGAGATCACGCCCGTCTACCCCGAATGAGGGGAGGGCCGGTTCAGGCTAACACGCGAGGGCTCGTCGTTTTCGCCTCGTGAACGGGGACTACTCCCCATCCCCCGGCGACTCGGATGCGGCTGCCGCCGCGGCGTTGCGATCGAGCAGCACGACGTCTTCACGGCTCACCAGACGACTCGCCACCGCGTACTCCACGAGGCGCGCACGGCGGTTGGTCGCGAGCTTGCCGCGCCCGCCGCGCAGGCCCTGCACGCCCACCTTGTCGAGCTTCTCGCACACGTTGTCGAGCTTGCGGTTGAAGGTGGTGAGCGGCCAGCCGAGCCGCTCGGCGGCCTCCGCGGAACTCGGGATGAGACCGCGGCCGGGCGAGTCCTGGCGAAGCACGTGCTCGGACAGCGCGACGACCAGCAGCCGTTGCGAGCTCGTGAGCGGCACCACGCCGATCGTCGTGGTGCCCGACGCCCCCGAATGGATGTTGGTGGTGGAGAAGTACTGCTCGTCGTTCTCGATCGTGAAGTCGTAGGTCGTCGAGCCGGCGCTGAAGAGCACATGCACGAGCGGGAAGACGATCGGAAGTCGGGCGCCCGGCGGCAGCCACGCCTGTACCCCACCCGAGCCGTCGGAGACGGTCGCCGACAGCAGGCTGCCGACGTTCGCGATCCACCACAGCCCGCGCTCCTCCGTCAGCAGCAGGAAGCGCCTGTGCAGGTACGGGTTGTCGTCGATCTCGAGGTCGCCCTCGCGGCCCACCACGAAATCCTTGCCCGCGACGGCGGTGAACCGCTCGCCGCAGAAATCGACCGTGAGGGTGGCGCTCATGAGCTCGGGTAGCAGACGGTCAGCGGCGTCGACAGGCGACCGTCGCGGCGCAGGGAGATGTCGACGCAGAGGGGCGTGCCCGCGACGTAGCCGTCGGCGACGACCGCGTCTCCCTCGACGGGATGCAGCTGCGGCTGGTCGGCGCGGCTGCGCTGCCACACGAGCAGGTCGCCCTCCTGCGGGTCGTCGTAGGTGACCGGGAAGGTCACCGTTCCGCCCGCCTCCGTGGGCTCCCCCGCGAGCTCGGGAACGGGAATCGTGTCGGGCACGGCGGCGGTGGGCTCGGTACTCGGCCCCGCGGTCGGACCCTCCTCCTCGGGGGTTCCCCCGAACAGCACGATGCCGACCACCACGGCCGCGACGACGATCGCCGCGACGACCGCCACCGCGATCCCCACGATCAGCCCGCGCTTCGACTTCGGCGCGGATGCGGTAGCCACCTCCGGCTCGGAGGCGACGGGTCCGCGGGGGCGCACGACGGTCTCGGTGGGAATGGCGTCGTCGACGCGCGACTGCGCCCCGGAGACGGGAGCCGCCGGTGGCGCACTCACCCGGGCGGCGGGCGCCGGCTGCGCCTCCACCGTCGTCGTCGCCCGCACGCGCGTCTCGTCGACGGCCGCGGCGGATGCCACCGCCTCGGCGACCGGCTGCGCGTCGATCGTCGCCACCTGACGCACGCGGGTCTCGTCGTCGCCGCCCGTGTCGGCCGGGCGCTCCGGCGTCTCCAGGTGCAGATTCGGCACCTCGAGCTCGGTGCGGGCGTACCCCAACTCCATCTCGACGCGTTGAAGCGCCCGCCCGAAGTCGAGCGCGCTCGCGAAGCGATCCCCGCGCTCGGTCGCCATCCCCTTCTGCAGCACCGCGATGAGCGAACGCGGGATGTCGGTGCGCTCCATCGGCGTGATCGCGCCGCGCTCGATACGGCCGATCAGGTCGAGGGTGCCGTTGGAGCGGCCCTTCACCTCGAACGGCGTCTGGCCGGCGAGCACCGTCCAGATCGTCGCGGCGAGCGAGAACACGTCGCTGCGCACATCCGGCGACGGGTCGTCCTCGAACATCTCGGGAGGCGACCACGGAACCGACAGACCCACCTGGCCGCTCGTGCCGCCGGTGCTCGTGTCGGTGAGGGCGCCCGGGATGGTGGTGGTGTGCGCCGGGAGGGAGTCGTCGACCGCCGAGGAGATGCCGAAGTCGGTGAGGGCGGGCCAGCCGTAGTCGTTGCCGAGCACGTTCGCAGGCTTGATGTCGCGGTGCAGGATGCCCGCGAGGTGGGCCGTGTGCACGGCGCTCGACAGGCGGACGCCGGTGCGCAGCGCATCCACCACCGCCAGGGGCGACTGCTTGTAGCGCTCGGCGAGGCTCGGGCCCGAGCAGTACTCCATGACGAAGTACGGCCGGTCGTCGGATGCGACATCGGCGTGGTAGATCGTGACGATGTACGGATGCGCCGACAGCTGCGCCATCAGGTTCGCCTCGGCGACGAACGCCGCCCGGCTGGCGGGGGTGATCTCGTCGAGGAGCAACACCTTGACCGCCACCCGGCGCTTGGGCAGCTGCTGGTCGTAGAGGAAGACGTCCGAGAATCCGCCCGACCCGAGCAGGCGCACGTAGCTGTACCCCCGAAGCTCCGGCGGGGTCGACGCGGGACGCCGCATCAGACCTCCTCGATGCTCAGCTCGATGCCGCCGCCCAGATCGACGGACGTGCCGATGATGATCGGCGTCGGCTCGCCTCCGCGGAGCTTCTGCTTCTCACCCCCGGGCAGCACGATCGTGGTGCCGTTGCGGGAGTGCAGGTCGGTGACGACGACGGTGCCGCCCTCGAGAGCAAACCGCACGTGCGAGCGAGAGATGTCCTGGTCGCCGCCGGAAACCGTCACGAGCCGCGGCAGCTGCCCGGCCGGGACGTTCGAGACGCTCGGGGAACGGCCCAGCACGATCGCCTGGTCGAGCGGTTCGCGGGTGCCGTTCGGCAGCACCACGACGACCGAGGGCGCGGCGGGGGGCGGCGCGGCTGCGGCACCCCGCGGGCGGCGGCCGCCGCGGGTGCGGGTGATCGAGGATGCGAGCACCGTGCTGCCGTCGTGGTCGCCCTCCGCGGGTGCCTCCGGCGCAGGCTCGTCGTGGTCGCCGGCCGGCTCCTCGGGCCGCACCGCCGCATCCTCCACCGAGCGGTACATGGTGTCGCCGAAGAGGTAGTCGTAGCCGCCCGAGGCGGTGGTCGGCTCGTCGCCTGCCGTCGCGGCGGGCGGCAGACCCACCTCGTCGACGCCCACGACGGTCTCCTCGGAGACCGGCTGCTCGGCGGATGCGGCGGCTGCGGCGGCGGGTTCCTCCGCGGGAGCCTCGGCGGCGGGCTGCCCCTCCGATGCCTCCGCGGCGGGCGCGGCAGCAGCGGCGACCTGCGCCGGCTCTACGGGAGACGCGACCACGGGCGTCGCGACCACGGGCGTCGCGTACGTCGCGGCCCGCGCATCCGCCGACACCGATCCGGTCGCGAACGACGACGCGCGCACGACGCCCGCCTCGATCGGCAGCTCCACCGAACCGCGCCCGGTGAGCGTCACCCCCACGGAACCGCCCGGAAGACGCCGCTCGATCCAGGTGACGGCCCCCGAACCCGACACCTGCTCGGCACCGGCCCGCACCACCGCGTCACCGCGGACGATCGCGTTGACACTGCCGTCGACCGCCTCGACGAACGCGAAAGGAGGGGTGGAGAAGAGACCGTCTGCCGTCAGCGCCTCGAGGATGCCCGCAGGTCCGCGCTCGTCGCGCATCCGGGCCCACAGCCGGTCGATGACGGCCGCGTCGAGCGCGGCGCCCACGAAGAGCTGCCGCGCGGGAGTGATGAAGGCGAGCCAGCCGTCGCCGGCCGCCGTATAACGATGGGTCATTGTCACGCTCTCGGCATCGTGTCTTCGAGGAGGCGCCGATCGCGGTCGATCGTCTCCTCCGGGTCGCGCAGTTCGTCGGGAAGCTCGGATTCGACCACGACGACGGTCACATTGTCTCGGCCACCAGCCGCGACAGCCGCACCCAGCAACCGCTCCGCGAGCGTCGGGCCGGTCGTGTCGCGAGCCGACTGCTGGTCGTGGAAGACGATGATGCGGGCGATCTCGTCGTCGTCGAGCTCCTTGGTGAGGCCATCGCTGCACAGCAGGAACGTCTGCCGACCGCGCAGAGGCAGCAGCCACACATCCGGCTCCACCTCCACCTCGGCACCGAGCGCACGCGTCACCACATTGCGCTGGGGATGCCCGGCCGCCTCCGACGCGCTGATCAGGCCCGCATCGATCAGCTCCTGCACGGCCGAATGGTCGACGCTCTGCTGCTCGAGCCGGCGGCCATCCCAGCTGTAGGTGCGGGAGTCGCCCACGTTGAACGCCATCCAGTGGGGGCCTGCGCCCTCGATGTCGACGATCGCGACACCCGTCAGCGTCGTGCCGGAGATGTCGTTCTCGCGCAGCTCCCGCACCGCATCGTTCGCCGCGCGCACCGCGTCGATCACGGCACGGGCACTCGCAGCGGTGCCGTCGGCGAGCGCCGCGAACGCCTCGACGGCGGTGCGGCTCGCAACATCCCCGTGGGCATGCCCGCCCATCCCATCGGCCACGATCCAGAACGGCGGCGCGGCGAGGAAGCTGTCCTCGTTGTTGGCGCGCACCGAGCCCACATCGCTGGCGCCCGTGTGGTGCAGCCGCACCACGGCGTCGCCGATCGCGAACTCCTCGCGAACCTCCACAAACACTCCCCCCGCCGCATGGGCAGTCCGTGCCACCGTAGCAATCCGAGGGGACCCCACGTAGCGGCCGCCACGGGGAGGACTCCCCATCCGGGCTCCCGCCCGGCGTCAGGACGACTCAGACGACCTGGTCGACGCCGAGCAAGTACGAACCCAGCTCGACGACGGCGCCATCCGGCACCGGAGAGAACTCGGTCGACGTGACCGGCTTGCGCGCACGGTTCGCGACCACCGCGACACCGTTCGTCGAATTGAGGTCGAGCACGAACAGGCCGCCGTCGTACGGCAGCAGGATCGCGTGATTCTTCGACACCGTCTTCTCGCGATCGACGACCGCCACCAGCTTCGCCTCAGGGAAACCGTCGACCGCGAACGGCTTGCGGCCCACCACGATCGGGCCGTCGACGGCGATACGGTCGCCGTCCGCCAGCAGCAGCACCCATCCGGCGCTCACATGCTTCGGCGGCCCCCCGGGGAAGAACACCGGCTCCGACGGATCGCGCGGCGGGATGCCCCTGCCGACCAGCTTCGTGCGGGTGTCGACGAGCTCCGGGCCGAGCTCGTCGCCCTGTCCCTGCAGCCATGGCGGGCGCAGCACAGGCTGATCTGGCGGGAAGAACCCCGGCGGTCGCTCGTCCATTCCTGAATCATTTCCGCGCGAGGCTGTCGCGTCAAGCACGCTCGCCGTCATTCGGACGACTGGTCGACCCCCTTAGGAGTGACACGCATCTTCACGAGACTCGCCACGACCGCCACCGTCATCGAGAGGACGATGACACCCAGCGACACCCAGGTGCTGATCTCGGGCGCCCACTCCACGTGCTCGCCGCCGTTGATGAAGGGCAGCTCGTTCTCGTGCAGTGCGTGGAACACCAGCTTCACGCCGATGAAGGCGAGGATGAACGCGATGCCGTACTTGAGGTAGACGAGCCGCTCGACCAGGTCGCCGAGCAGGAAGTACAGCTGGCGAAGACCCATCAGCGCGAACACGTTCGCCGTGAAGACGATGAACGGACTCTGGGTGATGCCGAAGATCGCCGGGATGGAGTCGAGGGCGAACACCAGGTCGGTGGTGCCGAGCGCGATCAGCACGATCAGCACCGGCGTGAAGACCCGTCGACCATCGATCGTGGTGCGCATCTTCGCACCCTCGTACGTGTCGGTGATCGGGATGCGCTTGCGCAGGAAGCCGATCAGCTTGTTCTCGGTCTCCTCCTCATCCTCGTGTCCCGTGAACGCCTGCCGGTAGGCGGTCCACACCAGGAACAGACCGAAGATGTAGAAGACCCAGCTCCACTGCTCGATCACGACCGCGCCGATCACGATGAAGATGCCGCGGAAGATGAGGGCCAGGATGATGCCCACCATCAGCAGCTCCTGCTGGTAGCGCTTCGGGACCGAGAACCTGGCCATGATCAGCAGGAACACGAACAGGTTGTCGATCGAGAGGCTGTACTCGGTGAGCCAGCCCGCCACGAACTGACCCGCGTGCTCGGCATCGCCCAGCACCAGCATGAGGCCGGCGAACAGGAGCGCCAGCAGCACGTAGAAGCCGATCCACAGCGCCGACTCGCGAGTGGACGGCACGTGCGGGCGCTTGAACGCCAGCACCAGGTCGAAGGCGAGGATCAGGCCGAGCACCACATAGGTGCCGATCTCGAACCAGAGAGGGAGGGCCAGCTGCACGGAGTGCCTTTCACAGGAGGGGACGGAAGAATCTCGAACGTCTCTCCCGCGCGGGACCCGGGCCGTGAAGACCTGGATGCCGCGGTCGCGACCGGGGCTGCGGCATCGGAGCCCGTGATGACGGTCGCGACGAGGTGGGATACTCCCCTTCGCGATCGCCAGTCTAGTGGGATGCGACCGGTGACGCCGCGCAGCGCAGCCCCTAGGGTGTCTGCATGAGCGAGACGCCGTCGAACGACGCGATCCGCGAAGAGGCCCGCAAGCGCGTGAAGGCCAAGCGCGACTTCTTCGCCATGATCGCCATCTTCATCGTGGTGACCATCGTGCTGATCGTCATCTGGTTCCTCACCAGCGGACCTGACAGCTACTTCTGGCCCGCGTGGCCCATCCTCGGCTTCGCGATCGCCACCATCTTCACGGCGCTCGACGCCTGGGGCCTCACCCGCAGATTCGTCACAGAGGCGGATGTCGACGCCGAGATCGAGCGGATGAACCGCCGCCGCCGCTGATGCCGAATCGGCGGCGAATTCACGGTTTTCTGGCCATAGTCTGAGTGCGGGATCCGGCCCCCTCCCGTCTCCGGGTTCCCACACCGACCCGACCAGGAGCCCAGCCCCGATGACCGAGCCGCGCACATCCACCGACCGTCCCTTCAAGCCGCAGACCCCCTGGGTCAGCGCGGTCGGGTACTTCATCTTCTTCAGCCGATGGCTGCAGGCGCCGCTGTACGTGGGCCTCATCGTGGCGCAGCTGATCTACGTGATCGTCTTCATGGTGGAGCTGTGGCACCTCGGCGAGCAGGTGATCGGCTCGTTCATGTTCCCCGGCGATCCGCACTACGAGTTCACCGAAGCCACCGTGATGCTCGCGGTGCTCGGGCTCATCGACGTCGTCATGATCGCGAACCTGCTCATCATGGTGATCATCGGGGGCTACGAGACCTTCGTCTCGCGCATCCGGGTCGACGGCCACCCCGACCAGCCCGAGTGGCTGAGCCACGTGAACGCCAACGTGCTCAAGGTGAAGCTCGCGATGGCGATCATCGGAATCTCGTCGATCCACCTGCTGAAGACCTTCATCGAGGTGGGCGACCTGGGCGCCAAGGGCGGGGTGGAGAACGTCACCGACACGGTGTACACCGGCGAAGGCGTCTTCTGGCAGGTGATGATCCACCTGACCTTCATCATCTCGGCGGTCGCACTCGCCCTCATCGACAAGTGGTCGGTGAAGGCTCAGGTGGAGGCGCACAAGGCCGGGCATCCCGTCGAGGCGCCGATCGAGCCCGTGCTGCCCGCCGGCATCCGGGACTGACGGTCAGCCCTCGAGCGGTTCGATGAGGCTCGGGTCGGCGGGGTCGACGGCGCGCGAGTTGTTGACCCGGCGGTCGACCTCGTAGGTGGTGATCGTCGAGGCGACCTCGGTGGAGACACCGTCGAGCAGCGACAGCAGGTGCTCCTTCTCGGCATCCGTGGTGAGCTTCGCCGGCGACAGCCACTCGTCGTAGGCGCCGGGCGTGAGGAACGCCGGCATGCGGTCGTGCACCTCACCGGATGCGTCGCGAGCCTCGCGGGTGACGATCGCGGTGGACACCACCCACTCGCCGTCGACCTTGCGCGCCGTGGCGAGGCCGGCCGCTGCGAGGATCGGGCGGTCGCCGTGCAGGAAATGCGCCTGCTTGTCGCCCTTTTCGCCCGTCCACTCGTAGTAGCCGCGCATCGGCACGATGCACCGGCCGCCAGCGAACGCCGACTTCCACAGCCCGTTCACCGCGATCGTCTCGATGCGGGCGTTGAACTGGGGCCGGTTCTTCGCGGTGAGGAACGGCGGATGGAAATCCCACTCGGCGGCGACGATGGAGCGCGTCACCTCGCCGGATGCCGCATCCTGACGCTCCCGAACGATCGGCACCAGCTCGGTCGGCGCGATCGAGAACTGCGGACGCCAGTCGCGGAAGTCGCCGCCCTGGGCGACGAACTCCTCGATCAGGTCGTTGGTCTCGGCGTCGTTCGCGAATCTTCCGCACATGCCCACATCATCCACCCGACCCCCGACGACGGGGCGGGTGCACGGGCCGCCGTGCCGCTCTCAAATCAAGGAGTTCAGCGCTCGAATCAAGGAGTCGAGCGCTCAAGTCAAGGAGTTCTGCGCTCGAATCAAGGAACTCGTGTGGCTGGTGAGGCCGATGAGCCTCACGAGCCACAGCAGCAACACGAGCTCCTTGATTTGAGAGCTCGAGTCCTTGATTTGAGAGCGCCGCTCCTACAGGCGAGAGAGCCGCTCCGAGGAGAGGGGAAAGGCGCGGTCAGTGGGCCTGCTCGTAGGCGTCGACGATCTCGGCCTTGATGCGGCCGCGGTCGCCCACCGTGTAGCCGTTGCCCTGCGCCCAGGAGCGGATCGCCTGCAGACGATCGGCATCCGTCGACTTCGAGCGGGCGCGGGGGGCGGATGCGGTGCGGGCGCCGCCCACCCGACGGCCTGCGGAGATGTACGGCGAGAGCGCCTCCCCGAGGGCGCGGGCGTTCGCAGCGGACAGGTCGATCTCGTACTCGACGCCGTCGAGGGCGAAGCGGGTGCTGCGGGTGCCGAGCGGCAGCTCCTCGCCGTCGAGGTCGTCGGTGAGGATCGTGATCGTCTTCTTCGCCATGTGGGCGAGTGTAGGGCGCGCCGGTCGCTCGGCGCATCGCCCGGGCCGCAGGTTCAGCCTTCGGCGAGCACCGCATCCATCTGGCTCATCGAACCGGTCAGGCCCTCCTCCATGCCCATCTCGAGCACCTTCTGCAGGTCGTCGAGGGAGGCGTAGCTCGAGACGCACTCCATGCGCGTGCCCCGCTCGGTGGGCTGGAAGGTGTAGGTCATCTCGGTGACGGGCAGGTCGGGGTCGGGTTCGCCGTCCTTCGTGGCGAAGCGGTCGATCGCCGTGAAGCGCACCGGCTCGTCGACCTGCTGCACATCCCAGCGGCCGTGGAACTCCTCACCCTCGGGGCTCGTCATGAAGTAGTGCACGACGCCGCCCGGCGCGAACTCGTGGCGCACCACCGTTGCCGGGTAGGTGGGCGGACCCCACCAGCGCTCCAGCTTGCGGGGGTCGGCGTACAGGTCCCACACCTTCTCGACCGGATAGTCGAAGTCGGCCACCACCGTGAGGGTGCGGGCTTCGAGGTCTTTGTCGACCTTCAGTTCCATGATGCGATTCCCTTCATTCATCGAGCAGCGCGGCCATGCGCTCCACGCGCCCCTGCCACGCCTCGGCCAGCTGGTCGAGGGCTTCTCGGGCGCGCCGCAGCGTCTCCGGTTCGGATCGCACGAGCAGCTCCCGCCCCTGGCGCACCTTCGTGACCAGCCTGACCCGCTCGAGCACCGCGACGTGCTTCTGCACGGCGGCGAAGCTCATCGGGTAGTCGTCGGCGAGCCGGCTGACGGAGAGGTCGCCGTCGACTGCGCGGCGCAGGATGTCGCGGCGCGTGGCGTCGGCGAGCGCGTGGAACAGGCGGTCGACGTCGGCGTCGCTCAACCCAGTTTGTACAACCATTTGGTTGTACGTTACGACGCCCTCGCACGCCCGTCAAGGGGCAGGGATGTCGATCTCCAGATCCGTGCGATCGCCGATCGTCCTCGGCACCGCCGGGAACATCCAGCCATCGACCACCGGGATGAACCAACCCGCCCTCACCGCCGGATCCTCCTGAGCCAGCGCGCGCGCCTCATCCGGCGTCACCGTGTAGAGACTCATGCCGCGGAAGGACGGATCATCCAACTGCTCGATCGGACCATTCACCAGAATCGTGCCATCGGCGACCAGAGAGCGGAGGCGGCGCACGTGGGCATCCTGGATCGCGTCATCACCCGGAGCCGGAGGCGGGCGGTCCGGATGCTGCATGAGACGCACGATCGTGAGGCGCTGAAACGGGGCGAGGGGCATGTTGGGGAGTATTCGCCTGGGTGGGCGTGGGGGCAAGGGGGTGTCGGGCTGGGGGGCTCGGGTGGTGGCGTTGAGAGAACCGCGTGCGTTTTCTAGGCCTGCCGGGTCCACGAACGCAAGAAGCCCGGTCCAATGGACCGGGCTTCTTGCGTTGGTGACCCCAGCGGGATTCGAACCCGCGTTACCGCCGTGAGAGGGCGGCGTACTAGGCCGCTATACGATGGGGCCGTTTCGCGACAACTTGACGATTATGCCACATGCCGGAGTGTGCTCCAAAACGAGGCGAACCGCCTACGCGAGCACCCGCAAGGCCCCCGGCTCCACCTCGAGCTCCACCGGCAGCGGCGCGATCCGCTCCCCGTCCGCGTACGCCACGAGCCTCGCATCCGCGTCGATCCGGATGCGTTTCGCCCGCCGCATCACCACCCGCGGGTCGGTCGTGTGGGTGCCCTGGAACACACGCGGGAAGATCCGCAAGAACGAGAACCTCGACAGCGGCTTCACGATCATCACATCGAGCAGGCCGTCGTCGACCAGCGCATCCGGGGTGATCTTCATGCCGCCGCCGAGCGACACATTGTTGCCCACCGACACCATCAACGCATCCACTTCGAGCGGCTCGCCGTCGAGCACCACGCGGTAGTGCAGCGGCTTCAGGCCCACCAGCTCGGCAAGCAGCGCGATGATGTACCGGCTCGGACCCTTCGGGTGCCGCATCAGGTTGGCGCGCTCGTTCACGATCGCGTCGAAACCGGCCGACAGCGCGCAGCCGAACCAGCGCTCGCCGCGGGAGCCGTCGTCATCCGTCCACCGGATGCGCACGGCGTCGATCGCGCGCGGCGGACGCTCGAGCGCGTCCCCCAGGAAGCGGATCGCCGCCTCCGTGTCGTCGTGCGGGATGCCGAGCCCGCGGGCCATGTCGTTGCCGGTCCCCGAGGGCACGATGCCGAGCGGCACGCGCGAGCCGGCGAGCAGGTTGACGCCCAGGTTGACCATCCCATCGCCGCCCACCACGACCAGCGCATCCGGCTTCGAGCGCACGGCGGCGCGTGCCGACACCAGCAGCGAGTCGAAGTCGGGTTCGGTGAGCGAGGTGACCTCGTGGCCCATCGCGCGCAGGGTCTGCACCACGGCAGGGCCGACGTCGCGGCTCGCACCGAACGAAGCCGTCGGGTTGATGGCGACGACCACCCGTTTCGGCTTCGTCGTCATGCGCCTCATCATGGCACCCCGCGCATGCCGCACCCGTCACGCGCGCTCCCCCAAGGTGAGGGGTCGCATTGTGCACTCAACACGCCGTGGTGAGTGCACTTTGGGGCCCCTCAGGGTGGGGCGAGGTCAGCGGCGGAAGCTGAAGCGGATGCGGCGAAGCAGTTGCGCGTTGAGGGCCACGATCACCGTCGAGACCGACATGAGCAACGCGGCGAGCGCCGGCGGCATCAGGAAACCGACCCCGGCGAGCACACCCGCGGCCAGCGGGATGCCGACCACGTTGTAGCCCGCCGCCCACCACAGGTTCTGCAGCATCTTGCGGTAGCCGGCGCGGCTGAGGGTGATCGCATCGACGACGCCGCGCGGGTCGGACGAGGCGAGCACGACGCCCGCCGACTCGATCGCCACATCGGTGCCCGCACCGATCGCGATCCCCAGGTCGGCGCGCGCGAGCGCGGGCGCGTCATTGATGCCGTCGCCGACCATCGCCACGCGGGCGGCCCCGTCGTCCTGCAGCGACGCCACCGCATCCGCCTTCTGCCCGGGAAGCACCTCGGCCCGCACCTCGTCGATCCCCAGCTGCGAGGCGACATGCTGCGCCACCGCGTGGGAGTCGCCGGTGAGCATCGCCACCCGCACGCCGCGCGCCTTCAGCGCGGCGACCGCCTCCGCCGACTCGGCGCGCTCGCGGTCCGCGATCGCGAAGAGCGCCCGCACCCGCTCCTCGCCCGCAGCGCCCTCGACCAGGTACACGGTCGTCGCGCCGGCGGCCCCCGCATCCCGCGCCGCATGCACCAGCTCGGTGTCGAGCCGGATGCCGCGCTCGGTCACGTAGCGGCTGCTCGCGACGGCGAGCTCGCGGCCCTCGACGGTCGCGACCGCCCCGCGGCCCGGCAGCGCACGGAACCCGGAGGCCGCCGGCACCGGCACCTCGCGTTCGCGCGCCGCGTCGACGATCGCCCGGCCGACGGGGTGCTCGCTGCGCCCCTCGACGGCGGCGGCGAGCGCGAGCGCCTCATCCTGCTCGATCCCCGCGGCCACCACCACCCGCGCCACGCGCTGACGCCCCTCGGTGAGGGTGCCGGTCTTGTCGAAGAGCACCACGTCGATGTCCTTCGCCTCCTCCAGCGCCGCGCGACTGCGGATGAGGATGCCCCGCCGGGCGCCGATCGCGGTCGACAGCTGCACGACGAGCGGGATCGCCAGACCCAGCGCGTGCGGGCAGGCGATGACGAGCACCGCGACGACGCGCTCGACGATGAAGGCGGGGTCGTCGGGTCGCAGCAGCCACCACACGACGAGAGTCACGAGGGCTGCTCCGAGCGCCACGTAGAACAGCAGCGCCGCGGCACGATCCGCGAGCAGCTGCGCGGGCGACCTGCTGGCCTGCGCGTCGGCGACCAGCCGCATGATCCCGGCGAGCGCCGTGTCACCGCCGGTGCGCGTGACCTTCACGGTGAAGGAGCCGGATGCGATCGAGCCGGCGACGACGGCATCCCCCGGTGTCTTCTGCACGGGTGCCGACTCGCCCGTCAGGAGCGACTCGTCGACCTCGACCGAACCCTCGATCACCTCGCCGTCTGCCGGGATGGCGGAGCCCGGTCGCACGAGCACCGTGTCGCCCACCACCAGCTCGGCGCGCTGCACCGTCACGGTGTCTCCGGCGCGGAGCACCTCCGCCTCATCCGGCAGCAGCTTCGCGAGCTCGCCGAGGGCGTTCTGCGCGCCCTGCACCGCCGACATCTCGATCCAGTGCCCGAGCAGCATGATCGTGACGAGGGTCGCGAGCTCCCACCAAAAGTCCATGCCGGGCAGGCCGAAGGTGACCGCCACCGAGTACCCGAACGACACCACGATGGCCAGGGAGATGAGCATCATCATGCCCGGGGATGCGGCACGCAGCTCCTGCCACGCCCCCTGCAGGAAGACGCGGCCGCCGATCACGACGACCGCCGTGCCGAACACCGCGGGAATCCACTCGCTGCCCGGGAAACGCGGGCCGGTGAGGCCCAGGATGTCCTGCAGGCCGGTCGAGAAGACCAGTGTCGGGACGGTGAGGGCCAGGCAGATCCAGAACAGTTTGCGGAATCGGTGCGGAGCGTGCGCGCCGGAGCTGTGAGCCGAATGCTCGTCGCCCTCATGGCGCGCGTCGATCATGCCGTGACTGTACCCAAGGGGAGACCGGCCCAGCGACTAATGTCGGCAGCATGAACGTGACCAAGTACGAACACTCCTGCATGGTCGTCTCGAAGGGCCCCGCGAAGCTCGTGATCGATCCCGGATCCTTCCTCGCCACCCTCCCCGACACGTCCGGCGTCGTTGCGATCGTCATCACCCACGAGCACGCCGACCACTTCTCGGCCGACCGTGTGCGCGACATCCTCGGGCAGAACCCGGACGCGCGCGTCTTCGGTCCGCAGGGGGTCGCGGATGCCGCATCGGCCGAGGAGATCGCCGTCGAGGTCGTGGCGGATGGCACCGCCGTCGAGGTCGAGCCGTTCAGCCTGCGCTTCTTCGGCGAGCACCACAACCTGATCCATTCCTCGATCCCCGTGATCGACAACGTCGGGGTGCTGGTCGACGACGAGTTCTACTACGGAGGCGACTCGTATACGGCGCCCGGCGTGCCGGTGGCGCTGCTCGCGGCCCCGGTCGGCGCCCCGTGGCTGAAGATCGGCGAGGCGATGGACTACGTGCTCGCGGTCGCCCCCACGCACGCGTTCCCGGTGCACGACATGACGCTGTCGGTGGCCGGCAAGGAGATGGGTGCGGCGCGCCTCGCGTGGGCCACCGAGCAGGGGGGCGGCACGTTCCAGGTGCTGCAGCCCGGCGAGTCGGTGGACCTGTGACGCAGCCCGAGGAGCTCACCCCTGCCGAGCTCGCCGAGCTGATCGAGAGCGACCCGAACCTGCAGCTCGTCGATGTGCGCGAGACGTGGGAGGTCGAGCTCGCGGCGATCCCCGGTGCGATGGTGCTGCCGCTCGGGCGCCTGCCCGAGCTGGTCGACGCGCTCGACCCCGACCGTCCCATCGTCACCTACTGCCACCACGGCATCCGCTCGGCCCAGGCGGCCGGCTACCTGATGTCGCGCGGGTTCGACGACGTGCGGCACCTGGCGGGCGGCATCGACGCCTGGTCGGTCGAGGTCGACCCCGAGGTGCGGCGCTACTGAGCGTCGCCTAGAGGCGCGTGAGTCCGTCGCCGATCAGCACGACGCCGACCATGAACACGACGATCGACGTGACGATGTAGCTGTTGCGTTCCAGCCAGTCGCGGGCGCGCTCGAGCACCGCGCGCGCGCGTTCGCCCGAGCGCAGCACGACGATCACGGGCGCCGCCACCGTCGACAGCCCGATCGCGAGGTAGATCGCGGTGTCGATGATCCAGGCGATCGGGGTGAGTTCGCCGGAGTTGAGTGCGAGGGCCGCCGCGGTGGCGATCACGAGCGCCTTCGGACGGATGTTGAGGGCGAGCCCCACGGCGAACGCGGGGGCCGGGCCGAGCTCACCTGCCCGACGCAGCCAGGCCGGCGACTGCGAGGAGACGCCGGTGGTTCGGATCCGCTTGCGCACGCGGACGAACGACAGGATCGCGAAGCCGACGAAGCCGAGGCCGAGCACGATCTCGGCGATGCCGATCCAGAACACGGAGGGCTGCTCGTCGCCCTGGGGCAGGGCACGGATGCCGGCCGTGAACCCGACGGTCACGAGGGCGAGCCCGAACGCGTACCCGATGAGGTAGGCGATGCCGGAGACCGGCCCGCGGGGCGAGAGCAGGATGACGATCATCGCCATGATCGGCACACTCGAGAAGGCCACGCCGACGGCGAGGGGCAGAAGGACCCCGAGCACCTCCATGCACGCCTCCTCAAGCGGATGCTCGTACCCTATCCGCCGCCCGGCGCGTGCGCCCCCTCCTGAGCCCAGGGCTCGTCGCGAATGGAGATCTCCGCCGTCATGTCGCGGAGGAACCGGATGACCACCTCCCGCTCGTCGCGGGTGAGCCGCGCCGCCGCGTAGAAGCGTTTCGCCTGCTGCCTGCCGACGGTGTCCTTGGCGGCGCGGTGGGTCTCGGGTGTGATCGAGATCGTGAGCGCGCGGCGGTCGCTCGGGTGGGGCGAGCGGATGATGTGGCCGCCCTTCTCCAGGCGGTCGAGGAGTTTCGTGGTCGAGGCGCTCGAGATCGCCAGATGCTGTGCGATCGCGCCGGGGGTGGCCACCATCCCCCGGTTCTTGCAGAGGATCAGGTAGTGGAGGGCGCGCATGTCGGTCGACCCCAGCTGCATGTAGCGGCGTGACACGTCGGAGAGCCGCTGCTCCGCTTCGCGCAGGCCGGCGATCGCGTTCATGAGTTCGCTGATCTGGTCGACGTCGGCGGCGCTCATCCCCCGCCGGTCGATCAGTTCGCCGTCGGGATCGTTGGAGGCGATGTCGTACATCGGGCGGGGTTCCGGGCCACGGCGGGAGTCGTCGGGGTTCCCGCCGGTCGTGGTCATGGGTAGCATGCTACACACGTCAACTTTCATGATAAGTTGAATACTTCCTAAGCTAGCTAAATGGGATGCGCACGGAGGCAGTGATGGAGCAGGTCGTCCTCGTCGCAAGCGACGGCACGGCCGTGGGCACCGCATCCAAGGCGCTCGTGCACACCCTCGACACCCCGCTGCACCTCGCGTTCTCGTGCTACCTCTTCGACGGCAGCGGGCGGCTCCTCGTGACCCGCCGCGCGCTCGGCAAGGTCACCTGGCCGGGCGTCTGGACCAACAGCTTCTGCGGCCACCCCTCCCCCGGCGAGGAACCCGCCACAGCGGTGCACCGGCGCGTGCGGCAAGAACTCGGCATCCCCTTGCGCGATCTCGAACTGGTGCTGCCCGACTTCAGTTACCGGGCCGTCGACACGACCGGCATCGTCGAGAACGAGCTCTGCCCGGTGTTCACGGCCGTCATCGACGACGACCCCCGACCCGACCCCTACGAGGTCATCGACTGGGCCTGGACCCGGCCCGCCGACCTCGCCGACTCCGTCGCCCGCACCCCCTTCGCGTTCAGCCCGTGGCTCGCCCTCCAGCTGCCCCTGCTGCTCGCCGCGAGAGGAGACTGACGTGACCGCCCCACTGGCGACCGCGCCCGCCGAACTGCGCGACAGCATCGAGCGAGAACTCGGCGCCCACTTCGCCGACCGCACCGCGGCAGCCGAGGCCTACGGCCAGGAGTTCAGCCTGCTGTGGCAGCACGCCGCCCGCCACGCACTCGGCGGCAAGCTGGTGCGACCTGCCCTCATGGTCGAGGCCTACGACGCGCTCGTCGCCGCAGCCCCCGAGCGCGGCGACGGCGAGCGCCCCAGCCGCACCACCCTCGTGCGCCTGGCCGCATCCATCGAGCTGCTGCACTACTCGTTCCTGCTGCACGACGACGTCATCGACGGCGACCTCATGCGGCGCGGCCGGCCCAACCTCATCGGCGCCCTCCTGCAGGATCGCGACCAGACGCATCCCGAGACCCCGGATGCGGCGCTGCACTGGGCGCGAACCGGCGGCATCCTGATGGGAGACCTGCTGCTCTCGGCCGCGCACCAGATCTTCGCGCGCGCACCGCTCGCTCACGAGACACGCCTGCGCATGCTCGACCTGCTGGATCACACGATCACCGAATCGGTGGCCGGCGAGCAGACCGACGTCGGCCTCAGCGACGGCGTCGTGATGCCCGATCTCGGCACGATCCTCGCGATGACGGCCCACAAGACGGCGACCTACTCGTTCGAGCTCCCCCTGCGAGCCGCCGCGATCCTCGCCGGGGCGACGCCGCCCGTCGAGTCTGCGCTCACCTCCGCGGGGCGCCACCTCGGCCTCGCCTTCCAGCTGCAGGACGACCTGCTGTCGACCTTCGGCGACCCCGCCGAGCACGGCAAGGATCCGTACTCCGACCTGCGCGAGGGCAAGCAGACGGTGATCCTCGCGTACGCGCGCATGACGAGCGCCTGGCCCAGCATCGAGCCGGCACTCACCACGGGCGAACTCGACATCGCGGAGGCCGGCCGGGTGGCGCGACTGCTCGCCGACTGCGGGGCCGAGAGCTTCGCCCGGAGCCTCATCGACGAGCAGCTCACCGCCCTCTACGAGCTGCTCGCCGGTTCGGGCGCCACGATCCCGCAGGGCGTGCAGCAGGTGCTGCTCGGATTCGCGGGCCGACTCGAGGGGCGCCGCGTGTGACCGGGCGGCAGGACGGCGACGCCGGAGCCCTCGACAGGTTCACCCGCACGGCCGAGCTCGCCGCGAACGACGTCATCGGGTCGTACTCCACCTCGTTCGGCCTCGCCACGCGCCTTCTCGGGCAGCGCCACCGCCAGCACGTGCGCAACATCTACGCGATGGTGCGCGTCGCCGACGAGATCGTCGACGGGGTCGCCGCCGAGGCCGGCCTCGACCGCGCGCAGCAACGGGCCGCACTCGACGCCTACGAGGCGGGAGCGCACGCCGCCGTGGCCACCGGGTACAGCAGCGACCTCGTGCTGCACGCGTTCGCGCGCACCGCACGCGAATCCGGCATCGGCGAAAGCCTCACGCGGCCCTTCTTCGACTCCATGCGGGCCGACCTGGGGGCCGCGGATGCCGCATCCGGCGATGCGCTCGTGTACGACCATGCGGCGCACGAGACCTACGTGCACGGCTCGGCGGAGGTGGTCGGGCTCATGTGCCTGCAGGTGTTCCTGCGGGATGACGCGCACACCGACGACGAGCTCGCGGTGCTGCGGCGGGGCGCATGCCGCCTGGGGGCGGCGTTCCAGAACGTGAACTTCCTGCGCGACCTCTCCGACGACACCGACCGCCTCGGGCGCGACTACCTCGCGGGCGGCGGCCAGCTGAGCGACGCCGAGCGCGACCGGTGGGTGGCCACCGTGCGGGAGCAGCTGGCGGATGCGGCGGTGGCCATCCCCCTGCTCCCCCGCGACGCGCGCGCGGCCGTGCGCAGCGCCCACGCCCTCTTCTCGGCTCTCACGGATCGCGTCGCCCGCACCCCGGCCGAACAGCTGTACCGTCGCCGCGTGCGGGTGTCGGACCCCGCCAAGGCCCGGCTCGCCGCGGGCGCCGTGCTCACCACCTGGCGCGAGGCCGGCACATGAGCCGGGTGGTCGTGATCGGCGCAGGCGTCGCCGGGCTCGCCACTGCGGGTCTGCTCGCCCGGGAGGGGCACGACGTGCTCGTGCTCGAACGGAACGAGCGCGTCGGCGGCCGGGCGGGGGTTTTCGAGCGGGACGGGTTCCGTTTCGACACCGGCCCCTCCTGGTACCTGATGCCGCGGGTGTTCGATCACTTCTTCGCGATGATGGGCACCAGCACGGCCGAGCAGCTCGACCTCGCACTGCTGCACCCCGCCTACCGCGTCTTCAGCGAACCCGAGACCGCGGGCGCGGAGGCCGACGTCGTGACGATCCCCCAGGGACGCGACCGCGTCGTCGAGACCTTCGAGGCGCTCGAACCCGGCGCGGGGGCCGCCCTCGAGGAGTACCTCGACTCGGCGAAGCACACCGCCCGCATGGCCGAGGAGCACTTCCTCTACAACCCGTTCACGCGCATCGGCACGCTCACCCGCCGCGAGATCCTCACCAACCTGCCGCAGCTGGCGAGGCTGCTGCTCACCCGGCTCGACCGATTCATCGCCGCCCGCTTCTCGCATCCGGCGATCCGGCAGGTGCTCGGCTACCCGGCCGTGTTCCTCGGCACCGACCCGTCGGCGGCGCCGTCGATGTACCACCTCATGAGCGCGCTCGACCTCGACGAAGGCGTGCAGTACCCGCAGGGAGGATTCTGGGGGCTGGTGGGTCGCATCGAGGCGCTCGCACGCGAGGCGGGTGCCCGGATCGTGACCGGCGCCGAGGTGAGCGTCATCACCACGACCGCGGCGGAGGGCTCCACCGGATCGCGCCGGCGCGTCACCGGGGTGACCTGGCGCGACGCCACCGGCAGGCAGCGCACCGAGACCGCCGACGTCGTCGTCTCCGCCGCCGACCTGCACCACACCGAGACGCAACTGCTCGCCGAACGCGACCGCAGCTACCCGGAGACGTGGTGGCACCGGCGCACCAGCGGACCGGGGGCGGTGCTCGTGATGCTCGGGGTGCGGGGCGAGATGCCGGCCCTCCCGCACCACTCGCTCTTCTTCACGCGCGACTGGCACGCCAACTTCGACGCGATCTTCGGCGACTACCCGCACATCCCCTCGCCGGCATCCGTCTACGTCTGCAAGCCGAGCGCCACGGATGCCGGGGTCGCGCCGGCAGGGCACGAAAACCTGTTCGTGCTGATCCCGGTGCCCGCCGACCCCGCAATCGGCGCGGGAGGCGCCGACGGCGCGGGAGCCCCCGCCGTCGAGGCGGCGGCCGATGCGGCGATCGAGCAGATCGCGCGGTGGGCGGGCATCCCCGACCTGCGGGAGCGAATCGTCGTGCGGCAGACCCTCGGGCCCGCGGACTTCGCCCACGACTACCACTCCTGGCGCGGCGGCATGCTCGGCCCCGCGCACATCCTCAGCCAGAGCGCCATGTTCCGGGCACAGAACGCGTCGAAACGGGTCGTGGGGCTGTACTACGCGGGAGCGACGACGGCCCCCGGAGTCGGCGTGCCGATGTGCCTCATCAGCGCCGAGCTGGTGGTCAAGCGCATCCGCGGCGACGAGACCGGGGGCCCGCTGCCCGAACCCGCCCGCACCCCCGCGGTGCGCACGGCAGAATGACGCTGATGGGGCTCATCTACCTGGCCGCGCTGCTGGTCGTGATCGGCTGCATGCTGCTGCTCGACCGGCGCTTCCGGTTGTTCTTCTGGCGGGATCCGCTCGCCGCCGCGATCGTCACGGCGGTCGGCACCGGATTCTTCCTCGCCTGGGACGTCTTCGGGATCACCCTCGGCATCTTCCTGCGCGGTGATCCTGCGATCGCGACCGGCATCCTGCTCGCCCCCGAGCTGCCGATCGAAGAGCCCGTGTTCCTGGTCTTCCTCGTGCTCTGCACGATGGTGCTCTACACCGGCAGCGTGCGCGTGCTCGGCGCCCGCCGCCGCCGAACGACCACCGCATCCGCGAGGGTGGACTCATGAGCTACGCGTGGCTCTCGCTCGGCTTCGTGGCGGTGGCGCTGCTCGCCGGCATCCTGCTGCCCCTGCTCGACCGCCGGCCCGGAAGCGCGTGGCCAGACGCCCGGGCCGTCACGATCACGGTCGTCGCGCTGCTTGCACTCACCGCCGTGTTCGACAACGTGATGATCGGCGCGGGACTCTTCCACTACTCCCCCGAGCACCTGACCGGACTGCGGATCGGGCTCGCCCCGATCGAGGACTTCGCGTACCCGCTCGCGGCCGGCCTGCTGCTGCCGAGCCTCTGGACCGTGCTCGGCCGTCGCAGCCGAAGGGATGCCGGGTGAGCCTGCTGCGCGACGCCGGGCAGCTCGTGCTGTCGTCGCGTCCCGTCAGCTGGATCAACACCGCCTACCCCTTCGGTGCCGCCTACCTGCTCACCACCCGCGAGATCGACTGGGTGCTGATCCTCGGGTTCGTGTACTTCCTGATCCCCTACAACCTCGCCATGTACGGCATCAACGACGTCTTCGACTACGCCTCCGACCTCGCCAACCCGCGCAAGGGCGGCATCGAGGGCGCGGTGCTGGCCCCGCGGATGCATCGCGTCACCCTGTGGGCCGCCGCCATCCTGAACATCCCCTTCCTCGTCGCGCTCGTCGCGGTCGGGTCGCCCGCCTCGTGGGCATGGCTCGCGGTGAGCGTGTTCGCCGTGATCGCCTACTCGGCCCCCGGGCTCCGGCTCAAGGAGCGGCCCTTCCTCGACTCGGCCACCTCGAGCACCCACTTCGTGAGCCCAGCCCTCGTGGGGCTCACGCTCGCCGGCGCGACCTTCACACCGCAGCTCGTGATCGTCCTCGTCGCATTCTTCCTGTGGGGCATGGCCGCGCACGCCTTCGGCGCGGTGCAGGACATCGTGCCCGACCGGGAGGCCGGCATCCACTCGATCGCGACCGCCATCGGCGCACGCGCGACCGTGCGCCTCTCGCTCGCCCTGTGGGCGCTCGCCGGCGCCGCGATGCTCACGACCGGCTGGCCGGGCGCGCTCGCGGCCGCCATCGCGGTGCCCTACCTGGTGAACGCGGCGCCCTGGTGGAACGTCACCGATGCGGCATCCGGAGACACCAACCGCGCGTGGCGGCGCTTCATCTGGCTGAACTACCTCGCCGGGTTCCTGGCGACGCTGATCCTCATCCTGCTCTGGGTGAACGGCTGAGGCCGCGAGCGCCTAGCCGAGGGCGACGTGGATGCTGACGCTCCACAGCGACGTCAGCTTCAGCAGCCCGCCGTCGACAGCGGCGGTCGGCACCTCGAACACGGCGTTCGCGTGCGCCTGCCCGCCCGAGGTCAGCTCGGCCGTGTCGAACACGGAATCCGGATACGACGCGTAGCTCAGCGAGTAGACGACACCGTCGTTGCCGATGAACTCCGGAGTCGCCGCGATGTACGGGTAGCCGGTCTCGGCGCCCAGGTAGGTGTAGTCGAGCGGGACCACCACGTACTGGCTGCCCTCGGCCGGTGCACTGTTGAACTCGTCGGCGGCGACCACGTCGGCGGTGGCGTCGAGGGTCGGCTGGCCGACGACGACCTGCCACTCGTCGGCACCCGCGAAGTCGCTGAAGGTGATCGTGTCGCCGATCGCAGCGGGCTGGTCGATCGACCCGACCCCACCGTCGACCTCGTCGCCGTCGGGCTGGGTGATCGACGGGTCGTCGGAGCCCCAGTCGTCGGCGAGGCCCTGCAGGCTCGAGAACGCGATCAGCATCACCACGGTGATGAGCGCCGACGCGATCAGGGCGACCCCCGACACGATCGTGCCCGCGATGGCGAGGCCCTTGCCCTTGTTCTTCACGATGAGGCCGACGATTCCCAGCACGAGGCCGACGAGCGCGAGCACGATCGGCAGGAAGCCGACGAACGGGATCCACCCGAACGAGACCCCGAACAGGAACGCGAGGCTTCCGAGGATGAGCGAGATCAGTCCGAGCACGTTGAACCGCGAGGGCCCGACGGGTGCCTGCGGATACCCGGCCTGCGCCGTCGCGTACGGGCTCGGCGCCGCTGCCGCGGGCTGCGCGTACGGATTCGCCGGCTGGGCGACGTACGGGTTCGCGGCGGGCTGGGCCGCATACGGGTTCACCGGAACGGGAGGGACGGGAGGAGTGGGAGGAGTGGGGCCGGTGGTGGGATCGGGCTGCTGCGCGTCGGACATGAGCATCATTCTCTCGGTTCCACGTGACACGACACGAATCGTGCGGATGGGGAGTCTCCCCATCCGCACGATCGCCAGGGGTCAGCCAGCGAGCGCCACGTAGCAGGTGCCGCCGAAGACGGACCTCAGCCGGAGGACGCCTCCGTCGACAGCAGAACTCGGCACCTCGAAGACCGCGTTGGCGTGCGCCCTGCCACCGGACGTCAGCTCGGGAAGGCCGTAGACATCGTCCGGGTAGAGCACGTAGCTCAGCGAGTAGAACACCCCGTCGGTGCCGACGAAAGCAGGCAACGCGCCCATGTGGGGCATGTCCGAGGTGAAGCCGACGTACGTGTAGTCGAGCGGGACCACGACGTACTGGTTGCCAGCGGCCGGAGGATTGTTGATCTCGTGGGCCGCCGTGACCGCCGCCGTGGCGTCGAGAGTCGGCTGACCCACGACCACCACCCACTCGTCGTCGCCGTAGGCGTCGGTGAACGTCATCGTGTCGCCGATCGCGGCGGGCCGATCGATCGACCCGACCCCCGCATCCGCCTCGCGGCCATCCGGCTCCACGATCGACGGGCCGCTGGAACCATCACCGACATCATCGGGCGGGAGTCCGTAGCTCTGCAGTTGCGAGAAGAGGAAGAGCATGATGACCGTGATGACGGCCGAGGTCAGCAGCGCGACGCCCGACACGATGGTGCCCGCGATGGCGAGGCCCTTGCCCTTGTTCGTCGCGAGGAGGCCCAAGATACCCAGCACGAGGGCCACGAGCGCGAGGGCGATCGCCAGGAAGCCTACGAACGGAATCCATCCGAGCGTCACCCCGAACAGGAACGCGACGCCACCGAGGATGAGCGCGAGCATCCCGAGCGCGTTGAATCGCGAGGGACCCCTCGGGGGCTGGGCCGGCCAGCCCGCAGCCGCCGCATGCGGGTTCGGCGGCGAGAAGGCGGGGTGCTGCGCGAACGGGTCCGCCGGAGCGGGGGGCACGGGCGGGACGGGAGGGCCAGACGGGACAGGAGGGCCCGGCGGAACGAACGGAGGATTCCCGGGCGTGGAGCCGGGCTGTACTGGGGTGGACATCGCGGTGTTCCTCATCGTGCGGGGCGGACGGGTCTCGCACGAGACTGGATGAGGCCGTTCCCACTGAACGCCGATACTCGCGAACTGCCGTGCAGGCGCGGCCGAATGCAGTGCCGACGCGAAAGCGCTGCAGTGCTGAGCGCACTGGAAGTCAATCCGGTGCCGTGCGCGGCACGCAGACGCGTCCCGCCCTGCGACTACTCGATCGGGTCGGTCGCGAGATCCCGCACGTTGTAGAACTCCTGGTCCCACAGCAGGTACACGAGCCACGCCGGGAGGTAGTACGCCGACTGCAGGTAGTCGCGCTGAGAGGCGTGGATCTCCCAGCCCTCCATCTTCTTGCCCGTCTCGGCGGCCATCGCGAATTCGGGGTCGGGCTGGTTCTCGGCGACGAACTCGCCGGTCTCCCCGCCGAACATCGACAGCGCGACCGCCGGGCTGATCGAGTAGAGCACGTGGTGCGGGCCAGCGTAGGCGCCGCCCTCCTCCACGATCTGCGCGATGGCCTTCTCGGTGAGCTCCCCCATCTTCATGTGGTCGAGGTGCCCCGTGGCCCCCGTCTCGGGCCAGAACGCGAGCACCACATCCGGCTTGATCCGCTTCATGGCCTTCACGAGCCGGTCGACGATCTCATCCTCGGGAACGTCGGGCACGCCGCCGTCGGGGTAGTCCCACACCTCGTGCTCGTCGACGCCCAGGTTGAAGCTGTTGCGCAGGGCCTCGGCCTTGCGCACGTCGCCCAGGTCCTCCTGGCGCGCGACCTGCGGCACCTGATGCCCGGCCTCGCCGCGGGTGGCGGTGATCATCGCGGTGTAGGCGCCGTCCTGGGTCTTCGCGCGCCAGAACAACCCGTTCACGGTCTGCTCGTCATCCGGATGCGCGAAGACGCCGAGCAGGCGCGTCCCGCCCACCTCGGCGTTCACCGAATCGACGCCGCGCGCGGTCGGCATGTGGAAGAGGCTGCGGCCGAACCAGTACGCGCCGCCGACGGCGACGAGAAGCAGGGACGCGACGACGATGAGCGCGATCCAGCGCTTGCGCATGAGGGAACTCCTGGGTGCTGTGGACGTGCGAGCACCCGGGACTCCGGCGTCGCGGCGACCATCCTCTCCCGAGGTGCGGCGTTCGCGAAATCGGGCCTAGTCGCCCAGCAGGCCCTGCAGATAGGCCACCCGGAGCGCCTCGTCGCGCGTCGACACCGCGAGCTTGGCGTAGAGCGAGCGCAGCTGCGACTTGACCGTGTTCGAGGAGACCCCGAGGCGCGCGGCGATCTCGGCCTGACTCGGCGTCTGGCGCAACTGCTTCAGCACCTCGGCCTCGCGGGGTGTGAGCGTCACCCGGGCTGCGGCCATGGTGAACGGCGCCGGCACGGCCCGCAGTCGGTCGAGAACGTCCGCATCCACCCCGATACCCGCCGCGAAACGCCACAGCGTCTCCCGCTGCTCCGCGGGGACCAGCAGCACGGGGCTCACGACGCCGTGGACGGATACGGTGGCCACGAAGCGACGCACCGCCGTCTCGGCGAGGTCCTCGTCGCCGCGTTGCATCGATGCGCACGCCATGAGGATCTCGGCGGCCGCCTGCAGCCGGGGGCCGCCGTTCTGCGGTGCGCCGGCGAGCTGCTCGAGCACGAGATCCGGTCGTTGCTCCTGCAGGAGGAGCGCGGCACGCAGCACGGTGCCGACGGCATCGTTCCGATCGAGCGCGCGCAGGGCAGCATGGGCGGGGCCGGTCTGGCCGAGCGCCGCGTGCGACAGCACCCGTGCCGCCGCGACGACCTGCCGGTCCTCGGGCGAGAGGCGGGCGCGCGGGCGGTCGGCGCCCTCCTTCTCGTCCAGCATCCGCAGCCCGACCTCCGGTGCGCCCCTCCAGAGCTCCGCGAACGCGCGCAGCGCCATGAAGAGCATCCCGTGCTCCAGGTTCTCGCGGCCGAGGAACATGTCGGCGCGCTCCCTGGCCCGCGCGGTGTCGCCCTCTTCGAGCGCCAGGATGCCGGCCGCGAGGTGGGTGAGCGATCCGACGTACGCGTCCAGCAGCTCGACGGGGAAGCCGGATGCGTCGATCCGCTCCAGAGCGGTGGCCGCCGCCCGGCACTCGCCGCGGGCGGCGTCGACCGCCGCCACGAGCGCGGCGGCACCGAGGTTGTCGGGCCCCTGCCGGTTGAGGGCTTCATCGGAGACGCCGACCCACTCGGCCGCGAACCTCGCCTCGCCCAGCCGACCCGCACGGAACAGGCAGAGGGCCGCCTGGTAGCGGTACGAGCCGACCTGCTCGGCGATCTCCTCCAGTTCCGCCGACGGAGCCTCTTCGAGCAGCCGCAGCACCCGCCGCGCCGGCACGACCGACTCCGCCGCCCGGCCCGTGATCCGCAGCACGACCGCCTCGACGAGCGCGAGGCCGATCCGCTCGGCGATCCGCTGCCGGTTGCGTGTGGCGCGGCTGGCCCCGAGGGCGAGGGTGAGCAGTTCGAGCGCCTTCAGCCGCTCGCCCCGCGCGTTCGCCGCCAACCCCAGCACGACGGCGAGGAACGGCAGCCGGGCCACATAGCGCCGGGGCACCCGCTGCAGGATGGCGGCGGCGCCGCGCGAGCGCAGCAGCGTGAAGCCCCCATGCAGGCAGACGTCCGAGGCACGCAGATAGTCCTCGGCGTCGACGGCGTGCCGCAACGCGGCGAGGAACAGCCCTCGCGCCTCGGCATCCGCGCTCGCCACGAGGCTCGCACTTCGGTACTCGTCGGGACGCTTCTTGCGCAACTGCTGCCGCAGCACGTCGCGCACGAGCGGGTGGTAGCGGTAGCGGGTGCCGTCGCCCGCGGCGCGCAGCATGACGAGCCCCTGGGTCTCGAGGGTCGCCAGCATCGACTCGACCAGATCGGCGCTCAGCCCGCTGAGATGCTCGGCGAGCTCGGCATCGAGGTCGTCCGGTACCGACGTCGAGGATGCGAATGCCGCGAGGCCCGCACCGTGGGCTTCGAAGAGCCCGCGCAGGTGGTCTCCGACGACCGCGTGCGCCGAAGCGCGGGCCCGGATGCCTGCGGACGATCCGGAGAGGATGGCGCGCAGCAGCAGCGGACTCCCGCCCGACGCCTCCAGCAGCTCGGTGGTCGTGCCGTAGCGCGACCCCTCCCGGCCGACGATCGAGTCGACCTCGGCCGCACTCAGGACCATCTCATCCGGCCCGACCACGGTGATGTCGAGGGTCAGCGCCTGACGCGGCGCCTCGAGCTCGCTGCCGGCGCGAGTGCCCACGACCGCGGTCACCTTCGGCACGGCGCGCAGCACCGCGAGCAGGTCGTCGAGCACGGTGTCGTCCTGGATCTCGTGGGCGTCGTCGACGACGAGCACGAACGGCTGCCCCACCGCCCGGAACGCGCGAAGCAGCGAACTGCGCAGCGCGTCGCCGCCGTCGGGCGAGAGCTGCAGGTCGACACCGGCGAGCGCCGCGGTGTCGCGAACCGCCGCCCAGAAGGCCGCACGACCGCCGAGATCCGGCTCGACCGTCACCCAGATGCCCGCTCGCGGCTGCTGCGACGACCACTGCGCCATGAGCACCGTCTTGCCGCTGCCACCGGGCGCGTGCACGACGGTGAGCGGCGACCGCCCCACCCTGCCGAGCAGTTCCGGGCGAGCGAGCATGCCATCCGGCACCCGCGGCACAGCCGCGACCGCCCGTGTTTCGTCCCCCACCATGTCCCCCGATGAACGACGATACCGGCGGGTCGTCGCGGGCGCTGGCGCGGCGCGAACGAAGAATCGCCTCCTCATGAAAACCTCGAAAGGATGACCACCACCACGACGTCCGATCTCTCTCGTCGGGTCCGAGTCCTGATCGGCCAGGTCGCCGTCAAGCTCGCCCTCTTCGCCACCTTCGCCGGCTTCGTCTCGGTGCTCCTGCCGGCCCTGGTCGCCGACATCGACCCCGGCGGCAAGGTCGGGACGCTCGCCATGATCACGGCGATCGGGTTCACCCTCAACGCGGTGGCCCAGCCGCTCGTCGGCGCGCTGAGCGATCGCACCCGCAGCCCCCTCGGTCGACGGCTGCCGTGGGTGGTGGCCGGTGCCATCGTCGGTGGTCTCGCGATCGGAGCGATCGGCGACGCCGACACCGTGCTGACCCTCACCCTGCTGTGGGCGCTCGCCCAGCTCGCCCTGCACGGCCTCGAGATCGCGGTGGACGCCTACCTGGTCGACGCCTTCGCTCCCGCCCGCCGCGGTGTCGCCGCGGGGATCACGGGCCTCGCACTCGTGGCCGGCACCGCCACGGGGGCAGCCGTGTCGAGCACCCTCGTCGGCCGGCCGTCGCTCGCATCCTGGCTGTTCGCGGCGATGATCGGCGTCTCCGTGATCGTGTTCGCCGTGCTGGTGCGGGACGCCCCGACGACGACGGCCGAGGTGCCGCGCCGCAGGTTCGCCGACACCATCCGGGGCGCAGCCGCCGCGGCGGCCGCGCATCCCGACTTCCTCAAAGTGCTCGTGTGGCGGGTCGGGTACTCGATCGCCTACAGCTCCGTCTTCGCCTACCAGCTGTACATCCTCACCGACCTGATCGGGATGCCGACGGGGCCCGCAGCGCGCACGGTCGCGGTCGCCGTGGGGGTGGGCAGTCTCGCTGCCGCGCTCAGCGTCATCCTGGGCGGGTGGCTGAGCGACCGGATGCGACGGCGGAGGGTGTTCATCGTCGTCGCCAATGCCGCGCTCATCGGGGGCAACCTGCTGCTGCTCGTGTGGCCGTCGGTGCCCACCGTGATCGCGATGGCCGTGCTGTTCGGCATCGGACTCGGGCTGTCGATCTCGTGCGGTCGCGCCCTCGCCAGCCAGGTGCTGCCCGACCAGCGCTCGGGTGCCGCCGTCGGCCTCGGCACGCTCAGCACGGCCGCCAACGTGGGCCAGGCGCTGGCTCCTCCCGTGGCGGCACTCGCGATCGGCATCGGAGGGTACCCGGCCGTCTTCCTCGTGAGCATCGCCGGATCGGTCATCAGTTGGGTCGCCATCGCGTTCGTGCGCTCGGTGCGCTGACCCGGCGGCGCATCCGCGGGACGGTCCGATCGCGGGAGGGGGAGTCCATGCGATCGGGCCGTCCCGAAGACGCTCAGTGCTGGTGTCGGCGGCGACGCCAACCGGGGATCGCCAGCAGCACGCCCGCGGCCACCGCTCCGGCCGCCAGCACGACCGCCACCCAGCTGACGGTGGCGCCGGTGAAGGCCAGCGGCGGGGTCTCGTCGGCGACATCGGCGATCTCGGCACTGGAGGGAGCGGAAACCGTGGTGGCTCCCGCAGGCGAGAGGCTCCTCGCCGTGGCGGTGTTGGTCAGCGACTGACCGGTGAGGTCGGCCTTCACGACGCTGTAGCGCGCCGTGCAGGTGACCGTCTGGCCGGGCAGTAGGGCCCCGACCGGGCAGTCGACCGCCGGTGCGTCGCCCTTCCCGGTGAACTCGTCCTCGCTGATCTCGACGCCCGTGGCCGTCGTGTTCCCGGTGTTGGTCACCGCGAAGGTGTAGGTCACGATCTGGCCCACCGACTGCAGCCGGGTGGTGTTCGTCGACTTCACGAGCCCCAGTCCCGGGTTGGCCGGCTCAGGCACCGTCACCGTGGACGCGGGCGACACCGGAGGCTGGACCCCGCCCGGCGCGGTGCCGGTCGCGGTCGCGGTGTTCACCACGGATGCCGCGTCGATGTCCTCCTGGGTCACCGTGTAGGTGGTGGTGCACACGAGCTGCTGTCCCGGCGCCAAGGGGTCGGAGGATTCGCACGTCGGATCGGGCAGGTTGCCGGTGCCGGTGAAGTCGCCCTCCACGACCCCCGCATCCGCGATCGTCACGTTGCCGGTGTTGGTGATCACGAAGGTGTAGGTGATCGTCTCGCCCGCGTGGAAGTCGGCGGGGGCCGCCGGCTCAGCGGACTTCACGAGCGACAGCCCGGGGTTGCGCTCCACCTCGAGCGTGACCGACGACGGGTCCGACTCGACGGCGGTGGAACCGCTCGCCGCCGTCGCGACCGCCGTGTTCACCACCTCGCCTGCGTCCACATCCTCCTGGGTCACCTGATAGGTGACCACGCAGGTGCGCTCGGCTCCGGGGAGGAGCGGGCCACCCGGGCAGACCGCCGCGCCGAGCGCGCCCGTGCCCGAGAAGGCGGTCTCGGAGATCGCCAGCGCCGTCAGCGTCACGTTGCCGGTGTTCGACACCAGGAACTCGTAGGTGACGGTGTCACCCGCCGCGTCGACCGTCGTCGGGGTCACGCTCTTGACGAGTTCGAGGCCGGGCGCCTGCACCGCGGGGATGCTGACCGTCGACGGCGAGGACGCGGTCGCGTCGTCGGCGTCCGGTGCGAACCCGAACGCGGTGGCGGTGTTGACGATCGAGCCGCTGTTCACGTCGGCCTGCGTGGTCTCGTACTCGGCGTGGCAGGTGATGCTGTCGCCGGGCGCGAGCTCATCCGACGCGCAATCGATGCTGCCGAGGGTGCCGCTGCCGGTGAACGCGCCCTCCGCGATCTCGACCCCGGTGAGGGTCACGTTCCCGGTGTTGATCACGCGGAACACGAAGTCGACGGAGGTGCCGGCTTCGGCGAACGAGGCGATGTCGGCCGTCTTCAGCAGGCTGAGCGCGGGGGCCTGGTTCGCGGTGACCGTCCACGTCGACGACGCCGACGCGACATCCGCATCCGTCGGGTCCACGCCGATCGCACGGGCCGTGTTCACGACCGACCCGGCGTTCATGTCGGCCTGGGTCACCGTGTAGCTCGCGGTGCACGTGAGCTGCTGGCCCGGGGCGAGCACGTCCGCCGGGCACGTGATGACCGGGTCGGTGCCGGAGCCGGTGAAGGCGGTCTCCTCGACCTCCAGGTCGTGGATGGTGACGTTGCCCGTGTTGCGGACCACGAACGAGTAGGCGATCACGTCATCGGCTGCATTCACGAAGGCCGTGTTGGCGGTCTTCGTGAGCGTCAGGCGCGAGATGGGCGTCTGCGGCGTGATCACCGACGAGTCGTTCGAGACGACGGGTCCGGCGGGCGAGGTCCCGGTGGCGTTCGCCGTGTTGCGCAGCGAACCGGAGTCGACGTCGTCCTGGGTGAGGGTGTAGCTCGCCGTGCAGGTGAACTGCTGGGCCGGGTCGAGCGACGTCGCCGGGCAGCTGATCGCCGACAGCGGAGCGGAGCCCGAGAACTCGACCTCGTCGATCGCGATCCCCGTCACGGGCACGTTGCCGGTGTTCGAGACGACGAACGAGTACGAGATCACCTGGCCCGCGTTGTACGCGTCGGCGGCCGAGGGCGTGGCCGACTTCGTCAGCGCGAGGCCCGCCACCTGGTCGACGTCGACGACGGCGGTCGAGTCGGCGGATGCCACGGAGGCGCCCGACGGGGTCGTCGCGGTCGCAGAGGCCGTGTTCGTGATCGAGCCGGCCGTGAGGTCGGCCTGCGTCACCGGGTAGGTCGCCGTGCAGGTGACGACCGCGGAGGGCGCTACGGCGCCTGTCGGGCAGGTGATCGCCGAGATCGCGCCGCTGCCGCTGAACGCCCCCTCGTCGATCGCGAGGTTGCGGAGCGTCACGTTGCCCGAGTTCGTGACCGTGAAGGTGTACTCCACCTCATCGCCCACCGAGTCGACGGTGGTCGGGGTGGCCGTCTTCACGAGACCGATGGCAGGGCTCTGCGTGGCCGCCACGGTGACCACCGCGCTGCTGTTGCTGAGGGCGGGTCCCGTCGGCGGAGTCGCCGACGCGGTGCCGAGGTCGGAGATCGAACCGTGATCGAGATCGGCCTGCGTCGTCACATAGGTCGCCGTGAAGGTGGCCGACTGACCCGCGACGAGGGTGGTCGTCGCCCCGGCGCAGGTCGCGGCGGGCGAGCTGAGGGCCGTGCAGGTCGCCGCTGGGGCGACACTCGACGCTGCCGAGTTGACCAGCGCATCCGCCACGCCCACGTCGGTGAGCGTCACGGCGGTGTTGTTCGTCACCGTGAAGGTGTAGACGATCGGATCGCCGACCGCGCCGACCGAGGTGCGGTCGGCCGTCTTGGTGATGGCCGGCTGCGCGCTCTGCGCCTGCAGACCGGTCAGCGACGACTCCGCCTTGCCGATCAACGCGTCGCCTGCCGTCACGTTCGTGCCGATGCTGTTCCAGGCGACGTTGCCGGCCGCGGCCGGCGGCGTGCTCACGGTGTAGCTGACGCTGAAGCTGTTGTCGACGCGGATGTTGCCCGCGTAGCTGAGGCGCAGCGCGGTCGTGCTCGACAGCGGCGTCGGGGCCGTCGTCGACCAGTCGTCGACGCATCCGGGGTTCGGGGTCAGCACTTCCGCGCGGCAGGGGTTGAGCGCCTGCGAGTACGCCACGGTGAGGTTGGCGGGCAGGGTGCCGATGCCGGTCAGCGCGACCGCGAACTGCGACCCGCGGGCCGCGGTCGTGGAGGCCCGGGTGTCGCCGATGCGCGGCAGGATGTCGTACATCACCGGGTTCGCCAGGGTCGACTCGCCCGAGTTGAGGAAGGTCACCGTGTAGGTGGCCGTGCCGCCGTCGACGCTCACGTGGCCGGTGCCGCCACCGCCGATCGGCGAGGGGTCGAGGTTGCCTTGCACCGTCTTGTCGACGTCGAATCCGGGACGGATCGGCTCGATGGTGATGTTCGACGAGTAGCCGCAGTAGTTGTTCGCGATCGGCGAGCCGTTGGCACGCAGGTCGGCGTTCGCGAACGGGTACATGGGCGCCGGCTCGATGTGGTTGCTGACGTAGTTGTTGAAGTAGCACTGCGCGATCGGGGCACCGTAGCCGACGGTGATGTCGCTCGTGTAGGTGCCCGCGCATCCGGCCTCGAGGGTCAGCGACGCGAACGAGGTGGAACGGATCTGGTAGTAGCCGGGGGTCGTCGCGACGCCTGCCGGGATCGTCCACCGCACGAGTGTGCGACCGGTGCCGTTGTAGTCGGGGGTGACCGTCGGAGTCACCACCGGCGAGGTGAAGGTCTTCCCGCCCACGCCGTTCGTGTTGTAGGTGGCGAGCGTGAACGCGGTCGTCGCCGGGTTCACCGCGATCGCACCCGCGGGCGCGAGGTAGTCGATGTAGATCGCCTGCGAGGGCGTGGTGGGGATCTCGATGCGGGTGCTGTACGCGCCGTTCGTGGAGCTGTTGAGGGTCACGTTCGCGGCGCACGTCTGCCCGACCCGGTTCGTCGTGAGACCCGGGTAGACGAAGGCGGCGCTGTCGGCGGGCGGGGCGACGACCTGCAGACGGGACGTGATCGTCTGCGCGGCGAGCAGCGGCGAGGTCGTGTCGCCCGCCGAGTAGGGGGTCGAGACGGCGCGGTTGGTGAGCACCGCCGGAGTCGGAACGGAGCTCGCGGCGTAGCCGAACATCCGCATCCGCATCGTCGCCGCCGTGTTGGAGCCCTGGGCCGTGAACGCCGGGTAGTCGACCTCGGCCACGGCGGGAGACGTCGGGATGACCCATCCGCTGCGGGCGGGCGTGTACGCGACGGTGCCGGTGGTGCCGTCGGTGTAGATCAGCGTGATGGTGTCTGCGGCCGTGACCGGGAAGCCGAACGGCTGCACGAGCGTCGGCACGAATGCCGGGTTGGCGCAGACCGTGCCGGGCGCGTTCGAGGAGTAGTTGTTGTTCACGACGTTCGCGATGCAGGGCATCGGGTCCTTGATGTCGTACGCGACACCAGCGTTCGCTGCCGCCGGAGTCGTGGCGAACAGGATGTCGTAGTAGACGCCTGCGCCCGAGGAATCCCAGTCGCCCGGGTAGGTGTACGGTGCCCGCACTCCCCCGTCGGCCGCGTTGAACTGGCCGATGTTGCTGAGGTTGCCGGGTGAGGTCGTGGTCTTGCTCGCGGCGGTGGCGATGTTGATCATCGTGGTGCAGACCGTCGAGGTCGACCCCGTTCCGGGGACGCCGTCGATGTACGTCCAGCTGCCGGAGGCCGAGAAGCACACCTG
>Ga0160436_1000034_pt1 | contig 82249 bp, 80 predicted proteins | sample HID1973M_E0MG_FD_108264 | JGI IMG/M metagenome (GOLD analysis project Ga0160436, IMG submission 108264) | Enriched mosquito-associated microbial communities from UW Madison campus, WI, USA - HID1973M_E0 MG | ecosystem: Host-associated > Arthropoda: Insects > Digestive system > Unclassified ...
CCGTCGGGCGACGGTGGCGTCGTGACCGTCTCGGCTGCGGTGGCGCGCGTCTCGGATGCGCCTCTCGAGCTCGAGGTCGCGGTGGGCGGAATCACCGCATCCGTCGTCGTTCCGTCCGGCGCGGCGGATGCCGAGGTGCGCGTCGAGCTGGCCGAGGTGGAGCGCTGGTGGCCGGTCGGGTACGGCGGCCAGCCGCTGTACGACGTGACCGTGCGGTTGCATGCCGCCGACGGCATCCGTCTCGACGAGACAACGCGACGGGTCGGGTTCCGCACGCTGCGCTGGGACACCGAACCGGATGCCGCGGGCCGCCCCTTCCAGCTGATCGTCAACGACCAGCCGGTGTGGGTGAAGGGGGTCAATTGGATCCCCGACGACGCCCTGTTCCCTCGCGTCGACCGCGCCCGCTACGAGCGACGGCTGCGGCAGGCGGCGGATGCGAACCTCAACCTGGTGCGGGTGTGGGGCGGCGGCATGTACGAAGACGACCACTTCTTCGACCTCGCCGACGAGCTGGGCCTGCTCACCTGGCAGGACTTCCTCTTCGCCTGCTCCGCCTACCCGGAGGAGGAACCCATCCGCTCCGAGGTCGAAGCGGAGGCCCGCGACAACGTGGCCCGAATCTCGCACCACGCCTCGCTCGCGCTGCTCACCGGCAACAACGAGAACCTATGGGGCTACGAGGACTGGGGCTGGAAGACCCGCCTCGACGGCCGCACCTGGGGCGCGTACTACTACTACGAGCTGCTGCCGTCTGTGGTGGCCGAGCTCGCACCGCACGTGCCGTACTCGCCCGGCAGCCCGTTCAGTCCGGGAGCAGGGGAGCACCCGAACGACGAGACGAGCGGCACCATGCACCTCTGGGACCAGTGGAACCGCAAGGGTTGGGAGACCTACCGCGAGCACACGCCCCGGTTCGTGGCCGAATTCGGATGGCAGGGTCCGCCCGCGTGGACGACCCTGCGCCGCGCGCTCTCCGACGATCCGCTGACGCCCGAATCGCCGGGCATGATCGTGCACCAGAAGGCGATGGAGGGAAACCAGAAGCTCGTCGACGGGCTGCTGCCGCACTACCGCGTGCCGACCGACATGGAGACCTGGCACTGGGCGATGCAGCTCAACCAGGCGAACGCGGTGAGCGCCGCACTCGACCACTTCCGCTCCCACGCCCCCCACACCTCGGGCGCGATCGTGTGGCAGTTGAACGACTGCTGGCCGGTCACCTCGTGGGCGGCGATCGATGGCGACGGCCGAGAGAAGCCGCTCTTCTTCGCCCTCAAGAACGCATTCGCACCGCGGGTGGTCACGGTTCAGCCGCGGGAAGAGGGCCTCGTTGCGGTGATCGGCAACGACACCGGCGAGACGTGGGAGGGCGAGCTGCTGCTGACGCGGTGGTCGTACTCGGGCGAGGTGCTCGCGCGCGTCGCCGTGCCGGCGGTCGTCGGCGCGCGGTCGGCGGCGACCGTGCCGCTGCCGACGCAGATCGCGGACGCGGCGGATGCGGCATCCGAGTTCGCGGCGGTGTCGCTCGACGGGGTGCGCGGCACCTGGTTCTTCGCCGAACCGCGTGACAGCGCCCTCGCTGCGCCGCGGCTCGAGGTGGCGGTCGCGCCCGCGAGCGACGGTGACGGATTCGACGTGACCGTCGCATCCGCATCGCTCACCCGCGACGTGACGCTGCTGGTCGACAAGCTCGACCCGAGGGCGAGCGTCGACAGGGGACTCGTCACCCTGCTGCCAGGAGAGTCAGCGGTGTTCCGAGTGCGGGGGGTCTCGTCGCTCACCGCCGAATCCGTCGCGCGCGCGGGAGTTCTGCGCTCGGGCAACCAGCTGGTCGGCGGATGACGGCGCCCGTCCGCATCGCCGGTGACCCTGTCTGCGGCATGACCTGGGGTTGGGTCGGCACCCGCGGCACGTGGGCGACTCCTGAGGCCGCCGACTCGATGGCCCGGATGGCGGAGCACGGGGTCACGTGGACGGCGATCGCCTACGCCGCTGAGCAGGCGACGCCGTTCTCCACCGACATCCCCTTCGGCGATGAGCCGACGGTGACCGACGACGAGATCGTGTGGGCGATCCGCGAGGCCCACTCGCTCGGGCTGACGGTGTGCCTGAAGCCGGTGGTGAACGTCGCCGACGGCACCTGGCGTGCCCACATCGGCTTCTTCGACTGGGATGTGCCGGGTGAACCGAGCTGGACCGACTGGTTCGCGTCGTACCGCCGCTTCATCCTGCATGCCGCCCGCATCGCCGAGGCGGAAGGCTGCGCCATGCTGTGCGTCGGATGCGAGATGGTGCGCGGCGACGGCCAGAGTGCCCACTGGCGAGCCCTCATCGCCGAAGTGCGCGAAGTGTACGGCGGGCTCATCACCTACAACTGCGACAAGTACCAGGAAGACCGCGTCACCTGGTGGGATGCCGTCGACGTCATCTCCTCGAGCGGCTACTACCCGATCGGCGGATGGGATCAGCAGCTCGACCGCATCGAGCAGGTGGTCGAGGCATCCGGAAAGCCGTTCTTCTTCATGGAAGCGGGGTGCCCGTCGCGCGTCGGGTCGGCCGCGAGACCCAACGACTGGACCCTCGCCGGCTCGCCCTCGGGAGAGGAGCAGCTGCATTACTACGAGGCGATGTTCGTGGCGATGCGCACGCGGCCGTGGGTGCGGGGCCTCATGCTCTGGGACTGGCCCGCCCGCCTGTACCCTGAGCAGGCGGGTGCCCAGAACGACGACTACTGCCCCTACGGGAAACCGGCGGGCGAGTACATGGCCGCCCAGTACCGCGAATGGACCACGGAGGACCGATGACCGACGACGCCGTCTCGCTCGCGCTCGACGCAGGCCAGACGGGGATCAAGGTGCGCATCGCCCGCACCGGTGCCGAGCCCGTCGACCGCCTGTTCCCGGGCGTGCGCACCGACATCCCCCTGCTGCCGCAACTGGCGGAGGTGGCCCGCACCGCGGTCGCCGGGGCGCCCGTCTCGGTGCTCACCGCTGGAGTCTCGGGGCTCACGAGCGCCGAAGACGACCCCACCGAACTGCGGGCCCTCGTGCACGACCTCGCGCCGCAGCGGGTGCTGCTCGCGCACGACTCGGTCACCTCGTTCCTCGGAACGCTCGGCGACCAGCACGGCGCCGTCATCGCATCCGGAACCGGGGTGGTCACCCTCGCCGTCGGGCCGGCTGGGGTGGCACGCGTCGACGGATGGGGCTACCTCATGGGCGACGCCGGCAGCGGTTTCTGGGTGGGACGCGAAGCGCTCGACGCCGTGATGCGCGCCCACGACGGCCGCGGTCCCGCCACCTCGCTCACCGCCGTCGTGCAGGACCGCTGGCCCGACCTCGAAGACGCCTACGTGCAACTGCAGAGCGACCCCGCGCGCGTGAGCGTCGTCGCGTGGTTCGCCGAGACGGTCGCCGCGCACGCCGCCACCGATGAGGTGGCCGACGGCATCTGCACGGCCGCCGCGGAAGAGCTCGCCCTCTCGGTCGCCGTCGCGCTGCGGCGCGCGGGCACCGCGGATGCCGCCCCGCTGGTCAGCGCGATCGGCGGCGTGTTCCGCGCCCCCGCCATCCGCGGTCCGTTCGAGGAACTGCTGCGGGCCGTGCACCCGGGCGTCCGATTCGAGGCAGCCCACGGCACCGGACTCGACGGTGTCGCGGCGCTCGCAGGCCTCGCCGATGGCCACCCGCTGCGAGAACTCGTGTCGGAGGCGTGACACGCGCCCTAAGGTGTGAGGCATGACCGGTACCGAGTTCAGCTTCCCCCACCTGCTGATCATCGTGGCGGTGATCGCGATCTGGGCGCTCGCGATCTATGCCCTCGTGCTCACCCTCCGGGATCCGAACCTGTCGACCCCGGTGAAGGTGATCTGGGCGATCCTGCTGATCCTGTTCCCCTACTTCGCCCTCATCATCTGGGCGATCGACCGGTTCGTGCGGCTCAACCGGCGTCCTCCGTCCGAGTAGCGATCGCCTCACCCAGCCAGGCCCGCGCACGCGCGAGCAGCGACTGCGCGAGCGGCGTGTGCCGCGCCCAGTTCTCGAAACCGTGGGCCCCTCCGGGCACGATGTCGACGGTGGTCGGCACGCCGGCCGCTCGGAGGCGTTCGGCGTAGGCGGCGTCTTCGGCGGCGAACAGCTCGATGTCGCCCCACGTGATCCAGGCGGGCGGCAGGCCGGTGAGGTCGTCGCGTCGTGCCGGCACCGCGTAGCGGGGAACGTCGATCGAACCCGGCTCGACGCCGAGGTACGACGACCAGCCGACGTGGTTGGCGCGGTTGTTCCACACCGGGTGGTCGACCGCGTCGAGGGCGCGGTCGGCGGCGGTGCGGTCATCGAGCATGGGGGCGAAGAGCCACTGCGCGATCGGGGCCGGGGTGCCTTCGGCCTCCGCCCGGTCGCGAAGCAGCTGCGCCGCCGCGGCGGCGAGTCCGCCGCCCGCGCTCTCGCCTCCGATCACCACGCGCGCGGGGTCGACCCCGTAGGTGGCCGCCTGCTCCTGCAGCCAATCCCAGGCCGCGACCACGTCGTCGAGGGCGGCCGGGTACCGGTGTGCGGGGGCCAGGCGGTAGTGCGCCGAGACGATCGTCATGCCGAGTTCGGATGCGGTGCCGCCGACGAGGGGGTCGTCTTGCTTCGGTGACCCCAGGATCAGCCCGCCGCCGTGCACCCACAGCATCGCCGCATCCGTGCGGGGCGCATCCGGCTGGTAGACGCGGACCTTCGCCGCACCGGAGATGTGCTCGGTCACGCGCACCCCGTCGGTGGGCACCGCCTTCACGAGGCCCGACAGTCGGGCGATCAGCCAGCGGACGACCGGTTTCGTGACATCCGGTGAGGGCGTGGAGGCGAGGGCGGGGCGGAGGTCTTCGTCGACCTGCTCGATCTGCATGCCGTCAACTTAGTTGATCGACGGCTAGGCGATGCGGATACGCTGCTCGTCGATCTCCACCTCCACGAGAAGGCGGCCACCGACGGCCTCAACATAGCGACGGAGGGTGTCGATCTGTGTTCGCTCGATGTCGCCGTGCTCGAGCCGGGAGATTCGGTTCTGACTGACGTCCAGCAGGCGTGCCAGCTCAACCTGGGTCAACGCCTGGGTCTCGCGCAGTTCACGCAGACGATGCGCACGCACTTCGTCGAGCATGCGCCGCTTGTGGGCGTCGACCGCATCTCGATCGACGCCTCTCCTCGCGAGGACCTCATCGAGATTCATCGCCATCTTCGCCTTTCCTCCCTCTGAGTCCCGTCAGGTGTCGATCGAGCCGATCATCGGCGATCTCGATGTTGTCCCGGTACCACTTGCTCCAGTTCCCGGCCTTGTCGCCGGCGACCAGGAAGATCGCTCGCCGCTCCGGATCGAACGCGAACAGCAGCCTGAGTTCGGTGCGGCCCTTCGATCCCGGTCGCAGTTCCTTCATGTTGTTGTGTCGCGATCCGCTCACGGTGTCGACGAGCGGTCGACCGAGGTGAGGACCTCGCTCGCTGAGGAGCTCGAGGGCTGCGATGACCAGTTCGTACGAGGTCTGATCGAGATCGAGCAGCCAGGGTTCGACGATCTCGAGGTCGACCTCCCATCCCACGATACACCTCCAGGGTTGTATTACCTAGGAGTTCTACCGGCTCCCGTTTTCTTCACGCTAGGGCGCCCCCCGGACATCGCCGGATGACGCATCGAGGCGCCGCGTTACGCCGCGAGTCGACGCGTTACCGGATCCCGCCCAACGTTACGAAACCCGTTTGCCGACAGTGCCTCGGCCTGCGTGTAATGGCGTCTCCCGCACCAGGGACCACCATCACGAAGGGAACCACCGTGTCCGACCAGAAGTCGACGCCCGGCGGCCAGAGCGAGCTCCGCTCGTCGGTCGAGGCGAACAGCAAGAAGAAGAAGAAGCGCAACATCTTCATCGCGATCGCGGCAGTCGTCGTCGTCGCCCTCGTCGGAGGCGGCGTCTACCTGTTCAGCTCGCTGAACGGCCAGCCCGCGGAGGCGGATGAGGCCGAGCCGCTCAAGGTCAAGATCGCGGTGGCCGAGGACTCGGCATACCAGGACGCCATCAAGGAGGTCGCGGCCGAGAAGGGCCTCGAGGTCGAGTGGGTGAACGTCGACGACTGGGTGCTCCCCAACACGGAGCTCGCGGCCGGCAACGTCGACGCGAACGCGTTCCAGCACATCCTGTACCTGTCGGCGTTCAACGCCGAGCAGGGTGCCGACATCACCCCCGTCTTCTCGACGGTGATCGTGCAGTGGGGCATCTTCTCCGCCACCCTGGGCGACGTCGCCGACATCCCCGACGGCGGCAAGATCGCGATCCCCGACGACCCGGCGAACGGCGGACGTGCGCTGCACATCCTCGAGGCGGCCGGGCTCATCGAGCTCTCGGATGACGCGGGCGACTTCCCGACGACCTCCGACATCACCGGCAACGAGAAGGGCCTCGAGTTCATCGAGATCGGCGCCCGCACCATCCCGCAGCAGTTCGACGACCCGAGCCTGTCGGCCGTCGTCGTCGGCACCTCGTACTTCGACCCCAGCCAGGGCATCACGAAGGACGACGCCCTGTTCCTCGACGACCCGCTCGATGAGGCGAACCTGCCCTACGTGAACGTGGTCGCCGTCAACAGCGACGACGTCGACAACCCGGCCTGGAAGATCCTCGAGGAGACCTACGCCGACGCCCGCGTCGAGGACGCGCTCGAGAAGGAGTACTTCGGCAACACCATCTCGGTGCACGTGCCCGTGGAGACCCTCCGCGACAAGCTCGCCGTGCTGCAGAAGGCCGCCGAGGAGAACAAGTAGCGGCGGCACCGCCACCGTGAACCCCGCGGGGCCGCACCGGACACGATCCGTGCGGCCCCGCATCCCCCTGAACCGCATCCGATCCCGCCAGCACCGAGGAGCACAACGTGGCCACAGCGATCTCGTTCGAGAACGTGTCGAAGGTCTTCGAGACGAAGGGCAAGCGCTTCGAGGCGCTGCGCGACGTGAACCTGACGGTCGAGCGGGGCGACATCTTCGGAATCGTCGGTTACTCGGGCGCAGGCAAGTCGACGCTGCTGCGCACCGTGAACGCGCTCGAGCGCCCCACGAGCGGGCGGGTGCTGGTCGACGACCGCGAGATCTCGTCGCTCACCGGCCGTGAGCTGTACGCGGCTCGGCAGCGCATCGGCATGATCTTCCAGCAGTTCAACCTGCTGAAGTCGCGCACCGTCTACAAGAACATCGCCTACCCGCTGAAGCTGGCCGGCCTCCCGGATGCGGAGGTGCTCGACCGGGTGGAGGAGCTGCTCGACTTCGTGGGGCTCGCCGACAAGGCCCTCGCCTACCCGTCGCAGCTCTCCGGCGGGCAGAAGCAGCGTGTCGGCATCGCGCGGGCGCTGGCGACGCGGCCCGACATCCTGATCTCCGACGAGGCGACGAGCGCCCTCGACCCGCAGACCACCGGCGAGGTGCTCGAGCTGCTGCAGCGGGTGAACAGCGAGTACGGGGTGACGATCCTGCTCGTCACCCACGAGATCGACGTGATCCGGCAGATCGCCGACCGGGTGGCCGTCATGGATGCGGGGGAGGTGGTCGAGCACGGCACCGTCTACGACGTGTTCTCGGCGCCGAAGAACCCCACCTCGCGCCGGTTCGTCTCATCGGTGCTGCACCACATCCCCTCCAACGAGGCCCTCGACCACATCCGCGCCGTGCACCACGGGCGGCTCGTGCAGCTGCATGTGGAGGATCGCGACTCCAACCACCCGTTCCTCTCGCGGGTCGCCCGCGCACACGACATCGACTTCAACGTGGTCTACGGCGGGGTGAACGAGCTGCAGGGGCGCCTGTTCGGCAGCCTCACCGTCGAACTGCTCGGCGACGATCTCGCCGTCGAGAACGCGGTGGCCGAGCTGCGCGCCACCACGACCGTCGCCGACCTGGATGCGGCCGTCGTGAGGGAGCCGATCCATGCGTGACTTCGACCCGGATGCCTTCTTCCCGCGGTTCGTCGACGCGCTCGGCGAGACCGCCCTCATGGTGGTGGTGTCGTTCGCCGCATCCGCGGTGCTCGGGATCCTGCTGGGGCTGGTGCTGTACGCGTCGCGGCCCGGCAACATGCTGCAGAACCGTGTCGTGTTCGCGGTGCTGAACGCGATCATCAACACCATCCGGCCGGTGCCGTTCCTGATCATCGCGATCGCGTTGATCCCGCTCACCCGCTTGGTGTTCGGCACCGGGCTGGGGCCGCTCGCGGCGACACTGCCTCTCGTGCTGGTGGCGAGCGTCGCCATCGCGCGCGTCTCCGAGTCGAACCTCGTCGCCGTCGACCCCGGGTCGGTGGAGGCGGGGGCGGCGATGGGCGCGAGCCCGGCGCGCGTGCTGTTCACGATCGTCGTGCCGGAGGCCCTCGGGCCGTTGACGCTCGGGCTCACCTACATCCTGGTCGCGCTCGTCGACGCCACAGCGGTCGCGGGCGTGATCGGCGCCGGGGGCCTCGGCGACCTGGCGATGCGCTACGGATACGCCCGCTTCGACACGACGACCGTCGTGATCGTGGTCATCACGCTTGTTCTGCTCGTGCAGTTGGCGCAATGGCTCGGCAACCTCACAGCACGGAAGGTCATGCATTGAGCAACACCGAATTCGGGGCGGGCTTCGACGCCTTCCTCGGTCGCATCCGCACGTCCGCAGCCGAGCGCGAGCGCGGGCGGGTGCTGCTTCAGCCGCAGCTCGCCGAACTGCGCGACCTCGGCTTCAGTGCACTGCGGGTTCCCGCCGAGCGCGGCGGCGACCCCATCCGGCTCGAGCAGCTGTTCGCGCTGCTCATCGACCTGTCGGCAGCCGATCCGAGCCTCGGGCACATCCAGCGCGGGCACATCGCGTTCGTCGAGTCGCTTCGGGTGCAGGGGGCGGATGCGCCGCAGCTGTGGTGGGACCGCGTGCGTGCGGGCGACTTCGTCGGCAACGCCCAGTCGGAGCGGCAGGACACCGCACGGCTCGAGACGCGCATCGACCGGGAGGGCGGGCTGCTGCTGCTCACCGGCACCAAGTACTACACGACCGGCAGCATCTACGCCGACTGGATCCACCTGGCGGCGCTCGACGGCGACGAACGGGTCGGGCTGACCGTGTCGGCGCACCAGCCGGGCGTGCAGTCGGTCGACGACTGGGACGGCTTCGGCCAGCCCCTCACCGGCAGCGGCACGACCACCTTCGACCGGGCGGTGGTGGAGCCCGACGACATCGTGCCGCCGAACACGGATGCGGCGCGCTGGCACCACCTGGGGTCGGTGTTCCAGCTGAGCCTCATCGCGGTGATCGCCGGAATCGCGCAGCGCGCGCTGGAGGACACCGTCGACTATGTGCGCCCGAGGCGCCGCACCTTCGGTTTCGCCGGTGAGACGCTGCCGCGCGAGGACCCGCTCGTGCAGCTCGTGGTCGGCGAGCTGTCCGTTGCGGCCGCCACCGCGCGCCGACTCGTGCTGTCGGTGGCCGCCGAGCTCGGTGCCGCCACCGAGGGCGAGCCGGATGCCGACGAGCTGCACGCGATCCAGCTGGAGGTGTTCCGGCTGCAGGAGATCGTGCCGAAGCTCGTGCTCGACGCGACCACGCGCCTGTTCGAGGTGGGCGGCGCATCCGCTGTCGGCACCGGCCACGCGCTCGACCGTCACTGGCGGAACGTGCGCACCATCGCATCCCACAACCCCGTGATCCAGCGCACGCGCGCGCTCGGGCAGTACGAGCTGAACGGCACGCTGCCCGAGTGGAAGGCGCCGGGCGCATGACGACGCTTCGTGGACTCGACGTCGGCGAGCAGGGGTTCGGCGGCATGGCGCTCGCCGAGACGTACGGCCCGGCGGACGCCGAGGCGTCGCTCGCGACTCTGCACCACGCGCTCGACGCCGGCATCCGGTTGATCGACACGGCCGACGTCTACGGTCGCGGCTCGAACGAGGAACTCGTGGCCCGCGTGTTGCGCGAGCACCGCGACGAGGTGGTGCTGGCGACCAAGTTCGGTTTCGTGCACGACCCGGCGCCCGACGGCCCCCGGTTCCGCGGCGACCCCGCGTACGTGCGCGAGGCCGCGCAGGCGAGCCTTCGGCGTCTCGGCGTCGAGCGGATCGACCTGTACTACTACCACCGTGTCGACCCGCAGGTGCCGATCGAGGAGACCGTGGGCGCGCTCGCCGAGCTGGTGGCCGAGGGCGTCGTCGACCGCATCGGCCTGTCGGAGGTGACGGCCGCCGAGCTGGAGCGCGCGGATGCCGTGCACCCGATCACGGCCGTGCAGAGCGAGTGGTCGGTGTGGAGCCGCGACGTCGAAGACCGCGTCATCCCCGCCGCCGTGCGGCTGGGCGTGGGCTTCGTGGCGTACTCGCCGCTCGGTCGCGGGTTCCTCGCGGCGCCCGTCGCCGCCCTCCCGGAGGGCGACCTGCGTCGCAACTTCCCCCGCTTCGAGGCCGACCGCCTCGCCGCCAACGCGCCCATCGGCGAGACGGTGCGCCGGGTCGCCGCCGAGGAGGGGGTCACCCCCGCACAGCTCGCGCTCGCGTGGCTCGGCGAGAAGGCGCGCGAGCTCGGCGTCGACGTGCTGCCGATCCCCAGCACCCGCCGCGCGGAACGCATCGACGAGAACCTCGCGGCCGCCGGCATCCGGCTGAGCGCCCAGGCGCTCGCGGCGCTCGAACCGCTCGGCGCGCTCGTCGACGGCGATCGCGCGCGGCACGTGGGCGACATCTCGCAAGGACGCGAACGACAGGAGGTGGGCGCATGAGCGACCTGGTGGCCCGATTCGCGGGCGTCTTCGACGAGGTCGGGGCGGATGCGGCGGAGCGTGAGCGCGAACGACGGCTGCCGTTCGCCGAGGTCGAGCTGCTGCGCGCGGCAGGCTTCACGCGGGTGACGCTGCCGCCCGAGTTCGGCGGCGACGGCGCGAACGAGGTGGAGTTCTTCGAACTGCTCGCCGAGCTGGCGCGCCGCGACCCGAACCTGGCGCAGCTGTTCCGCTCGCACTTCTCGTTCATCGATCGCACGGTGCACGCCCCCGACTCCGACATCCGCACGGCGCGGCTGCGTCTGCTCTCCGATGGGGCCATCCACGGCAACGCCACCTTCGAGAAGGGCCCGGCGAAGGTCGGCAGCTACGCCACCCGACTGGAGGCGGATGCCGACGGCCTGCGCCTCGACGGCCGCAAGTTCTACAGCACCGGCACCCTGTTCGCCGACCTGGTCTCGGTGCTCGCCGACCGCGACGGCACCCCCGTGAGCGTGCTCGTGCGCACCGATGCCGACGGCGTCGAGCGCATCGACGACTGGGACGGCTTCGGGCAGAAGATGACCGGCAGCGGCTCGACCGTGTTCGACGGGGTGCGGGTGACGGAGGCCGACGTGTTCGAGCGCGACGACAGCCCCTCGCACGCCGGCCCGTTCGTGCAGCTCGTGCTGCTGGCGGTGCTCGCCGGCATCGGCCGCGCGGTCGTCGACGACGCCGTGCGGTTCGTGCGTGCGCGCACCCGCAGCTACTCCCACGCATCCGCTGCGACCGCCCGGGAGGACCCGATCGTGCAGGAGACCGTCGGCGAGCTGTCGGCCGCATCGTTCGCCGCGGATGCGGCACTCGCGCACGCGGTCGCCGCCCTGCAGCGCTCGAGCGACGCGATCCTGTCGGGCGCATCCGACGACGAGCGGCGCGCACGCGTCGACGACGCCGACCTCGCCGCCACCCGGGCGCAGCTCGTGATCATCCCGAACGTGCTGCGGGCCGCCACCGAACTGTTCGAGGTGGGTGGCGCATCCGCCGTCAGCACCTCGCTCGCCCTCGACCGGCACTGGCGCAACGCCCGCACCGTCGCATCCCACAACCCCGCGCGCTACAAGGCGCGCATCGTCGGCGACCACCTGCTGAACGACACCCCCGTGGTGTCGTGGTGGACCAACGGCGAATCCTGAACGAGAGACATCACGTGACCGAGAAGAAGAAGCTCATCCTCAACCTGTTCGAGATGAACACGGTGAGCCACATCACCCACGGCCTCTGGCCGCTGCCCGGCAACAACCGGCACCGCTTCAACGACCTCGACTACTGGACCGAGCTCGCCGGCATCCTCGAGAACGGCGGCTTCGACGGGGTGTTCCTCGCGGATGTGGTGGGCGCCTACGACACCTTCCGCGGCGGCCCCGAGACGGCCGTGCGGGAGGGGCTGCAGATCCCCTCGAACGACCCGCTGCTCGTGATCCCCGTGATGGCCGCCGTGACGAAGCACCTCGGGTTCGGTGTCACCTTCTCGACCAGCTATGAGCCGCCGTTCTCGTTCGCGCGCCGCATGTCGACCCTCGACCACCTCACGAAGGGGCGCGTCGGGTGGAACATCGTCACCTCGTACCTGCCCAACGCGGCCCGCAACTTCGGACTCGTCGATGAGATCCCGCACGACCGCCGCTACGAGATCGCCGACGAATTCCTCGAGGTGGTCTACAAGCTGTGGGAGGGCTCATGGGACGACGGCGCCGTGATTGTCGACCGCGAGAGCCGCGTCTACACCGACCCGTCGAAGGTGCGCTACATCGACCACCTGGGTGAGAACTTCCGGGTGGCCGGGCCGCATCTGAGTGAGCCGTCGCCGCAGCGCACCCCCGTGCTCTACCAGGCGACCGGGTCGCCCGCGGGCATCGAGTTCGCGGGCCGGCACGCCGAGCTCGTGTTCACGGGTGGCAAGACGGCGGAGGACTTCCGTAAGAACCGCGGCGACATGCGGGCCGCGGCCGAGCGCCACGGGCGCTCCGGCGACGACCTGCGTTTCGTGATCCAGGCGGGCGTCGTCGTCGGCCGCACCGAGGAGGAAGCGGCCGACAAGTGGCGGCAGTACCGCGCCGACTCGAGCCTCGACGGCATCCTCGCCCACGCGAGCTTCCCCATCGACCTGCCCAACCTGCCGCGCGACACCACCATCGGCGCAGCACTCGACGCCGCGGGGCTTCCGCACTCCGCCGTCCCGTTCCTGAAGCCGGATTCCACGGTCGGGGCAGCGCTCGACGGCCTGCGCGAGCAGCGCGAGGGCCGCTTCTTCGTGGCAGGCACCCCCACGGTCGTGGCGGATGAGATCGAGCGCTGGCTCGACGAGGACGGCGTCGACGGCATCAACCTGCGGCAGTACCACTCGTTCGACACGGCCCGCGACTTCGCCGAGCTGGTCGTGCCGGAGCTGCGTCGCCGCGGTCGCATCGCCGACCGTCCGGACGTGCCCGTCACCCTGCGTGAGCGCCTCTTCGGCGGCGGGCCGCAGCTGCCCGACACGCACGTCGCCCGCCGCTACCACGGCGGCGCGAACCTCGACGGCTCGGACTCGCTCGAGCGGCTGCGGTTCGCGTCCGTAGCCGGTTGAGGTGCGCGGTATAGCCGGTTGAGGTGCGCGCCGCCGCGAAGCGACGGCACGCGTCTCGAAACCCCGCGTTCGCTCCGACCCTCGGCGTCGTGAGCGGCCGCGCGAAGTGATCGGCTCCCGCTCGCGAGGCGAGCTCACGGGTTTCGAGACGCGTGCCGTGCCTCCGGCGCGGCGCACTCCTCAGCCGGCTGGTGCTGCAGCCGCCCCGACGACGGTCACATCCGGGTGCGGGTCGAGGCGGTACCCGCGCCCGCGAACCGTGCGGATCACATCCGAGTACGGCGCCAGCCGGCGGCGCAGCCGCTGCAGGTACACGTCGATGGTGCGCTCGCCCAGGTCGTCCGGTCCGTCGGCGTCGGCGAGGGCGTCGAGCAGCGCGCGCCTGTCGTGGATGGTGCCCTGGTGGCGCACCAGGTAGGTCAGCAGCGCGAGCTCCCGGTAGGTGAGGTGCACGGGCGAGCCGTCGACGCTCACCCGGTGCCTGGCGAGATCGACCACCACCCCGTGCGAGGGCACGGGTACGGGCGCCGCCGGGCGCCGCACGGTCGGTTCGCCGAGGGCGGTGCGCACCACGTCGAGCGGTGCCGCGTGCTCGCCTTCCGGCGAGAGCACCACGGATGCGAACGTCTCGGCCCCGGGGATGTCGCCCAGGGCGCGGTGCACCTCGTCGACCAGCGCGGTCAGGTCGATGCCGGCGGCATCCGCTCGCGCCTCGTCGAGTCCCACGTAGATGCCGAAGCCGCGCAGCTCGAGCCCGGCGGGCGCGGCGATGGGGGCGGCGACGCGCGAACGCGTGCTGCCTTCCCACGGGATCGCGACATACTCGGCGGGCATGCGTCGAGTTTCGCCGACCCGCTGCCGCCGGGCCATCGACGTGACACTGTGCGACGGTCTGCGACGAAACACGACGCTGTATGACGCGGCCTGTCGCGAATTCCGACGCAGGCGGGGGTTCGAGCTCTCAGAGCAGGTTATGCCCCGCGTGCGTCGGAGTTCACACCGCGAAGGGCACGATCAGCCGGTGCAGGAACCCGAGCTTCTCGTGCACCGGCTCGGGCAGCTCGAACGGGTACAGGTCGCGCTGGCCCATCGCCCGGTTCACGCGGTTGAAGAACAGCGACACCCACGCCCAGTCGGCGAGCATCTGCTCGGAGGTGGCATCCGAGTAGTCCGCCTCCGGCACGATGTCGTGGTCGACGATGCCGGGGGCGCGGTCGGTCTGCAGCACCATGCCCGCGGCGGCCGCCGTGGCGAGCGTGTTGCGGATGTGGAGGTAGTGGGCGAAGCACTCCGCGAAGTCCTCCCACGGGTGCATGGTCGCGTATTCGGAGATGTACGACTCGCGCCAGTTCTCGGGGGCGCCGTCACGGTAGTGCCGCGTGAGGGCGTCGCGGTAGCTGGCGCGCTCGTCGCCGAACAGGGCGCGGCATTCGTCCCAGGTGGCCGCATCCCGGATGAGCACGTTCTGGAAGTAGTGCCCGATCTCGTGCCGGAAGTGGCCGAGCATCGTTCGGTACGGTTCGCCGAGCGACACCCGAAGGGCCTCACGCCGCGCGTCGAGGGTCTCGGCGAGGTCGATGGTGACGATGCCGTTCGCGTGGCCGATCATCACCGGCTTGTTCTCGGAGAAGCTCGACAGCAGGTCGAACCCGAGCCCGCCCTCGCGTTCGTAGAACGGCACGATCGGCAGCCCCAGTTCGAGCAGCTGCACCATCAGCCTGCGTTTCGCGACCCCCGCATCCGCGAGCTTCTCCCACGCGACGGTGTCGGATGCGGGAGGCTGCCGCCGGGTGAGGCTGCACGAGAAGCAGCGGCCCATGCCGGCCGATTCGGCCACCAGCCAGTTGCAGCCCCACGGCCGGTTGCCGCACGGGAACCAGCGCTCGCCGTCGACCTCGGTGCCTTGCGGGTCGGCGGGCCGGAAGGTGAGCGACGGATGGTGGAAGCCGAGCGCCGCGCCGCAGTGGCGGCAGGTGAGCTCGTCGAGGAAGACGAACTGGTCGCACACGGGGCAGCGGGGCACGGGCACGCTCGGAGTCTAGGACCGCTTGCACCGCGGGGTCCCGGTGTCAAGCCCTGAACGGCGAATCGTGCGTTGAGTCATCATCTCCAAGAGGGGTGATGAGCACGATGGATGACACCGATGACCTGCAGGGCGACACCGTTCTTGCGCCGGCCCGACACGCGAGCGAGGGGCTGTTCGGCGAGTTCGGATTGAACGTGGCGACCTTCTACGAGTACGAGACGCCGTTCGATCCGATGGCTGCGATCGACGGCGACTGAGAGACCGAGACAAGAAGGAGGTAGTGCGATGGAACAGAACGATCGTGAGACCGATGCCGACTACCGCGGCGACGCGGTGACCGGTGAGGGTGGCGTCGGTTCCGCTGGAGGCCCGGCGCCGGATGCCGATCCCTACCGCGGCGACGAGGTAACCGGCGAGGGTGGTGTCGGGTCGTCCGACGTTCCCGCCGTCGACCCCGACCCCGTCGACGACGCGAACCCGGAGACCAACGGAGCCGGTTGACGACGCAGGCGTCCGGGGTAGCCCCCCGATGCCCCGGACGCCTACGTCCATCCGCCTCCGGAACCCCTGATATAGTCGTCAGGTTGACTTCGCGTCAGCACGCGCCCGTAGCTCAACGGATAGAGCATCTGACTACGGATCAGAAGGTTGGGGGTTCGAATCCCTCCGGGCGCACACTGGTTGAGACAGTAGAAGGCCCGGTATCACCGCGATCTCGCGTGATACCGGGCCTTCGTCTTGCAGATGACGCTGCTCGTTCCGCCGGGGCTAGGCCGAGGCATCCCCCGGCGCCACAGGCTCGACTTCGTCGGTGAAGTCAGTCGGCGGTCAGCGACGTGGAGAGGAGGGCTCCGAGTTGCGCGAGTCCGCCGCGGTCGAAGGCAGCGCGTTGCCGGGTGGCCCCCGTCCCATCCGCCAGGAGCCGGGATGCCGCCTCGGTGGCCGCGTCGAAGTCGCCTGTCTCGATGAGCTCGTCCTTCAACATCCGCAGGAGTCCGGCGAGACACGTACTTGCGGGTGCGAGCCCGCCGGAGAGGGGGTCGAACACTTGGCGACGCATGCCCGAGTGCGCGGCGTGGAGGATCGCTGCGGACAGCAACTCCGTCGGCACCTCGGCTGACGCCGCGGCCGCGGCGTCTCGAGCGGACGGCGCAGCGAGGGCGTGCGTGACGAAGGCGCGACACAACGAGGCGATCAGGAGCGTGGTCTCGGCATCGAGTTGCGCGTCGGCCATGCGGAATTCGATCGTGGGCAGGTGCTGGGAGAGGCGGACGTCCCACATGATCACTCCCAGGTCGATCGTGCCGCCGATGCCGATGAGCCGGGTGGTTCGCCGGTCGTAGTCTTCGGCGTCGATGAAGGACGGCGGGGATCCGGATGTGGTCCACCGACGCAGGAGAACGGTGCGCCAGCTGTCGTAGCCGGTGTCGTGACCGCGCCAGAGCGGCGAATTGGATGAGATCGCGGTGAGGAGTGGGAGCCAGGGGCGCACCGCGTTCAGCGCGATCACCCCATGCTCTCGACTCGGGATGCCGACGTGCACGTGGAGGCCGCTGACCTGGTGGTCAGCGATGACACCACCCATGTCGTGGACGATGTCGTGATAGCGCTCGACATCGGTGATTGCGGGGAACGGGGTCGTGTCGGGCGGTGTTCCCGTGCTCGCCCCGAGGGCGCCGAGCGCGGCAGCCTCATCCGCGATCCGCCTTCGGAATCCGATCAATGCCGTGCGAGCGTCGTCAAGCCGTTCGAAGACAGTCGAGGCGTGCTCGACCTGGGATGCCAGGAACTCGCGATGGGTGACGTCGTGCCACCTCGGATCGGCTGTCAGGCGCTCGAAGACCGATGAGCCGACGTCGGTCGGACGCAGCGTGTCTGGCTCGAGAAATTGGAACTCCTCCTCCAGGCCGAAAGTACGCACGCCGACCCTCCAACCTTGCTTCTCGGTTCGGACAATCATCCCGTTGAGATGATGCGGGCGGATAGGCCCCGGAGGAGATTGACAGTGTGAGGTGAGGGACAGATGTGCCGGTGGATCGCATACATGGGGGAGCCGTTGCGCGCGTCGACGATCGTCCTCGACGCGCAGCACTCGATCGTCGCGCAGTCGCTGAACTCTCCGCTCGGCGCGGAGCCTGTGAACGGCGACGGCTTCGGCTTCGGCTGGTATCCCACCGGGGCTGCGCCTGGAACGGCGCCGTCGTTCTTCCACAGCATCGAACCCGCGTGGAACGACCAGAACCTGCGGGAACTCAGCCGGGCAATCGTGAGCCCGCTCTTCTTCGCGCACGTTCGGGCCGCCGCGGGGCCGCCCATCCAGCAGACCAACTGCCACCCGTTTCGGCACGACAACTGGCTGTTCATGCACAACGGAGCCATCTCGGGGTGGAAGGAACTGAAGCGTGACCTCACTTTGGCGATCGACCCATCGCTCTACCCGAACGTGCTCGGGACCACCGACTCGGAGGTGCTGTTCCACCTTGCGCTGACGCTCGGTCTGGAGGACGACCCGATCGGCGCGGTCGGACGCGCGATCCGCATGGTCGAGTCCGTAGGCCACGCGCACGACGTGAAGTTCCCCTGGCAGGGCACCGTCGCCATCTCGGATGGCGTCACGCTGTGGGCGTTCCGGTATTCGTCGCAGGGCCGGACGAGGTCGCTGTTCCATTCCGAGGACATCCCCACTCTGCGAGGGATGTATCCCGACGCCGAGCGACTCAACCTGTTCGGCGACCAGGCGCGCCTCGTGGTCTCAGAACCGCTCAACGACGTGCCCGGTGTGTTCATCGAGGTGCCGGAGTCCACCGTGCTCGTGCTCGACGCGGACGGCTATCACCACCACCCGTTCCTCGCTGAGTGACGCGGAACGCCAACGGTGAGGAGGTCTCGCTACCTCCCCGTTGACCGCGACCCACGGCACGCCTATGGTCGGGCCCATGGGGCCGCAAGAGCAGGGCTCCCCGTGACCGACCTGCTCATGGGAATCCCCGGGATCGGTGAGGTCTATCCCGGGATTCACGTCTGCGCTCTCGTTTCGGGCCCGGTCGAAAGGGACCGGCTGCTGGTGCAGTTCCTGCAGGAGGGGCTACGCCACGGCGATCAGTGCGTCTGCCTCATCGATGAACTCGAGACGGAGAGCATGCGAGAGCGGGCGTTTGCCCCGGCGGGTCTCGGCGACACGCGCCGGTCCGGACACCTCGACCTCTACTCGGCCCCCGACGCCTACCTCCGTGCCGGCGCCGACTCATCGAAACAGAAGATCTCCTACCTCGTCTCCCACTCGTCTTCGCCTGACGGGCACGGGTTCCCCCTGCTGCGCGCGGCCGGGCAGATGTCGCAGCCCCTGCACGAGCCAGGCTCGAGGGAGTTCTCCACATACGAGTCCGCCGTCATCCTGATACTCGCGCAGTTGCCCGCCGTGTTCCTCTGTCTGTACGACATGCGGCGATTCGGTGCGGGAATGCTCGCCGACGTGCTGAAGGTGCACTCCCGGGTGCTGCTCGATGGCACAGTCCTCTACAACCCTCATAGCGTGGCCCCGCCCGACTCCCCGGAGCGCGTACCGGGTACCGTGCTGCCGGATCGCCTTCCCGGCCCCCTCGTCCACGCGGACGACCAGTGGTGGTCGCTGACCGGCGCCGAGGTGCGGATCGCAGGCCTCATCGGCACAGGGATGACCAATCGCGCGACGGCGCACGAGCTGATCGTGTCCCCTCACACCGTCGATGCGCACCTCAAGCACATCTACCAGAAGCTCGGTATTCACACTCGGGCCGAACTCGCCGTGCTCTCGTTCAGCCACGGCTCACCGACCGACTGACGGCGACTTCCCGGCATACCCGTTCACGGGATGCCGTGAGCAGGTCGCACCGCGAGCATGGCGGGGAAGGTGCCGAGCGGACGGAGCGCGTCATGGGCAGGTGTGTAGGTATCGATCTGGGGACGACCAATTCGGTGGTCGCGGCGATGGAGGGCAACCAGCCTCAGGTCATCCCGAATGCTGAGGGGAACAGGACGACCCCCTCCGTCGTCGCATTCCTCGAGAACGGCGAACGACTCGTCGGGCAGATGGCCCGTCGTCAGGCGATCCTGAACCCCAAGGGGACCATCTATTCGGCGAAGCGTTTCGTCGGGCGGAAGTTCGACGAGGTGCAGAGCGAGGTTCACACCGTCTCGTACGACGTCGTCGCCGGACCGGATGGAGCAGTCAGGTTCTCCGTTCACGGCAAGCTCTACGCACCGGAGGAGATCTCGGCGCAGGTGCTGCGCAAGCTGGCGGATGACGCGGGGAAGGCGCTCGGCGAGCGGGTCACGGAGGCCGTGATCACCGTGCCCGCCCACTTCAACGACGCCCAGCGGCAGGCCACCAAGGATGCGGGCAAGATCGCCGGTCTCGACGTGCTGCGCATCATCAACGAGCCGACGGCGGCCGCTCTGGCGTACGGGATGGACAAGCTCGAGAACGAGACCATCCTGGTGTTCGACCTGGGTGGGGGAACCTTCGATGTCAGTCTCCTCACGGTCGGTGAGGGTGTCGTCGAGGTGCGGTCGACGGCGGGCGACACCCACCTGGGAGGCGACGACTTCGACCGGCGCATCGTGGACTACCTGGCCGACGAGTTCAAAAAGGAGGTCGGCATCGACCTCCGCCAGGACCCGCAAGCCCTGCAGCGCCTGTTCGAGGGGGCCGAGAAGGCCAAAGTCGAGTTGTCGATCGTCACTCAGACGGCGGTGAATCTTCCCTTCGTGACGGCGGACGCGTCGGGGCCCAAGCATCTGAACGTCAACCTGATGCGGTCGACGTTCGACCAGCTCACCGCGGATCTCGTCGAGCGCTGCATGGGTCCCGTGACGCAGGCTCTGGACGATGCGAAGGTCACCGCGGACGACATCGACGAGGTCATCCTCGTCGGGGGCTCCACACGCATCCCCGCCGTTCAGAATCTGGTCCGCCGGATGACCGGCGGCAAGGAGCCCAATATGACCGTCAACCCTGACGAGGTCGTCGCGCTCGGCGCGGCCGTCCAGGCAGCGATCATCAAGGGCGATGTGAAGGATGTGCTCCTCCTCGACGTCACCCCGCTCTCGCTCGGGTTGGAGACGCAGGGCGGGGTGATGACGAAGGTCATCGAGCGGAACACCACCATTCCCGCGCGGCGCACCGAGGTATTCAGTACCGCGGAGGACAACCAGCAGGCCGTGGATGTGGTGGTGCTCCAGGGTGAGCGGGAACGAGCCAGCGACAACCGGGCACTCGCACGGTTCCGCCTGGAGAACATCCGGCCGGCGCCTCGTGGCGAGCCCCAGATCGAGGTCACGTTCGACATCGATGCGAACGGCATCCTGCACGTGTCGGCCAAAGACAAGGACACCGGCGCCGAGCAGGAGGTCACCATCAGTGAGAGCTCGACCCTCACCCAGGAGGACATCGACCGGATGGTCTCCGATGCCGAGGCCCACCGCAGCGAGGATGCCCAGTTGCGTGAGTTCGTCGACGCCCGCAACGAGCTCGACTCCGTGGCGTACCAGGTGCAGCGCGTGCTCAACGATGCCGGCGAAGCGGTCCCGCAGCACGACCGCGCCCGGGCGGAGATGTTGGTGAGCGATGCGCGGACCGCGCTCGACGAGCAGACCCCGATCGACCGTCTGCGGTCTCTCACCGGCGAGCTGCACCAGATGGCTCAGGCGCTGAGCATGTCTGCGGGATCTGCCGGTGGATCTGCGGGTGCGTCGGGCGGCGCGGCGGAGGCCGGGCCGGGCGATGACGCCGACGATGTGATCGACGCCGAGTTCACGGCGCACTGAGCCGCACCATCATGTCCGAACAGGAGACGCCCGAGCCCGGGTCCGGCGACGAGACCTCGACGGGCGCCGCGGCCGAGACCGCGAAGCAGATCGCCGACCTCCAGGACGCGTGGCGCCGCACGGCCGCGGAGTTGGACAACTTCCGCAAGCAGTGCGCGAGGGACATCATCCGCGCCCGCGCGCAGGAAAGGGCGTCGGTGGCTTCCCGCTGGTTGCCTGTGCTCGACAACTTGGAGCGCGCACTCGACCATGCGTCCTCCGACCCGGGGCAGATCGTCGAGGGCGTGCGCGCCGTGCACCAGCAGGCCCTCGCCGTGCTCGCCGATCTGGGTTATCCACGGCGTGACGACGAGACCGGAAAGCCCTTCGACCCCGCCCGCCACGAGGCCGTCAGCACCGTCGCCGATGCGGACCTGGTTCCCGGCACCGTCGCGCGCGTAACCCGGCCCGGCTATGGGTCCGACGGCGAGATCCTGCGGCCGGCGTCCGTGATTGTCGCGACCAGGAGCGAGTAATGGCCCGGGACGCCTATCAGGTTCTCGGCGTCTCCCGCGATGCCGACCAGTCGGAAATCCAGCGGGCGTACCGCAAGCTCGCCCGCAAGCTCCATCCCGACGTCAACAAGGACCCGGGCGCGGAAGACCGGTTCAAGGAACTGTCCGAGGCGTACGACGTCCTCTCTGACCCCGACCAGCGCAAGCGGTACGACGCGTTCGGCCAGGACTTCCGGCGCGTCGGCCCCGATGTGGATCCCGACGCCTACCGCCGCGCGCGAGCCTCCGCGGGCGCTCGGGGCGCATCCGGCCCCACGGGCGACTTCCGGTACGCGGGTTCAGGTGGCGACGTGGATCTGGAGGACCTGCTGGGCGGCATCTTCGGCGCACGCGGGCGCGGGCGGGGCGGATGGGGTCCGATGGTCGGCTCCGACCAGGAGGCAGAGGTCGAGGTCACCGTCGAGGAGGCGTATAGCGGGACCCGGCGAACCCTGTCCCTGAGCGATGCCGGCGGCCCGCGCACCATCGATGTCGTCATCCCTCCGGGGGTCGTGGATGGACAGAGGATCCGGCTGCGCGGGCAGGGCGGTCAGGGATCCGGCGGCGGAGAGGCGGGCGACCTGTACCTCCTCGTCCGCATGGCGCCGCATCCCCGCTATCGGCTGGAAGGCCGCGACCTGCACGTGCTGCTGCCGCTGGCCCCCTGGGAGGCGGCGCTCGGCTCGTCGCCGACAATCGAGACTCCCGGCGGCCCCGCCACAGTCAAGGTGCCCGCCGGTACCTCCAGCCACCGGCGGCTGAGGCTGAAGGGCCGTGGACTGCCGAACACGCGCGGCAAGTCGGGCGACCTCTACGCGGAAGCCCAGATCAAGGTGCCCGCCTCCCCGTCGCCGGAGGAACGCGAGCTGTTCGAGCGGCTCGCCAGTTCATCGAAGTTCGATCCGAGGAGTTCACGATGACCGAGAAGACGACACCCACGAGTTGGCCGCTCGCGCGCCCCTACCGCCTGAGCCTCGACAGCTACGCCCGCATCACCGGGGTGCATCCGGACCTGATCCGCCGACTGGTGGCGCTCGGGCTCCTCGAGATCACCCGGGATGCGGAGGGCGGGCTCTGGTTCGACCCGTCCCAGGTTCGGGAGATGGCCACAATCCAGCGTCTGCATCTGCGGCTGAATCTCACCTACGCGTCGCTCGGCCTCGTGATGGACCTGCTCGAGCGGATCTCCGACCTCGAGAGATCGCAGCGGCGCTCGCGTTCAGAGAGGGAACTCCGATGGACCTGAACAGACTCACCCAGAAGTCGCAGGAGGCACTCCACGACGCGCAGACCACCGCGCTCAGGTTCGGCCACCAGGAGGTGGACGGCGAGCACCTGCTGCTGGCGCTGTTGGATCAGAGCGAAGGACTCGTGCGGCCACTGCTCGCCCGCTCCGGTGCGGATGTGGACCGGCTGAGGGAGGACGTGACGGCCGAGCTCGAGAAGCGCCCGCACGTCACGGGGTCCGGTGCCGAGCCCGGGAAGGTGTACGTCACCCAGCGGCTCAATCGCGTGCTCGACGCCGCCGATCGTGAGGCCCGCAGGCTCAAGGACGACTACGTCTCCGTCGAGCACCTGGTGGCGGCACTCCTCGACGAGGGATCCGGCTCAGCGGCCGGCCGCATCCTTGCGCAGCACGGCGTGACGCGGGATTCCTTCCTGAAGACGCTGACCGAGGTGAGGGGAGCCCAGCGGGTCACCTCCGCCACCCCCGAGGGAACCTACGAGGCCCTCGCCAAGTACGGGCGCGACCTCGTCGCCGACGCGGCTGCGGGTCGGCTCGAGCCGGTGATCGGCAGGGATGCCGAGATCCGCCGCACCGTCCAGATCCTGTCCCGAAAGAGCAAGAACAACCCCGTGCTGATCGGTGAGCCCGGCGTCGGGAAGACCGCCATCGTGGAGGGCCTGGCGCAGCGCATCTACAACGGCGACGTGCCCGAGGGGCTGCGCGACAAGACCCTGTTCGCCCTGGACATGGCCGCCCTCGTCGCCGGTGCGAAATACCGTGGCGAGTTCGAGGAGCGGCTGAAGGCCGTCCTCAACGAGGTGCTGGCCGCCGAGGGGAGGATCCTGCTGTTCGTCGACGAGTTGCACACGGTGGTGGGGGCCGGGGCGACCGAAGGCGCGATGGACGCGGGCCAGATGCTGAAGCCAATGCTGGCCCGCGGCGAGCTGCACATGATCGGGGCGACGACCCTCGACGAGTACCGCACCCACATCGAGAAGGACGCGGCACTCGAACGTCGGTTCCAACCGGTTCTCGTCGACGAGCCGAGCGTCGAAGACGCCCTCTCCATCCTCAGGGGGCTGCGCGAGCGCTTCGAGGTCTTCCACGGGGTCAAGATCCACGATGGCGCTTTGGTGGCGGCGGTCAGCCTGAGCCACCGGTACATCTCCGACAGGTTCCTTCCCGACAAGGCCATCGACCTGGTCGATGAGGCCTGCGCGATGCTCCGCACCGAGATCGACTCGATGCCGGCGGAGCTCGACGAGCTCACCCGACGGGTCACCCGCCTGGAGATCGAGGAGGCGGCGATCGGGCAGGAGACGGACCCGGCCAGCCAGCGTCGACTCGACGAGCTGCGCAAGGAACTGGCCGACCTGAAGGCGCAGGCGGATGCCATGCGCGCCCAGTGGGAAGCCGAACGTCAGGCGCTCCGCGAGGTTCAGGCGCTGCGGCGCGAGATCGAGCAGGTGCGGTTGGAGAGCGAACAGGCCGAGCGCGAGTACGACCTGAGCCGGGCGGCGAGCCTGCGTCACGGTCAGCTGCCCGAGCTGGAACGTCGGCTCACCGCCGGTGAGGAACGCCTCCAGGCCAAGCAGGGTGGGAGACGCCTCCTCCGCGAGATCGTCACGGCCGACGAGATCGCCTCGATCGTGGCCCAGTGGACCGGCATCCCGGTGGCCCGACTCCAAGAGGGCGAGCGGGCGAAGATCCTCCGGCTCGACGAGGTGCTCCACGAACGGGTGATCGGCCAGGACGAGGCCGTGCAACTGGTGACCGACTCCATCGTGCGCGCGCGCTCCGGCATCAAGAATCCGACCCGCCCGATCGGCTCCTTCGTGTTCCTCGGTCCGACCGGCGTCGGCAAGACCGAGCTGGCCAAGGCCCTCGCGGAGGCCCTCTTCGACAGCGAGGAGAACATCATCCGCATCGACATGAGCGAATACCAGGAGCGGCACACCGTGAGCCGCCTCGTGGGTGCCCCTCCCGGATATGTCGGATTCGAGGAAGGCGGCCAGCTGACCGAGGCGGTCCGGCGCAAGCACTACGCAGTCATCCTGCTCGACGAGATCGAGAAAGCCCACGTCGACGTCTTCAACATCCTGCTGCAGGTACTCGACGACGGGCGCCTCACCGACTCGCATGGGCGCACGGTCGACTTCCGCAACACCGTCATCATCATGACCTCCAACCTCGGGGCGGAGTATCTGCTCGAGGGGGTCACTCCGGAGGGCGAGGTGGAGGCGGAGGCCCGCACCCTGGTGATGAGCTCCCTACGATCCCACTTCAGGCCCGAGTTCCTGAACCGTATCGACGAGATCGTGCTGTTCAAGCCTCTGACGCTCGGTGAGATCGAGCGCATAGTCGACCTGCAGCTCACCGAGTTGCGGGAGCGGCTCGCGGAGCAGCGGATCGCGCTGGAAGCCACGGAACCGGCTCGGCGCTTCATGGCGGAGCAGGGATTCGACCCGGCATACGGCGCTCGTCCTCTCCGGCGCTTCATCTCCCGAGAAGTGGAGACGCGGGTGGCTCGCGCACTCCTGCGCGGTGACCTGCCGGAGGACTCCACCATCGTGGTCGACCTGGCGGGCGAGGAACTCACCGTCGTGCCGAGGCGACCCGGCGACCAGAAGGCGGCGGCATGAACACCATGACGACGGGCCCGACCACGGTGGTGGTCTGTGCGACGTGCGGCACGAAGAACCGTGTGCCCGCCGCCGCAAGCGGTGCACCCCGCTGCGGGAACTGCCACAACCCGCTCCCCTGGATCGTCGACGCGCCCGACACGGAGTTCTCGGCGATCGCGGACGAGCCGTCCATTCCGGTGCTCGTCGACATCTGGGCGCCATGGTGCGGCCCCTGCCGCATGGTCAGCCCGGCTCTGGAGCAACTGGCAACGGAGTTCGCGGGAAGGCTGAAGCTGGTGAAGGTCAACGCGGACGAGGCGCCGGAGGTGAGTCGCCGCTTCGCGGTGCAGGCGATCCCGACCCTCATCCTCATGCACCACGGCACGGTGGTCGACAAGAAGATCGGCGCCGAGCCTGCGCACGCCCTGCGGTCCTGGCTGACAGGGCACCTGCCGAGGGACGAGACGTGACCACGGCCGCCGGTCGGGTGGGCCGGGATCCGCACCTCCCGCTCGTACGCCCCGTGGGCCCGGCCCGAGCAGCGGGTTGCGAGGAGTGCCTGCGCCTGGGCACGCCGTGGGTGCACCTGCGGCAATGCCTCACCTGCGGTGAGATCGTCTGCTGCGACTCCTCGCCGATGCGTCACGCACGTGCCCATGCCGCCACGACGGGTCACTTCATCGTGCGCTCGATCGAGCCGGGGGAGAGCTGGTGGTGGTGCTATGCCGACGAGCAGTTCGTCTGACCCCGGACCTCCCGAGTCGGCCGAGACTCCAGACCCGAACGGTGCCTACCCGCGGCTCAGCGACGAACAGATCATGCTGCTCTCCCGCTACGGCGAGCGTAGACGGCTAGCCGAGGGTTCGACGCTGTTCAGCGAGGGGGATCGCGACTGCGGCCTGTTCCTCGTGCTGGACGGGCTGGTCCGAGTTGTCCAGGAGAGCGATCCAGAAGAGGAGTCGCGGGTGATCGCCATCCATGGGAGGGGTCGCTTCGTGGGCGACCTCTCCATGTTGACCGGGCAGGCCGTCTACGTCACCGCCATCGCGCACACCGACGTCGAGGTCGTGGAGGTCCCGTTCGATCGGCTGAAGGAGGCCGTCACGCAGAACCAGGCGCTGGGCGACCTGATCCTGCGGGCCTTCATCGTGCGACGCAGGATCCATGCCGACCTCGGCATCGGGCTCCGCGTCGTCGGCTCCCGCTATTCGACTGACACCCGCCGACTGAGGGACTTCGCCAGCCGCAATCGCGTCCCGTACCGCTGGGAGGACCTCGAGGACGACCCGGCGGCCGAGAGCACCCTGAAGGCCTTCGGCATCTCGACCGACCAGACCCCCATCGTCATCTGGGCGGGTCACACGGTTCTGAGGAATCCCAGCAACACGGAGCTAGCCGACGTCCTCGGTCTTCGAGAGGATGCGCCGCGCCGCGATGCATTCGACATCCTGGTGGTCGGAGCCGGGCCGGCCGGTCTCGCCGCGGCGGTGGGCGCCGCCTCCGAAGGACTCTCCACGGTGGTGCTCGACGCGATCGCGACAGGCGGTCAGGCGGGGACGTCGTCCCAGATCGAGAACTACCTCGGCTTCCCGGCGGGTGTCTCGGGCGCCGAACTCGCCGACCGCGCCGTGGTCCAGGCGCGGAAGTTCGGCGCCGTGTTCACGATCCCGGGCGAGGCCGCCTCACTCGACCGGATCGACGGCCACTTCGTGGTGCGACTGACCGACGGGGCCGAAGTGGAGGCGCACACGGTCGTGCTCGCGACCGGCGTGCGCTTCCGCCGCCTCGGCATCCCCGGGATGGACCGGTATGAGGAATCCAGCGTCTACTACGCCGCCACGGATTTCGAGGCCCGTTCGTGCCGCGGCGACCCGGTCGTCGTCGTGGGCGGTGGCAACTCCGCAGGTCAAGCGGCGCTGTTCCTGGCCCGGACCTCTGCCGAGGTCAACCTGGTGATCCGCCATGACGACCTGAACCGCGACATGTCCCGCTATCTCGCGGACAGGATCACCTCCGCGCCCCGGGTGAAGGTCTGGAGGAACAGCGAGGTCAGCGAGATGCGCGGCGATGAGCGCCTCGAAGAAGTCGTCGTGCGGGAGCTGGGCACCGGCGAGCGCCGACCTCTCGAAGCGACGGCGCTCTTCGTCCTGATCGGGTCGGAGCCGCACACACGATGGCTCACCGGCAGGGTCGCTCTGGACGACCGCGGATACGTCACGACGGGCACTGGCCCCGGGAGCGCCACGATGTACGAGACCTCGAGCGCGGGCGTCTTCGCGATCGGCGACGTGCGCAGCGGTTCGGTGAAGCGGGTGGCGTCAGCTGTCGGCGAGGGTGCGATCGCCGTGCGCCTCGTGTACGAGCATCTCGTTCGAACCGGCCGCCGTTGAGGGCGTGCGCGCGGACCGCAGAGAGTAGCGCCCCCGTGTTCGTGACGAGCGCCGCCAGTCTGCAACTGACGCGCTCGATCTCACCCTTCGCCCGTCGCCTCACCGGCAGCCACGCAGGTCTGCTCAATCGCGAGACAAGCCGGATCTGCACCGAGCTCGGTGTGCCGATGATCCACCTCGATGCCGCCAACGACCTCACCTCTCGCACCTACGCGACGTGGGGTCGCCGCATCGCCGCGCACGTCACCGGTGCCCTGGTCGCAGAAGGGCGCTGAGTTTTTCCGCGTCCTAGGCCCGTGGCAGCCACGCGATGCCGTCGGGATCGCGCCCGACTGCCACGGTGCCCGTGACCTCGCCGGCCACGAGGTCGATCTCCACCGCGACCTCGTCGTCGCGGCACGCTGTGTAGGCGCGGGTGCCTGAGGGATCGAGCACGATCATCTGTGGCCAGCGCGGGGCGGCGATGAGACGCGTCGGTGCAGGATCGTTCGGCGATGTGTCGACGACGGCGACCGCATCCGCCGATCGCACGGCCACGACAAGTTCGCCCGTAGGAGTCAGGGCGGATCCGAAGCCCGGAGCGGGGAGCTCAATCCAGCGCGCGACCCGTGCCCCTTCCACGTCGATGACCGCGACTCGCGCGTCATTCTGATCGGCGGTGTACGCGGTGCGGCCGTCGGGGGAGAGGGAGATGCGGTTGATCCTCTCCGCGACGGGGATGACGGCGCGGAGCGACCGGGTCGCCAGGTCGAGGATGCTCACGCTGCCCGGCTCGACGTTCGCCGTGCAGCCGACCGTCGCATCCGCCGAGATCGCGAGCATGTGCGACTGGTGGGCACCGGTGTCGATCGTCGCAGCCACCTCGAGCGAGACGGGGTCGAGCACGAGGACGCCGTTGCGGGCCTCCGCGGTGACGTAGAGCCACCGGCCGGCGAACACGGGGCAGTGAGGTCGCGCCGCCGCTCCGAGGTCGACGGTCCGCACGGCGGTCATCGAGGTGACGTCGACGACGTCGATCGTGCGGCCCTCGGTGCCGGGCACCCCCACCGGCGCATCGCTGTAGATCGGCACGATCGCCTCGCGCCCGGACGGGGTGACGGCCACCTCGTGACCGGACCGGCCGCTCAGCGGCACGGTCGCGACCGTCTCCCCGCGCTCGAAGTCGACCCGCGCGAGGGTGTCGTCCCCCTTGTTGACGACCAGCAGGTCACCGGAGCGCACGCCGGTCACGTCACGTGGTCGCATCTCCGGCGCGGCCGCCGTGCCGATCCGTCACCGTGGCGACCACCATGTCGCCGATCAGCCGGCGGTGTGAATCCTGTAGCGCCGGGTCGAGCATGTCGCGGTCGAAGATCGCCCGGAAGGTGTGCCGGTTGGCCACATGGAAGCAGGCGTAGGCGCTGATCATCATGTGCACGTCGAGGGCGTCGATGTCGTCACGGAAGACGCCCTCGTGCACGCCGCGATCCATCACCTCCCCATGATCGGGGGTGGCGGGTATTCGGTCGTGTCCGATAGAAACTCACTGCACCTAGACGCCCGCCCACCTTCTCCCGAGGAGCCCCACCATGCCCGCACACCCTCGCATCCCCCTGCTCGTCGCGCCGTTCCTGTTCGCGGCGCTCGCGCTCGCCGGATGTGCGGGTTCCGGCACCCCTGTCGGTCCCTCCCCGGTCGACACGAGCGCAGAAGGCCCCTCCGATTCTGCGGCTGAGGAAGCCCCCGCCGTCCCGGCGTCATACAGCGCGGGCCCCGAGTGCGACGCGTACGTGGCGGCGAAGAACGCGAGCCTCGCATCGGCGAACCAGCAGGCCGTGCAGGTGTCGGTCGACGAGCTGCCCTTCGCCGTCGACAGCTACGGGGTGCTGTGCGTCGATGCGGTCTATACGCTCGACGCGCCCGAGGCGACTCCGCTCGGGTTCGAGGTGCTCGCTGACGCCGTCGACGGAATCGGATACAACGTGTTCGCGATGTCGCCCGACCTCACGTACCAGAACTGCACGACCAGCGACCCGATGGGGTGTTTCACGGATGCCGCGGGCAACCTCGTCGTCGTCGGCGGATCCGACGCGGCCCTCGAGTTCTTCCCCGACCTCAACGCGATCGTCATCGCGGGCGTCCACATGATCGGCGACTAGCCCAACGCTCCACCTCTCGGAAGTTTCTCGTCGAACCGAGTGTTGGGTTTCGCATGGGATGGAACGACGACGTCATCGAGACTTTTCGCAGCAGCAAGGGGACGGAGAACTACTGGGGGCCGAAGCTGGTCATCTTGCACTCGATCGGGGCGAAGTCGGGTGAGACGCATCTGAATCCGGTGGTCGGCTTCCGCAACGAGGATGGCTGGCGCGTGGTGGCGTCGAAGGGCGGAGCGCCCGAGAACCCGGCCTGGTTGCACAACCTGCGCGCGCATCCGTCCATCGAGATCGAGGCCATCGTCGACGGAGAGGTCGCGACGATCCCGGTGACGGCCACCGAGATCGGCGACGACGACTGGCACGACGCCTACCAGGCGCTCGCGGCTGAGGAGCCCCAGTTCGCGGAGTACCTCACGAAGACCGAGCGTCGGATCCCGGTCGTGCAGCTCACCCCTCGAACGGTCTGACCCGCGTGCGCGCTGACCGGAGGGTGTCGGACGGGCGTTCTGCGTACTCGCTGCGGTAGGCGGCCGCGAACCTTCCGAGATGGGCGAACCCCCAACGGGCCGCCGCCTCCGTGACATTGACCGTGCCGGGCTCTGCCGTCACCAGCTCCTCGTGCACCTTCTCGAGTCTGAGGTGGCGCAGATAGGCCATCGGCGTCGTGTCGAGGGATCGGCGGAAGGCCTCCTGCAGACTGCGCACGCTCACCGAGACCTCAGCCGCGAGCTCCGCGACGCTCCACGGATGCGCGGGGTCGTGGCGGAGGAGCTCGACCGCGTGAGAGACGGGGCGAACCCCGGCGGCAGGCGAGGACCCAGCCAGCGCAGCCGAGTGATTGTGCGGCTGCGCGAAGAGGAGGCTGTGGATCAGCAGCTGCTCGAGGCGCTGGGTCGCCAGCGGGTGCGCGAGCAGTCCGCCGTCGTCGCGTGACGCCTCATCGATCATCCGGAGGGCCTGCAGCATCGTCTGCGCGCCCGGCGTCGTGAGATCGACCTCTCCGCTGAACTCGAGGGGGCGGGAGAGTTCCCGGCCGAGCAGGTTCTGCACTTCGAGGCGCAGCTGCTCGCGCGAGATCATCAGCGAGAGTTGCGCGAACCCTTCGGCGCTTTCGATCGCGACCGGCCGCCCGGGCATGAAGATGCCCGCCGTGTGCTGGGTTCCGTGGATCGGTGAGCCGAGTCCGGCGCGCATGGTGGCCCGGCCTCCCGTCGGGATGTCGACGTGGTAGTTCACCGCCTCGGCCGTCTCGATGCGCACAGCGTCGCGAAACCGCATGAACCCGCACGTGAGCCGGCCCACCTTCAGGGCGTTGAGGTGCATGCCGAAGGCACTGGACGTGCGCGCCGAGGGGAAGTCGACGGGGAGGAAGACCTCGCTGAGCGCCTGCCGGGCATGGTCGACGTCGCGGCTGGATGCGACCCGATGGGTCGCGAACATCTCGCCCACTCCCGATCGCATTCGGAGAGCCTACGTCCGGCTCGAGCGACCGTGCTGGCATCCGCGCAGATCGGATACGTGCTCGCGCCATCCGGATATCCGGCGGTGGATGCACGCCCATACCGTTGACGCGGTCGAGGCCCGAGCGCCGCAATCGGAAAGGCGGCAGCCATGAGTCTCTCCGGGTACGCCGCCCGACTTCTGCGGATGCGGCCGCACCCGGATGTGGCGCTGGCGCCGCTGTTCTGGGCACTGTTCAGGGCGAGAACGCAGGACGAACGCGAGTGGTTCTACCCCCAAGAAACCTCCGTGGTCAGCATCTCGGGCCTCGATCCCATCCGCATCCTCGTCATCGGCGACGGGCCGGCGGCGGGGTGCGGTGTCCTGATCCACGAGCTGGGGATCGCGGGATTCCTGGCCCGCGAGATCCGGGAACGCCTCACGCGCGGCGTCGTCGTGACGGTGAGGGCGCAACCCGGCGCGTCGGCCCGGTCGACTCTCCGGCTCCTCGGCGACCTGGACCTCGACGACTACGACTCGATCGTCCTGATGCTCGCCACCACCGACGCGTTCTGCCTGACCGGTCGTCGGAGTTGGGGGCGCAGTATGACCGCGCTCGTGAAGACGTTGACGTCTGCTGGGACCGCATCCGTGTTCGTCACGAGCGCCGCCAGCCTGCAATTGACGCGGTCGATCTCGCCCTTCGCCCGGCGGCTCACCGGCAACCACGCGCGCCTGCTCAACAGTGAGACCAGTCGGATCTGCGCCCGGTTCGGCGTGCCCATGATCCCGTTGGATGCCGCGAACGAGCTCACATCCCGCACGTACGCCACGTGGGGTCGCCGCATCGCCGCACACATCTGCGGGGCCCGGAACCCTTGACGCCCCTCGAGAGCGTCACCCCACGCTGAGGTGGGCGCGACCCCCGACCGGTACCTGCAGCTCCGAGGTGCCGATCGCCAGCTCGCCGGTCGCGATGTCGGCGCCGAGGTGGTCGACGACCTGCACGTGCGCCGCGGCATCCAGCCGCACGCTCAGCCGCGTCGACGTGGTGCCGTTCACGATCACCGCGCGTCGCGCATCCGGTGGCACGCTGACGATGCTGTCCGACGACCACACCACCGAGAGGCTCGCGTCGCCCCGCACCGCCGTGGCGGATGGGTAGTGCAGTTGCGGGCGCAGCCCGACCAGCCGACCGCGGAGCGCCACATCCCGCACCTGCCGCCAGGCGGTCAGCCAGGCGGCGATGTGGTCCCGCGCCTGCGGCGTCATCGAGGTGAGCCGCATCGAGATCTGCGGCACCGAGAAGGTCGCGTTCGACAGGGCGACGGCGACCATCGGTGCGGAGAGTTCGGGGTCCCACATCATCATGTCGGAGTGCACGCGCTGCCCCGTGTCGAAGACCCGCAGGTCGATGGTGGCGCGACGGTTCGCGATGAAGTCGCCGGGGCAGTCCTCGGCCCGGATGACGTCACCGGATGCGGCGAGGCCGAGTCCCACGTACGGCTCGCGGTACTCGAAGATGAGGTCGCGGTAGCCGGCCGCATCGGTCGCCTGCCGGAGGTCGTCGAGCATCCGGGTGGCCGCCGCCGCGATCTCGCCGTGTGCGGCAACATCCCCGGGGGCTGCGTAGACGGAGGCCGCATCGATGAAGTCGATCTTGAGCCCGTCGACGCCCAGCTCGTCCACGAGCCGGGTGAAGGCCCGGATCACGTGCTCGCGCACCTCCGGCCGTCGCGGATCGAGGATGTGCGCCCGCAGGTTCGGGTTGCGTTGCGTGGCGCCCTCGCCGAGGGTCGCGAAGGCGTCGCTGCGGTCGCCGAGCAGCAGCGGCGCCACCCAGAGCACGACGCCGAGCCCGAGCGACTGGATCTCCCGCACGGTCGCGGCCAGGTCGGGGAACTTCGCCTCGTCGGCGACCCAGTCGCCGCATCCGTCGAAGTAGCGGCTGTCGCCGAGACGTTGCCAGCCGTAGTCGAGGAACAGGCAGCCGAAGCCGAGCTCCTTGGCGAGGCGTGCCTCCTGGAGGATCGACTCGGCGTCGAGGGCGTCGTGGAACGAGTACCAGGTCGAGTAGACGGGCTCGTCGGCGAGTGCCGCCACCCGGTGCGGTGCGATCGTCTGCACCTCCTGACGCAGCCGTGCGACGGTGTCGAACAGCTCGCCGCCTGTCAGGTCGATCACGACGCGGCGCTCGTGGTCGGCCGGCTCGAAGCCGAACTGCACCACGAACGCGGCCGACTCCTCCGACACCCCGTACCGCAGGGCGACGGCCGAGTTCGCCGGCTCGACGGCGAATCCGGCGCTCGCGAGGCCGTCCTGGTCGTGCAGCACACCGAGGGGTGCGCGCAGGATCCCGCTCACGTCGGCGCGGCCGCCCCAGTCGGGCGGGAGCCGCAGGTCGTAGCCGGCCGACGGTCGCCAGAATGCGGCGGCGTCGCCGAGCGGCACCTCGACGAGCACCTGCACGGGCTCGTCGGATGCCGCGACGGTGCACTGCAGGCGGTCGCGTCCCGCGACCAGCACCACGGGATGGCCCGAGTACACCCGCACACCGTTGCCCGCCCCGCGGAACTCGATCCGGCCGGCCGCTTCGGCTTCTTCGCGGATCATGCTGCGAACGTCCAGGTGCCGGGGCCGACGCCGCGCACGCCGCCTCCGTCGGGCAGCACGACGTCGGCCGACCCTCCGGGCGGCACGGTGACGGTCGCCTGGAAGCCGTCGGTGGCATCCCATTCGACCGCGTACCGGCCGAGGGGCGACTCGTACTCGGTGCCGGCGCTCTGCACGGATGGGGTGGGCGTCGGGTCGATCAGGGCACGGCGCCAGCCGATGGAGTCCGGATGTTGGCGGAGCCCTGCGACGGTCTGCGCCATCCAGTCGTGCACCATGCCGAGCATGAAGTGGTTCTGGGAGTTGTCGTTGCGGGCGCCGGTGGCACCGAGCCAGGTCTCGGGGAGGGCGGTCGCCCCGTGTGCGAGCTGCCAGCCGTAGCCGGGGCCGGTGGCGTCGTGCACGAGGGCGTCGGTGATGTCGTCGCGTCCGAGGGCGTGCAGCGTCCGCATGAGCGCCGGCCACGTGTTCTCGCCGACCGACAGCCGGTGCTCGTTGCGGGCGATCGCGTCGAGCAGCCGCTCGCCGACCGTGACGCGACGATCCGGCGCGACGGCGTCTGCGTCGAGGGCGAGCGCGTAGCTGCCCTGGCTGCCGCTTCCCCACACGTCGTCGCCGCGGTCGAACGCCGTGGCGAACGCAGCGCGCACCCGTTCGGTGTCCGCCGCCCATCGTGTGGCTTCGGTGTCTTCCCCGAGCGCGTGGGCGAGACCCGCGGCGGCCTCCAGGATGCGGAGGAAGCCGTAGGTGGCGGTCATGGCTCGTGGGGTGCTCTCGTCGAGGGCGATCCAGTCGCCGAGACCGAAGTCGAGCAGGCCGTCGGCGGTCTCGCGCGTCGAGAGGAAGGCGAGGTAGCGCCGGATGGCGGGCCAGTGCTCCCGCGCTGGCCGCAGGTCGCCGTCTCTCAGGTACAGAAGCCAGGGCAGGTGCACGAGCGCGCCGCCCCAGTTCGGGTCCTCGCGGAACGCGTTCGGGTCGTCGCCCCACGGGTGGCCGGAGAAGTCGACCGTCTCGGGGGCGATGCTCGGCACGCTGCCGCTCGGCAGTTGCGAGTCGGTCATGTGCACGAGCGCGTCGCGCAGGTGTGCGGCGACGTCGTAGTGCCGGTCGAGCACGTCGAAGCAGAGGTACAGCTGCTCGATCCAGCCGAGCTTCTCGCGGTTCGGGCAGTCGGTGAAGACGCTGAACATGTTGCCCTGGATGGCGCGGTCGATCAGCGTGTCGAGGGTGTTGAGGAAGGGGTCGTTCGTGGTGAAGGCGCCGCTCGGGGCGTTGGCCGCACGGATCACCTCGGCGGTGACGACCGGATGCGGGGCGTCCGCAGGCACCCCCTGCAGCTCGAGGAACTGGAAGCCGTGGTAGACGTACCGGGGCGCCCACTCCTGCGGGCCGGCGCCGGTCCGGTAGGTGTCGTAGATGGGGGAGCCGGTCGACTTCTGGTCGACGTGGCCGTCGTCGGCGAGCATCTCGGCGGGCCAGAGCCGCAGCTCGAGCCCGGCCCCGGCATCCAGTGAGATGCGGGCCCGGCCGGCCACGTTGACGCCGAAGTCGTAGACCAGCGCGCCGTCGTCGAGGCGGGTGACGCTGGTGGCCGCACGGGTCTCGGTGATCCGCATCCCGGGCTGCTCGCTCCACCACACGCGGTGCAGCTCGCTCGCCCCGAGCACCGCTGCGGGGCGGATGTCGTGGTCGGGCTGCTGCGCGTCGTGGTCTTCGCCGGCGAACCAGTGCGCCGACGAGGTCCCGGTGAGCATCGAGGTCCAGTGGCCTCCCGAGACGACGTCGCGAGTTCCGGCGTCGGAGGCGAGCGCGAGGCGCACCAGCACGCGCGGCGGCAGATGCTCGGCCTGCAGCTTCGAGTAGCGCGGCGTCGGGCCGACCCAGGCGATGCCGGTGCCCAGGCCGATGCGCAGGGTGTTGCGCTCGCCGGCACGCACGACGGGGGTGACGTCCCAGGCGGTCGCCGGGACGCGCTCGCGGTAGAGGGCGTACCCGGGGGCGAGCAGGTCGGGGGAGGCGGGTTCGCCGTTGACGAGCACGTCGACGGCGCCGGCGGCCGACAGGAAGAGGCGCGCGTCGGAGAGATCATGGGGCGCGTCGAACTCGATCTCGACGGCGGGGATGGCGGCATCGTGGGAGCCGTGCGTCCAGACCGGGTGGGTGATCCAGGCGGCCTCGCCCCACGCGGCATCGTCGGCCAGCGCCGTGCCGAAACGGGCGGGTTCCGACCAGGCGAGCGCCGCATCCGCATCGCCGAGCCCCACGCGCCAGTGCACCGTGCTCGCGCTCGGCAGTGCGGGCCCCGCCCACGGCATCCCGGGTGACTCGAAGGCCACCGGACCGCTGTCCCACAGGTCGGCGTCGCCGGTCAGCAGGGCCGCCGCAGACGTCGCCGCCTGCACACGCGCGATGGCGGGCGTCGCGTCACCGCGCATCCGCCACTCAAGTCGAGGGGCTGCGCTCGCGACCGTCAGCGGGTCGGAGCGGCCGTCGACGCGAAGCGCGTACGCGGTGGGGGCCTGAGAGAGAGGCATGGGGTTCCTGTCGAGGTGGGCGTCGCCCCCCGGGAATGGAGCCGGGGGGCGACGCGGAAGGGATCAGCCGGCCAGTGCCGCCGCGAAAGCGTCGTCCATCTTCTGGGCTGCGCTCTCAGGGGTGTCGAGGTCGTTGAAGAGGTTCTGCACGACCACGAACAGGGTCTGCTGGATCTCCGGCGACGGCCACAGCTGGTCGGGCCAGATGGCGGTGCGACCGGATGCGATGTACGCGGCCACCTGCTCCTGCTGCGGGCTCGATGCCTCGAACTCGTCGTTCGGCAGCGACGGCACGCCGCCGGTCTGGTCGGCGAACGCGTTCTGGCCCTCGGCGGATGCGGTGAAGGCGATGAACTCCTTCGCCAGCTCCAGCTCCTTGGCGTCCTTGTTCACGGCGAATCCGTACGAGTCGGCGACGGCCAGGTACGGCTCGTCGTCCGAGGTCGGGAAGGCGGTCATCGTGAAGGTGTCACCCTCCTGCGCGGCCGCCAGCTGGCTGCTGATGTCGGCGAAGGTGACCTCACCGAGCGCCTGACCGCTGCCCATCAGCTTGTTCGCCTCGTCGTAGCTGGTGCCGTTGACGCCCTCCTGGAAGCAGCCCGCGCTGTTCATCTCCAGCAGCTGCTCGAACGCATCCACCCACGGCGACTCGACGAAGGTCTCTTCGCCGTTCATCTGACGTGCCGTGAACTCGGGGTCGGGGCCGTACAGTGACGACGCGACCATCACGTAGGGGGTCAGCTGGGTGACGAACAGGTCGCCCTGGCCGAGCGAGAACGCGACCCGGCCGGCGGCCTTCGCGGTGGCGCACAGTTCGAGCACCTCGTCGTAGGTGGTCGGGATCTCGGCCCCCACCTCCTGCAGCGCGCGGTCGTTGTAGACGGGCCCGAGGCCGGTGGCGCCGAGGGGCACGGCGACGATCTGGCCGTCCGCTCCGGCGAACAGCGAACGCTGCGCGTCGTTGAGCTGGTCGGTCCAGTCGGCGTCGCTCAGGTCGGCGAGCACGCCGATCTTCGACAGCTGGCCGACCGTCATCGTGTTGCCGCCCGATCCGGGGAACACGCGGATCACGTCGGGTGCGGTGCCGGCCGAGATGCGGGTGCGCATGAACTCCTCGTAGCCCTGGCCGCCCGACGAGACGACCTCGACGGTGACGCCGGGGTGGGCGTCCTCGAACGCGGGCACGAGGAGCTCGAGGCGTTCGGGCTCGTCCGTTCCGAGGGTGAGCACGGTGCCGTCGGAGTCCGACGGGGGAGTGGTGGAGCATCCTGCCAGGAGCACCAGGGTTGCAGCTCCGAGGGCGACGGCGCCCCCGAGCTTGCGACTGTGTTGGATCATCTTCGTTCCTTCTGATGTGGGTGAGTGATGCGGACTGGTGTCGGTCAGCCTTTGACGCCTCCGGAGAATCCCTGCATGACCGACCGCTGCAGGAAGAAGAAGACGACGAGGACGGGGAGGATCGTGATGATGAGCCCCGCGAAGATCACGGGCCAGTTCGAGGTGTACTGGCCGACGAATCCGTAGAGCCGCACGGGCACCGTCTCGAGCCCGGTGCCGGCGAGGTAGAGCAGCGGCACGAAGAAGCTGTTCCAGATGGCGATCGCGTTGAGGATCACGACCGTGCCGACGATCGGCCGCAGCAGGGGGAACACGACGGTGGTGAAGGCGCGCACCGGCCCTGCGCCGTCGATCATCGCCGCCTCTTCGTAGTCCCGCGGCAGGTCGCGCAGGAACGTGGTGAAGAGGAACACGGTGAACGGCAGCCCGGCTCCGACGTTGACGAGGATGATGCCGGGCAGGGTGCCCACCAGCCGCACGTCGACCATGGTCTGGTAGAGCGGCAGGAGACTCAGCTGCCCGGGGATGACGAGCCCGGCGAGGAAGAGGGTGTACGCACCCTTGCTCCATCCGGCCGTGCGGCGCGAGATCAGGTACGACACCATCGACCCGAAGACGACGAGCAGCGCGACGGAGATCGAGGTGATCAGCGCGCTGTTGATGAGGGCGGCGCCCAGCATCCCGTCGACCCAAGCGGTCGCGAAGTTGTCGAGGGTGTAGGGCCCCGCGAAGTCGAGCGCGGTCGACAGGTTCGAGGGGGCCTTGAAGGCCACGTTCACGAGCCCCACGATCGGCACGAGGGTGAGGAGGGCTGCTCCGATGAGCAGCACTTCGACGGTCCCGGTGCGCCAGGTGTATCTGTGCATCAGAAGTCGACCTTCCGCGAGGTGAGGCGGTACTGGATGGCGGCGGCGCCGGCGACGAAGATCGTCATCACCACGGCGAGGGCGATGCCGTAGGGGTAGTCGCCGGAAGCGAAGCCGATGCGGAAGATCGACGTCGAGATGGTCTGGGTGGCGTTGCCGGGCCCGCCGCCGGTCATCGCCATCACCTGGTCGAACTGGCCGAGTGAGCCGATGAGGGTCAGCAGCAGGTTGATCACGATGGCGCCGTTGATGAGGGGCAGGGTCACGCTGATGAGGCGGCGCACGGGGCCGGCGCCGTCGAGCACTGCTGCTTCGTTGATCTCGACGGGGATGGCCTGGAGGCCGGCGAGGTAGATGACCATCGAGTAGCCGGCGAACTGCCAGATGATGGCGACGCACACGCAGGCGAGCGCGAAGCGGGGGTCGCCGAGCCAGGTCTGCTTGAGGAACCCGAGGCCGATCGCTTCGAGCGCCTGATTGACGGTGCCGCGCGGCGACAGGAGGTAGCCCCAGATGTAGCCGGCCACGAGCGGCGTCAGCACGACGGGGGTGAAGAACACGACGCGCAGGATGTGCCGCGAGCGAACCCTGCCGTTGACTCCGAGCGCGAGCAGCAGGCCGATCAGGTTCTGCACGACCGTGACGGTGAGGGCGAGCACGAGCGTGTTCTGCAGTGCGGCGATGGCGCGCGGGTCGCGGAAGATGCGGATGAAGTTCTCGAAGCCGACGAATCCGAAGTCGTCGGTGATGCCGTTCCAGTCGGTGAACGAGAGCGCGATGCCCTGAACGCTCGGCACGATGATGATGAAGACGAAGACGGCGGCTGCGGGGATTCCGAACCACAGGGGCACCCGCTGCTGCAGGGGCCGGCGTCGGCGGGGTCGGGTCATGCCGCGGAGTCTCTCGTTCGTCGTCGAACACGACCACGTTCGGGTCGGTGCTCGAACACTAACCGAGCATCAGCGGTCTTGCAACTTTCATTTGCAATCTTGCAAAGGTGGCGTCAACTCCGCGCGGGACCCGTCGAGCGCCGAAGGTGCAGTTCCGGGTCGAAGAACATCTCGGTCGTCGACACCGGACGACCCGAGATCATGGCGACGATGCTGCGCGCGGTCTGCTCGGCGATGCGGTCGATCGGCGGGCGGATCGTCGACACCGGGGGGTCGGTGAAATCGAGCACCGGGTTGTCGTCGTAGCCCACGAGCGAGAGGTCACCCGGCACGGAGAGTCCCGCGCGGTCGGCTGCCTGCAGCACCCCGAGTGCCATCTCGTCGCTTCCGGCGATGATGGCCGTCACGCCCTGCTCGAGCAGCTGCTCGGCGGCGTGCCGCCCGCCCTCGATCGAGTAGAACTGGCGCACGACATCCGCGTCCTCGGCGCCGATCGCCTCCATCGCGCGCACGAATCCGTCGACGCGGCGGTCGGCCGGGATGTTGCCGACAGGGCCTGCGGCCATGCCGATGCGGCGATGCCCGAGGGAGGCCAGGTGGTCGACGGAGAGCTGTGCGGCCATGCCCTCATTGGTCGAGAGGGTGGGGGCGACGATGCCGTCGAAGTTGCCGTTGATCGACACGAACGGCACGCCGCGTGCCGCGAGCACCTCGGCGGGGGACCGGTCGGAGCTGCGCACGGTGTTGCTCGACGACATGAAGACGGCCGCCGCGATCCCGGCCTCGGCGAGCAGTGTCACGTACTCGCGCTCGTCGGCGGTGCCGGCGTCGACCGGGCAGATGAGGGTGCGAAGGCCGTAGGGGGCGAGCTCGGATTGGATGCGGTCGCCCAGTCGCGCGAAGAACGGGTTGGTGAGGCTCGGGGTGAGCAGCACGACGAGCTGGCCGTTGATGCGACGCTCGTATCCGAGGGATGCCATGGCGCGTTCGACGGCTTCGCGCGTTGCGGGGGCGACGCCGTACCGGCGGTTCATGACGCGGCTGACCGTGGCCTCGCTGACCTCGGCGAGAGCGGCGATCTCGGCCAGTGCGATGCGTGGTGCGCGGGTGTCGTCGGCCATGGCTCGCACTCTAGCGCCGACCCCGCACGTCGCGCGGATTGCGAATTAATCTTGCAATCTTGCAATCACTCCCCTAGCCTTCCCACAACCCGGATGACATCAGCAGACAGCACAGAGAGGTGCTCACATGCCTGAGACGACGGCGTCGTCCTCCGACCACGGTTCCCTGCGGCGATGGCTCGCCGCACTTCTGGCCGCGTCCCTCGCGGCCGTGATGCTGACGGCCGCCCCGCCCGAACGTGCCGAAGCGGCACCGGTCGGCAACGGCTTCAGCGACACCTTCGACGGGGGAAGCGCGAGCTGGTCGCCGTACGCGGGATCCTGGGCCGTCGAGAGCGGTGAGTACAGCCAGGGCAGCACCACGGGCGGCGCGAACCATGCGGCCCTCGTCGGCAAGCGGTTCGACGACGCCACCTACGAACTCGACCTGAAGGCGGTCAGCGCCGCCGCGGGATCGTGGGCGGGCGTCCAGTTCAAGAAGATGCGCCCCGAGGACGGCCCCTTCGACAGCGGGCTCACCGTCTACGTCCGGCCCGACGGCGCAGTCGAGCTGTACCGCATCAACACGGTGATCGAAACCGCATCCACCGGGCTCTCGTTCGCCTCGATGCGCCACCTCCGGGTCGTGAACACCGGCGACAACGTCAAGGTCTACGTCAACAACGAGACCACGCCGCGCATCGACGTGAACGACTCCACGTTCGCGAGCGGCTACATGGGGCTCGTGGCCTTCAGCAGCCACTGGCACTTCGACAATGTGGCGATCGCCGCCCCCGAGTTGGCGTACACGATCGATCTCGGCAACGAAGAGGTGCTGTACCACGACTTCCAGATGCCGATCGGCATGGACTCCTCGTTCGCGACCCTCCGCAAGGACGCGAACACCCTCTACTACGACATGGTCAATCCGGGCAACGCTTCCGGCCTCACGCGGTACGAGGGCACGCCCGACAAGCCGCTGAGCACCCTCGTGTTCACGAAGCCCAACATGAGCTTCATCGATCTGAACGGTCACAATGCCGGCTGGGGGACCTACGAGGTCTGGATGCCGAACTATTACCGGATCGGCCCGAACGAGCTCATCGCGTTCACCCACAACGAGATGCACCCGAGTGCGACGCAGCGCAAGGATCCGCCCGACTTCTCGATGGGCATCGCGTACTCGGCCGACAACGGCGCCACCTGGGAGTTCTGCGGCGAGATCCTGCGGCCGAAGGACCACGAGGTCAACGTCGGCGGCAGCCCGTACGTCATCCGCAACGGCTACTTCCACCTGTACTTCAACGAGGGCGACGTGAGCCCGAAGAACACGTCTGCCTGGACCCGGAAGGTGAGTGTCGCGCGCGCGAGTGTCGCCGACGTGGTCGCGGCGGCACGCAACCACACCGTCACCCCGTGGCTGAAGTACAAGAACGGCGCGTTCACCGAGAACGCCCTCACCGGGATGGGGTCACCGGTGATCCCGAGCGTCTTCGCGACGTCGAGCGAGCGAGGAGAGGATTCCCACGCCGACGCCACATACAGCAGTGCCCTCGGCAAGTACCTCATGACCGTGCAGACCGAGTACGCCTCGAAGCTCACGCTCTACTCCTCGGCTGACGCCGTCACGTGGAGCATGGAGGCGTACATCGACGTCATGCCGCCTGGTGGGCACATGCAGCCGTACTCGTCGTTCGTCGACCTCGAAGGCGCCTCCGATGACGGCAGCGTCGTCGACGACGACTTCTACGTGATGTACGAACGCAAACCGTACGGGCAGTTCTTCCACGACACCCTCATGCGCAAACAGGTGACCATCACGAAGAACATGGACGCGCGCTTCATCGCCTCGAGCGGGTTCTCCTCCACGCAGGGCGCCAACCAGTGGAGCTACGAGCAGAGGTCGGGGTCGACCTTCTCGCCGATGACCTGGGATGCCGTCAACCGGCGCTGGAAGGGCGCGGCCGCCAACACGCTCGCGGCCGCCGCCTGGCAGCATCCGGATGTTCAGGATTCGGTGCGCACCTGGACCGCCCCGACCGCGGGGACGGTGCTCGTGGCGGGCACGCCCCGCAAGGCGGACACCGCCGTCGGCGGCGACGGGGTCAATGTCGCGATCTTCAAGAACGGCACCCAGGTGTGGCCGGCCTCCGGCTGGACGGCCATCGGCCCGTCGAACACGGCCGGGGTCTCGCACGAGCTGTCGCTGACGGTCGCAGCCGGTGACAAGCTCCGCTTCATCGTGAACGCGGGGGCCACGATCACCTCCGACACCACGCACTGGGATCCGCTCGTGCAGTACGACGCGTGGACGGCGCGCAGCGGCTTCAGCTCGACCCAGGGCTCGAAGCAGTGGAGCTACTACCAGGCGTACGGCGGCACCTACACGCCGATGACCTGGGATGCGGCCAATTCGCGGTGGCAGGGCTCGTCGACCTACGCCCTGATGGGTGCCGACTGGCAGCACCCGGATGCGACGGATGCGCTGCGCTACTGGACTGCCCCTAAGGCCGGCACCGTGCGCATCACCGGATCGGTCGCCAAGCAGGGCCCCACGTTCGCCGGTGACGGCGTGCTCTTCAAGATCATGAAGAACGGGTCCCAGCTGTTGCCGACGTCGGGCCTGATCGGCGTCTCGTACGACAACTGGGCGGGCGTGCCCCACGACGTGACCACCAACGTGGTGGCCGGCGACAAGATCTACTTCCTCGTCAACCGCAACGGCACCAACGCGGGCGACACGACCCTGTGGAACCCGAACGTGCAGTACACGAACCCCTGAGGAGAGCACGCGATGAACACGACGCACCACCGTCCTGCGGCGGGACACCGCCGCTCGCGACCGACCATCACGGCAGCCGCAGCGCTCGCCGGGGCCCTCCTCGTCACGACACTGACGCCCGCCGACCAGGCGGTCGCGGCGATGCCCGCCATCACCGGTGACAACGTCGTGGCCGAAACCTTCGCCAACGGCTCCCAGCAGTGGTCGCCCACCGCCGGCAGCTGGTCGATCCAGAGCGGCGGCTACCGCCAGACCGCAGTCGACACCGGAGTCAGCGTGGCTTCGCTGAAAGGTCGCGAGTTCGACGACGGTCGCTTCGGCGTCGACCTGCAGCTGCTCGGTCAGGGCGGCTCCGCCACCAATTGGGCCGGCATCCAGGTCCGACGCCTCGGCGCCGATGACTCGCCGTTCGACAGCGGGTACACCGTGATGCTGCGTGCCAACGGGCAGTTGCAGATCTTCCGTGTGAACCAGGCGATCAGCACCGTCGCGACCGGTCTCAACATGTCGCAACAGCACCGGGTGACGATCGAGGCGGTCGGCACGACTCTCAAGGTCTTCCTCGATACCGCAACGACCCCGATCGCGACTGTCACCGATACGGCGTTCCGGCAGGGATCGATCGCGCTCACCACGTTCTCCAGCTCGTGGTCGTTCGACAACGTCGGGGTCTCGGCCGACCTCCCCGACTACCAGATCTCCGTCGGCGGCAAGCAGCTCCTCTACGGCGACGCCTACATGGACCAGACGATCGACAGCTCGTTCGTGACCATGAAGGCCGCCGGCGGTCAGGTGCGCACCATCCTGACGAAGGATGCGCATCAGCTCGACTCCTACACCGCGGCGGATGACGTGCTGCTCTCGAACAAGACCCAGAGCACGCCCAGCCAGGGGTGGATCGACCTGAGCAGCGTCGACTGGGGCCTGTATCGCACCTTCCCCGTCTGGATCCAGAACATCCACCGCATCAGCGGCACCGAGCTGCTCGCTTTCACCCACAACGAGCCGAAACGTCACAACGAGACCGACGCGGTGCTGCCCGACTACTCGATCGGTCTCGCGTTCTCCGACGACGACGGCGCCAGCTGGGGGTACCTCGACACCATCGCGATGCCCGGCCACCGCAAGCTCAACGTCGGTGGTGTGCCGTTCATCATCCAGAACGGCAACTTCTACGCGTACTACAACGACGGGACGGCCGGCGAGTCCACGACCGATCCGCTCGCGTGGGTGCGGCACGCATCGGTCATCACAGCCCCCGTCGCCGATGTGGTCGCGGCCGCTCGCAACGGCACGGTCTCGACTTGGCACAAGTACGTGGGCAGCGCCTTCACCGGCGCGGCGACCGGCAGCAACTCGCAGGCGCCGGCCGGGAGCGCGATTCTGCCCGACATCTACGGAAGCCAGGACCTGCACTCCGACGCGAGCTACAACACCGCGCTCGGCCGCTACCTCATGACGACGCAGGACCAGTTCACCGGCCGACTCATCCTGTGGTCGTCGAGCGGTCCGCTCGACTGGCGGGTCGAGAAGATCGTCGACCGGGCGCCCACATCGCACATGAACCCGTACTCGGCGTTCGTCGACCCCGATGGCCCGAACCTCGACATGTCGCAGACCGACGGGGCCTTCTGGATCCTGTTCGACGAGAAGGGGTGCCCGAACACCGGTGGCAGCTACCAGGTCGACAACATCTACCGGTCGCAGATCACCGTCGTGACGAAGCAGGGAGCGTCTGCGACGGCCGGGTTCAGCGCCCAGCAGGGCACCAACGGCTGGAGCTACGAGCAGCGCAACAGCAATGGCACCTTCAGCGCGCTCACGTGGAACCCCGCCAACACCCGCTGGGTCGGCACCGCCGCCAACACGCTCGTCACCTCCACCGGCCAGCACCCCGACGTCCTCCCCTCGGTGCGCACCTGGACGGCACCCTCTGCGGGCACGGTCAGGGTCTCCGGCTCCGTCGCGAAGGCGCAGGATGCGCTGAGCGGCGACGGCGTCGCGGCGAGCATCCTCAAGAACACGACCCGGGTGTGGCCCGCGTCGGCTCCGGCCTCGATCGGGGCCACGGATGCCACGGGTGTCGGACACGACCTGTTGGTCGATGTCGCGGCGGGCGACAAGTTGCGGTTCGTCGTCGAGTCGGGTGCGACCATCCAGTTCGACTCCACGGCCTGGGCGCCGACCATCGAGTACGAGAGCACGTCCGCATCCGTCGGCTTCAGCAGCACGCAGGGCACGCGCAATTGGAACTACATCCGCGGTGCCTCGGAGGCGCTGGGCTGGGATGCAGGGAACGGCCGCTGGGCCAAGTCGGGCACCTACAACATCGTCGGCAGCAACTGGCAGCACCCCGACACTGTGCCCACCACCCGCAGGTGGACGGCACCGCGCGCCGGCACGATCGAGATCCGCAGCGTCATCGCGAAGAAGGACTCCGGCGGCGACGGGGTGTACTACCGGATCTCGCGCAACGGAGCGAGCGTGCTGCCCGCGAGCGGCGCCTGGTACCTCGGTGGCACGAACACGGTGGGCGTGCGGATCGACGGCAGCTTCCGGGTCGCCGCCGGCGATGTCATCGGATTCGAGGTGTCGGGCGGGTCGTCGTTCAACACGGACGCCACGTACTGGGATCCGGGTATCCGCTACGTCGACTGATCGAAGGTGAGCGCCAGGGTTGAGTGGTGTGGGGCGAGCCTGTCACGACATCGCTTCGCTCGTCGTCGTGCGTCGCTATCCGATGTGCCCCGGCGCGTTGACGGCGAGCACGCGCTCGACGAACGCCGCGTACTCGTTCATGTAGTGGGTCAGGAATCCCTTCGTCGAATCATCGGTGACGACGCCCCCGCCGGGGAAGACCTCGGGCTTGAAGGTGATGTAGGCCTCTGGGGAGTTGAGCTGGGGAGCATCGAGGAAACTCAGGACGCTCCTCATCGAGGACTGCATCACGGCGGTTCCGATGCTGCCCGGCATCTCGGCCGCGCTGCGTCCAGTCCCGGGCACGGGTCCGCCGCCAAGGAGTCGCGTCCTCTGAATCTCATGCCGGCTCATCCCGGAACGAGCGCGGCGACCGCATCGGCGAACGCCTGAGGTGCCTCCTGCGGCACGTTGTGACCCACCCCGGGCAGTCGACGGATCTCGAATGTGCCGGTGAAATGCGAGCGATGACGCTCGGAGTCGTCGGGGCCGAAGCCGTCGGCGAGGGCATCGAGCGAGATCGTGGGCACGGCGATCGGTGGGGTGGTGGCCAGGAAGGCTTCGAGTTCGGAGAACCGCGGATCGCCGGCGGCCGCGCGGTGACGGTGCCGGTACGAGTGCAGCACGACGTCGACGAAGTCGGGGTTGTGGAGGCTCGGCCTGCTCGACTCGAAGGCGGCGGATGCCTCCGGCCACTGCGGCGACCACAATTGCCAGAGCAGACGGCAGAGGTCGTCCCGGTTCTGTTCGAGCCCGTTCCGGCCGCGGTCGGTCTGGAAGTAGTACTGGTACCAGTCCGCGTACTCGTCGACCGGTGCCGCGGGGTGGATCGACGCGGCGATGTTCTGGATGGCGTACCCGCCCACCGTGACGAGCCCGGTGACGCGATCGGGCCGGACTGCGGCGGCGATGCACGCGGCCCGGCATCCCCAGTCGAATCCAGCCACCACCGCAGCCTCGATCCCGAGGGCGTCGATGAGATCGAGCAGGTCCTGGCCGACCGCGGCCTGCTGACCGGAGCGCATCGTGCCCTCGTGCCGGAAGCGCGTCGGGCCGTATCCGCGCACGTACGGCACGATCGTGCGGATGCCGTGCGCCACCAGGTGCGGAGTGACCTCCTCGAAGCTGCCGACGTCGTACGGGAATCCGTGCACCAGGATGGCGGCGGGCCCATCGGGCGGCCCGTTCTCGAGGTAGGCGATCTCGAGCTCGGGCGTGAGAACGGTGCGGAGTTCGCTCATGCGACCTCAAGGTAGCTGCGGCGACCGACGCGGCCGAACCGCCGAGTTGACAGTCGGACGCCCGTGCAGCGACGATCAGGCATGACCAGTCACCTATCGCTCGAGGAAGAAGGCGGCGACCGGTGCTGGGGCTGACCCCCTGCGGGCTGATCTCCGTGGATCAGCAGGGCACCATCATCGATGCCAACGACGTGCTTCTCGAGTGGCTGGGGTCGGAGCGTCCCGACGTGATCGGCCGCCCGCTGGAAGCGTTTCTCACCCTGAGGCTGCCGCTCGCCGACACCGGCGACACCCGCCCCACGGATGCCACGCTGCACGGCACCTCGGGGGTCGTGCGCCCCGTCGTCGTCGGGTCTCTGGATGAGACGGACGGGTCGCAGCAGATCGCCGTGTACGACGTCTCCACCCGATCCGCGTTCACACTCGGGTTCCGGGGCGCCGAGGCGAAGACGGAGCGAGGTCGTCAGCGGCTCCAGATCCTCCTGAACGCCGCCGTCGGTTTCGGCAACGTGCGTTCCGAGACGGATGCGGCCGAGCTGCTCGCCGACGTCGCGCAACGGGCGTTCGCCGCCAGCTACGTGAGCGTTCATTTCCGTGAGTCCGAGGGCCTGGTGCAGGTCGCGGGCGTGAATCCGCTCGCCGAGCACTGGCCCGCCGGATTCCGGCCGGCCGGCGCGGTCACCATGGGCAGCGGCAAAGTGCTGGTGGTCCGCACCCCGGAAGAGGCCGACGCGATCGTGCCGGGGGTCGGCATGGCCGACGTCTACCGCGCCGGCGGCATACAGGCAGCCCTCGCCTCGCCGATGCTCTCCCACGGGGAGGCCGTCGGCTCGCTGGTCTGCTACTTCGACCACCCCCGCGAGTTCGACGAGGAGGCCGTGCCGCTCGCCGAGGCGCTCTCCAATCAGGCGGCTCAGGCGGTCGCTCGCGTGCGACTCGAGGAGACGCTCCGGCGTGCGGCCATGCACGACGAGGTGACAGGTCTGCCGAACCGGCGACTCGTCGAGGAGGACGTCACCAGGACGCTGCTGCCCGAATATGCGGCCCTGAGCGTGATCTTCATCGACCTCGACGGCTTCAAGGCGGTGAACGACCGGCTGGGCCACGCCGCAGGCGACGCCCTCCTGCGCGAGGTCGGTGTGCGTCTGCGAGCCGTCATCCGAACTCACGACGTCCTCGGTCGATTCGGCGGCGACGAGTTCATCGCCGTCGCGGCCGTGGAGAGCCCGGGGGATGCCTCGGCGCTCGCCGACCGCATCCGGGTCGCCGTCGCCGAACCGTATGCCGATCTCCCGCCTGACCTTCGGATCACCGCCAGTGTGGGTGTGGTGACCGTGCCGAACGACGGCGCACCGATCATGGATCAGCTGGTCCGTGCCGCCGACCACGCGATGTACGAGGCGAAGATGGCCGGCGGCGATCAGGTGTTCGTCACCGACTTCCGGTAGCGGGGGCGCGCGGGCCCGTGCGGATGCTCCATGCTGGTGGGGTGGGCATTCTGACGTACAACTCGACTCGGTCGATCGAACTCGACGACCGGCTTCTCGCCCACCTGCGCAGCGTCGTCTACGCGAAGCTGCGTCGCGGCGAGTCGTTCTCCTTCTCGTGGGAGAACACGCCGGAACGCGGCAGCGGCCGGCAGTCCATCTGGATGAGCCCGGGAACCCCGCTCGCGTTCCAGTTCTTCGAGACGCAGGACATCCCGCTCAACCCGGCGTGGATCCGTCAGCTCACGAAGGCCGCGAACTCGCCGGGAGGGCTGGTGCCCTCGCCCGAACCGACGGACTAGCGCAGCAGGTCGGGGTCCGGCGGCTCGGGCACGAGCGTGAGACCGGATGCCGAGTTGGCGAGCTTCGTGAGCACCTCGGTCCAGGCCGAGTTCAGCTTCGGCGGACGCCCTCCGAAGTACTCGAACGCGAGCGGGATGGTGGGCGAGAGCCAGACCGAGGTGCGTCCGAAGCTGCCGGATGCGTCGGTCCAGGTGAAGGAGAAGGTCTCACCGCGGCGGAGCTTCGACCAGATGACGGCCTGCAGGTGTGCGAGCACGCGATCGTCGAACTGCACGACAAGCTTGGAATCGTAGGTCAGGGTGCCCATCTAGTGCAGAGTATCGCGATCAGCACGAGGCGAGCGCGCGAGTATACGCTTCGAGAGCCGATCTGTCGTTAGTTGGACAGGAACCGGTCGACTGCGGGAATGTGGACTCATGGAGCAGAACGTGGATGCGCCTCAGGCCGAGGAGCTGGTCGGAGAGCTGCGCCGTGCCGTCGCTTCGGGTGAGCTCACCGCCTACTTCCAGCCGGTCTACGACCTGAAGACGCGCCGCGCCGTGGCCGTCGAGGCGCTCTGCCGGTGGAATCACCCGGAGCAGGGCGTCCTTCTTCCGGACCGCTTCATCCCGGTCGCGGAACGCTACGGGCTGATCGCCGACCTGGGTCGCGCGATGCTCGAGGAGGCCGCGCGGCGGCTCGCGGACTGGCACCGTCGCGGCGTGCATGTGGGTCTCGCGCTCAACGTGTCGCCGTCGGAGTTGAGCCCGGGGTTCGCCGTCGCCGTTCTGCAGCGTCTGGCCGAGTTGGGCCTCCCGGGGAGCACGGTCACCGTCGAGATCACCGAGTCGCCGGCGATGAACTCCACCCCGGAGGAGCGTGCCGCGCTGGAGATGTTCATCGGCGGCGGCGTGGGTGTGTCCGTCGACGACTTCGGGGCCGGGTTCACCTCATTGGAGAGCCTGCCCGAGCTGCCGTTCACGGAGGTCAAGATCGACAAGGCGCTCATGCACGACCAGCGCCCCGAGGTCGATGCCGTCGTGGCCGCGTGCGTGAGCATCGCCCACGAGCGCAACGCGATCGTGGTGGCGGAGGGCGTGGAGACCGAGGAGCAGCTCGCGCGCGCCATCGGATGGGGATGCGACCGGGCGCAGGGGTTCCTGTTCGCTCCGGCTCTGCCGGCATCCGAAGTGGAGCCCCTGCTCCTCGCGATGGCGGGGTAGGGCTCGAGGGGTTGACCCTTCGGGCTACAGCCCGAAGTCGTCGTCGATCGTCGCGCTCTGCTGCGCGCCCGCCGCGGCGGGCTCAGCCTCGCCGCCGACGTCGATCTGCGACCAGGTGACCGGCATCCCGGGGGAGAACAGGATGTCGATGCCGGGGCCTCCGCGCAGCGGCGGGATGTTGACGTAGCCGCCGCCCGCCCGGATGGCCTCGAGAACCTGCCCCTTGAGCTCGGTCACGGGGTCGGGCAGGAAGTAGTCGCGTCCGTCGACGGTCAGGCGATGCACGATGGTCACCGGGCAAGGCTACCCGGGTTAGGATCAGCGCGATGGGACACCTCCACTACGGCTCGCCTCCGGTCTCGTTCGAGCTGCCTGATCGCACACTCGCGCACGTCGAGTTCGTGGTGCTGGCGAAGCTGCGACGCAACGAGAGCTTCGCCGTCACGATCGACGAGCCCGATGGTGGCCGGCAGCGCATCTGGCTGAGCCCCGCGGCGACGCTGCGGTTCCAGTTCGAGGGGCGGGTCACGGGGATCAACCGGGCGTGGCTCGAGGTGCTCATCGACTCGGCCAATACGGCCTCGGGCATGCAGCTCACGCCCGAGCCGGAGCGCACCGCCTGATCCGCTAGTACTCGCCCTTGATGGTGAAGTACGTGCCGCGGATGGTGCCCGCGAGCTTCGACTTCTGGCGCGCGAACTTGAACCGGGATGCCAGCTCGTCGGGCACCTCCATGCCGTCGGAGAGCTTGAAGCCGACGGCACGCTTGCCCGCATCCTCGAGCGTGTAGAGCACGTTGATCGAGAGGCCGCTCTCGTAGAAGACGTAGGCCCAGCGGATGCCGTCGACCTCGAACTCGGTCGCCTCCAGCGGGCGCGAACCGATCACCAGGTCGCGCTCCTGCAGGATGCGGTTCACCCATGCGATCGTGTCGGCCTGCTCGTTCGCCGGCGAGGTGGTGAACACGTGCTCGTACTTGTTGCGGAAGTAGCGCGCCTCGTTGGCGCGGAGGCCGGCGAGGGCGTCCGCCACGGGCGAGCTCTCGAGCCCCACGGTGGAGACATCGACGAAATCGACGACATACGACACGGGATCCCCTTTCGATTGAGCGGTATACCGGATTCAGCTCATCCGAGCCGCGGCGGCCCCACGGTGCCGCGCTCGACGATCTCGACACCGAGCGACACGGGCGCGCGGGGGCCTTCGCCGCGCTCGATCTCGTCGAGCATGATGCGCGCCGCTTCGGCGACCTTCGCGGGCATGTCCTGGGCGATGGTCGTGAGACCGGGGGAGGTGTATGCGCTCATCTCGACGTTGTCGAAGCCGACGATCGACACGTCGCCCGGAACCGAGGCGCCCGACTCCGACAGCCCGGCCATGATGCCGATCGCGAGCACGTCGGCGGTCGCGAACACGGCCGTCACCTCGGGGTGGTCGCGTCGAAGCCGCAGCCCGAGTTCGCGGCCGTCTTCGAAGGTGGTGAGCACCTCTTCGGATGCGATCGAGGCGGGGTCGATGCCTGCGGCGATGCAGGCCGAGCGGAAGCCCTCCCAGCGCTGCCCGACGACGCCCATGCCCTCGTACGGCGGGCCGGCGAACAGCAGTCGTCGGTGACCCGCCTCGGTCAGGTGCGCGCCGGCGGCCCAGCCTCCGCCGTGGTCGTCGGTGCGCACGCCGATGGTGCGCGGGTTCGCGGAGTAGCTGTCGATCGCCACCAGCGGCACCGTGTCGATGCGGATGCGATCGATCTCGGAGTCCGTGAACTCGACCAGGATCGCGCCGTCGAGCGACCATCCGCGGATCGCCTGGGCGATGTCGTCGTGGTGCTCGATACCGCGCAGTAGCACGTGGTAGCCGCGGTGCCGCAGGTGAGCCTCGATGCCGCCGATGACGGCGACGGTGTGCGGGCTCACCAGCAGGCTGTTGCTCTCTCGGGTGGGAACCAGCGCGGCGACGATGTGCGACCTCGAGCCGGCGAGGCTGCGCGCCGGGATGTTGGGCACGTAGCCGAGCCGGTCGGCGATCTCCTGCACCCGGGCGATGGTCGTCGCGGAGACGCGGGCGCGCTTGCCGTTCATGACGTTCGACACGGTCATCACGCTGACGCCCGCAGCGTCGGCGATGTCGCTGAGTTTGACGGTCACGGCCCACCTTCCGGGTTCATCCTAGGAGGTCGCTTGACGACCGCCGGGGAGGTGGTCTAGCGTTCAACCAAGTTTACCGCTAAAGCACGAGATCGAAGGAGATCGCATGCCCGCGCCGCGCGCATCCACAGCCCCCACCTCCGGCGCCCTCGCCGAACCGTGGTGGCGTGACGCGGTGATCTACCAGATCTACCCGCGCAGCTTCGCCGATGGGAACGGCGACGGCACGGGTGACCTGGCAGGCGTGCGTCAGCACCTGCCGTACCTTCGCGACCTCGGGGTCGACGCGATCTGGTTCACCCCCTGGTACGTGTCGCCGCTCGCCGACGGCGGGTACGACGTGGCCGACTACCGCGCCATCGACCCCGTCTTCGGCAGCCTCGAGGAGGCGGAGGCGCTCATCGCCGAGGCGCGCGAGCTCGGCATCCGCATCATCATCGACGTGGTCCCCAACCACATCTCCGACCAGCACCGGTGGTTCCAGGAGGCCCTCGCCGCGGGCCCCGGATCGCCCGAACGGGAGCGGTTCTGGTTCCGGCCGGGCAAGGGCGTCGACGGCGCCGAGATGCCGAACGACTGGGTGTCGAGCTTCGCCGGCACCACCTGGACCCGCACCACCGACCCCGACGGGACCCCGGGCGAGTGGTACCTGCACCTCTTCTCGCCCGAGCAGCCCGACCTCAACTGGGACCACCCGGATGTGCGGCGCGAGCACGAGGACATCCTGCGCTTCTGGTTCGACCGCGGCGTCGCCGGCATCCGCATCGACTCGGCCGCCTTCCTCGTGAAGGATCCCGAGCTGCCGCCGCTGCTCTCGGCGCACGACGGCCCGCATCCGCACATGGACCGCGACGAGCTGCACGACATCTACCGCTCGTGGCGCGAGATCGCCGACTCGTACGACGAGCCGCGCGTGCTCGTGGGCGAGGTGTGGCTGTCGGATGCGAAACGGTTCGCCGCGTACCTGCGTCCCGATGAGATGCACTCCGCGTTCAACTTCGACTTCATGACGCAGCCGTGGGACGCGTCCGCGATGCGCTCCTCCATCCAGCGCACCCTGAGCGAGCACGAGCCGGTGGGCGCTCCCGCGACCTGGGTGCTCTCGAACCACGACGTCACCCGGCCCGTCACCCGCTACGGCCGCGAGGACTCCGGGTTCGCGTTCGAGCGCAAGCGCTTCGGCACGCCGACCGACCTGGCGCTCGGCACCCGTCGCGCGCGAGCCGCGGCGCTCCTCACGGCGGCCCTTCCGGGTGCGCTGTACATCTACCAGGGCGACGAGCTCGGGCTTCCCGAGGTCGAGCTGTCGGTCGAGGTGCTGCAGGACCCCATGCACTTCCGCTCCGACGGGGTCGACCCGGGACGCGACGGATGCCGTGTGCCGCTGCCGTGGACGGGTGACGCGCCGCCCTACGGATTCGGCACCGGCCGCACCTGGCTGCCGCAGCCCGAGGGTTGGGGGCCGCTCACGGTGCAGGCCGAAGCGGCCGACCCCGACTCGACGCTCTCGCTCTACCGGACGGCCCTCGGCATCCGGCGTGAGCGCGCCGACCTGCACGACGACGCCATCGAGTGGCTCGACGCCGGTGACGATGTGATCGCGTTCGTGCGCGGCACCGCCACGATCAGCGTCACCAACTTCGGCCCCGACCCGATCGAGCTGCCTGAGCACCGGCAGCTCATCCTCAGCAGTGGGCCGCTCGACGGCGGGCTGCTGCCCCCAGACTCCACAGCGTGGCTCGCCCTGTGATCACGCACAACCCGGAGAAACGTCCCCCGGACGCCACAGTAGACACAGCACGAAAGGACACCACAATGACGATGCGACGAAGCATCATGATGGTCGCCGCGATCGGCGCCGCGATCACGCTCACCGCGTGCGCGGCGCCGGCAGACGGCGGCAGTTCCAGCAACCCCGACGAGAAGCTGACCCTCTGGGTCGACCCCAACCGGTACGTCGAGATGCAGCCGCTCGTCGAGGCGTATCAGGAGGAGTCGGGCGTCGAGATCGAACTCGTCGAGAAGGCGGTCGAAGACATCGGCCCCGACTTCGTGGCGCAGGTTCCCACCGGCGAGGGTCCCGACATGATCATCTCGGCCCACGACGGTCTCGGCGAGTGGGTGAAGAACGGCGTCGTCGCCCCGATCGAGTTCGGCGACAAGGCCGACGACTTCCTGCCGGTCGCTGCGGCGGGGATGGCGTACGACGGCCAGTACTACGGGGTGCCGCTCGCGATCGAGAACGTCGCGCTCGTGCGCAACAACGCGCTGCTCTCCGACACCAAGGCAACCACCTTCGACGAGCTGATCGCCGAAGGCGCCAGCGCCGGAACCGAGTTCTCGGTGCTCATCCAGCAGGGCGAGGCGTCGGATCCGTACCACATGTACCCGCTGCAGACCTCGTTCGGGGCTCCGGTGTTCAAGCAGAACGCCGACGGCTCGTACACGAACGAGCTCGCCCTCGGCGGCGACGCGGGCCACGCATGGGCCGAGTACCTTGCGAAGCTCGGCCGCGACGGCACCCTCGACATCGCCGTCGACGGAGCGGTGGCCGGCCAGGCGTTCGGCGACGGCAAGTCGCCGTACATCATCACCGGACCGTGGGGCATCCCCGGCATGCAGGAGGCCGGCATCGACTTCACGGTGCTGCCGGTGCCGAGCGCGGGCGGCCAGCCTTCGCAGCCGTTCGTCGGCGTCTCGGGCATCTTCATCTCCGCGAAGTCGAAGAACCCGGTGCTCGCGAACGACTTCGTCGTCAACTACCTGACGACCGAGGCGGCGCAGGACCTGCTCTACGAGACCAGTAAGCGCAGCCCCGCGCTGAAGGCCTCGGCCGACAAGGTGACCGACCCGATCATCGCCGGGTTCAACGCGGCCGGTGCCGAAGGCGCTCCGATGCCCGCCATCCCCGAGATGAGCGCGGTCTGGGGCTTCTGGGGGACCACCGAGGCGCAGATCATCGACGGACAAGTAGACCCGATCGCAGGGTGGGATGCTCTGGTGCAGAACATCCAGGCCGCGATCGACGCAGGCTGACGTCAGCCTGCTGACCCCCGCCCGCCTCTCCCTGTGGCGGGCGGGGGTCGCCCGACAACCCGACCCCTGACATCACCTGCACCGAGGATCAACGACAATGGCGTTTCGCACCTCCACCGACCCCGCACTGAGTGCGCGGGGTCGCGTCCTGAGTGCGGGTTTCTTCGTGAAGCTCGCCCTCGTCGGTCTCGCGGATGCGTTCGGCCTCTACGGCGTGCTCACCGCGTGGGCGATCGGGCAGTGGGCGATCCTGGCGTTCCTCGTCGCGGTGCTCATCCTCGTGAACTGGGCGTACTTCTCGCGCCGCGCGGTCGCCGCGAAGTACCTCATCCCGGGACTCATCTTCCTGTTCGCGTACCAGATCTTCGCGATGGGCTACACCGGGTACGTCGCGTTCACCAACTACGGCGACGGTCACAACTCCACCAAGGAGGATGCGATCGCGCAGATCTCCGAGCAGAACGAGGTGCGCCTCGAGGGCTCGGCGACGTACCCCCTGACGGTGCTCGCGCAGGGCGACCAGCTCGCGTTCGCCATCGTCGACGACGGCGACGTGCTGCTCGGTACCGCCGACCAGCCGCTCGACGAGGTTCGGGGCGCGGAGCACCAGGGCGACGACGTCACCAGCGTGCCCGGCTGGCAGACCCTGCAGTTCGTCGACATCGCATCCCGCCAGGACGAGGTCGTGGCGCTGCGCGTGCCGATGTCGGACGACCCCGCCGACGGGTCGTTGCGCACCCAGGACGGCTCGACCGGCTTCGTCGCCGTGCCCGTGCTGCAGTACGACGAGGAGTCTGACACCTTCGTCGACACGAGAGACGGCACCGTCTATCACGTGAGCGATACGGGCAACTTCGTCTCGGATGACGGGAAGGTGCTGACGCCCGGGTGGCGTGTCGGTGTCGGCTTCGCGAACTTCACCTCGTTCGTCACCGACGCCCGGATGGCGGGTCCGTTCGCGGAGATCTTCGTCTGGACGTTCGCGTTCGCGTTCCTGTCGGTCGTCACGACGTTCGCGCTCGGGATCTTCCTGGCGGTGACGTTCAACGACTCCCGCCTGCGCAGCAGGCGCGTGTACCGCTCGCTGCTGATCCTCCCGTACGCGTTCCCCGGATTCCTGTCGGCGCTGGTGTGGGCCGGCATGCTCAACGACCGCTTCGGCTACATCAACGTGGTGCTGTTCGGCGGGGCCGACATCCCCTGGCTCACCGACCCGTCGCTGGCGAAGGTCTCGATCATCCTCGTCAACCTGTGGCTGGGCTTCCCGTACATGTTCCTCATCTGCACGGGCGCGCTGCAGGCCGTACCCGCGGATCTGGTCGATGCGGCCCGAATAGACGGCGCCGGGCGCTGGGGCATCTTCCGAAACGTCACGCTGCCTTTCGTGATGGTGTCGGTGGCGCCGCTGCTGATCGCATCCTTCGCGTTCAACTTCAACAACTTCGCCCTCATCTACATGCTGACCGGCGGCGGCCCCAATTTCGTCGGCACCCCCTACGTGGTGGGGCACACCGACATCCTCATCTCGATGGTCTACTCGGTGGCCTTCGAGAGCGGCAGCAAGCAGTACGGGGTCGCAAGCGCGCTGTCGCTGCTGATCTTCGTGCTGGTCGGCATCATCTCGTGGGTCGGCTTCCGCCGCGCCCGTCGTCTGGAGGAGATCTGACATGACAGACGTGACCCGCCCGAGAGGGCTGCGCTGGTGGACCGAACTCGGGTGGCGGCACATCGTCGGCGTGGTGATGATCGTGATCGCCGTGTTCCCGTTGCTCTACGTGCTCTCCGCATCCCTCAACCCGGCCGGCACCCTGACCGGGTCGTACGAGCTCTTCCGGGAGTTCTCGCTCAGCAACTTCATCGACCTGGGCTCCACACCGTTCCTGCTGTGGATGCGCAACTCGCTCTTCGTGTCGGCGGTCACCGCCGCAGGCACCGTGCTGATGGGGGCTGCCGCCGCATACGCGTTCTCGCGGTTCCGGTTCACCGGGCGCCGTGCGGGGCTGACGACGCTGCTGCTGCTGCAGATGTTCCCGCAGATGCTCGCCTTCGTGGCGATCTTCCTCGTGCTGCTCGCGATCACCGACGTGTTCCCCGTGCTGGGGCTCAACACGCACCTGGGACTCATCTGCGTCTACCTCGGCGGCGCGCTCGGGGTGAACACCTTCCTCATGTACGGCTACTTCAACACGGTCCCCATCGAGCTCGACGAGGCGGCCCGCATCGACGGCGCCACGCACGCGCAGATCTTCTTCCGCATCATCCTGCGGCTCGTGGCCCCGATCCTGGTGGTCGTCGGGCTGCTGTCGTTCATCGGCACCTACAGCGACTTCGTGATCGCGCGGGTCGTGCTGCAACGGTCGGAGCAGTTCACGCTGGCCATCGGGCTGTACAACTGGGGATCGGATGAGCGCAACGCCCCGTGGGGCGAGTTCGCCGCGGGTGCGGTGCTCGCCGCCATCCCGGTGGTGGTGCTGTTCCTGCTGCTGCAGCGCTACGTCGTCTCGGGACTCACGGCCGGGTCGACGAAGGGCTGACTCCGGCCGACCGGCTCACGCCGAGCGGCGCACGACGAGCGAGCAGTCGGTGATGATCTCGCGCGGCGGGTCGGTGCGGCCGCTGATCCGGGCGGCGAGCAGGTCGACGGCGTGCTTGGCGATCTGGTCGGTGCCCGGCTCGATGGTCGTCAGGGGCGGGTAGGCGTACTGGGCGGCCGGCACGTTGTCGAAGCCGACGACGGCGATGTCGTCGGGCACCCGAAGACCCGCCATCGCGATCGCGTGCAGCGCACCGATGGCGAGGGTGTCGTTGAAGCAGAACACCGCGTCCGGGCGTTCGGGCAGGTTCAGCAGGTGCGTCATCGCGGCCGCTCCATCCTGCAGGTGCCACTCCTCGGCCACCACGATGCGCTCGTCGACCACCGGGAGGCCCGCATCCTCGAGCGCCTGCAGGTAGCCCTGAAGGCGCAGGGATGCGGCGCTCACCGTGTTGACGTTCGGGTTCGATCCGATCGCCGCGATGCGGGTGCGTCCGCGGTCGACGAGGAACCGGGTCGCGGTGCGCGCGGCCTCGGTGTTGGCCATCGCGACATGGTCGACGGGGCCGTTGAAGATGCGGTCGCCGAGGATCACGAGCCGGTCGTTGCCCGTGAGATGGCGTTCGTCGCCCGGCCCGAGCGCGTGCGGCTGGAAGATGAGGCCGTCGGAATGCCGGCGCAGCGCACCGGACAGGATCGCGAGCTCGGTCTCGCGCCTCGCGCCCGTCTGCTCGATGACGACCGCCCAGCCGTGGCGCTCGGATTCGCTCATGATGCGCTGCGCGAGGTCGCTGAAGTAGTCGATGCCGAGTTCGGGGATCGCGAGCGTGATGGTGCCGGTCCGGCCCGTCTTGAGACTGCGGGCGGACGTGTTCATGCGGTAGCCGAGGTCGTCGACCGCGCGGAGCACGCGGTCGCGGGTCTCCGGGCGCACCGCCGTGCTGCCCGAGAGCACGTTCGAGACGGTGCGGGCGGTGACGCCCGCGCGCGCGCCGACATCCGCCATCGTCACGCTCGACACCTTGTCAGCCACGCGTCATCCCCGGTTCGGTCGGCTCGCCAGTCGGATACCGGCCCATGATACGGGCGGCAGCGTCACCCGCAGCAGGGTGCCGTCGAGCTCCGCGGCGAGCGGTCGGGGCGCCACGGTGAGCGGCGCCTGCTGCGTGTTCGCGGCGTGGGGGTCGGCATCCCACAGCACCTCGGCGTGCTCGATCGCGAAGCAGTCGAGGGATGCCAGCTCGATCTCGATCGCGACCGTCTCATCGACCGACCTGTTCGCGAGATGCACGAGCACCTGCGAGCCGTCGGGGCTGCGGGTAGCGCTTGCCGAGATCCGCGAGGCGTCGTCCTGCTCGACGGTGTACACCGTGTGGCCGGCGCTGCGGGCCACCTGCGCGAAGGGGTAGAAGGTCGTCTGCCGCCAGGCGTCGGCGCCGGGTTCGGCCCGGATGGCGCCGATCACGTTCACGAGCTGGGCCATGGCCGCGATCGACACCACGTCGGCGTGCGCCAGGATGCTCTGCAGCAGCGTGCCCACGACGACCGCGTCGGCGAGGGTGTACTGGTCCTCGAGGATGCGGGGCGCCTGCTCGAAGGCGCGTGCCGGCTTCAGCTCGTCGTAGGCGCGGTAGTTCCACACGTTCCATTCGTCGAGGCTGATGCGCACGTCACGGGATGCCGGGTCGGCTTCGCGGGCCTCGCGGATGATCCCGGCGATCTCCTCGAGGAAGCCGTCGAGCACGCGGGAGGAGTCGAGGAAGGCCGGAAGATCGCCGTCGTCGTAGAAGTAGATGTGGCACGAGAGGTAGTCGACGAGCCCGACGGTGCGTGCGAGCACGGTGCGTTCCCAGGTGCCGAAGGTGGGCATCTGCGCGTTCGAGCTGCCCACCGCCACGAGTTCGAGGTCGGCGTCGAACATGCGCAGGGCGGATGCGGCCGACGCAGCGAGCTCGGCGTACTGCTCGGCGGTGCGGTGCCCGAGCTGCCAGGGGCCGTCGAGCTCGTTGCCGAGGCACCAGAGGCGCACGTCGTGGGGCTGCTCGGCGCCGTTGCGGACGCGCTCATCGGAGAGGGCCGTGCCGCTCGGATGGTTGGTGTATTCGACGAGCCGCAGCATCGACGTGATGTCGCCGAGGCCGAGGTTCACGGCGAGCATCGGCTCGACGCCCGCCGCACGGCACCATCCGACGAACTCGTCGGTTCCGAACTCGTTGGTCTCGATCGACTTCCACGCCAGGTCGAGTCGACGGGGGCGCTCGTCGCGGGGGCCGATGCCGTCGCGCCAGTCGTAGCCGGAGACGAAGTTGCCTCCCGGGTACCGCACGACGGTCACGCCGAGTTCCTTCACGAGATCGAGCACATCGCCGCGGAACCCGTCGACGGTGGCGCTCGGGTGGCCCGGTTCGTAGATGCCCCCGTAGACGCCGCGCCCGAGATGTTCGACGAACGAGCCGAAGAGCCGGGGGTCCGCGACCGCGATCGGCGCTCCGACGGTCGCCGACACGACGGGGGGCGGTACGGGGTGGGGCACGGATGGTCTCCATTTCATCGGTGAAACTGAGTGGACCGTACGCAGTGCCGACAGGCCTTGTCAAGCTGACGGAGCCGATCCGGGCTATCCCGAGAATGTGCTTGACGAAAACCCTTTCGGTCTGCAAGATGCCGTTTGAGGCTTTCGGCTCTCCGTCACTTCATCGATGAAATGCGGCGAACGAAGCATCACCCCCACTCACCGAAAGAGAGGCGAAACGCAATGACGCAGAATCGTCGCCGAACAGGCACCGCCCTGATCGCGATCGGAGCGGCAGGCATCCTGGCGCTCACCGGCTGCACCCCGAGCGACAGCGGATCCGGTTCCGACACCACAACGCTCACCGTCTGGCACTACTACAACACCGACGGGCAGGTGGAGGCGCTCGAGAAGCTCGCCGACTCCTTCACCGCCAAGCACCCGGATGTGAAGGTGCAGTACGAGTACGTCCCCGTCGACCAGTTCACGACCAAAGCCGTCACGGCCGCAGGGTCCGAGACCGGACCCGACGTGCTCGTCTTCGGAGCCTCCGGCACCTACCCGCTCGCCGAAGCCGGCGCCATCGAGCCGATGGACGACTGGTGGGACGGCTACGCCGACAAGGGCCAGTTCCCCGAGGGCGTGATGCAGCGCATCGACGGCGAGCTCTACGGCGTGCAGGGCTACGTGAACCTGCTCGGCCTCTGGTACAACCAGGACATGCTCGACGAGATCGGCGCGGAGGTGCCGACCACGACGGCCGAACTCGAAGACGCGATGCAGAAGGCGGCCGACGCCGGCCACCAGGGCATCACGCTCACCGGCAAGCCGGGCCTCGAGAGCCAGTGGCAGGGCTTCCCCTGGTTCACCTCGCACGGCTTCAGCTACGGCGACCCGCAGGCCGCACCGATGGCCGACACCTACCAGATGCTGCAGGACTGGGTGGCGAAGGGCTACCTGTCGCGCGAGGCATCGACCTGGGATCAGACCGTTCCCTTCCAGCAGTTCGCGGCCGGCGCATCCGCCTTCGCCGTGAACGGCAACTGGCAGATCGGCGCCGCCAAGGAGGCGTCGTTCGGCTACGGCGTCGCCCCGCTGCCGATCTCGAGCGATGGAGGCGTGCTGCTCGGTGGCGAGGTGCAGAACGTGGGTGCGTTCTCGAAGCACAAGGAGCTCGCACAGGAGTTCCTCGAGTCGACCTTCTTCTCGGTCGACGGTGAGCTCACGCTGCTCGACTACTTCGGATCCATCCCCGCGCGAGCGGATGCGGCATCCGACGCCAAGATCGGCGACGACCCGATCCTGAGCGTCTTCGTCGACATCGTCCAGAAGCAGGGACGCCCGTCGCCGAGCCCCGAGGTGCCCTCGAAGAACGTCAACGAGGTCGAAGGGCTGGTCGGCGACTTCTGGAGCAAGGCGGTGGCCGGCGACGGCACCCCCGCCCAGCTCGCCGACGACCTGATGGCCCAGCTCGTCCCGCTGCTCAAGGGCTGAAGGGACGGATGGCTGGGATGAGCTCCCTTCGCACCCCGACGGTCCCGTCCCGACCATCCTCACGTGGTCCGTACTCCCCGGGTCTCCTCGTCCCGGGGAGGGCGGGCCTCCGCCGTGGCGGCGCGACGCGAGGCGACCACCGCCTCGCGCTCGCGTTGCCCGCCGCGGCGATCCTCGTCGCGCTCGCGCTCTGGCCGCTCCTGCAGCTCGCCACGATGAGCGTGCACGAGGTCACCGCCGCCACCCTCAACTCCGACTGGCTGTTCGTCGGACTCGACAACTACGCGGCGCTGCTCGCATCGCCCGACTTCCCGCGCGCCGTCGTCAACACCCTCCTGTTCGTGGTCATCGTGACGGCGATCGGGATGGTGGGCGGCTTCGCGGTCGCGGTCGCCGTCTCCTCTCCCACCCGAGGGGCCTCGTACCTGCTCGGCATGATGGTGTTCGTCTGGGCGCTTCCGCCGGTCGTCAACGGCTCGATCTGGAAGTTCCTGCTCGGCGACCGTGGCCTGCTCAACGAGGTGATCAGAGCGCTCGGCGGCTCGCCCGCCGGCATCGGATTCCTCTACGACCCGCACCTCGCGCTCTGGTCGGTGGCGCTCGTCAACGCGTGGGCGGTCATCCCATTCAATGCGCTCATCTTCCGTGCCTCGCTGCTCGCCGTCGACAGCGAGGTGCTCGAAGCCGCCGAGATGGACGGCGCCGGACCCTGGCAGCGCATCCGGCACGTGCTGATCCCGCACGCACGCCCGACGGCGACCGTGCTCGCGATCCTCACCGTCGTGTACGCGTTCCGCAGCTTCGACTTCATCTACGTGATGACCTCGGGCGGCCCCGGCACCGCATCCACGACGCTTCCCTACCTCGCCTACGTGGAGGCGTTCCTGCGGCTCGACTACGGGGGAGGGGCCGCGACCGCGCTCATCGCGCTGGCCGTCGTGATCGTGCTCGCCCTGTTCTACGCCCGCGACGTGCGTCGCTCTGAGGAGTCCTGACCCATGGCCATGACCACCACCCCGCGCCCGACCACCCACCGTCGCCGGCGCCGCGAACCCGTCGCCTTCGGCATCCGGATCGCGTTGTGGCTGATCTACGGGCTGCCGCTGCTGTGGATCGTGCTCACCTCGCTCAAGAGCCAAGGCGAAGTGCTCACCTCGCAGGCGTCGCTGCTGTTCACGCCCACGTTCGAGGCGTACGCCGAAGCCTTCGCCGACCCGGCGCTCGGCACCTCGATGCGGCAGTCGATCGTGATCAGCATCGGCACGACCCTGGTCTGCCTCGCCCTCGCCACCCCCGCCGCGTACGCCCTCGCCCGGGTGCGCAGCCGGATCGTGGTGGTGGCACTCGCGATCCTCGTGATCCTGCAGATGATCCCGCAGACCGCCAACCTCATCCCGCTGTTCTGGCTGCTGTCGAAGTGGGGACTGCTGAACACCAACCCGGGGCTGATCCTCGCGGATGCGGTGCTGTTCCTGCCGTGGGCGATCCTGCTGCTGCGGCCGTTCTTCGGCGCGATCCCGGTCTCGATCGAGGAGGCGAGCCGCATCGACGGCGCCGGCACTCTGCGCGCGTTCTTCGGTGTCGCGCTGCCGCTGGCGCGCAACGGGGTGCTCACCGTGACGGCGATCATCTTCCTCGTGTCGTGGGGCGAGTTCCTCTACGGGATCACCTTCATGCTGACCCCGTCGAACTACCCCATGAGCGCGCTCATCGCCGTGCAGGCGGGGGCCTACGGGATCGACTGGCCCGGCATGATGGCGTTCGCGGTGATCTCGGCGATCCCGGTGTTCCTCGTCTACATCGCGAGCTACCGCCTGCTTCGCACCGGACTCACCATGGGTGCGGTGAAGTAGCGGCCCGCCCGGCGTTCAGATCACGGATGTATCGTGAGGGATCGCCGAGAGGATTCCGACATGCGTGCATCAGCTCCGAACGGATTCGACATCTGGGAGGCCGTCGACGGCCTCCGCGAGACCTTCGCCGCGAGTGTCGGCAGACGCGGCGGCCCGGGCGACATACGTACCGCGATCCTGGTGGCGCTCGCCGACGAGCCGAAGAACGGCTATCAGGTGATCCAGTCGATCGAGGCACGCACCGGCGGCGCGTGGTCGCCGAGCCCGGGCACGGTGTACCCGACGCTGCAGCTGCTCGTCGACGAGCTGCTGGTCACGGCCGAGCAGGTGGGTGAGCGCAAGGTGTACTCGCTCACCGAGACCGGCCGCGCGGCGGCCGGCGATGCGGCAGACGCGGATGTGCCGGGCGAGTCGAGTCGTGCCCGCGCCGAACGCAATCTCGCCCTGCCGAAGGCGGGCGTGAAGCTCGCCCAGGCGGCGTCGCAGGTCGCCCAGAACGGCACACCCGAGCAGACGGATCGCGCGGTCGCGATCATCGACGAGGCCCGCCGCAAGCTGTACGCGATCCTCGCCGAAGGCTGACCGGATGCCGCAGGCAGGCGGCGGCGCCCCCGCGCCTCCGAACGAGCGGGCCCTTCGCTCGCGGTACCGCCGCATCATGCGGTTCGCCGCGCGCGCCCTCGTCCAGGCATGGTGGTTCGAACTGGTGCTGCCTCGCATCGGCTTCCGCGGGGTCGCCGATCGCGGCAGGAACGCCCGCCTGCAGCGCCTCGCGCGAAGGTTCCACGACCTGGCGGTGGATCTCGGCGGGCTCATGATCAAGGTCGGGCAGTTCCTGTCGTCGCGGCTCGACGTGCTGCCGCCGGAGATCACCCGCGAGCTGGAGGGGCTGCAGGACGAGGTCGCCGCCGAGCCGTTCGACCGCATCCGGGCGCAGACCGAGGCCGAGCTCGGCATCCCGCTCGAGGTGGCGTACGTGTCGTTCGATCCGGTGCCGATCGCCGCCGCATCGCTCGGGCAGGCGCACCGGGCGCGGCTGTCGCCGGGGATCTCGGCCGATGTCGGCTTCGAGGACGTGGTCGTGAAGGTGCAGCGCCCCGGCATCGAGGAGGTGGTGGCCGTCGACCTGGCGGCGCTGCGGAGGGTGGCGCGCTGGCTGGCGCGGGTGCGGGTGGTCTCGGATCGCGTCGACGCTCCCGCCCTGACGGAGGAGTTCGCCACCACGAGCCTCGCCGAGATCGACTACCTCAACGAGGCCGCCAACGCGGAACGTTTCGCCGCCGACTTCGCCGCCGATCCGCGGGTGTCGGCGCCCGCCGTCGTGTGGGACCGCACCTCGTTGCGGGTGCTGACCCTCTCGGATGTGACGGCCATCAAGATCACGGATGTGGCGGCGCTCGCCGCGGCGGGCATCGACCCGGCTGCGGTGGCGCAGGAGCTCGCCCGCGCCACGTTCCAGCAGATCTTCGTGGCCGGCTTCTTCCACGCCGACCCGCATCCGGGCAACATCTTCGTCACTCCGGCTGACAGCGAGACGGGGGAGGCCTGGCACCTCACCTTCGTCGACTTCGGGATGATGGGCGAGATCTCCGACAGCCTGCGCGCGGGGCTGCGCGACTTCATCCTCGCCGTCGTCGCCCGGGACGGACGCGCGCTGGTCGCCTCGCTCGAACGACTCGGGGTGCTGTTGAAGGGCGCCGACACGGAGGAGCTGGAGCGCGCGATGTCGGCGTCGTTCGACCGCTTCGGGGGCATGGGCGTCGCCGAGCTGCGTGCCATCGACCAGCGGGAGCTCGAGGCGTTCGCCCGGCAGTTCGGTGACACCATCCGTTCTCTCCCGTTCCAGCTGCCCGAGAGCTTCCTGCTGCTGATCCGCACGATCTCGCTCATCTCGGGCGTCACGAGCGCGCTCAACCGCGACTTCAACATGTGGGATGCGGTGGACCCGTTCGCGCGCGCCGTGCTGAGCGGATCGAGCAGCGACCTGCGCGAGGTGGGCCGGAGGGCGCTCGGCTACGCGACGACGGTCGCGCGCCTTCCGCAGCGCGTCGACGAGCTGGTGACGCGGATCGACCGGGGCCAGCTCGCGGTCCGGGCTCCCGGGGTCGAGCAGCGGCTCACGTCGCTCGAGCGCCTGCTGCGGGGGCTGATCTCGGCGATCGTGTTCGCCGCGCTGCTGTTCGCGGGCGTGCTGCTGCTGCGGCGCTCGTACGAAGTGGTCGGCTGGGGATTGATGATCGCATCCGTCGTACCTCTGCTGCACGTGATGTACAGCTGGCGCAGGCGATAGCTCTGGTACCGTTTTTGGTACGAGAGAGGATGGCTGATGACAACCATCACCGCGAGCGAGGCCCGCAAGTCGTTGTTTCCCCTGCTGGGGCAGGTGAACGACGACCACAGCACGGTGACGATCACCTCGAAGGCGGGCAATGCCGTGCTCATGTCGGAGGAGGACTTCGAAGCCTGGCAGACCACCCTGCACCTCCTCTCCACGCCCGCCAACGCTCGTCGGCTCGCCGAGGCGATCGAGCGCTCGGATCAGGGTGCCTATGAGGCCCACGAGCTCGATCGATCGTGAGGCTCGTCTTCGACCCGGCCGGGTGGGAGGACTACCAGTGGTGGCAAGCGAACGACCGTCGGATGCTGAAGCGGATCAATCTGCTCGTCGATGACGCGCTGCGCGACCCCGCGAATGGTCGAGGCCAGCCGGAACGCCTGAAGCATCGGGCGAGCGATGTCTGGTCACGCCGCATCAATCAGGAGCACCGGCTCGTCTATCGAATCGTCGGAACCGACCTCGTCATCCTGCAGGCGCGCTTCCACTACGACGACTGAGGTCGGCGTCGGCCTACTCGGGCGCCGGTGTCACCCGGTGTCGGGCTGGGTCTCGTAGCGGCGGCCGAGGTAGCTGGTCCAGGTGAGGCGGCCCGGCTGAGTTTGTGTGACTTTCCAGCCGCCGTGATGTTTGAGGGTGTGATGGCCGCGGGAGAGGTGCGCGAGGTTGCCGTGGTCTGAGGTGCCGCCGAACTGCCAGTCGAGGGTGTGGTCGATGTCGCTGCGGTGGGTGCGGATGCCGCACATCGGGAAGCGGCAGGACCCATCGCGGATGCGCAGCCACATCCGAAGCCCCTCGGGCACCTGGTATCGGGTGCGGCCGAGCGAGAGAGCCGTGCCCGTCTCGGGGTGGGTGAGCAGTCGGTAGAGGCCGGGCGCCTCGGCCGTGATGCGGCGGGCGGTGGCTGCGTCGATCGGCCCGATGCCATCGAGGCTGGCGGGTTCGTCGCCGCCGAGCAGGGTGCCCACGGGAACGGAGACCACCACGGTGGGGGTGATGCCGTGGAAGGCACCTCGCGACTCGTCACGATCGAGCAGCACGTCGCCGAGGATGTCGGCACGGAGCGCGGCGAGGGTGCGAGTGTCGCCGTCGCGCTGCATGTCGAGCCCCGCCTGCGTGAGTCGCTCATGGATGGCGGCCGCCTCCACCGCGCCCAGATGCGCGGTGAGATACGCCATGCCGTCGGGCGCGGGATCGATCGTGACGCTCCGCCCGGTGAACGCGTTCGCTGCCCGCTCGACCATCGTCGACGGATCGCGTCGCTCGCGGAGCCGCCGCACAGTGCGCGCGAATCGCGAAGCGGTCTGCGTGGGCGCCGCGCCGAGCGCCAAGCGCTCGACCGCATCCGTGTCGTCGGCTGAGAGGCCCGCCGTCTCGTCGACCAGGGTCTGCGCGTGCCGATACGAGAACAGTCCCCGTCCGAGCATCGCGAGTGTCGCGGGCAGGCGGTCGACGAGTGCGCGAGCCTCGCCCATCATCCGCTCGGCCGTGCGCTCGGGCAGCCGCAACGCGCACGCCAGCTCGGCTCGCCGGGCGCGGTCGGCGAACGCTGCAGCAGCAGGGGGGTACGCGGCCTCGAACGCGTGCTCGAACTCGCGGATCGCTTCGGTACGACGGGCGGTCAGCGCGTCGATCTCGGCCTGCAACGCCACAACTCGATCGAGCGCGGCATCGGCTGCAGCGAGGCGATCGACCTGTCCGTTCATGACTACATCCCAGCAGTCGCCGCCGACATTCGGCCCAACAATCACGCCATCCGGGGATGAAAAGGGTTCGCTCGGAGGTGTGAGCGCCCGGTGCTACTCCGGCGCCGCCAGGTGCTCCCGGAGCGCGCGGGTGATCTCGCCGACCGCGTCGAGCTGATCGGGGGTCAAGGCGTCGACGAAGAGCTGCTGGATGTCGTGCAGGTGCGACGGGGATGCGCGGCGGAACGCGGCGGCGCCCTCGGGTGCCAGCACGATCTCGGCGCCGCGGTTGTCGGTGGCGCAGTCTTCGCGGCTGATGAGTCCCCGCTTCTCCATGCGGCCCAGGTGGTGGGAGAGCCGGCTGCGCTCCCAGTCGATGTGCGCTGCCAGCTCGGATGACCGCATCCGGTGGGCGGATGCCTCGGTCAGCGCCAGCAGTACGGCGTAGTCGCCCGCGGAGAGTGCCGAGTCGGCCTGCATGCGGCTCTCGATCACCGACCGCAGGTGCGCGGTGGTCTCTACGAAGTCGCGCCAGACGGCCAGCTCGTCGGCCGTGGGGGAGCGGCGGCCGCCCGCTGCGGATGCGTTCATCGTCGAGCCTTTCTAATTGACATGTCAATGATATAGTCAGGTAATTGATACGTCAATTACCTAGGAAGGGATGCGCTGTGAAGACAGGTGCGTTCGAACTCGGCCTCAACTCGTTCGGCGATGTGCCGAGCGACGGCGGGCAGCTCATGGGCGACGCCGAGACGGTGCGGCTGCTCATCGAGGAGGCGAAGCTCGCCGAATCGGTGGGGCTGGATGTGTTCAGCATCGGCGAGCACTACCGGGAGGGCTTCGTCGACTCCGCGACCCCCGTGCTGCTCGCCGCGATCGCGACGGCCACCGACCGCATCCGCCTCGGGACCTCGGTCACCGTGCTCAGCACGAACGACCCGGTGCGCCTCTACAACGAGTTCTCCACCCTGGATGCGGTGTCGAACGGGCGCGCCCAGCTGATCCTCGGCCGCGCCTCGGCAACCGAATCGTTCCCGCTGTTCGGCTACGACCTCGCCGACTACGAGCAGCTCTTCGAAGAGAAGCTCGAGCTGTTCATGAAGCTGCAGCGCGAGCAGACCGTCACCTGGTCGGGCACCGTGCGGGCGCCGCTCGTGCGGCAGACGCTGCACCCGACGATGCCGGCCGGCGGCATCCCCACCTGGATCGGCGTCGGCGGCAGCCCCAACTCGGTGATCCGAGCCGCACGCTACGGCCTGCCGCTCATGCTGGCGATCATCGGCGGGCAGCCCGAGCGATTCGCCGCCCACGTCGATCTCTACCACCGTGCCCTCGAGCAGTTCGGGCAGCCCGCCCAGCCGGTCGGGCAGCACTCGCTCGGGCTCGTCGCCGAGACGGATGAGGAGGCCATCGAGACCTGGTGGACGTCGTGGCAGCCGATGGTCGCCTCGCTCGCCGAGGAGCGCGGCTTCTACGCGCCAACGCGCGAGCGGTACGAGGCCGAGCTCGACGGCGGCGCGCTCTTCGTCGGATCGCCCGACACCGTGGCCCAGAAGATCGTGCGGGTCACCCGCGCGCTCGGCCTCAGCCGCTTCGACCTCAAGTACGACGTCGGCGGCCTGCCGCGAGAAGCCCGCGCCCGTACCATCGAACTGATGGGGCGCGAGGTGCGCCCCCGGGTGCTCGAACTGCTCGCGAAGGAACCGGCCCATGTCTGAGGCGAACCGCCCGACCATCGGGATCCTCGGCGCGGGCAAGGTCGGCACCGTGCTCGCGCGCCTCGCGGTCGCCGCCGGCTACCCGGTGCTCATCTCCGCATCCGGGTCGCCCGAGCGGATCGCCCTCATCGCCGAGGTGCTGGCGCCCGGCGCGATCGCCACCACCTCGGCGGAGGCCGCAGCCGGGGCCGACATCGTGGTGCTCGCGCTGCCGCTCGGCAAGTACCGCAGCATCCCGAGAGAGGCCCTCGCCGGCAAGCTCGTGCTGGATGCCATGAACTATTGGTGGGAGATCGACGGCATCCGCGACGACCTCAACGACCCGCGCACCTCGTCGAGCGAGACGGTGCAGAAGTTCCTCTCCGAGTCGCGGGTGGTGAAGGCGTTCAACCACATGGGGTACCACGACATCGACGAGGGGCCGCGCCCGGCCGGCGACCCCGACCGGAAGGCGATCGCGATCGCCGGCGACGACCCCGCCGACGTGGCGGCCGCATCGGCGCTGGTCGACGCGCTCGGGTTCGACCCGGTGGATGCAGGCCCCCTCAGCGAGGGCGTGCGCCTGGAACCCGGCACCGAACTGTTCGGCGCGAACTTCTCGGCCGACGAGGTGCGCGCAGCGCTCGAACGGTTCCCGCGGTCGCAGCGGGGCCTCGTCGTCGGGCGGGCACGCAGCGGCGAACAGGTCGCGTAGGCGGCGACCCCGCGAAGCGCCGGGACCTTCTCCCTTGCGCCGCCCACCGCATCCCCTCTTGACTCGGATGCGTGACCGCATCAGCGAATGAGCAACCGGTGCCCGCGCACTACGACATCGCCGTGATCGGTGCGGGGCCCGCGGGCACGGCCGCCGCCCTTCGCGCCGCGGAACTCGGGGCGAAGGTGGTGGTGCTGGAGGCGGCTCGCGTCGGCGGCACCTGCGTGAACACCGGATGCGTGCCGACTCGCGTGCTCGCGAAGACCGCCCGGCTGATCCGTGAGACGCGCAGCGCCGCCGACTACGGCATCGTGGTCGGGTCGCCGGCTCTCGACTGGCCGGCTGTCGTCGCGCGGGTGGGGGAGCGGGTGGATGCCGTGCGCTCCATCAAGCGCGAGGCGGAGCGGTTCGCCGAGGCGGGGGTGACGCTCGTGCACGAGGGCCGGGCGCGGTTCGTCGACGACGCCACGCTCGTGCTCGACAGCGGCCGGCTCGTCACCGCCGACGCGACCCTGATCTGCGTGGGCGGCCACTCACGGCGCCTGCCGATCCCGGGAGCCGAACTCGCGACGGTGCCGGAGGAGGTGCTCACCCTGCCCGAGGTGCCGCGCCGGGTCGCGATCATCGGAGCGGGCAACACCGGGGCCCAGCTCGTCACCGTCTTCAACGCATTCGGAGCGGACGTCACCCTGCTCGATGTCGCGCCGCGGGTGCTCATGGCATCCGACAGCGCCATCGCCGAGGCGGTGACCGCCGCGTTCACCTCCCAGGGCATCGAAGTGCGCATGGGGATCGAGACGGTCGAGAGCCTCGCACGGGCGGACGACGGGTCGATCACCCTGACGTGGCGCGAGGGTGGCAGCCGGGCGGCCGACTTCGACGCCGTGATCATGGCGACCGGGTGGCCCGCCGACGTCGACGACCTCGGTCTCGAGAAGGCCGGCATCGAGACGGTGCGCTCCTCGATCCCCGTCGACCAGTACTTCCGCACCTCGGTGCCGCACATCTTCGCCGTCGGTGACGCGAACGGCCGCGACATGCTCGTGCAGGCGGCATTCACCGAGGGGGAGGCCGCGGCCGAGAACGCCGTGCTCGATGCGAACCGCAGTGCGCCGCACCACCTGCTGCCGGCCGGCGGTTTCACCGACCCCGACTACGCGGGAGTCGGCCTCACCGAGGAGCAGGCGCGTGAGCGCGACGAGCGGTGCGTCGTGGTGACGGTGCCCTACGCCGACCTCGAGCGCGCGGTGATCGACGACCGTGCGACCGGTTTCCTGAAGCTGATCGCGGACCGTCGCCGCGAGCTGATCCTCGGCGCTCACGCCGTGGGCGAGAACGCGGTCGAGGTGATCCAATCGGTGACCACCTCGATGGCGGCCGGCATCGACGTGTCGACGCTCGCGCACGTCCGTTTCGCGTACCCGACCTACAGCGCCGTGATCGGTGCGGCCGCGCGTGCGCTGCTGGCGGAGCGGGCGCCCGCCTAGGCGTCACCCCATCCGCGGATCGTGGGTCGGGTCGTGGTAGGTGCGGGGGCACCCGACGGACGCCGCATCCGTCCGCAGCTCGAAATGCCACGGCTCGTTCTCGTACACCTGGCACAGGCCGTAGCGCGCGCCGTGATCCGCGAGCCACAGCACGGCATCCGTCGACCCGATGTCGACCGCGTCACCCGACACGTGGGCGGACGTCTGGGGACTCGCCACCCACCGCGCGGCTTCCGCTTCCGAGCCGTAGCGGACGACCGCCTCATCCAGCAGGCGCTGCTGATCCTCGGGCGTGCGCCAGCCGCTGTTGACGTTGAAGCGGATGCCGTCGGCCTCGGCGTCGGACGCCGCGTCGCGCAGGGCCGAGAGCAGGTCGGCGTCGAGGTTCGCGACCTCGGGGTCCTGCTCGTCCCACACGGTCACGTGCCCGGAGCCGACGGCGGCCGGGGGAGTCTCGGCCGACGCCGCGAGGAAGATGAGGGTCGCCGACACCGCGAGGGCGCCGGCGACGAGAACGGCCGCGGCCGTCCTGAGAAGTGCTGCTCGGGTCATGGCCTTCAGCCAACGCGGACGGATGTTGCGACCCGGTATCCGGTTTTCGGTACGCCGACGATATGCCCCGGCTCGTAGCATCAGAGCGTGCGGGTGCTGGTGGTGGAAGACGAGCCGTTCATGGCGGAGGCGATCCGCGACGGCCTGCGACTGGAGGCGATCGCATCCGACATCGCGGGCGACGGCGACACGGCGCTCGAGCTGCTGAGCATCAACGGCTACGACATCGCCGTGCTCGACCGCGACATCCCGGGGCCCTCCGGCGACGAGGTCGCGCGGCACATCGTCGCGTCGGGGACCGGCATGCCGATCCTCATGCTCACCGCGGCCGACCGCATCGACGACAAGGCGTCGGGGTTCGAGCTGGGCGCCGACGACTACCTCACCAAGCCGTTCGAGCTGCAGGAGCTGGTGCTGAGGCTGCGGGCCCTCGACCGCAGGCGCGCGCACAGCAGGCCCCCCGTGCGCGAACTCGCGGGCCTTCGCCTCGACCCGTTCCGGCGGGAGGTGTTCCGCGACGGGCGGTACGTGGCGCTCACCCGCAAGCAGTTCGCGGTGCTGGAGGTGCTGGTGGCGGCCGGCGGCGGCGTCATCAGCGCCGAGGAGCTGCTCGAGCGGGCGTGGGACGAGAACGCCGACCCGTTCACGAACGCGGTGCGCATCACGATCTCCGCGCTGCGCAAACGGCTCGGCGAGCCGTGGCTGATCGCGACGGTGCCCGGGGTCGGCTACCGCATCGACACCGGCGAGGTCGAAGGCGACGACGAACGTGGATAGGCCCCGCGGCATGAGCGTGCGGCTGAAGCTCACCCTCAGCTACGCCGCATTCCTGCTCGTGGCGGGCGCCCTGCTCCTCGCGGTCGTCTACGTCTACCTGCTGCGCTACGTGCCCGCCGACACCACCGCGGGGCCGGGGCCCTTCTTCCCGGGACGCTACGACCTCATCCGCGCGTTCGTGCCCCCGGCGGCGTGGGCGATGCTCTTCCTGCTGGTGCTGGGCCTCGTCGGCGGGTGGCTGCTCGCGGGCCTCATGCTCGCACCCCTCACCAGGATCCAGAACGCGACGAGCAAGGTCGCGAACGGCTCGCTCGCGCACCGCATCGAGCTGGAGGGCCGCAACGACGAGTTCCGCGAGCTCGCCGACAGCTTCGACGTGATGCTGGCACGGCTGGAGGCCCACGACGCCGAGCAGCGCAGGTTCGCGGCGAACGCCTCCCACGAGCTGCGCACCCCGCTCGCCATCACGCAGACCCTGCTCGATGTGGCCCGCAGCGACCCGGATCGCGACACCGACGCCCTGGTGGAGCGCCTCCGCATCGTGAACACGCGAGCGATCGACCTCACCGAGGCGATGCTCATGCTCAGCCGCAGCGAGCGGCGATCCTTCACCCGGGAGCCGGTCGACCTGTCGCTCATCGCCGAGGAGGCGGCCGAGACGCTGCTGCCGTTCGCCGAGAAGAACGGGGTCGCGATCGAGATCTCGGGAGAGGTCGCCCCCACCGTGGGATCGCACACCCTGCTGCTGCAGATGGTGACGAACCTGCTGCACAACGCCGTCATCCACAACCTGCCCGCGTACGGAACGGTGCGTGCCGTCACGAGCGTGGATGTCGCCTTCGTCGCGCTCGTCGTCGAGAACACGGGCGAGGAGCTGAGCCCTCAGCTGGTCGCCACCCTCACGGAGCCCTTCCAGCGCGGCACCGAGCGCATCCGCAGCGACCACGCCGGCGTCGGGCTGGGCCTCGCGATCGTGAAGAGCATCGTGCACGCGCACGACGGCATCCTCGCGCTCTCCCCGCGCGACGGCGGCGGCCTGCGCGTCACCGTACGGCTGCCGCGCGACCGCTGAGGGCCGCATCGATCGGCACGTCGAAGTACGTCTCCGGATGCGGTTCGTCGATCAGCGTGTAGTGCCACCACTCGGACTCGTACGCGCGGAAACCCGCGGCCTCCATGACGCTGCGCAGCTGAAGCCGGGCGCGCGTCTCGAGGCGGGCGATGCCGGATGCGCCATGGTGCGAGACCGGATCCATCAGGTCGTGATCGCCCCCCATCCGCACCAGCCCGCCCCGGCCGAGGTGGAACAGGGTGAGGTCGACCGTGCTGCCCCGGCTGTGCGCGGAACGCGCGGCGACGTACCCCCGCTCGAACATCTCGCCCCGTTCGATGTTGGGGTAGTGCCGCCGCTTCGTGCGCCCGTTCTCGGGTGCGGCCGACCACCGCAGGAACGCGTCGACGGCGCGCTGGGGCCGGTAGCCGTCCCAGAGCAGCAGGCCGAGGCCGAGCGCCGCGGCGGCGTCGCGCGCCCGCTCGAGCGCGGCGCAGAGCGCCACCGTGCCTGCGATGCGGTTCACCAGGTAGCCGTCGACGGGTGCGCCGGTGAAGTTGTCCCAGGTGGCGTACTTGGAATCCCAGCGGATGCCGGGCACGAGCTCGTCGACGAAGACGAAGTCGCCGGTCATCTGGCGGGCCGCTCCAGGGCGAGAGCGGCCAGGCGGTCGATCACCTCGCCGAGCGGCAGCCCCGCGGCAGCCATCATCCGCGGGTAGCGGCTGTAGGAGGTGAGGCCGGGGAGGGTGTTGACCTCGTTGAGCACGACCGTCCCGTCGTCCCGGAGGAACATGTCCACGCGGGCCAGGCCGCGGCATCCGAGAGCCCGGTAGACGGTCTTCGCCGCCTCCTGCACGCGAGCGCGTGCCTCGGCGGGGATGTCGGCCGGGACGATGAAGCTCGAGTTCTCTGAGCCGCTCTCGGGGTCGCTCTCCTGGTGGATGCGGAAGAAGCCGTGGCTGAGCGCGACGCGGTCGACCTCGCCGACGGTCGGCTCCCCGTGATTGCCGAGGATCGCGCATCCGATCTCGCTGCCCGTGACGGCGGCCTCGATGAGCACCTTCGAGTCGTACTCGCGCGCCACCTCGATCGCGGATGCCAGGTCGTCGCCCCGCTCGACCTTGGTCACGCCGAACGACGAGCCCGAACGGGCCGGCTTCACGAAGACGGGGTAGCCGAGGCGGTCCGGGTCGGCCTCCTCGCCGGGCGCGACGACCCAGAAGTCGGGGGTGGCGATCCCGGCGGCGCGGGCCACCAGGTAGGCGAGCGCCTTGTCCATCGCGAGCGCGGATGCGGCGACATCGCATCCGATGTACGGGATCCCCGAGAGCTCGAGCAGGCCCTGCATCGCGCCGTCTTCGCCGTACCGGCCGTGCAGCACCGGGAACACGAGGTCGAGGCGGATGGTTCGCGGGCCGTCGGCGCCCCACACGAGCAGCCCGTGCACCCCCGGGTCGGGCGACAGCACGGCCGACGGCAGGTCGGCCGCCTCCAGGTCGTCGTCGGGTCCGGCGCAGAGCTTCCACGACCCCTCAGCGGTGATGCCGATCCAGTACGGCTCGTACCGGGCGAGGTCGAGGCTGTTCGCCACCTCCCGTGCCGACTTGAGGGAGACCGGATGCTCCTCCGAGCGCCCCCCGAAGACGATGCCGATCCTGGTTCTAGTCATGCTGGATCCCCTTCTCGAAACGCAGGCAGTTGATGAGGCTGTTCACGACGGTGTCGCTCAGCGCGTGGCTGGTGAAGTAGGCCGTGTGGGGCGTGATGACCACGTTGTCGAGCCTCTGCAGGCGCGCGAGGGTGTCGTTCCCGAGCGGCCGGTCGCGGTGGTCGGCGTAGAAGATGCCGTCCTCGCCTTCGACCACGTCGAGGGCGGCACCGCCCAGCCGTCCGCTCTCCAGCGACGCGAGGAGCGCCTCCGTGTCGAGCAGCGCGCCGCGCCCCGTGTTGATGACGTACGCGCCGGGCTTCAGCTGCTCGAAGCGCCGGCGGTCGAGGAGGTGATGGGTCGACGCATCCAGCGGGGCGTGGAGGGTGACGATGTCACTGCTTCGCAGCAGCTCCTGCAGCGGCACGTACTCGGCGGATGCCTTCGGCTGCCGGTCGTACGCGAGCACGCGGCACCCGAATCCGTGCAGCCGGTCGATCACTGCGGCCCCGATGCGCCCCGTGCCGATGACGCCGACCGTCAGGTCGCGCAGCTCCCGCCCCCGCTCCTCGCCGAGACGGTAGTCGTGAACGTCGGCACGACGGATGACCGACTTCGTGTGCCGCACCGCCATCAGCATCAGCATCAGGGTGTAGTCGGCGACGCTGTCGGGGGAGTAGGCGACGCCCTCCACGGTGATGCCGACGCTCTCCGCGTGCTGCACGTCGAGGTGGTTCGAGCCGATGCTGCGCGTGGAGATGTACTGCACACCGGCTTCGCTCAGGGCGTCGAGGTGGGCGTTCGTGACCGGGGTCTTGTGGCCGATGCTGATGCAGCGCCGCCCACCGGCGAGCTCGATGGTGGCGTCGGAGATCGGCGCGGCGGTGATAATCGGCGTGATGCCCAGATAGGGCGCCTTCTCACGGAACAGCACCGCCTCGTCGAGGTCGCATCCGAAGATCGTGAGCTGCAGCTGGTCATTGGCGGGCATGCGGCAAGTGAACGCGGGGCCGTGTTGCAGGCCCGTATGGGCATTTCGATACGCGGGCGATATGTGGCGCTGAGCCCTCCTCGGGAAGCGATTGCCTCATCCGTCGGGCGGGTCTATCGTGTGGTCCGTTCCATCGCGTCACCGTCTCTCCCCCCCAGTCGGCTGCGCCCGCAGCCGTTCGAGCATTTCGCGCCGCCCCCGGCTGCGGGGGTGAAGGAGCTGACCATGTCGAACAACTACAAGTGGCTCGGCGGCATCCCGGACGCCCAGTTCGCGGCAGGCAGGCTGAAGGCGATCCGCCAGAGGCTGCAGAAGGACATCGGTCCCGGGCGCGACGGCAAGCTGCTGCTGGCGACCTGGAACCTGCGCGACTTCGACTCCGACAAGTTCGGGTGGGGTCACCGCGAAAAGCAGTCGATGTACTACATCGCCGAGATCATCGCCGCGTTCGACCTGGTGGCGCTGCAGGAGATCGGCGAGGACCTCGACCCCTTCATCGACCTGATGGGGATCCTCGGCAAGGACTGGGACTTCATCGTCACCGACGTGACCGAGGGGCAGCCCGGCAACGGCGAGCGGATGGCGTTCGTGTTCCGCACCAGCCGGGTCTGGTTCCGGCACATCGCGGGTGAGGTCGTGCTGCCGCAGGGGCAACTGATCGTGCCGGCGGCGAAAGTGAAATCGCCGAAGGCGCAGGAGGTGGCGCCGACGGCCCCGGTGGCCCCCGTGAAAGGCACCGTGCAGTTCGCCCGCACCCCGTTCCTGGTGTCGTTCCAGGCCGGCTGGTTCAAGTTCAGCCTCTGCACGGTGCACATCTACTACGGCAAGGCGTCCGGACCGCAGCTCACCCAACGCATCGAGGAGATCCGCACGCTCGTCGACTTCTTCGCCGCCCGGCAGGATCAGGAGTCCACCTACCAGCGCGACAAGGCGATCAAGGAGGCGGGCAAGACGGTGAAGAAGCTGGCGGCGGCGAAGGCGGCCACCTACGGCGACAACTACATCCTGCTCGGCGACTTCAACGTGGTCTCGCCGAAGCACAAGACGATGGAGGCGCTGGCCCGGAAGGACTTCGTCGTTCCCGAGCCGATCGACGGCACCAAGCTGACCGCCGAACAGCGCAAGCACTTCTACGACCAGATCGCGGTGCGGCTGGCGGCCCGCGGCGAGGGCGACCAGGGGGCACCGAAGTTCACCGTCGAGCGGGGTGGCGTGGTGAACGTGTTCGCGGATGTCTTCACCGACAGCAAAGAGGACCGCGCCCGATACGCGGCGCTCGTGCCGGAGGACGACACGGAGCCCAACGAGCAGTTCCGCGCGAAGACCGCCGAGGAGCGGTACGAGAAGTGGCGCACCTGGCAGATGTCCGACCATGACCCCCTCTGGATCGAGATCGCGATCGACTACACCGACGACTACCTCGAACGCATCGTGAACCCGCCCGTGTAGCTGCGGCGCCGTCGGGCGGGAGACGCGGCCCTACCGCCCGGCGCGCACCCGTGACACGATCGAGCCATGCACGATGGCCTGTGGGTGCTCTCCGATCCGGAACGCGATCTCGTGAGGGAGGTGGAGCCGGAACGCCTCGCGCTGCTCGACGAAGACGGTCTGCTCGAACTGCACAAACGGGTGCGTCGTGCCCGCAACAAGCACACCACCAACTACCGGCGGAAGGCGGCGCGCCGGGTCGAGGAGGCGGGCGCTCGCGGCGAGGCCCACCCCAAGGGGGCGAAGAGCCGCCTGCGGGCCGAGGTGTTCGAGGAGGCGCTCTCGGTCGTCTCCACCGAGCTGGCCGGGCGCGCGCACGCGACCGCCGAGGCGCTGAAGGCCGAGCGGCTGGCCGCCGCCCGCGAGGGCCGCGGAACGGGACCGGATTCGGTCACCTCCCATGAGGGCGGCGTCGCGGATGCGGGACTCGCTCGCAGCCACGAGAAGACGAGCGGCGGCATCAAGAGGGATGCGTCATCGCAGTCCCAGGGAGCGAAGCGGCAGGCGAAACGCGACTCGCCCTGACCGCGACCCCGCCGCTCAGTCGTCGAGCAGGCCCCGCCGACGGGCGACCCGCACGGCATCCGCTCGCGACGAGACCCCGAGCTTCCTGTAGGCCGCGCGAAGCTGCGTCTTGACCGTGTTGGGTGACACGAACAGCTCGGCCGCGACCGCCTCGAGGCTGGCGGCGGATGCGATCGCCGCCAGCACGTCGCGCTCGCGAGGGGTGAGGTGCGTCGCGCGGAGCGGCTCGGCGAACGGTTCCGGAGCGCTTTCGATGAGCACACGCGCGGCCTCATCGTCGGGCAGCAGGGTGAGCAGCTCGTCGTGCGGTGCCATGGCGAGGGGGAGATGCGCCTCGGTGCGCGTCATCATGTCCAGCGCGCGCTGCAGGTCGGCGCGGCCCTCGTCCGGCAGGCCGAGGCGGACGTAGGCGACGGCACGCAGCAGGTGCGACTCGGATCGCTGCCGCGACGTCCACGTCTCATCCCAGCCGGTCGGGGCGAGCGCGGCGATGACCCGCTCCGGGGCGCCCTCGGCCAGATCCAGGCGGGCGCGGGCGAGCATGACAGGCGGGCTCGCGTGACGCTGGCGCCCCAGCACCCGCCGCGCGCGGGCCGGCTGACCCGCTGCGAGGAGGAGGTCGGCGTGCACCCCGGTGAGGAGGTCTCTCGCGTGGTCGCTCGCCGGGCGACTCGAGTGGGCCGCGCGCAACTCGATCAGCTCCTGGGCACCGCGCTCCGCGTCACCGACGACGAGATGCCCGAGGGCGCGGGCCCACACCGGGTACGGCCAGAGGTCGACCAGGTCGAGGGTCGCCGCGAGTTCGCCGAGTCCCTCGCCCGCCCGCTGAGGATCGAAGCGGTCGAGACTCGTCACGGCCTCCGCCACATGCCATCCGACCGCGCCGTAACTGCCGCGCCAGTTGCGCGGCCGGGTGAGAGCCGCCAGCTGGCCGCCGATGGCGCGCGCCTCCAACGTCTCGCCCTGGATGGTGGCGACGAGGGCGGCGAGGCTCAGGGCGTGAACGGCCCGCCACGGGCTGTCGAGCGACACCCGCTGCGCCGCCGCCAGGGCGTCGGCGAGCCTGCCGTTGAGCATCGACCCGAGTGCGATCTGCACCAGCACGACCTCGATCGTCGCCACGGCTCGCCGGCCGAGGTCGGGTGGCAGCCGGTCGATCATCGACAGGAGAGCCTCCGCCGCATCCGCCGCCTCCGCGTAGCGCCGCACGGAGCGATAGGCGCCGAGTATCGCGGCGAGCAGGAGGAAACGCTCCTCGGGTGCGGACGACTCGAGGCGATTGCGCAGAGAGACGAGCGCCTCGTCGGCGAGCGCGCGGGTGAGGGTCGAAGGAACCCCCTCGCGGTGAGCCCGGATGACGAGCAACGAGACGGCGAGCGTCGGGTGACGCCGCAGCGTGACCCGCGGCACGACCGTCAGGGCCGCCTCCAGGTCGACGCTGAAATGGTTCCAGAGCTCCGAGAAGTTGCGGGTCACGAGCGGCCAGACCGCGTCGTACTGCTCGGCCGCCAGAAGCTGCTCGGTCGCCGCGATCGGGTCGCCCGATCCCTCCAGGAACTCGGCGGCGCGCATCCGCAGTCCCGCCAACTCGGAGCGGTCGAGGTGCGAGAGCTCCTGCCTCAGGGCCTGGGCGACCAGCGGGTGGAAGGAGAACCACCACGCGTTGTGCTCGACGCGACGGCTGCCGATCCCCTCCCGCTCGAACTCGGCCATGAGCGATCCGGCGTCCTCGCGGCCGGTGAGGGCGGCAGCGAGCTCCTGATCGACGTAGGGGGCGATCGAGAGCCGGATGGCGGCATCCCGCCGGGACTCGTCCGAGAAGAGCGGCATGAAGTCGCGGGCCGTCTGGTCGACGACGAACCGGGTCAGCTGGACGAGGTCGTCGTCGTGCGGATGCGCTTCGAGGGCCGTGATGGCGAGCCGCACCGCGAGCGGGTGGCCGAGCGTCGCGTCGTGGATCGCCTCCACCAGCCGCGGGTCGGACCAGACCGAGCTCTGCCGCACGACCTGTGCCGACTCCTCCGCGGTGAAGGCGAGCTCCTCGGTGGTGATCACGGCGACATCGAGCCGAACGCGGACGACGGCATCCTCGAACCGCTCGCGACGCCGGGTCGACACCACCGCCTGCAGGCGCGGGCTGCGCTCGAGCACCCAGGCGATGTCTTCGGCGAGCGCCGGGTCGGCTTCGTGGAAGTCGTCGATCACGAGACGCACGGGTGGCCCGTCGCCGAGCTCGTCGACGATGAGGGCGCGCAGACGGTGCTCGTCGGCCGGACCGGGCTCGGCCTCCACGAGCGATGTGCTCGAGGACAGCACGCCGTTCCGGGAGAGGACGCCCGCGACCCGACGCCAGAAGGCGGAACGCGAGCCGGACCCATGGTCGAGCGAGAGCCAGGCGACCTGCGCGTCGCCGGCATCGCCGCGACGCAACCAGTCGGCGACGAGCGTCGACTTGCCCGCGCCCCCAGGGCCGCGCAGCACGATCAGGCGGGCGTCGGTCGCCGCATCGAGGGTGGACAGCAGCCGCTGCCTGCTGAGGAAGCCGCCCGGCAGGGTCGGCACGCCGGCGACGGTCGGCGGCCCGATCATCGGCGCGCTGGACATGTCATCCCTCACGCCCGTACACGCTCCCCCTGGGACCGCCACGGAGTGCGACCTCGATCCCGCACTCCATTCTGGCCCGCGGCCGCTCGGCTCGCCGGACCACGGCACGCACGTGCGGGGTGAAAAGCGCGGGTGAAATCGTCTGCGCGAGAGTCGAGCGAGTGTCAGAGTCCTGTCAGGCACGTCTGGGGGGACGCGCCCGATGTGGCATCACCCGACGATGTGCACGTGTTCTCGTACCCGGGGGAAGACGAAACCATGACGACGCGTCCGCGCTCGCACACACACCGCACCACCACCGCACGACGAGCTCTCGCCTTCGTCGCCGCCGGACTCACGGCCATCTCACTCATCGCCGTACCGGCCGCGCCCGCCTTCGCCGCAGGGCCCGGAGTGCTGAACGTGCAGATCACACCGGTCGACTACGCCACCGGCAACCCGCAGACGACGGCAGCGGCAGGCCAGCACGGCAACCGCGTCGCGTACCGCGTGGATTACTCGTGTGCCGTCGCCGAG
>Ga0160436_1000037_pt1 | contig 75452 bp, 71 predicted proteins | sample HID1973M_E0MG_FD_108264 | JGI IMG/M metagenome (GOLD analysis project Ga0160436, IMG submission 108264) | Enriched mosquito-associated microbial communities from UW Madison campus, WI, USA - HID1973M_E0 MG | ecosystem: Host-associated > Arthropoda: Insects > Digestive system > Unclassified ...
ACTCGACGTCGAGGGTGCGGAACGCGGCCCAGTCGTCGGCGTCGACCGCCTGCTGCATGCGGGTCGTGATCGAACGCAGTCTCGCGATCTCGGCCGACCCGACGGCACCTGCCGCGATCCCGGCGCCCTTCGCCTCGAGGATGGCGCGCATCTCGCGGGCGATCGCGAACTCCTCGGGCGAGATCTCGGTCACGTAGCTGCCGTGGCGCGCCACCGAGACCACGAGACCCGCATGGACGAGACGCTTGACCGCCTCCCGCACAGGCGCCTGACTGATGCCCAGCTGCCGGGCGATCTCCGACTCGACCACCCGGGAACCGGGCGCCCTGCTCCCGTCGAGGATCGACGCCAGGATCAGGTCGTACACCTGATCCGAGAGCAAGCCTCTGCTGATCGACTCGGTCATCGTCGCCCCTTCGCCTGTATACGCTTCGAGCAACACTAGCGATAGTCGATAGGAGCATCCGTGAGCCCGGTCGTCGAAGGTTTCCGCACCCGATTGCGCCCCAGCGCGGCCGCCGAGTACCGACGAGTTCATGCGAGCATCCCCGAGCAGCTCGCCGCCGCCCTCGCGGAGTGCGGGCTCGTCAGCTGGCGCATCTGGATCGACGGCGAGACCCTGTTCCACGCGATCGAGACCCGCGACGGCCGCGACGCCATGGTCGAGCGGATGTCACGGCGGCCACCGGTGGACCCCGCCTGGGATGCGCTCATCGACACGCTCGTCGATCCTGACCCCGCGGCCGCGGCACCCCTCGACGCCGTGTGGGAGCTCGTGATCCGCTGACGCGTCGGCGTCTCGCGGTTCACACCCGATTCCCGAAGCGCAGCAGCTCGGGGTGCAGGCGAACCCACACCACGCTCACCAGCGGCCCGTTGAAGTCCACGGTGATCAGTGCGGCTGCCTCCCCGTCGCGAGTGAGGAGGAGACCCGCTTGACCGTTGACCGCCCGTGGCGTGATCTTGAGACCCGCCCGCGCGCCCATCCCGTGGACGAGCAGGGGGATCGCGTCCTCCGCGCCGTACGTGACCCGCGCGCCCGACGCGCGCACCTCCTGCGACTCGACGACGACGGCGATCTTGGGATCCAGAATCTCCGCGAGTCGCTGCTCATCACCGCTCTCCGCTGCGAGCCACAACTGTCGCACCGCACGGAAATGCATCGGGCGCGCGATCCACTCCCACGCGACCGCCCACGCCCGCTGCGCGCCGGGAAACCGAACCTGCGTCGTCCCTCTCGATGCCACTGACATTGGTCTCACCTCCACCAATAAGACCGCGTGGACCGTGCCGGTGTGACAACCCCGCGCGAGGGCTCGGGTGACGACTTCGTCGGCGGGTGCTACCGCTGTGCGGGAATCGGGTCGGGTGCGTCGAAGTCGTTGACCTCGCCGTTGATCGTGCCGACGCTGAGGATCGTGTGGGCATCGAGGTTGATGGTGTCGCCGGCGTACAGCGCCGCCCCGAACGGGCCGCGACGGACCTGATTGATCGCCGTCAGGTAGTAGATGTCGAATCCGAAACGGCTCGCAATGGTGTCGAACACGTCGTCCGCCGCGACGATGTACGCGCCGGGCGTCGTGCCGTCGGCTCCGGTGACGACATCGCCGGTCGCGTGCGGGCGAGGTCCGATGTCCTTCGCCATCCGGACCGGAAATTCTCCGACGGCCCCCAGTCCTCCGCCGACCGGCGCCACAGGCGGGTCCGGAACCTCGCGGACCGCGGGCTCCGGGTCGGTGGGGTCGACGGTCGCCGTGTCGGTGGCGACATCCGTGGCCGCCGAGGTCGGTGGGCTCGGCGGCGCAGTGCATCCCGCCAGCACGAGGGCGGAGGCGAGCAACGCCACCGCGCTGGCACGGATATGGGGGCGCAGCATGGAGTCATGCTAGCGAGGCATCGTCACATTGAGTACGGCTTTGCTGTCGACAAGGTCGACATCTCGGCCTAGCGTCGGCGGTGATGCACGATTCGTGACAAGGGAGCCGCCGTGTTCGATGAGACCGCGTACGAGATCAAGGGTGGGTTCCCCACCGCAGACACCGCCGCGACGGCGTTCGATGAGGCGGACCTCGTGCGGGCGCTGCATGCGTACCGCTTCTTCTACCCGACCGTCTCGTTCGAGGCGACCTGGCGCGGGAATCTCGCCGGCGGCGTCGTCCCCAACAAGGTCTTTCCGGCGCTGAAGGGCACGCCGAAGCAGTTCGTCTTCACCCCCAACTCGGACACCCCGTACGGTGCTGTCGCGCTCGACCTCTCCGATGGCCCGATCGTTCTGGAGGTCCCACCCGGGCCGATCATGGGCACCTTCAACGACCTCAACCAACTGTGGATCATGGACTACGGACTCCCCGGACCGGCCAAGGCGGCGGGCGGCAAGCACGTCGTCCTCCCGCCTGGTTGGGAGGGGGAGGTCCCCGACGGCCTGTTCGTGGGCAGATCGACGACCAATCGGGTGCTCGGCCTGATCCGCGCGATGCCGATCGGCGGCGATATGGATGCGGCGGACCGGCTCATGCAATCCGTGAAGGTGTACCCATTGGAACCGCGCGACGACTGGCCCGAAACCACCTGGGTCGACCTGTCCGTGCTCGACGGGGCGGATTTCACCCCCGTGCGATGGGAGACCGGGCTGGACTACTGGCGGGTGCTGCACGAGACCTTGCAGGAGGAGCCCCCGAACCCGGCCTACCGGTACGAGTACGGCGAGCTGGCGCAGCTCGGCATCGCACGCGGCGGCGCATTCGCGCCGGACGCCCGTCAGACGGCGATTCTCGAGAAGGCGGCCGCGATCGGCCACGCGCACCTGCTGGCGCAGTCGTTCGCCGACCGCAGCCCCACGAAGGAGGTCTGGCCCGGCACGCACTGGGAATGGGCGGTCCTGCAGTCGGAGAACGGCACGTTCGACACGGCCGACTACACCGACCTCTACGCGCGCGAGAAGTGGTTCTACCAAGCGCAGGTCGAGTCGCCCGCGATGTTCGCGCGGGCACCGGGGGCGGGCTCCTTGTACTGGCTCGGGCTCCGCGATGCCCACAGCGACTACCTCTACGGCGAGAACACGTACACCCTCGATGTCCCGCTCCCGGTTCCCGCGACCCTCTTCTGGTCGATCACCGTCTACGACGCGGAGACACGCAGCGAGATCCTCACCGACCAGAACTCCGCCGCACTCCGCTCCATGTACGAGCTCGCCGACCTCCAAGGCGAGACGGTCAGGCTCCAGTTCTCGCCGGAGCCGCCCGTAGACGCGACCGACGCGGCCCGGTGGATCAAGACCAAACCCGGGACCGGATGGTTCGTCTACTTCCGGATCTACGGACCCGAGCCCGCCGCATTCGACGGGACGTGGCGGCTGCCCGACTTCACGCGGGCGTAGGCGGTACGTTCTGATCCTCTAGGCTCGCGGGATGCGCCCACCCGCCCACGTGCTGCAGGCGTTCGGTGCCGATGGTGACGGTCGGCAACTCACGGGTGGGCGGGGAACCGCCTGGCGCTTCGACGATGTGATCCTCAAACCGCTCGACGTGCTCCCCGACGAGCTCGAGTGGCTGCGGCAGGTCACGCCAGGTGCCGCCGAGCGCACGGATCTCCGCGTGAGCACGCCGCTCGCCAGCGATTCGGGGCGGCTCGTCGTCGACGGCTGGATCGCGTTCCCGCGACTCGAAGGCGTGCACCAGCCGGGCAGGTGGCACGAGATCGCCGCCGTGGCGCGGGTGATCGCCGAGCGTTTCGCCGACGTCGAGCGGCCTGCGTTCCTCGACCTGCGCACCCACGCGTGGGCGCAGGCGGATCGGCTCGCGTGGGGCGAGGAGCAGGACGTCGACGTCGCAGGGGCCCCGTTCGTCGCCGACCTGCTCGCCGCTCGACGCAGCGTCTCCGACCGGGCGGGCATCATCCACGGAGACCTCACGGGGAACGTGCTCTTCGACGACACCGCGGCCCCTGCCGTGATCGACTTCACCGCCTACTGGAGGCCGGTTCCGTACTCGATCGCGATCGTCGCAGTCGACGCCACCTGTTTCGAGGGGGCGCCGCTCTCACTTCTGCGGACGATCCACGCGTCCGATCAGTTCCCCCAGCACTTGGTGCGCGCACTCGTCTTCCGCGTTGCGACCGACTGGCTCAACCACGCCGACGCTGCGCACTTCGCGGTCTACGAGCGTGTCACCGCCCGCGTGCTCGAGCTCGCGCAGGCGTGAGGCCGCATGCCGGTCGGGTGCCGGTCACGGAACGGACCCGGGCCGGCAACAGCGATTCTCGTCCGTTGCGGCCGATTCACGTGAAGCAGACCATGGCGGTGGTGGTGCCCGACACCGAGCTGCGCCCGGACGATGCGGTGAGCGTGTCGACCACGGTGGCGCCGTTCATGCGCTTCACAGTTCCGGATGTGCGGGCATTGGCCATCGAACGAGCGGCGCTGCCGAGGGACGCGAGGCTACTGGACGTTCCGCCAGCAGAGCAGGAGGTGAGCCAGATCGAGGTTCCGAGATAGCCGGCAGCGGTCCAGGCGCAGTAGTAGCCGGTGGGACAGTTGGCGATAGCGCGGGACGCGCGGCCCGAGTCGAGCGCCACGTTGACGACTACGGCGCCTTCGTCCCAGACGATGGTGTCTTCGTCGACCTGCGTCCCTCCTGGCGTGAGTGCGAGCAACCGGTCGACTTCGGTCTGAAGCGGCGAATCCGGCGTCGCATTCGCGGGCGCCGCACCAAGCAGCAGCAGCGCTGCGCATGCGGCGAGGGTGAGGAACGGCTTCTTCGTCATTCGGGTGGAGTGTCCTTCCAAGCGATGTAGGTGAGTACGGTCGGGAATGGGAGAGTGATTTCGGGGAGCCCGCCGAGGTAGTCGACTTCGGAAGTGAGAAGCGCGCCGGTGTCTGCATCGACGATCAGGACGTCTCGGAAGGCGCCTCCGCTGCGGGAGGTGGTGACGAGTGCAACCCCGGTCCTGCCAAGCCGGTCCTGAGTTGTGCCTGCCACCTGGACCCCCGGCATCACGGCGAGCATCTCGATCACTGCGGCAGTCTGAGCGCCGGATAGGCTCCATTCGTTGCGGAGATCGCGCACGCCGTTGAAGTAGTCACCTGCGGTGGCCGTCGCATCGAGTCCCAAGTTTTGCTGTAGATAGACCCTCATCTCGGCAGCGTTCACGGGCGGCTCATCTGCGGGGAACAGTCGCGGGAACTCTCCAGCCTGATAGGTGGACCTGCGGAGGAGTTCACCCGGTTCGGCGGATCGCTGGCCGTCGGCCGGCGCACCCCATCTGAGGCCTCCGGCACGGACCGTGATCTCGCCAGCGTCGCGGGAATCGCGCAGAAGGGTGACCTCCTCCGGCTGCACGAAGAGTTCGCTGGTGTCGGATCCCGGAACGATCGTGACGGACCAGGACTCGTATCGGATGGCGGTCGACGGTAGGGCTGCTTGCTCTCGTGCGTTCACGCTCAGCTCCGCAAGGACTTCGTGGTCAGCGGCAGCGAGGGGGACGAACTCGAGCGCTGGAGGTACGGCGGCGGCGACGGGTACTTGCCCGATGTTCACCACCGCCAGAACTGAGAGAGCGGCCGCCGCAGCGAGCGCAGCAGCGGGCCAGCGCCAACGACCGTCGGCTGCCGCCCGCCGGTCGCGCTTTGGGGAATCGCCGAGAATGGAGACGAGGTCCGCCTCGGCGCGATCCGACAGCGGCGCGTCGCGAGTCAGCCCCTTCGGTCGCGCGAGGGCGAACCGACGTTCAAGGTCATCCATTGGCCACCGCCTCCGTAGAGGTCAGCGGTGTCGGCGGGAGGGGTGCTTGTTCAAACTCGCGGCGCAACTTCGCGCGTGCCCGACTCAGTCGAACCCACACGTTCTCCTGGCTGATGCTCAAGATCTCAGCAATCTCAGGGCCCGTCAGTTCCTCCCAGTAAGCCATGAAGAGAATCTCCCGATCACCCGGTCGAAGCTTTCGCATCGCGGAATGGAGGGGCTCGTCGTCGGACTCGGCGGGAAACTCAAGCGGCGGCTCGAACGCGATGACGCGCTCCGCAAGTCGGCGGGATCGTGCTGAACGGCGGTACTCCTTGCCGACCAGGTTGCGCATCACCCCATAGAGCCACGGCAGAGACAACTCGCCGCCGCGTTGCCGATGACGCCACGCGATGTGGAACGCTTCCGACGTAATGTCCTCCGCGGTGTGACGGTCGCGGACACGGCCGATGCTGGCAAGCAGGATGAGGTTGTGATTCTGGCGATAGAAGGCAGAGAACTCGGCCGCAGCGGCGTCGTCCATGCGTGCTCCTCCCCGCTCCGTACTCCAGATGTCCCCAGTCGACCTGATCTCATCAAAGACTAAGGAGTCGCATGCCGTCAGGAAGCTCGAGTCGGGAAAGGCGCCGCGTCGCAACGAAACCAGGCGAGAACAGAGTTCGGCGTCGCCCTTGGCTGGCGCCGTTTATCGCTACGGTGTCGATCCTCGTCGTAGCCGCGTTCGGCGTGCTGGCGTTCAACTCAACTCGCGGAGGCCCCGGAGACGTGCCCGCCGTCATGCCCAGGAACACCGGCGAGACCGGCATCCTGCTGAAGGCGAGCGATGGGGTCGTGAGCACCGCAACCACTGCCTCAGCGGATCTCAGAATCGTCCTCTACCTGGACGCGTCCTGCCCCGCGTGTAGGGCATTCGAGGAGACCAACAGCAGCGACCTCGCGTCGCTCCTTGCAAGCGGAAACGCAACGGTGGAGTATCGGCCGATTGCGATCCTCGATGAGAGGTTCACCGGTCCGGTGTTCTCCACTCGCGCGAACAATACGCTTCTTTGCGTCGCTGACTCGTCGCCCGAGCATTTCCTCGACGCAGTCGCGGCGATCTTCGCTGCTCAACCGGAAGAGGGCACGCCAGGACTCGATGATGACGAGCTGATCCGAATGATGGCATCCGCCGGAATCTCCGGAGGCGATGTTGCAGATTGCATAGTCGATCGCCGTTTCGCGGATTGGGTCGGCGTGAATACGCAGCGAGCTCTCACCGGCCCGATCGACGGTGCGGAGATCCAATCGGTGCGCGGCACCCCGACGGTTCTGGTAAACGGTCGGCAGTACACGGGCAGCCTGACGGACGCGGGGGCATTCCGTGCGTTCGTCGGCGAGAGAAGGTGATCTGCTTGTATCAGATTCCCTTGATCACTTGCGACGGCCGCTCGTAGCTGCAGACACCCCATGACATGGGTACTGCGAGAAGGCTCAGTCCCGTCATGGCGAGAAGCGCGAGCGCCGTCGACTGAATCGCGACCACACTGGCATCGGACGCCACGCACGCCGAAGCGACGGCGAGTGCGCCGACGCATGCTGGGACGATGACCACCCAGAGGTGCTCCGCCGCGATCATCAGCAACGTTCCGCCCGAGCGCATTCCTAGTAGGCGGTAGAGCGCGATGTCGTGCCGTCTCGCGAACCAGAAAGCGGTGATCAAGACAGCACAAGCTGCACCGCCGGCGAGCGGAAGAAACCGTGTGAGTCGGCTCGCGAGACGCTCTTCGGGGAGGACGTCACCCGCCCTCCCGGCGACGACGGGTCCTAGGAAGGTCTCGGCGCCCGGTGTTCGCAGCAGAGCCAGGACGACGCTGTCTAGTTCACCTCCGTTCCCGGGGGACAGCGAAACAACGCACTGCGGGACGAACCCTTGCGCGGGCGTCTCGATGACGATCAGTTGCCCTGGCAACCCCAGCCGATTCGTGGCCCCCAGAACTCCGCCGACTGGGAGCACGACGGGCTCCGTGCCATCGGGCAGGATTTTCACGTGGTCGCCTACGCGTAGGCCGAGATCGTCTGCCAGCTCCTCACCGACGAAAACCGACGGTGTCCCTGTGGTCGCCGCCCCATGCGGCCAAACAGCGCCGACAAACCCGGGGGTCGCATAGAGCACATCAACCCGGCGAGAGGGGAGGAGGTCGATCGCGACGTATTCCGATCGCACGACCCCGCCGCTTGCTTCCACGGCGGAAATCTCTTCCAAGGAGTCGCAACGCTGGGCCGATAGTCCGTCTCGCGAGTCGGTGGTCGCCACAAGAGTCTCCCCCCCGATCTCGATTCGGTTCCTCTCTTCCTCCGCGATGGACTGAGTCTCAGCGAGAACACCAAACCCGACGGCGAGGGTCAACAGGAGCGTCAGCGCGCCAATCGAGAGCGACCGGACGGGCGTCGCCTTCAGGTTCGCATGCGCTTCCGCGATGATCGCCCGTCGGCTGAATGCATCACCCATCCGCGGTTGGTTCTGTCAGACGTTCCATTTCATGCACTGAATCGCACGCCTCGGCAACGTGCGCGTCGTGGGTTGCCACGACGACGAGCGCCGTCTGTGCGGCAGCGCGAAGTGCATCCACGACAGAGAGCCGGGTACCTAGATCGAGCGACGCAGTCGGCTCGTCCGCAAGGATCAGCTGAGTCGGGGTGGCTATGGCTCGGGCGATGCCGACACGTTGCTGCTCGCCACCGGATAGGCGACGAGCCTGGCGCGAAGCAAGGAGACCGATGCCCACTCGGGCGAGTCCTTCGCGCGCGCGCGACACCGATTCCTCCCGCTCGACCCCCCTCGACATCGGACCGAGAGCTGCGTTGTCGAGCGCAGACCGATACGCGATCAGTGGCGACGTCTGGAAGACCCAGGCCGGGCGGGGCAGGGAACCGCGATCCACGACTCCGGACGTGACTGGCGTGCCCCCGCCGATCGCACCAAGCAGAGTGGTCTTCCCTGATCCAGACGGTCCAACGAGACCGATGAGACAAGGCCCTGTCAGGTGCAGACTCACGTCCTTCAAGATCATCACTCCTCCGAGACGAACGGTGATGCTCTGAACGTCGACTTCGAACGCCATAGATCAGCCCCTCAACTCAACGGCGCCTCGGAGGTCGGTTTCAGGCCGGACGGTGGTAACGCCGCCGCCCTCGCCCGATACAACGACTACGACGCGTCGGGCGTCTCCCCCGTCAGCGGGTCGGTGCACCACGTAATGCTCGCCGTCACTGCTGGTGCGAACCGCCGCAGTGGGAACTTGCCATTCCCCGGCAGCAGCAGGCCGCGCAATGACGCCAGGTAGCACCGGAGCGCCGTCCTTCGCGATGCTGGCGAGATCAGACAGAGACTCTGCTGCGACGCTCGCCGAATCCACGTCAACTGCGATGACAGCATCCGCCACAGTGAGCGTCCATCCTTCGCTCACGGGAGTGGTTTCCGCGTCCTCCAGGGCCGACGAGTCGGAACCGTCGGGGGCTTCCACGAACGATACGACTTGCGCGCTCGTGAGCCTGTCGGCAAGTTCTAAGAGGATCGACCCTGGGGACGGCGCCACACCGCCGACTTCGAGCGCATTCGACTCTATGTCGACCTCCTCCGTCGGCAGATAGACAACCCATGCCGGATCGAAAACCGCGGTGGACCCTGCGCCGAGTTGAACTCCCAGCATCCGGACACCTCGGGTGGTCGAGCTCGTGAAGATGTCGCTTGCGCTATTGGGCAGACCGCGGAGTTCCAACAGGCGATTGAGTGCGGCCACCTCCACGCCTCGGTCTCCGGCCGCGAGTGGTCGAGAGAACGGAACCGTCGAGTGGTAAGCGACCCGCTGAACGCCGCTGATGGTCGCGAGCACTTGGTTCGACGCGAGGTGCGGAGAAGTCGTCACGGCTTGTACGATGCCGTCCCATGCTGGGGCGAATACCGCGCCGTCCGCTTCCCAGTTCAGTCGGACACCGACACGACTGGCGACTTTCGTGTCGGCCTGAACCGCGGGAACCCAGACGGGCCGGTCCTCGTGCAATCGGAGATCGCTGGATGCTTGGCTCGCCACGACGAACACGGCAACGGGGGCGGCGATCCATAGGGCGATGCCGACGATCGCAGCGGCAGCGGAGAGTCTCTTCATCAGAACGAGATCGCGAACTCTGTGATCTCTGGATGGAGTTCCCGCACTGCATCCGAGACGCAGTCGGTTGCGATCGTGACTCGCTCCGTGTCGGCGGGGTCATTCACCAGCTGTAGGAGATTGCTTTCGTCACCCCGCGTCTCTTCGTCGGCGTCGTTCATGCACTGTGCGGACATCGCCATGACGGCGCCGTCCATGACCGGTTCATGCGTTCCGACGTAGTAGGCCGAGACGTAGCTGAAGTTGGAGTCGAAGCAACTTGCTTGTACTCGGTTCGCTGCGCCTGCCGCGAGTTGGCCGGCGTCCACGCTGTAGAAGTAGGTGAGCCCGTCGATCGGACTCAGCGTCGGGTCCGAAACAACAAGACCTCCGTCTGTCGCACATGTTCTGAAGGCCTGGAATGCGTCCTCTCGATCGGCGTCGTCAACCACTCCGTCTTCGAGGAGGCGAGCTTGGAAGGCGGCACCTTCGGAGCGAGCCGTTTCCGCGACGGCCAACACGTCAGCTCTGGTGTTGATGACTCCTGACTGACTTGCTGCTGTCGGCGCACACCCTGCGAGCAGAAGGGCTGGGAGCAGCGTCGCCGCTCCCAGCCCGCTCCTGAATGCCTTGCTCAAGCGGTGGTCCTCGAGATCGTGCCCCACTTGTGGTACCCGCCCCAGTTGAATCCGCCACCGGTATTGACCTTGATCGCCCCGACGAACTGGCCGGTAGAGGAGAAGATCGAGTGGATCACTCCGTCCGGACCGCGGACCGCCGCATAGACAGCGGGGCGCGTCCCGGTGCAGGTGGACCCGTTGTTGCCGGTGGTTGCGCGCGAATCGACGCCATCGGGGTAACTGGACCCGCCGAAGCCCCCAGTGCACCCCGCCGGGCTTGTCGTCCACGACGAGGAAGTGGCAGCCATGGCGGGGTTGGCTGTCACTACGAGGCCGCCGACGGCCAGGACCGCTGCAGCGACCACCAAGCGCGCCTTGGAACGCTCATGGAGCCCGCGTGAAACAGATGTCATCATTTCTCCTCACTGAGTAGACGACCGGAAAGCCCGGTCCCACTGAAGGCATCCCCGGCAAGGGCGAGATCCTTTCACGCGGGGAACGCCGGCTTTCGCTCGCGTACGACCCCGATCCGTGGTCATTGGCGAGCTGACACGACTGATCACCAGCAAGAGCCCCGGCGGCGCGACGTCCTCAAGGACGTGGGCAAGCAGTGCGACGGTCGGACTGGGAAGTAGCGTGCACAACAAGGGGGAAGCCCGGCAGACAACCGAACGCGGTTGCCTGCCGCGCCTTCGCCGCTTTCAGAACCCTCTGCCCGCCCGGAACGAATTCATTGAGCTCAGACAATACGACGCCGTCGGTTCGAGCCACCCCTCCGAGCGAGGGGTTCCTGTAACCGGGTCGGCGACCAGCGAGACAAGGGCCTGTGCCCGCGATCCCCGCACCGCATCTACAGGCTATGGAGCGGAGCGCTACAACCGGCTACTTCGACTTGTCCCAGTAGAGCCGCAGCCCCCGATCTGGATCGCAGATCGTCGTGAACAATCGCAGCACCCCATCATCGTCGAGCGCGAGGAGGCGCCTGCCGGTGTAGTCGGCTTCGTCGATGGTCACTCCGGGTGCCTGACCGTCGTCATCGCCGCGGACCTTCCACGTACCCGAGGGGTCGGCTGTCGACGACCAATCGACCTCGCAGTCGACGTCGTCCACCGCCGGCACACCATGTGACGTCCAGGTCCCATCCGCGGAGAATGAATAGCTCGCACGACTGCCATCAGGTCCATCCGCCTCCCAGAGACCGACGATCTCGGCCTCGGAAGGAGTGTGGGCGCTCTCATCCCAGGTGTATGCCGAGCACCCTGACAGAAGCACCATGGGCACGACCAACGCGAGGAAGGTGGGTAGGCAAGAGTTCACCCTCGACGACGTGCGACCTCGCTTGATCACGTCCCATTCCCCCATCAGCGTCCCGGCACCATGTTGGCGACGATGACGTCAATCTAACTGCGCCCGAGACGTCACCAACGAGGGCATAGGTCCCACCCCCAACCACGACCGTCTACCAGTTACAGGAAGCGCAATCTGGGGGTTACAGGAACCCCTCCGAGCGAGGGATTCCCTGAACCCTCTCCCGGCCAGCAACTGTCTGGGGCCGCCCGGTGACGGAGCGCGCTGTATTTACAGGCTAAGGGCGAGTTCGTTACAGCGATCGGCGGCACAGGGATATCGATCTGTAGTCGGGCGTTCGATTTCAGCGACACTCGAAGATTCTTCGCCAGGACGATGGCGAGGATTCGGTCCGGAGGCGTAGCGCTTGGCGCAGCCGCGAAGCTTGACTTCGTCGACTACCGCAATGCGTCAGTAAAGTCGGATCGCCCGCGGTCATTCCCGCTGCGCTCGTTCCGATCGGCGTAGGAATGGCCATCGGCGGCGCAGTTGTTCGTATCGAGCGGGTTCTGGGTCCTGTTCGGCGCTGTGCTGCTGTCGCTCGTCGCGCTTGCGCGCGGTCGACGTACCCTATTTGCCGTGAGACGCGTTGCGGGCCCACCAGAAACAGAGCAGGATTCACCTCGATCGGCGTCGATGGATGGAGTCACTCGGTGAAGCTGTGGAAGAAGATCGTCGCTGCTGCGGCCGGCGGGTTTCTGGTCGGAGCCGTCGGCTTCGGGTTTGTCTGGGCTTCGAACGCGGCAACTCCCGACGCCCGCCCATTCGGCGACTTCCCCGTCGGACAGGAGGGTGTGAACGCGAGCGGCGAGACCTATGGTCCCCTTGACGACTTCGATTCACCGCCCGACCTCTTCGAGGCCGCCGCGAGCAACGGCGCCGTCGGCTACGTCCGCTGGACCGACTACTGGGCGGTCATGGGCCAGGAACACACAAGCCTCGAAGAGGCCCTCAACCGCAAGCCGGAAGAGCACGTTCTGATCGTCTACGACAAGGACGGCAAGACTCCGGTCGGCGAGTTCACGATCTTCCCCGGGCAGGAGGCAGGCAAGTGAGCCTGAAGACATCTGCGCTGGCGGGACGAACGGTGGGCCATCGACATCCGCACCTCCGCCGAGTCCTGGCTCTCGGACACGCCTGGAGCCGCAGTGGCAGGAGTGAGCTGGGATGGCCTGACTGCGACAGTCGACGTCGTCACCGCAGATGGCGAGATCCCGTCGGTCGCCGATCTCGCAGCTGACCTCGGCGACCTGCCCGAGCCGCTTTCCGTCATCGTGGATGTAAGCATCGCCACCGAGCATCCCGTGCGCTGAGGCGACGCGAGACGCGAGCTCCGAGCTCCGCCGCCAGGATTCGAACCTGGACCTAACGGCTCCAAAGGCCGTCGTGCTGCCGTTACACCACAGCGGATCGCGCCGTGGCGCCGTCCTATTCTGCCAGCGTGCCGGGCAGCACGGTGTCGAGGAACAGCCGCGCGACGCGGTCCGCGTCGACCTCGAGCGCGACGTCGACCGGGGCCCAGCCGTCGGCGGTGCCGTGCACCGAATCCTCCCCCGGGATGTCGCGGCGGTCGACGACGGTCTGGCCGCGGCCGTAGCCGGCCAGTTCGACCCGCACCGGCAGGTTCGAGAATCCGAACGCATCCGCGGCGACGATGCTGCACACCGCGCCCGCGTCGCCGATCCAGCCCAGGTAGGGGTGCGCGCCATCCGGACCCGCGATGCGGTGGTCGAGCAGCCGCCCCACGACCGAAGCGCGAAGGTCAGAGGATGCGGCCAGCTCGGCCGCGACCGGTTCGGGTACCGACACGTGGTTGAACACGTCGAGCCCGTACATGGTGAGGGGGACCCCCGAGCCGAGCACGATCGAGGCCGCCTCGGGGTCGTGCCACACGTTGAACTCGGCGAGCGCGGTGGCGTTGCCGATGCTCGCCGAGCCGCCCATGAACACGATGCTTTCCAGGTTCTGCGTCACCTCCGGATGCGTGCGCAGCAGCAGGGCGAGGTTCGTCTGCGGGGCGAGCGCGACCAGCGTGACGGGCTGCGGATGCGCGAGGATCGTGCGCCGCAGGAACTCGACCGCGTTCTCCGCTTCGGCGGTTCGGGCGGCGGCCGGCAGCTCGACCCCGGCGAGCCCGTCGGCTCCGTGCACGTGGCCGGCATCCCGGGCCGGCTCGATGAGGGGACGCACGGCACCCGCCGCGACCGGCACATCCGTGGCCCCCGCGAGGGCCAGCACCCGCAGCGTGTTGTCGACGACGCGGTCGAGACTCGCGTTGCCGGCGACGCAGCTCACACCGAGCAGGTCGAGCTCGGGGTGGGCGACGGCGAACATGAGGGCGAGGGCGTCGTCGACGCCGGTGTCGACGTCGAGCAGGATCGGGGTGGGCACCCGTTCATCCTGCACGCAGATCCCGCACGGCGCGACGCGCGCAGAACAAGGGCGCACCGAGGCCGTCGAGTGCGCCCTTGTCGTCTGCGGGCCGGAACGTTCCGGATGCGGCTGCCGTGTCAGTCGATCCCGTTGCGGCGGGTCACGGCCGAGAACCAGCGTGCGCTGTCTTTCGGGATGCGCTCCTGGGTCCGGTAGTCGACGTAGTACATGCCGAATCGGTAGGCGTAGCCCCACGCCCACTCGAAGTTGTCCATGAGCGACCAGGGGAAGAACCCGACGAGGTCGACCCCGTTCTCGATCGCCTCGTGCGCGGCCCGCATGTGGCCCTCGTAGAAGGAGGTGCGTTCGGCGTCGTGGATCTCGCCCGACGGGTCGACGTAGTCGTGCAGCGAGATGCCCGTCTCGGTGACGATGAGCGGCAGGGTCGTGTACTCGCCCGACACCCGCTCGAGGATCTCCCGCAGGCCTTCCGGGTGCACGCCGATCCCGACGGTGGTGGGGTTCGGGTCGGCGACGCGCCGCCAGCCGCGCACCGGATCGGTCGGGTCCGCTTCGACCAGGTGGCGCTCGTAGTAGTTGATGCCGAAGTAGTCCAGCGGTGCGGCGATCGTGTCGAGGTCGCCGTCGCGCACGAATGAGAAGTCGGTGACGCCCTCGTAGTAGGCGGGCGCATCCTCGGGGTACGCGCCCCTGAAGAGCGGGTCGAGGAACATCCGGTTCTCGTACAGGTCGAGCCGACGGGCGGCGTCGACGTCTTCGGGGCGATCGGATGCCGGATGCGGTGAGGTGAGGTTGCAGGTGATCCCCACCTGACCTGCGACACCGGATGCGCGCAACGCCTCGACGCCGAGACCGTGGGCGAGCAGCAGGTGGTGCAGCACGGTGACGGCGGTCGCCTCGTCGCGCACGCCCGGCGCGTGCCGGCCCTCGAGGTGCCCGACGAATGCGGAGCAGTACGGCTCGTTGAGGGTCAGCCAGTGGCTCACGCGGTCGCCGAGCCGGCCGGCGACTGCGGTCGTGTAGTCGGCGAAGCGCGCGGCGGTGTCGCGGTTCGCCCAGCCTCCGCCCGCATCCTGGAGCCCCTGCGGGAGGTCCCAGTGGTAGAGCGTCGCCATCGGCGCGATGCCGCGCTCGAGGAGGCCGTCGACGAGCCGTTCGTAGAAGTCGAGCCCCTCTTCGTTGACCGGGCCGGATCCGGTGGGCACGACGCGCGGCCACGCCACCGAGAAGCGGTACGAGTTGACGCCCAGGTCGACGAGCAGGTCGAGGTCCTGCTCCCAGCGGTGGTAGTGGTCGCAGGCGACGTCTCCCGTGTCGCCGCGGAGCACGGCGCCCGGGGTGTGGGAGAAGGTGTCCCAGATGGAGGGGCCTCTCCCCCCTTCGTCGACGGCGCCTTCGATCTGGTAGGCGGCGGTTGCGGCGCCCCAGAGGAATCCCTCGGGGAAGCGGATGGCAGACATGGTTCTCCTGTAGATGTGTGCGTTCGGCCTACTCGGCGGCGCCGCGCGCGAGGCGCCGGCGACGGCCGATGGCGTCGATGATGACCGCGAGGACGAGGATCAGTCCCGTGGCGATGTTCTTGATGGCGGCCGGCTGGCCGAGCAGGTCGAGCCCGTTCTGCACGCTGCCGACGACGAGCGCGCCGAGCAGCGCCTGGTAGACCTTCCCCCGGCCGCCGAAGAGGCTCGTGCCTCCGATCACGGCGGCGGCGATGGCGTTGAGCTGCAGCGTTCCCCCGCCGAGCGCGTTCGAGGCCGAGAACTGCCGCGACGCCTCGATGATGCCCGCGAGAGCGGCGATCGCCGAGATCAGGATGAACACGGTGATCACCACCCGCCGCACCGGGATGCCCGCCCGGCGTGCCGCTTCGCGGTTGCCGCCGATGGCGTACATGTGGCGCCCGAACGGTGTCGCGCTCAGCAGCACCGTCATCGCGAGCAGCAGTGCCAGCACGAGCACGAACACCCACGGGATGCCGAAGTACGAGTTGAGCAGCCAGGTGATCAGGCCGGCGACGACCGCCACGAACACGATGCTCGCCACGTCCCGCGCGAGCGGTGCGACAGCGAGCCCGACGCGCAGGCGCCGACGACGCCGCAGCATCCGGAGGGCGGCGAACCCGGCGACGAAGAGCGCCGCGAGCACCCATCCGACGGCGGGCGCCGCATAGCTCGACGCGATCGCCCGGATGAACTCGTCACGGATCGGGATCTGGCCGTCCTTCCCGATGATCGCCAGCTGCACGCCCTGCCACACCAGCAGGCCCGCGAGCGTGACGATGAACGAGGGGATGCCGAACGAGGTGATCACGAGACCGTGGATGACGCCGATCACCGCCCCCGCGATGAGGGCGATCACGATGGCGATGCCGGCCGGGATCCCCGCCTGCGTGACCGCGATCGCGAGGGTGGCCGCGCTCACGCCGGCGATCGCGCCGACCGAGAGGTCGATCTCGCCGATCACGAGCACCAGCACCATGCCGATGGCCAGCGTGCCGAGCACCGCGATCTGCAGCAGCAGGTTGGAGAGGTTGCGCGGCGAGAGGAAGTTGTCGTTGAGCGCCTGGAACAGGCCCCACACGACGATGAGTCCGACGATGACGGTGATCGCGCTCGAGCTGCGTGGCAGCGGGAGCGCCGCGATCGCACTCCGGATGCGGCTCATGCTCGGGCCTCCGGCCTCGGCAGGTCGGCGCCCGTGATCGCGGCGACCACCCGATCCGGGGTGGAGTCCATCGGTGTGAACTCTCCGGCGTTGCGCCCGAGGCGCAGCACGGTGATGCGGTCGGCGACCGCGAAGACGTCGGCCATGTTGTGCGAGATCACGACGACGCCGAGGCCGCGGTCGCGCAGACGCCGGACGAGGTCGTAGACCATCGCCGTCTGCGCCACACCGAGTGCGGCGGTGGGCTCGTCGAGGAGCACCACGCGTGAGCCCCAGAGGGCGGCACGGCTCACGGCGATCGCTTGCCGCTGCCCGCCGGAGAGGGCCGAGACCGGCTTCTCGAGGTCGGGGAGCGTGGCCGCGAGCTCGGCGATGATCGTCGCCGCGCGCGCCTCCATCCCTTCGGCGTCGAGCAGGGGCGTCGCACGGCGCCGCCGTTCACGCCCCAGGAAGAGGTTGGCGGTGACGTCGAGGTTGTCGCACAGAGCGAGGTCCTGGTAGACGGTCTCGATGCCGAGCGCCGTCGCATCCGACGGGGTCGCCACCTCGACTGGCACGCCGTCGACGAGGATCTGGCCGCCGTCGATGCGGTGCGTGCCGGCCATCGCCTTCACGAGCGTCGACTTGCCGGCTCCGTTGTCGCCGACGAGCGCGACGATCTCGCCGGCGCTGACCGTGAAGTCGACGTCGGTGAGCGCGTTGACGTGGCCGTAGCGCTTGCTCACGCCACGGAGTTCGAGGGTGGGCCGGGGCCCGGGCGCAGTGGCCCGGACCCCGGTCTCGGTGCTCAGAACGGGCACTTCGCCTCCGCCGCTCCGACGCACACGGCTTCCTTCGTCGTGTAGCCGTCCTTGATGACGGTGTCGGCCATGTTCTCGACGGTCACGACCTGGGCGTCCAGGATGAGGGCCGGGATGTCGGCCGTTCCGTTGTTCACCGTTGAGGTGACGAGGTCGGAGATGTCCTCCCCCCGCGCGAGCGCGACGGCGATCTTCGCCGCGGCCTCCGCTTCGGCCTGGATCGACTTGTACACCGTCATCGACTGGTCGCCGAGGATGATGCTGGTGAGCGCCGAGTCGGTGGCGTCGCTGCCGGTGACGAGCACCTTGCCGTTGAGCCCCCGCGCGGTGAGCGCGGTGATGACCGCGCCCGCGAGCCCGTCGTTGGGCGCGATCACGCCCTGCACGTCGTCGCCGAGGTCGGTGAGCGCCTGCTCCATGGAGCGCTGGCCGGTGGCAGGGTCGAAGCCCGCCGTGTCCGACTCGTAGCCGAGTACGAGCGAGCCGCTGTCGAACGCGGGATCGAGCACGCTGTGTGCGCCCGCCTTGAAGTCGCGGCCCGGGGCCGAGGTGATGTCGCCGTTGATCATGGCGACGGTCGAGCCCTCGTCGAGGTTGTCGAGCAGGAACTGGCCCTGCAGCGCGCCCACGCCGTCGTTCTGGAAGGCGACGTAGGCGTCGGGGGCCGCGCCCTCGATCGCGCCGTCGTACGCCACGACCTTCGCGCCCGCCGCGTTCGCCTTCTCGACGATCGCGGCACCCGCCTCCGCCGTGTAGGGGCTCACCACGATCACGTCCGCGCCGTTGGTGAGGGCGGCCTCGGCCTGCTTCAGCTGGTTGGCGGCGTCGCCTTCCGCGTTGTTCGCGATGACCTCGATGTCGGGGTCGATCGCGTGCACCGCGTCGATGAAGTAGGGCTTGTCCTTGCTCTCGAACCTGTCTGCGCAGGTGGAACAGGGCATGAGGAACGCGATGGTGATGTCGTCGTCACCTTCCGCGGCCGGGGGTCCCGACGTGCAGGCTGTGAGCACGAGGCCGAGCAAGGCGAATCCGGCCAAGGCCGGGATGCTTCGCTTCATTGCGATTTCCTTTCTCCGGTGCTTGATCTCCAAGCGATCATTGGGGCCAACCCGTTTCGATGAATCGGTCGATCGGCAGGGTGGCTGCGCCGAGCGCGACCGCCTCCTGCCCGAGTCGACTGCGTTCCACCACGGCCTCGTTACCGGGTTGCTCGAGGGAGTACCGGCGCACGGCGGCGCGTACGGGCTCCAGGAATTCCTCTGCGATGCGATCGCCGAACCAGCCGCCGACGATGATCTGCTGAGGGTTGTAGAGGTTCACCAGGTTCGACAGCGCGAGCCCGAGGTGATCGATGAGGTCGTCGAGCGCGGTCTGAGCCGCGGGGTCTCCGGCGCGGAAGGCGGCGAGCAGGGCGTCGACGCCCTCGGTCTCGCGGCCGGTCCATTCGTGGCCGGTGCCGCGCCAGCGCTCGAGCACGGCCGACGCGCCGACGAACGTCTCGACGCATCCGTGGGATCCGCACCGGCAGCGGATGCCGTCGAGGCTGATCTTGGTGTGGCCCCATTCGCCGGCGCTGCTCGTGGACCCGCGGTACAGGCGGCCGTTGGTGATGATGCCGGCGCCGGCGCCGTCACCGATCAGCACGACGATCGCGTGCTCGACCCCGCGCGCGGAGCCGTACCAGGACTCCGCCTGGGTGGTCGTCTTCGCGCCGTTGTCGACGTACACCGGGAAGCCGAGACGTTCCGTGAGGCCCGAGAAGGTGACGGCGTCCCATCCGATGACCTGCGCGTGCACGATCGAGTCGGCGCCGCCCGGCGGCTGCGCCGGGTTCTCGACGATTCCGGGAACGCCGAGGCCGAGCCCGAGCACCTTGGTGCGATCGATGCCCAGCTCGGCGATCAGGCTCTCGGTCTCGCGGGTGACGACGTCGACCACCTGCTGCGGGTCGATGCGGCGGCCCGAGAACGGGTGGATGCGGGAGCCGAGGCGGGTGAGGGTGAGGTCGAACGCCTCGACACGGATCTGGGTCTCCCCCACGTCGGCGCCGAAGGTGACCGCTGCCGCGGAGTCGAGACCGAGGAGCACGCGGCGCCTGCCGCCGTCGGAGTCGAGGTAGCCGCCTTCGCGCACGCTGCCCTCGTCGATGAGCTCGGCGATCACGTTGGTGACGGTGGCGGGCGAGAGGCCGGTGGCGACGCCGACGGAGCTGCGGGAGGTCTCCCCCGTGAGCAGCAGATGACGCACCAGCAGCGCACGGTTGGTGCGGCGCACGTCGCGCACCGATGCCTTCTTCGCCATCCCGACTCCTTTGTTCGTGGTTTAGTTTATAGTCCAAAATAACTTGTCACGCAAGCTCCCCCGATAATGGGCAGATGCCCGAGAACGACGAGGTCGACCGCATCGTCGCCGCCTGGCAGCGCGCGCATCCGGAGCTCGACTTCTCGCCCCTGCAGGTGCTGTCGCGCGTCGCGCGGCTGTCGCGCCACCTCGACCGCGCACGCCGCGACGCCTTCGCCAGCTCTGGCCTCGAACCGTGGGAGTTCGACGTACTCGCCGCCCTCCGCCGCGAAGGGCCGCCGTTCCACGCCAGCCCGAAGACACTGCTGCAGCAGACCCTCGTCTCGAGCGGCACGATGACGAACCGCATCGACCGGCTCGTCGAGCGCGGCTTCGTCGAACGCCACACCGACCCCCACGACGGCCGCGGCGTCGTCGTGGCCATGACCGCCGCCGGGCGCGAAGCCGTCGACACCGCCATCCGCGAACTGGTGGCGAGCGAAGCGCAGCTGCTGGGCGCGCTCTCATCCGCCGATCAGGAGCGACTGGCCGGGCTGCTGCGCAAGCTCAGCCTCGACTTCGACTAACCCGCATCCGGGGCGCCCGCATCCGCATCCGCCGCATCCGGGAAGCGCCGATCGATGCGGCGGACCGCGATCAGGTCGACGAGCGGACCCACGACCACCATGCTCAGCCAGCACCACATCGCCACCACCGGGTCGATGAAGATGGCCACCGGGATCGTCAGCAGGAAGATCACCGGCGCCACCAGCGTGCCCGCGAGCGAGTAGCGGTACACGCCGTCGTCGATCCGCGGCGACATGAGGCCCCGTGCGTGCGCGTAGCTCCAGATCACCGCCTGCATGATGCCCAGCATCGCCACCTGCACGGCGTACAGGGTGACGGATGCGGCGGTGGCGTACTCGCTCAGCACACTCGTCGGGAACGGCGCGAGAGCCACCACCGCGAGGAACACCAGATTCAGCCACACGAACCGGGTGTCGAAGCGCTCGATGTAGCGGTACTTGCGGTGGTGGCTCACCCAGTTGATGCCGAGCACCGCGAAGGTGAGGGCGTAGGCGAAGAACTGCGGCAGCAGCTCGAGCAGCGCCCCGCCCACGTCGGCGTCGTCGAGACCCTCGGGCAGGCGGATGTCGAGCACCAGCAAGGTGAGCGCGATCGCGAACACCGCATCCGAGAAGAACGCGATCCGGTCGGTTCCCTCGCCGCGGTCGAACAGCGCCTGCGCACGTGCCTGCACACCCATGGGGGAACGATATCGGGGTCGTTAGGCTGACGGCGTGCCCGTCGCCGCCGAACAGGATGCCGCCCCGCGCGAGCGCCGCATCCGCCTGATCGCCGACGGCTTCGGATCGGGTGCCGCCGCCCACGAACACCGCCTGCTGCGTGCGGCGCGGCCCGCGCTGCCGGTGCTCAACTGGCTGGGGCAGTTCGCCCGGCCGATCATGAAGGTGCCGGGCCTCGGATGGATCACATCCGATCCGGTGATCGCCCGCAGCCTGCTGAACGACCCCGAGCACCTGACCCTGTTGTCGGAGGGCGGGGTGGGCCACCTGTGGGCGCAGATCCTCGGCGACTGGGTGTACGAGCTGTTCGACGGGCCCGGCCACCACGATCTGCGCACCCGCAGCCGCGAGCTGTTCACCGAGCGCACCTCGGGCGCGTTCGTGGAGCGGGCCTGGGGGCCGCGGCTCGCGGAGGCGCGGTCCGCCTTCGAGGCGGGTGAGCCGCTCGACCTGGCCGAGCTCTCGCGCATCCTGGTGGGCCGCATGGTAACGACGCTGCTCGGGCTGCCGGTGGATTCCGCGCGCGGCGACGCCGCATTCCTCGACATCTTCGAGACGGGCGAGCGCCTCGCCGCGATCGCGCTCGGCACGACCGCCGACACCCAGCTGCCGCCGGAGAAGATCGCCCTGGCCCGCGACATCGTCGAGCAGCTGACCGGCCACGTGGATGCGGCGTTCGCCACCGCGCATCCGGATACGGTGATCGGTCGGTGCCGCGAGCTGGGGCTCACGGTGCAGGAGACGAAGGGCCTCTCGACCCTGCTCATGGTGGCGGGCACCGAGACCGCAGCCTCGGCGATGGCCCGCATGGCGGCGATCCTCGACGACTCGGGCGAACAGGCGCGGCTGATCGCGCATCCCGAGCACCGCGACGACGCCGTGCGTGAGGCGCTGCGGGTGACGAGCCCGGCCCCGCTCATCGGGCGCTCGGTGCTGGCGGATGTGGAGGTGGCGGGCCGCACCCTGCGGGCCGGCGAGCGCGTGATGGTGCTCACCTGGACCGCCAACAACGTCGCGGGCGCGTTCCGCATCGACCGGCCGTACCTGCCGCACAACCGGCAGCTGTGGTTCGGCGCCGGGCGGCACCTGTGCCTCGGCGGGCCGCTCGCGAAGGCCGAGCTCGCGGCCGTGCTCGAGCTGCTGATCGGCGACGGCCGGCCCTACCGCGTGGTGTCGCGGCGGTACGGCCGCAAGGTGCTGATCCCCGCCTACGCGTCGCTCGTCGTGCAGAAGGCCTGAGTGAGGAGGCCCGTCGCTACCAGCCCTCGGCGCCCTCGAGGTCGGTCGACCCGGGCCTGAAGCCGAGCCGCTCGCGCGCCGCCGTGAGATCGAGCGTGCGCTCGAGCCCCAGCTGGCTGACGGCGTAGCGCGTGATGCGGGGACGACGACGACGGATGCGGGCGGTGCGCTCGGCAGCCGCCGCCATCCGCAGCGCCGCCGGGTACGGCAGCGGCACGATCCGCGCGGACACACCCCGGCGCAGCAGGAACTCCTCGAGCACCTCCGACAGCAGCACCGGCTCCGCATCCGCGATGTTGTAGACGCCGGCCGGTCCCCGCAGCGACAGCCGCACCGCCTCGACGAGGGTGTCGATGTGGGTGAGGCTGTGGCGCACCCGCGCACCCTCCGGCAGCAGCAGGCGACCCCGCCGCACCCCCGCGAGCACGCGTGGCAGCAGCGTCGTGTCGCCCGGGCCGTAGACGGCGTGCGGGCGCAGGATCACCGCATCCGAACCCATCACCTCGAACTCGGCGAACGTCTTCGACTCCGAATACGTCGACAGGAAGCGGGTGACCGGCGCCGCGTCCTCACGCGCCATCACGGTCGGGGTGAAGGCGTCGTACACCGACGAGGTCGACAGGTGCACGATGCGGGCGCCGGGGAACGTGTTCACCACGTTGCGGGTGCCGGTGCGGTTGACGCGCATCGCCTCCTCGAGCGGGGCCGCATCGTCGGCGAGGGCGGCGCAGTGCACGACGGCGTCGAACTGGCGGTCGCCGCGCAGCGAACCGCCGACGATATCCCACTGCCGGTAGCGGGCCAGCGGATGCGACCAGCCGCCCGGCGTGCGCCCGAACCCGGTGACGTCGTGGTGCTCGTCGGCGAGAGCGGTGGCGACGGCGCCGCCGATGAAACCACTGGCACCGGTGACGGCGATCCTCATGGGCGCTCCCCCGCTCTCGCGGCTTCGACGAACGGCGCGACGAGCGCCACGAGCGCGGTGCGGTCGAGCTTGCGGCCCCGGCCCGAGCGCGGCAGCCCGGGCACGACGACCACCGCATCCGGCAGCACCCCGGCGTCGATCAGTCCCGGCAGCCGACGCGCCACCGAGGAGACGAGCGGATGCGCGGTCGTGGCCGTCGCCGGCGGGTCGGAGGTGGGCACCAGCGCGACGACGATGCGGTCGTCGCCGATCGCATCCGGAACGCCCGCCATGGCCGCATCCGCGACACCGGGCAGACCGGCGATCACCGGCTCGTACAGACCCGGGTACACGTTCTGCGTGCCGCGGATGAACATGTCCTTCGCGCGACCGCGCAGCACCAGCTGGTCGCCGACGATCTCGGCCAGGTCGCCCGTGCGCAGCTCGGTGAGCGGATGCGCGGGCAGCTCGGCGAGGTAGCCGAGGGCGAGCCCAGGCCCGCTCAGCACCAGTTCGCCGTCGTCGATGCGGGCTGCGACGCTCGGCACCAGGCGGCCGACGCCGCGCCCATCATGCGTCGGCCCGCAGTCGGCGATCGCCACCGGCAGGATCTCGGTCATGCCGTAGACGGCCCGGATGCGCACCACGGGGAATCGGGAGAAGGCCCGGCGCAGCAGCGGCGGCAGCACCGGAGCGCCCCCGAGCACGATCGTCTCGATCGCGGGGGTGAGCTCGGGGCGCGCGTCCAGCGCGGTGAGGATCGCGTCGAGGGTCGCGGGCGCGGCGAACAGCAGCTCGGCATCCCCGAGGTGCTCGAGGTACGCATCGGGCCGGGCGCCGGGGTCGAGACCGGGGGCGGGCATCGTCCAGTGGGCGCCGCCGATGAGGGCGGGGATGCCGACCATCAGCTGATCGGTGAGCACCCGAAGCCCCGGGCGGATGCCGACCCCGGCCGCGAAATCGGCGAGCCCCGCGCCGAGGGAACCGCGCGTGTGCACGACCGCCTTCGGGATGTCGGTGGTGCCGGAGGTGAACACGACGAGCGCCTGATCGGCGGACTCGCCCGCGACGATGCCGTCGCGCCCGCCCGTCGCGAGCCGCGCGAGCGGCAGCGCTCCCCCGGGCACGCCCGGCAGCCACCCTCCCGCGCGGATGTGCCGCGCATCCGGAACGAGCCTCGCGTACGGCGCCAGTTCGAGGCCCCGGCGGCGGGCGATCGGGCGAAGCGGGCCCGAGCTCGCCAGGTACAGCAGCGACTCGGCGGCCACCCAGCGCGGTGCCGCGAGTGCCGCGCGCGCCCGGAACAGCGCCTCGCCCGCGCCCGGGTCGGCGAACACCACCGTGCCGCCGGCGCCGACGATCCCCAGGGCCAGCACCACCGCATCCGGCCCCGGACGCACCGAGAACAGCACTCGGTCGCCGTGCTCGAGGCCCTCGGCCCGTAGGCTCGCCGCGGTCGAGCGGATGCGGCGGCCGAGCTCGGCGTACGTCCACGGGCGCCCGCGGGCTGTGAGCGCGGGCGCCTCGGGGGTGCGGTCGGCGGCGTCGAGAACCGCGCGGACGAGGTCGGTCACGTGCGGCCTCCCGGGCGGCCGCTGCCAACTCCGACGGAGCGGGCACCTCGTCCGCTCACTGCGGCCGAAGACCCTCCTCCGTCGGAGTTCGCGCCGGGGGCGGCGCCGGCCCGCATCACCGCACGTCCGCATCCCAAATCAAGGAGTCTGGCTCTCAAATCAAGGAGTTCACCTCTCAAATCAAGGAACCCGTGTGGCGGATGTGGCGACTGAGCCCCAGCAGCCATTCGAGCCACACGAACTCCTTGATTTGAGAGCCCGACTCCTTGATTTGTGCAGCCCCGAAGCGCCCCGGTCACGCGCGCACCACCAGCTCGGCATAGGAGGGGATGAGCACACCGCGGGCGGCACGGCGGCGGGTGACCCGCAGCTCCGGATGCGCGAGCAGGGCGCCCAGCGTCAGCCGGATCTGCGCCATCGCGAGCGGTGCGCCGAGGCAGTAGTGCGCTCCGGCTCCGAACCACAGCTGCTTCAGGGATGCGGCCGGGTTCGCCTCCGGGTCGAAGGCGCCGAGCGCGGTGTCGGCCCAGTACGTGCCGAGGATCACGCGGTCGCCCTCGCGCACCGACACGTCGCCGATCGCCGTCGGGGCGATCGTGGCCCGCAGCATCACCGGCGACGGGGTGGTGACGCGCAGGCCCTCCGCGATCGCCGCATCCTCGAGCGCGCGGTCGGCGGCCACCCGGGCGTGCCACCCCGAGTCGACGAGCAGCGCGACGAGCCGCGGCAGGTACGACACGATCGTCTCGGTGCCGGTGAGCACGAACGCGCCGACCGCGCCGAGCGCCTCGCGTTCGTCGAGACCGAGTGCGCGCATCCGTCCCGGAACGGTCGACTCGTCGCCCGAGTAGGCGAGTGAGGCGTGGGCGCCCAGCTCGCCCAGGATGCCGCGGGCCGCCTCCAGCTGACGCGGGCCGAGTCGCGGCCGGGCCAGCGTGACGTAGCCGGTCACGGAGGAGACGCGCGCGAACATGGCGTCGTCGAAGCTGCCCTCCGCGAGCCCCACCAATCGCGAGATCACCCGGCTCGCACCGCGACGGGCGTGGGCGACGAGGTCGACCTCCTCCCCCGCCGCGAGCGCCTCGGCGAGGGATGCCGTCGCCTCCCCGAGGCTCTCGGCCACGAACCCGTCGACGAAGGCCGGCGAGAACAGCGGCGCGAGCTGGCGGCGCAGCGCCATATGGTCGGCACCCTCCATGTTGAGCAGCACGCGGGGGCCGAGCACGGGCGTCCACAGCTCGCTCGGTGCACCGGGGCCGGTCTTGGAGAAGTGCTCAGAGTCCATGAGCACGGCGCGCAGCAGGGCGGCATCCTTCACCACCACGCCGAGGCCGGGCACCCGCCGCACGGGGCCGCGGATGGCGGAGACGAGCGGGAACGCGACCGGGTGCGCCGCCCGCACCACGGCGGCATCACGACGCGTCGCCGTCTCGTGCAACCGGCGGCCGGGACGGCCACCGGCGCTGGCGTCGCGGCGAAGGCCGGAAATGGCCTTCGCTCTGGGCTCCACCGCGCGGATGTCCACCACTTCGGGCTTGTACGCGTGGTCCTTGTACCAGAGCAGGGTGCGGCGCAGGCCCCACGCCTGCACCCGCCGGCTCGAGCCGTACACGACCACGTCGCCGCGGCGCGCGTAGTCGGGGGTGATGCGGCGCACCGCGTTCACGAGCGCGCGGTCCTCGTGCAGGTCTTCGATCCGGGTGCGCGGGAATCCGCCCGCGGCGGCGTACAGCTCGGCGGTGATCGCGACGTTGCATCCGGCCGCCATCATGTACGGGCCGAGGTAGGCGGGGTCGCGGTTGCCGGAGCGGATGCGGCCGAACGCTTCGGCGAGGTGCACCGCGCCCCGCAGCAGCGCGCGGGTCGGCCATCCGACGCCCTCGTCGCGCCGGGCCAGCAGTTCGCCGCCCACGAGTCGGAGGCCGAGCCCGCCTTCGTCGCGCGGGGTGAGCGCGCGGCGCACGGATGCGGTCCAGTCGGCCCGCGGCAGGCAGTCGGCGTCGGTGCGGGCGAGCAGCTGCGCCCCGGCGTCGATGGCGGCCCGCATGCCGGTGTCGGCGGCGGCACCGGTGCCCTTCTGGTTTTCGACGATCACGTGCCACCGCTCGAGCCCGCGCTCGGCCGCGAACGCGCGCACCACATCCGCCGACCCGTCGGTCGAGGCGTTGTCGACGAACCACACGTCGAAGTCGGCGTCGTGCTGCGCCGCGAGCGCCTCGAGCGTCGGGGTGATGCCGGCGGCCTCCTGGTAGACCGGCACCGCGACGGCGAGGCGGCGGTTCACCAGCGCACCTCGACGAGGCCGAGCGAGATGCCGCCCGCGAGTCCGATGAGCAGGGCACGAGCGCCGGGCCGCAGCATGCCGCGCTCTCTCGCCAGTTGGAGCTGCAGCGGCAGGGTGACGGATGCGAGGTTGCCGTGGTCGCGCACGGTCACGACGGTGCGGTCGTCGGGCACGCCCAGCCGTTCGAAGATCGGCGGCAGGTAGGGCAGGGCCACCTGGTGGATGGCAACCAGGTCGAAGTCGTCCCAGGTGAGCCCGCGGTCGCGCAGCAGCCCGAGCACCGGCTCCGGACCGAGTTCGAGGAACGCCTGCTGCAGCCCTCGGCCGTCCATGTCGAAGTATTCGGCGTCGATCTCGCGGGGGCGCATCGTGCCGCCGCCCGGCAGGGTGCCGATGTCCCAATGCTTGGAGACCGCGAGGAACCGCGTGGCCTGGATCCCCTCATCCGGGTCGTCGCACGCCTCGAGCACGAGCGCCGCACCGCCGTCGCTCATCGTGTACCCGGGGAAGGAGCGGATGAACTGCTGATGCGAGTCGACATCCCACCGCACGGCCACCGTCGGCGCCTCGCCGGATGCGATCAACACCCGCCGGTACTGCCCGGTGCGGATGAACGCGTCGGCCACCTGCATCGCGTTGACGACCGAGTTGCAGGCGTTCTTCACGTCCATGACGGGCGCGTCGACGCCGAGCTTCGCGGCGACGATGTGGCTGGTGGCCGGCTCGACGAGGTCTTGGCTGGCGGATGCGAACAGCACGAGGTCGACATCGCCCGGCGATTCGGCGAGCGCCTCGCGGGCGGCGGCGACGGCCAGGTCGGAGGAGTCCCAGCCCTCGGGCCGCAGGTGCACGCGCTCGACGCCCGTCATCCGGCGGATGAGCCCGGTGGGCAGTCTCACCCGCGGGTTGCGGCGCCGCAGCTCCGCTTCGGTCTCGGCGGTGGTGCGGATGCGCTCAGGAAGGTGCACGCCCAGCCCACTCACGCGGGTCGAGAGGGGCGAAGGCACGGATGCGAGCCTACCGAGGGCCGATGCACCTTCCTGAGCGGTGTCTGATACGGCTACGCCGCGGGCCAGGCCACCTCGACGTCGAGCACCCAGGTGACGCCGAACCGGTCGGTGAGCATGCCGTAGAGGGGAGCCCACTGCGCGGGCGCGAGCGGGGCGACGACGTGCGCTCCCTCGGCGAGTCCGTTCCAGTAGCGGGTGATCTCGTCGGCATCCGCGCCGCGCACGGAGACGAACACGGGGTTCACGCCGGGTTCCCACGGCAGGGCGCCGGGCACGTCGTACGCCATGACTCGGATGCCGTCGGCGGATGCGACCTGCCCCCACATGATCTGCTCCGCTTCGTCGGGGGCGGTGACGGCGCCCGCGTCGGCGTAGCTGATGAGGGTGAGCTGTCCGCCGAACACGGCCTGGTAGAACTCGAGCGCTGCGCGGGCGTCGCCGCGGAAGTTGAGGTGGGGTGTGACGTTGACGGTCATGGTGTCTCCTTGGTCGGGGTGCGCGCCGAGGTTTCGACGCGGGATCCACGATCACAGCAGTAGAGGTCAGATCTTGGCCGCTACTCGACATAGGCTCCTGCCATGACCGCCCCCAGCTCCCGGATGCTGCAGCTGCTCTCCCTGCTGCAGGTGCGTCGGGACTGGCCCGGCTCCGCCCTGTCCGAGCGGCTCGGCATCAGCCCCCGCACCGTGCGCCGCGACGTCGACCGCCTGCGGGAGCTGGGGTACCGCATCCGCGCCATCAAGGGACCGGACGGCGGCTACCGACTCGACGCCGGATCCGAGCTGCCCCCGCTGCTCTTCGACGACGAGCAGGCCGTGGCCATCGCGATCGCGCTGCAGACGGCATCCGGATCGGGTGCCGACGTGGCCGAGGCCGCCGAACGCGCACTCGGCACCATCCGGCAGGTGATGCCGTCGAGGCTCCGGCACCGGATCGACGGCTTCGGTTTCACGGCAGCCGCGGCGACGCCGATCGGCACCGTGGCCGCGAGCCCGGTGCCGCCGGCCGTGCTGCTCGCGCTCGGCGACGCCGTCCGCGAGCGCACGGTGCTGCGCTTCGAGTACGGGGGCGACGAGCTCGTCCCGCGTCGGGTCGAACCGCACCACCTGGTCGCGAGACTCGGGCGCTGGTACCTGGTGGCGTGGGATCTCGAACGCGACACCTGGCGCGTCTTCCGGGCGGATCGCATCCGGCCCCGCACCCCCTCCGGCCCCGGGTTCGCCGCCCGCGAGGTGCCCGGAGCAGACGTGGGCGCCTTTCTGGAGGGGCGTTTCCGCGGGTCGGACGACGGCGCGTGGCCGTGCCGCGGCGAGGTGGTCGTGGCGCTGCCGCTCGCCGAGGTGGCGCCGTTCGCGGGCGACGCCGTCGTGGAGGGGGTCGATGAGGGGCGCACTCGGCTGCTCGCGGGGTCCTGGTCGTGGGCGGCCCTCGCCGCGTCGATCGGGCGCTTCGACGCCGACATCGAGGTGGTGGGCCCACCGCAGCTGAGCGACGCATTCACCCGCCTCTCGGAGCGCTTCGCACGCGGTGTCGGCACTGCCGCCGGGAGCTGACCCGGCACGCCGCCTGGCGCGCTCGTGAGCATTCCACGATTGAATGGGGTGCATGAGCACCGTCGACCCCGCGATCGCGAAACGGCAACGAGAGGCCCGGATTCCGTCGAACCTGCAGGTTGGGGTGGTGCTCGCGCTGCTCCTGGTCGGCGGGTTCCTCACCGGCTACGGGTGGGGCGGATTCGGCTGGATGGTCGACGTCGACACCGCGCAGGTGGTGGTGCCGATCCTGGTCGCGATCCCGCTCGGCATGGTGCTCACGATCATCTCGTCGATCGTCTGGACGCTTGTCGTCGTGAAGCGCGGCGACGTGGGCATCATGTACGGCAACGCGGCCGTGCTGCTGGGCGGCGGGCTCGGAGTGCTGGCGGTTGCCGCCGGCCTCGGCACCCCGCTCGTGCTGGTCGTCGTCGCCACCGTGCTGCTCGTGCTCGCCGCAGGGGCGCTCGCCCTCGGGGCAGCAGCGGCCGCATCCCGTCGCCGCGGGGCCGAACGCGAAGACGCGGCCGTGCGCGAGGGAAGCGTCACCACGGCCACCGTCAGCGACAAGGGGTACACCGTCTTCCACGAGAGCGACCGCATCCTCACCACCGTCACCTTCACCTTCACCGACCCCGCCGGGGTGCAGCGGTGGGTGCAGCGGCCGATGGTGGTGCGCTCCTCCGACCCGGTCGTCGACGGCCAGTCGACCCGCCTCTGGTTCGACCCCCGCGATCCGGGGAACGACAAGCGAATCGTCGTCGAACTCGCGCGCGCGAACCCGTGGCGACCCCGCGCATCCGGATAGCGTGACGGCATGGCCGCCCTCCCCGACCCGAACGCCGGCCGCGTCGTGCGTTTCGTCGAGACCCTCGACGAGGCCGCCCCGCCCGAGCCGTTGCCCGTGCCGCACCGGATGCCGCCCGTCGCGCGCGTCGTCGTGGCACTGCTGCTCGCGATCGGCACGGCGGGCGGGATCTCGGGGATCGTGCTGCTGTGGACCGAGGAGACCCCGGGCTGGTGGTTCTCCGCGCTGTTCACCGTGTTCATCGGAGCCCTCGTCATCGTCGCGTGGGTGGCATTCGCCGGCTCGATCCGGGTCGCCGGTGAGGAGCGAGCGGCGGCCGCGGCATGGCAGGCGGCCCTCGGCGGCGTGAGGTCGGAACCCGGCACGATCTCCGGCCGTGAGGTGCGGCTCGGCGAGGAGGGCGGGGTGAACGCGTTCGAGGTGACCGTGACTCCGACGGCGACCGACGGCACGACCGTCACGGCGAGCTGGAGGCCGGGCAACGGCATCCGCACCCTGCTGCAGCCGCAGGTGCCGGGCATCGGCTCGGCCGTGCTCGTGTGGCGGGCGGATGCGGGCGGGCCGGTGGTGGTCGATGTCACCGACCCCACGCGGGTTAGCGCCCGCTAGCCTTCGAGCTGCTCGCTGAGCTGCAGCCAGCGGTCCTCGAGCTCGGCCGCCTCGGTGTCGAGTTCGGACAGCTGCTGCTGCAGCCCCTGCAGGCCCGCGTAGTCGCTCTGGTCGGCGGTGGCGAACGCGTCATGCGTGGCCGAGATCGCATCCGCGACCTTCGCCATTCGCCGCTCCACCGCAGAGAGCTCCTTCTCGGCGGTGCGCCGCTCCGCGCCGCTCAGCGCCGGCTTCGCCTGAGGGGTCGCATTCTGCACCTCGGTACGGCGTGTTGGGGACACTTCGCGACCCCTCACCGAATCGCGCAGCTTCAGGTACTCGTCGACGCCACCCGGCAGGTGCCGCAGGTGCCCGCCGAGCACCGCGTACTGCTGATCGGTGACGCGCTCCAGCAGGTAGCGGTCGTGAGAGACGACGAGCAGGGTGCCCGGCCACGAGTCGAGGAGGTCTTCCATCGCGGCGAGCATGTCGGTGTCGAGGTCGTTGGTGGGCTCATCGAGGATCAGCACGTTGGGCCCCTCGAGCAGGATGAGCAGCAGCTGCAGGCGACGCTTCTGACCGCCCGAGAGGTCCTTCACCGGCGTCGAGAGCTGCGCACTGCGGAACCCGAGGCGCTCGAGCAGCTGCCCCGGCGTCAGCTCCGCCCCGCCGACGACGTAGCTCGCCTTCTGGCGGCCCACCACATCCGACACCCGGTCGTTCGCGATGTCGTCGAGCTCGGCGAGCCGCTGATCGAGCACGGCGATCTTCACCGTCTTGCCCTGCTTCACCCGCCCCGAGCTCGGGGCAACCGTGCCCGCCACGAGCCCGAGCAGCGTCGACTTGCCGGCGCCGTTGACGCCCAGGATGCCGGTGCGCTCCCCCGGCGCGATCCGCCACTCGATGTCGCGCAGCACCGTGCGCTCGCCACCCTCGCCGTCGGGGAAGGTCACCGACACGTCGAGCAGGTCGACGACATCCTTGCCGAGGCGGGCGACGGCCACGCTCTGCAACGCGACCTTGTCGCGCACCGGCGGCACGTCCTCGATGAGCTGATTGGCCGCATCGATGCGGAACTTCGGCTTGCTCGTGCGTGCGGGGGCGCCGCGGCGCAGCCACGCCAGCTCCTTGCGCAGCAGGTTCTGCCGCTTCGCCTCGGATGCCGCCGACATGCGGTCGCGCTCCACCCGCTGCAGGATGTACGCCGCGTACCCGCCCTCGAAGGGCTCGATGATGCCGTCGTGCACCTCCCACGTGTCGGTCGAGACCTCGTCGAGGAACCAGCGGTCGTGGGTCACCACCACGAGCCCGCCCTGGTTCTTCGACCAGCGGGTCTGCAGGTGCTTCGCGAGCCAGGCGACACCCTCGACGTCGAGGTGGTTGGTGGGCTCGTCGAGGAACACCACATCCCAGTCGCGTGTCAGCAGCGCCGCGAGCGCCACCCGGCGGCGCTGGCCGCCCGAGAGGTCGCCGATGCGCGCATCCCACGGGATGTCGGTGACGAGCCCCGCGATCACGTCGCGCACCTTCGCGTCGCCCGCCCACTCGTGCTCGGCGCGCTCGCCGACGATCGCGTGGCCGACCTGCTCGTCGTCGGGCAGCACATCCGCCTGATCGAGCATGCCGACGCTCACGCCGCCGCGGCGGGTGACGCGGCCCGAGTCGGGCTGCTGGCGGCCCGAGAGGACGCGCAGCAGAGTCGACTTGCCGTCGCCGTTGCGGCCCACGACGCCGATGCGGTCGCCCTCGTCGAGGCCCACCGTCACGTCGTCGAAGACGTCTTTGGTGGGGAAGGAGAGGGAGACGCCCTCGGCGCCGAGCAGGTGTGCCACCCGTCGAGCCTAGGCGTGCGACGCTGTGCCGCTACCCGAAGCGGCCGTTGACGTAGTCGAAGGTGCGGGCGTCGATCGGCTCGGAGAACATCGCCTCCGTGTCGCCGTACTCGACGATCGCTCCCGGCTTGCCGTGGGATGCGAGGAAGAACGCGCACTGGGTGGAGACGCGCTGCGCCTGCTGCATGTTGTGCGTCACGATGACGATCGTCACGTCGTCGACCAGCTCGAGCATCGTCTCCTCGATGACGCGGGTCGAGGTGGGGTCGAGGGCCGAGCAGGGTTCGTCCATCAGCAGCACGCGCGGCATCACCGCGAGTGAGCGGGCGATGCAGAGACGCTGCTGCTGGCCGCCGGAGAGCCCGCCGCCGGGGGCGCGCAGGCGGTCCTTCACCTCGTTCCACAGTCCCGCGCGCCGAAGCGAGGTCTCGACGAGCTCGTCCTTGCGGTCGCGGTCGGCGGGGATGCCGGTGAGACGCAGGCCGGCGATCACGTTGTCGTAGATCGACATCGCCGGGAACGGGTTCGGCTTCTGGAAGACCATCCCGATGCTCTTGCGCGCGTCGGTGAGGGGCCGGTCGGCGCGGTAGATGTCGTCGCCGTCGAGCAGCACCTCGCCGGCGAGGGATGCGGAGGGCACCAGCTCGTGCATGCGGTTCAGGATGCGCAGGAACGTCGACTTGCCGCATCCGGACGGGCCGATGAGTGAGGTGACGACACCCGCCGGCATGGTGAGCGACACCCGGTCGAGCACGTTGTGGTCGCCGAACCAGGCGGAGATGTTGTGCGCCTCGAGGGTCGCGAGTTCACGTGTGGCCTCCGCGACGGCCCCCGCGGTCCGCGGCCGGGTGACGGCCGGCGCCCGGTGACGGAGGCCGCCGACCACGGCGAGCGACTTGGTGACGGCGTTGCGCCAGAACGGCGCCTCCGCGTCGGGCGCGGGGAGCACTGCCGTGACGGGGGCTTCCACCTCCAGCACGCGGGTCTCCTCTTCGTGCCGCCACGGCACCTCGGTGTCGAGGCCGGGCGCCGCCACGACGAGGAACTCCTGCTCGACCACCTCATCCGCCCACTGCTGGTCGAGGTCGGTGTCGGACAGTTCGGGCTGGGGTCCGTCGGTGCGGGGGATGTCGGTCATGGGTGTTCCGTTCACAGCAGGTTCGGGAGGAGCAGTGTGATCTGGGTGGCGACCCACAGGCCGCCGATCGTCAGGAGGGGGACGAACACGATCCACGATTTCCGCGGGCCGGTCCGGGGCGCGGTGAGCAGGAGGGCGAGCTCGGCCGCGATGAGGAACTGCAGGGCGAAGACGAGCGCCCACACCGTGGAGGTGTCGGTGCCCATCGCGAGGTCGGATTCGGGCAGGCTCGCGTAGGTGGTCTGCCGTGCGCCGCGGTCCTGCACGTCGCTGACGAGCTGCGCATCCAGGTACAGCACGCCCGACGGGGCGTAGGGGATGCCGCGCGCCGTCTGCAGCACGAGGCGCGACTCCCCGGATGCGATCGGCGGCGGGGTGCGGTCGCCCGCGTAGCGGATGCCGATGGTGCGGAACTTCTGCTCGCCCTGCCCCGTCACGACGGTGAACTCCGACCCGGGCGGCAGCTCCTGGAGTCTGCTGAACGGGCCGCCGAATGCTGCGGAACGGCCGAGCACGACGCTGACGCCGGGCTGGCCGGGGAGCACCGTGTCGCGTCGGTGGCCCGGGCCGCTCATGAGGGTCTGCGAGTCGCTGCCTTCGACGATCACCTCGTGCACCCCGATGTCGGGGATCTCGAGCAGCGCCACCGGGTCGCCGTCGGACAGCAGCACGTCGTCGATGTCGCCTTCGCTCACGGGGAGGGTTCCGGCGGAGAGCTGTTCGCGCAGTTCGTTGTAGGCCAGCTGCTGGGAGACGGCGTGCTGCAGGTGGCTGAGCAGGCCGATGTTGATGACGAAGGCGAGGAAGACGAGGGCCACCATCTGGAACGAGGCCTTCGCGAGCGCCCGGCCGGGCGTCAGCGGGAGGTACTGCACGGGCGGCCGCTTCGGGGCGACGGGCTCCGACGACCTCGGCGGCTTGGGGGGCTTCGGCGGCTTGGGGGGTTTCGGGGGCTTCGGCGGCTTCGGCCGCTCCTCCCGAACCAGCTCCGTCATGGTGGTCATGGACGACTCCACGGGGGCGTGAAGGAACCGCGCCGAAGTCCGACGATGATGCCGCTCGCCAGCAGCAGCACCCCGCCGGCCAGCAGCACCCACGGGAAGGCGAGGACCCACGCCTCACGCTCGATGGGTTCCGCCGGTTCGCTGTCCGATGCGGCGGCATCCGGGGTGAAGGTGGCGACGACGCGCAGCAGCGGCCACTGCCCCACCCCGTCGAGCCGGGCGTTCACCCGCTGCGATTCGCCGGGGGCGATGCCGGTGACGGTGTGTGTCACCTTCGACCCGATCTGCACGCCGAGCGGGTTGAGCAGCCGGAAGGTCACCGTGCCGCTCGCCACCCGCGACGCGGACTTGTTCGTGATGACCTCGGATGCGGTCACCCAGCCGCGCAGCGGATCGAACTCCCCGTGGGCGGAGGCGTCCAGCCCGCTCACGACGATCCAGCCGCCGTCGTCGGGAACCGAGGTGGGCTCGGGGTTCGGCGTCTCGGAGGGCGAGGGCGACTCGCTCGGGTGGCCGGAGCCGCCCGGCCGCGGCGTGCCGGATGGCGACGGCGATGGCGACGGCGATTCGGTCTCCGTGGGGTCGAGCACCGTCACCCCGAGGTTGCCGGTACCGTCACCGGACGGGTCGGCCGCCAGCGCCGGGAAGGAGACGGCGGTCAGGAGGACGAGGATGCCGACGACGGGGAGCACGCCCATGCTAGGCACCCCTGCTCGTCTCCTTCTCACGAGCCTCGGCGGTCTCGGCGAGCGCCGCCTCGCGCGCACGCTGCTCGGTGAGCTCCACCCATTCGAGCGCCCGACTGTTCTCCTGGCGCCGGCGCCGCACGATCAGCGCGATCACGAGCCCGGCGAGCAGCAGGGCGATGAGCACGGTCCACGGCGGCACGAACAGCACGGTGTCGCGGGAGCTGGGCGCTGCCGGAACGTAGGTGGACACATCCGAGTTGTCGACGAACGGGGTGACGTGCAGGTACGCGTTGAGGTAGAGCCACTGCCCGATGCCGGGCAACTCGAACTCGTAGGTGGCCGAGTTGCCTGGCAGGATCTCCTTGATCGCGCTGCTGGTCTGGGTGGCGAGGTTGACGCCGAACCAGGTGTTCACGCCGCCCTCGACGTTCGCCGCGAGGGCGACGTTGCCGGGGTTGTGGATCGTGTAGCGGACGGTCATCGCGCCGGAGGCGGGGTTCCACCAGTCGCCCGTGTGCGATGCGCTCAGCGAGGTGATGGTGAGCGCCGGCTGCAGGTCGCCGGAGACGCGGGCGTAGAGCCGGATCGCGACACGACGGTCGAGCTGCACCTGGCCGCCCGCGGTGAGCACGGATGCGACGATGCCGCCGACGTGGTCGCCCGGGGTCGCATCCCCCGGCAGGGCCAGAGTGAAGGGCACGAGCCGGCCCTCCCCCGGCTGGAGGGTCACCTTCATCCGGTTGCTGCCGTTCTCGAAGGTGATCCACCGGCCGACCAGCGTGGGCTCGTCGTCGGTGGGCAGCAGTGCGAAGTCGCCGTTCTCGTCGTTGAACGCGTCGGTGGCGATGAGGGTGAACTCGTTGGGCTCGGTGCCGGTGTTGACGACGGCGGCGTAGTCCTGCACGGTCTGCCCCGGGTCGGCCTGGTAGCGGAAGTTCGTGCGGCCGTCGAAGGCCCCCGTGGTGTCCGCGGGACGCAGCGAGACGCCGGTGGCGTCGTCGCCTTCGGCCGCGCGGGCGGGTGTCGGCGTGAGCACGCCGAGAGCGAGAACGGCTGCCGCGATGAACGAGATCGTGGCAACGAGGAGACCGCGGTGGGTAGGCGCGTTCGACGTCGGGTTGAGCACATGCAATTCCCGCACGGTGGGGCGACGCAGGGCACTCCGGAGTCTGAATGGGGGGTAAACGCGGAGCGGACGAGAGGTTGCGCCCGCAACGAACGGTGCGGGAGGCCGTCTCCGACCTCCCGCACGTCTGTTCAGTTGTGGTCGTCGAGCTGCTCACCCGACCCGAAGGGTTACTTCGAGGTCAGGGTGAGGGTGAGCTTCGACGCGTAGGTGCCCTTCTTCGCGGTCGCCGGCACGTTGAACGTGAGCTCGGCGTCGAACTGGGTACCCGTGGAGGGGGTCGACGAGTTGAGCAGACCCTCGGCGAACAGGTTGCTCGTGCCCGCCGTGAACAGCGGCTTGGCGGAGATGCCGGTCACGACCGGTCCCACCTTGCGCGGCTCGATGGTGAGGGCACCCTTGTCGATGGTGTCTCCCGCGTTGGCGGGAACGGCGACACCGTCGTTGACGAAGTCGTCGACCTTCGAGGTGAGGTCCCATCCGGGCAGCGTGTCGCGGTCATCCGTCACCGTGAAGGCCGGCAGGTCCGCGCTCGTGCTGGCGCCACGCGCCGCCGAGCCGAGGTCGAGCGCAGCAGCGACGCCCTCGAGTGCGAACTTGTTGGTCGTGGTGACATCGACCGTGAGGTCGGTGACCGTCTCGGTGGTGCTCGACAGCGTGACCGTCAGCCAGGCCACCACGTCGTTGGTCGCGATGTCGACCAGGGCGACGGTGTGGGTGCCGGTCGAGAGACCGCTGAGGTTGATCGTCACGTCGCCGTTCGCATCCACCGTGGCGTTCGGCAGGTGGGTCGGGGTCGACCATGCCCACACGCCGTAGGTGCCCGCCGGGATGCCGGTGTTGTCGAGCACGAGGCTCGATTCGCCGTCAGCGAGGTCGACGTGCGGCAGCACGCCGGGGTCGCCCGTGACGGGCTCCTCGACCGCGGCCGGGGTGACCGTCAGGACCGCGACGTCGGACGTCGCCGAACCCGCCGAGTTGGTGTACACGGCGCGGTACTGCGTGCCCGTGATCGCCAGCTGCGCGTTGCTCACCGTCAGCGTGTCGGAGGTCGCTCCCGCGATGTCCGTGAACGTGGAGGTGGCGACGGGTGCCGACTGCCACTTCACCGTCGGCGCCGGCGAACCGGATGCCGCGGCGGTGAAGGTCGCGTTGGCTCCGACGACGACCGAGGTGCTCGCCGGCTGGCCGGTGACCGCCGGGGCGGTCGCACCCGCGGGGATGGGGTAGCTCAGCGTCGAGGATCCGGGCGCGATGGTGATCGTGGTGAAGTACCCGCCCTTGTAGCTGTTGTCAGCCCCGAGGAACCCGACACCGAGGCTCCACGTGCCGCCCCCGGGGAGGAGGTCGTGGAAGTTCCCGGGAACGTTCGGGTTGTCGGAGAGGTGGTCGGGTGCCGCGTCGCCCACGATGTCCGTGCCGATGCCGGTGCTGCCGAGCCAGTTGGCGACGTTCTCCTCCGTACCGACGGTGGAGAGGAACGCCTCCGCGTGGGTGGTGCCCGCGGGCACCACGAAGCCGGTGTTGTACCCGGTGGGGTTCAACGACAGCGAGATCGAGCCGATCGCCCAGTCGGGGGTGGTTAGCGTGGTTCCCAGGTCGTAGTCGACCAGGTAGACCTGCCCGAGGCTGGTGGCCGCGAAGGCCGGCGAGGCGACCAGGCTGCCGGTGGCAGCCAGGGTCACGGCGGCCACCGTCATGGCGAGGCCGCGCTTCTTGGTGATGTTCATGGTGATGGTCTCCTGTTGTCTTTCCGCGCTCAGTAGGTCTCGGCGAGGGCGTAGATGAGGGTGGTGGGGTTCGACGGTGCGAGGAAGCCGAAGGCGCGCTTCACGGCGCCGGGGGTACCCGGCGAGGGGCTGGTGCTGAATCCGGTGAGGCTCGTGGTGTTGGTGAGCGTCGGGTCGAGCAGGTTGTGGAGCTTCGCGTCGGTGTCGTACTTGCCCTTCGGCACGACGAGGTAGGTGTTCCGACCCCAACGACCGTCGCTGTAGAAGCCGCTCAGCGGGGTGAGCTTGCCGGGGGTGGTCGTCGTGTCGAAGACCGGGCTGCCGGTGACCGGGTTGCCGAGCTTCACGGAGCCGGCAGCGCCGAGCGCCGTGTTGGCCGCCGCGATCGAGTTGAACGGGATGGCGCCGTTGTTCTGCGCGATCCAGCTCGCCGCCGAGAACGGTGCGATCTGTCCGGGGGCGGTGAGCACCTGGAACGCCGTGTTCTCGCCGAAGGTGTCGTCACCGGTGCCCACACCCGCGGGGGTGTTGTTGTTGCCGATGCCGATGCCCTGGCCGGCGCTCGACCCGAGGAAGAACTTCCGGGTGCCGGAGGTCGACTGCGGCAGCAGCGGGCGCGGGGTGATGCCCTCGACCGAGGTGGTGGTGCCCTGGTAGATGGCCTTCAGGGTCGCCTGGTCGAGCGAGGCCCACGCATCCTTCTGCGCGGTGGTCCAGCTCGAACCCTCGACGTACGCGTACGACACGGCGTCGCGGGCGAAGGGCACGAACACGAGCGACTGGGCGGTCGCCGTCGCGGCGGTCTGGGTGGTCTTGGCGCCGCTCGAGGAGCGGGCGATGTCGACCAGACCGGCCACGTTGTAGCCGACGCTGTTCTTGGTCCAGGTGGTGGTGCCGCCCAGGTTGTTCGACGCGATCATCGAGTTGATGCCGTCGCCGGATCCGGAGGGACGAAGGAAGTAGCTCAGCGCGGTGGCGCTCGCCGGGGTGCGGGTCTGGATGTAGCTGCCCGGGCCGGTGTTGGGGAACGCGTCGTAGGAGCCGTTGATGACACCGCTCGTGGTCACCTGGACCTTGGCGCCCGTGATCCAGGTTCCGTTGACGAGGGCGTTGACGACATCCTGGATGGTGTCAGAGCCGGCGAGCGTGTAGCCGCCGGTGCTGACGGGCGCCTCTGCGTATGCCGGCACGGCCGAGAAGGCAAGGCTTGCGGCCGTGATGGCCGCGGCTGCGGAGAGAATCGCAACCTTCTTCTGCTTCACTTCGTTTCCTTTTTTTGTGGGGTGACCCGGGGCTGCGCAGCCCCGGGCTCGGGTCCGTCTAGCGACGGATCCAAGTTCTGATGGCCTTCCGGCGCCCGGCGATCGCGCTCGCGAGCGCGGCACCGAGTCCAGCGAGCAGGCTGATCGGCACGACCGAGCCGGATGCGACCTCCGGGTCGGCGACGGTGGTCGCCGAGCTGAGGGCCGGGGCGGGGTTGCCGGTCGCGTCGGGCTGCTGCGGCAGGTCGGGCGTCGTCTGTCCGCCGGATCCCTGCGAGGAGTTCGAGCCGTTCGAGTTCGACGTCGGAGGGGGTGTGTCGCCGGATGCGGTTCCCGCCGCGATCTTGTCGGCGGCCGCCGTCGCCGCCGCGACCCAGTCCGTGGGGATCGGCGCGTAGCCGTCGGGCAGCTGCCCTTCGGCGTTGCCCGGCTGCTGGCCGGCGCCGACGGCGTAGCGGATGAACGCCGCGTAGCTGGTGCGCAGGTCCTTGTCCGCGATGTCCGAACGCGCCGCAGCGTAGACGGGGATCGCGAGCGGGTAGGCGTCTCGCGCGGATTTCGCGGCCGACGACGTCGGATCGAAGGCCTTGACCACCGGATGCGAGGCGCTCGGCGTCATGGCGGCGATGGCCGCGTCGAGGGTCGCCACGGACGGCGCCACGTACTCCCCCGCCGGGTTCAGCAGCTTCGCCGTGTAGAGCTGGTACTGGGCGGCGGCGCCCAGGTCGGTGAGCCCGAGCACGCTCTGGAACCCGGGAAGGCTGCGACTGGTCTTCTCGTAGGCGGGCGGGTTGCCGAGCGCGTTCCAGCCGCCGAGGATCTGACCGTCACCGCGGAGCGTCAGCGATGCGCTCGTGGCGTAGTCGTTCGTATACGGGCGCCAGCTGACGAGGTTCACGGGCGCCGCACCATCCGACCCCTGGGCCTTCTCGATCGGATCGGCCCGCGGGTAGCTGTCGCTCGGCGCGTTGAAGGCGCCCCCGGTGGGGTTGATCTCCGGTTTCGTCGAGAACCAGGGGTTGACGATCATGCCCCACGGGTCGGCCTGCCCGTTGAGGAAGGCGCGGGCATCGGCGTCGGCGAGCACGTAGTTCCACAGCGCCACCGCGGCATCCGACCGTCCCTGCGGGGCGAGGAGGTCGGCCAGCGCGGGGCTGCTGATGAGCTGGTACTGCCACTCCGGGTCGTTGATGGCGAGGAAGTCCGGGTCGCGCGTCAGGTTGCGGGCGTTGTGCCCCGGGTTGAGTGCGCTGATCCAGCCGATCCGCGACTTGTCCGCCCCATCGGGCAGGGCGTCCACGTACGAGTAGGTGAGCAGTTTCGCGACGAGGCGCGGTGTCAGCTTCAGGTCGGTGAAGGGGAGGTTGCGGCGCCCGATGACCTCGGCGGGAACGTTGCGACCGGTCTGCGGCTGGCGGTCGACGGCGAACACGATCGCCATCCCGGTCACCGCGATCGGCGCATAGGTCAGCGGGTCGGTGCCGCCCTCGGTGTCGAGCGAGCGCGAGGTGAGGGCGAGGGCGGCGCTCTTGTCGATGGATGCGGCGAGCACAGCATCCGATTCGGCGCCGGTGAGCTGGGAGTAGACGGCCCCGCCGGATGCCGTGCACAGCTTCGGCTGCCAGGACTGCACGGCGTTCGAGATGAGCTCGCTGCCCGCGAGTTGACGCTCGGCGGCGCCGATCGCACAGTGCGCACCCACCTGGCGGAAGTCGAGCCGGACGGCGAGGCGGTGCTTCCAGGCGTCCCAGAACAGACCGGAGGCGGAGATGTTGTCGGCGCCGGAGTCGGCGTCGCCGCGCGGCACGATGACGAGCCAGCACGAGGAGCCGGCCGTGGTCCCGCCCGTGGTCGTCGGGCTCCCGCATCCGAGTCCTGCGGAACGCAGTGCGGTCTGGGTCTCGAACTTGACCTTGCCCGAGCCGTTGGAGCCGCTCCCCGCCCAGGGGATCTCGTTCGAGGTGTACCGGGTGAAGAACTGGTTCGTGTTGACGTCGACGGGGACGATCGCGCCGTCGACGACGGAGGCGATCACTTCGCCGGTCGCCGCGCGGAACGGGATCGAGGTGTACGCGGCGGCCTCGACGCTGTACGGCGCGTCCTCCGGGGCGATGCTGCCGGGCACGCGCGAGCCGTCGCGCAGCGAGCCGGGTGTGTGGATGCCGCCGTACACGCACGTCGTGCGGTCGGGGCGGCTGGGCGCTCCCTGCTCGTCGCCCCAGCACTGGAAGATCTGCAGGAAGTTGGTGCCGCCGGTGTCGATGGTGGGCGGCGTCGACTGCTTGCCGCCCGTCCAGCTCACGGTAATGCCCTGATCGATCAGGTCGCGCGTCTGCGAGACGGTCACCTTGAGCCCGGGGAAGGGCGCGTTCTCGTAGTCGGGGTCCTGATCCTCCGAGGTCACCGTCACCTCCGACCCGTCGGCAGCCGAGGCCTGCTGCGCCGGCAGCACGACGCCGGCAGCCGTCAGCAGCCCCCAGACCAGCGCGGCGACGGCGATGCCCGAGAGTCCCGACGAGAGGATCGTGCGGGTGGCGCGGGGGCGCTGGGACTGGTTCACGTCAGGGTGCTCCGAGGGGTCGGGTGGGGCTGAGGACAGACAATTGGTGGGGGATTGACGCCGAGTGAACGACGGGACAACGACCGCGTTCGGGTCGGTAGTGGAGAGCCCCTTTTCGCCGGGGCGGCGGGGCGCGGGCGAGCCGCTACTTGCGGCTGTTCCGCAGGCGCCGTGAGATGAACGGCGGCGCGAGGATGACGGCGAACAGCAGCAGGGCGGCCGCGATCATCAGCCACTGACTGGGGCCCATCTCCGAGTCGTCGACCGTGAAGGGCTTGGAGACCGCCCCGTTCGCCGAGGAGTTGTCGCCGCCGAGCGGGTTGCCGTTCTCGTCGAACCCGCCGTCGCCCCCGCTTCCGGCGTCACCGCCGCCCGTGCCGCCCGTGCCGCCCGTGCCACCGCCGGATGCGGCGCCGGAGCCGCCCGTGCCGGTCACCGGGGTGTCCTGGGGCGCTCCCGCGGTTCCGGTCGCGCACTGCGTGGTGCCCACCTTGTCGCAGTCGGCCGGCTGCGGCGCGGTCGCCGCGAGACGGTTGCTGGTGGGCGAGTCGCCCGGCTTGAAGGTTGGGTTGTTGCAGGAGTTGAAGTCGATGCCCGCCGAGCCCGCCCCCGGGATGCGCTTGATCTGATCGGAGCCCGCCTGCACGAGGTTCAACGGCAGGGGCGAATACCCGAGGGCCGGCGCCTGCTGCTGCCCCTCGCAGAGCATGTACCGCGTGAACGCGCCGAGGGTGGCGCCCTTGTCCGCCGTGAAGATGCCGCCGACCTCGGTCGGGATGATCATGTACGAGTAGCTCGAGAGCGGGTAGGTGCGCTTGTCGGTCGAGTTGTAGACGGCGTCGAGGTTCTGCGTGAGGTCGGAGTTGATGCCGGCCGACAGCAGGGCGACCGCGACCGAGTTCGCCGTCGGTTCGACGTAGTACCCGGATGCGTTGAGCACCTTCGCGACCGGGAAGCCCGACTTCAGCGCGTACGAGTACTCGACGTAGGTGATGGCGCCCTCGCCGTAGTCCTGGCTGACGTAGCCTGCGACACCGAGCGAGCCGTTCTGCGCCTTGCCGTTCGGCGGTGTCGGGAACTGGGACCGCATCCCCGACTTCCAGAGGTTGCCGTACTGCTTCGACATCCACAGGGTGAACTGCGCGCTCGTCCCCGAGCCGTCGGAGCGCACGACCGGCACGATCGCCTTGTCGGGCATCGCCAGCGCGGGGTTGTTCTTCTGGATGGCGGCGTCGTTCCACTTCGTGATCGCGCCCGTGAAGATCTTGGTGATCACATCCCCCGACAGCCGCAGGTTGGTGACGCGCTTGCCACCGATCCGGAGGTTGTACATGAAGGCCGTCCCTCCGGCGACGATCGGCATGTAGGCGTACCCGCGCGGCGGCGTCTCGGGGGCGGAGCCGTCCTCCGGGCTCGACTGGAACGGGATCTCGCTGACCGCGAAGTCGACGGTGCCGGCGATGTAGTCGCGGCGGCCGGCCGACGATCCGACACCCGAGTAGTTGACCGTCATGCCGTAGTTCGCGGCCACGTTCTTGCGCCACTGGTCGAGCGCGTTCTGCGACCACGTCGACCCGGTGCCGGTGATCGGGATGTAGCTGGCGGCGTTCGCCGGCACGCTCGCCGTGGTGAGGCCGACGAGGATGGCGGCCGCCAGGGCGATTCGGACGATGCGGCTCACGGTGCCTCGGCTTTCGGGTCGGAGGGGAGGGTGGCGGCGGGAGGTGCGGACCGGCGTTCGAAGCGGAGGGCGTCGCGCGTCGAGATCGCCGCCGTGCGACGCTGCTGGCGCGGCGAGAGCACACCGGGCGGGCGGCCGCCGATCACCCGCGCGACGCTGAACAGCAGCAGCACGAGCAGCAGCAGCACCGCGGCGGTGCCGAATCCGCGGGCGATCATGGTGGGCTCGGGCGACTTCACGAAGTCGAAGACCTGCAGCGGCAGCGAGATCATCGGGCCCGAGAAGGGGTTGAAGGTGAGCACCGCGGTCACTCCCGAGGTGAGCAGCACGGGCGAGGTCTCGCCGATGCCGCGGGCCGTTCCGAGGATGACGGCGGTCACCAGTCCGGAACGCGCCGTCGGCAGCACCACCCGCCACACGGTGCGCCAGCGTCCGGCACCGAGCGCGTACGACGCCTCGCGCAGGTTGCCGGGCACCAGCCGCAGCACGACGTCGGCGGCCCGGATCACGATCGGCAGCATCATGACGGTGATCGCGAGCGCGGCGGCGAACCCCGACCGCTGGTGCGTGATCAGCTGGATCACCGCGGCGTACACGAACAGGCCGGCGACGATCGACGGCAGCGCGGTCATCGCGTCGACGATGGTGCGCACGAACCGGGCGAACGGCCCGCCAACCTCGTTGAGGAACACGGCCGTCGCGATGCCGAGCGGGATCGTGATCGCGAGGGCGATGCTGATCTGGATGAGCGTGCCGACGATCGCATGCAGGATGCCACCCTCGGTGAGCGGGTCGAGCGGGCCGGCGAACTCCATCGACTCGGTGAAGAAGTTCAGATGCCAGAGGGCCTCCTGGCCCCGCAGCAGCGCGAAGACGACCACGAAGACGAGGGCCGTGAACAGGGTGACAGCGGCCGAGATCAGCAGCACCGACACCACCCGGTCGACGACCGTCTGCCGGTTCGCCGACAGTGAGCTCAGCAGCACGTAGAAGCCGATGAAGGCCAGGTACGACACCACGATCCAGCCGATCGCGCCCGTCAACGGCGTGATCCATCCGAAGAGGATCGTCGAGGTCGCCAGCGCGGCGGCCCCCGCTCCGAGCAGGTCGAAGCGCTCCTCGAAGGTCTGGCCGCGCAGGCGTCGTCGTTCGCCGACCCCGCCCTCGGCGGTGGGGGTCTCGGTGCGCTTCCTCAGCAGGGTGTCGCTCATCATCCGTCCGACTGCGCGCCCGACCTCGAACGCGCGACGATCGAGGATGCGGTGAAGTTGATGACCAGGGTCACGAGGAACAGCACGAGACCGGCGGCCATGAGGGCCGAAAGGGCGAAGTCGCTCGCCTCGCCGTAGCGGAGCGCGATGAGCGCCGAGACCGAGTTGGTGCCGGAGCTCAGCACCTCCCAGTTGATGGTGAAGATGGGCGAGATGATCATGTAGACGGCGATCGTCTCCCCGAGCGCCCGACCGAGGCCGAGCATCGTCCCGCCGATGATGCCGCCGCGGCCGAACGGCAGCACGACGGTGCGGATCATCCCCCAGCGGGTGGCGCCGAGGGCGAGCGCCCCCTCCCGTTCGCCGATCGGCGCCTGCGAGAACGCCTCCCGCATCACGGACGTCATCGTCGGCACGACCATCAGCCCCACGATGATCCCGGCGATGAACGCCGACGAGGTGAACGCGCTGTCGGCGGTGAGCACCTCGCCGTCCTCCCCGCTCACCCGGAAGATCGGGATCCAGGCGAAGTAGGTCGAGATCCAGCGGGCCACCGGGATGACGTTCTCCTGCAGGAAGAACACCCCCCACAGTCCGAACACGATCGACGGCACGGCGGCCATCAGGTCCACGAGCGAGACGAGGGTGCCGCGGAGGCGGCCGCGCACCACCTCCGACAGCAGCAGCGCGGTGCCGAGCGCGAGCGGGAGCGCCGTGACGAGGGCGATGAGCCCGATCGTGACGGTGCCGAACAGCACCGCGGCCACCCCGAACTCGCCGGTCTCGGGCGACCACTTCTGCTCGGTGAGGAAGCCGAAGCCCGCCACCTGCAGCGCCTCCGCGGAACGCAGCGACAGGAACAGGCCCACCGCGAGCATGATCGCCACGGTGATGCCGCCCGCAGCGAAGGCGGTGCGCCGGAAGACCGCGTCGGCGAACGAGGGGCGCGGCGCGAGCGGCCGCGGTCCGGCGGGAGGATCCGGCAGGTGGATCGGCTCGACGACGTGGGAGCGAGCGGTCATTGCCCGTCCCCCGCAGCGACCAGGCCGACGTTCCTCTCGGTCTCCTCTGCGAGCATCTCGAGCCCGAGCCGCGCGGAACGCAGCGACTCGCGGCGGTCCCGCTCCATGCCGTACCAGCGGGCGCTCGTGAGCACAGCGTCACGGCCGTCGAGCAGCACCCACCCGTAGCCGCGGCTCGACTCCAGCCGCACCATCCGCGCCACGAGCCGGTCCCGGCTGGCGACGATCGCGGCGACATCCGCGCGCGCCTCGTCGACGGTGTCGCGTGCGACCGCACCACGACCCAGCACGCGGTGGTTGGCCGCGGTCAGCTGCCAGACGAACACGGGGTTCTCGGGCGCCGCATCGACGGGGATGCCCGTCAGGCGGGAGATGTGGTGGATCCAGGACGCCATCCGCGCCTGATCCGCCGGATCGACTCGGATGAACTGGACCCGGGCGCCGGTCGACATCGGTCTGGGGCCTCGGGAAGCTCGGGTGAAGGTGGTTCCCGCCGGGTCCAGCGGGCGATGCGATTCAAGGCGCCCCGGCTGAACTGGACCATCCGCCCGGATGCACGGGCGCCCTCGCGCAGGTGAACAACCGGTGCCGGGTGCAGCTGGCGAGGGATGGGTGCGCTCAGTCTCCGACGATGCGTGCGCCGTGCACGGGGCCATTGGCCCGCACCACGTTGAGCCGGGCGGCCGAGAGGGCCACCTGCAGCTCGAGAGCCGAATCGAGGTCGGCGGTGAGGAAGGCGACCGTCGGACCCGACCCGGAGACGATCCCTGCCAGCGCACCGTTCTGCTCACCCAGCTCGAGCACATCCGAGAGCGACGGCTCCAGGTGCAGCGCGGGCGCCTGCAGGTCGTTGTGCATCGCGTCGGCCAGCATGTGGGGGTCGCCTGCACGCAGCGCCTGCAGCACGTTCGTCTCGACCGTGGGGCGCGGATCGGCGGGGAAGATGTCCTGCGCGTGGCGGGTGCGGTGCTCGTCGAGCTCGCGGTACACCGCCGGCGTCGACAGGCCGAACTCGGCAAGCGCCAGCACCCAGTGGAAGCTGCCCTTCGCGAGCGCCGGCGAGAGCTCGTCGCCCCGCCCGGTGCCGATCGCGGTGCCGCCGGTGAAGGCGAACGGAACGTCGGCGCCCAGCTTGCGGGCCAGCTCCAGCAGCTCCTCACGCGGCAGGTCGGTGCCCCACAGCGCGTCGCAGGCCAGCAGGGTGGCCGCGGCGTCGGCCGAGCCGCCGCCCATGCCGCCCGTCACGGGCACGTGCTTCTCGATCTCGATGCGCGCGCCGCCGGTGTAGCCGGTGCGGGCGGCGAGCATGCGCGCGGCCTTGATCGCGATGTTGGAGCCGTCGAGCGGCACCCGCGACAGTTCCACCGAACCGGACACGTCGATCGAGAAGTCGGGGGCCTCGGTGACGCGCACGTCTTCGTAGAGCGAGACCGCCTGATACGCGATCGCGACGTCGTGATAACCGGTGTCGTCGATCGCCCCCACCTTGAGGAAGACGTTGATCTTCCCCGGCGCTTTGACGTGCACGGATGCGCGTCCGGGGGTGGTCATTCCTCCACCCTAGGGGAGGTGGAACGCTCAGTCCGCCCGCGCAACTCGCAGGAAGTCGGCGACGGTCAGCTGCTCGCCCCGCAGGGTCGGGTCGACGCCTGCCGCCTCGAGACGTGCGGATGCGGCCGCCGAGCCGCCCAGCGCATCCGCGAGCGACTGGCGCAGCATCTTGCGACGCTGGCCGAACGCCCCGTCGATGAGGGCGAAGGTGGCGGCGCGCTCCTGCTCGGTGCCGGGCAGCTCGCCCGCGCGGAACCCGACGAGCACCGAGTCGACGTTCGGCACCGGCCAGAACACCTGGCGGCTGATGGTGCCGGCGAGCGACCATTCGCCGTACCAGGACGCCTTCACCGACGGTGAACCGTACACGCGCGATCCGGGCCCGGCGGCGAGCCGGTGCCCCACCTCCGCCTGCACCATCACGAGCGCCGAACGCAGCGACGGCACCACCTGCAGCAGGTGCAGCAGCACCGGCACCGACACGTTGTACGGAAGGTTGGCGACCAGCCTCGTGGGCTCCCCCGCGACGCCGTCGACGCGCAGCGCATCCGCTGCGATCACCTCGAGGGGTGCGCCCGGCTGCATCGCGTCGACCGTGATCGGCAGCTGCTCGGCGAGGCGTTTGTCGATCTCGATCGCCGTGACCCGCGCACCGACCTCGAGCAGTCCGAGCGTCAGCGAGCCGAGCCCCGGGCCGACCTCGACCACGTGGTCGCCCTGCTCGACCTTGCCTGCGCGCACGATCTTGCGCACCGTGTTGCCGTCGACGACGAAGTTCTGGCCCAGCTTCTTCGTCGGCTGCAGGTCGAGGGCGTCGGCCAGGTCGCGGATCTCGGACGGGCCGAGCAACCCGCTCATGCGGGGTCCGGCGACTGCGAGTGCTCGGCGCGGCGGTCGTCGGCCGTCTGCGGGTCGAACGGGCCCGCCGGCGCGTCGACCGGCTCGTCGTCCCAGTGGCCGTAGACGGCCTCCGTGTTCGACGAGATCTGCGCGGCCAGCATCGACGCGTCCGTGCCCAGGTGGGCCGCCATCGCGCGCAGCGTGTGCGGGATCAGGTACGGCGCGTTGGGCCGCCCGCGGAACGGGGTGGGCGTGAGGTACGGCGCATCCGTCTCGATGAGGATGCGGGAGCGCGGGATCGCCTCGAGGGCGTCGCGCAGGTTCTGGGCGTTCTTGAACGTGACGGTTCCCGCGAACGACAGGAACCAGCCGCGCTCGACGACCAGCTGGGCGAAGGCGGCATCCCCCGAGAAGCAGTGGAACACGACGCGCTCGGGCGCGCCCACGCGGTCGAGCGTCTCGACGATCTCGGCGTGCGCGTCGCGGTCGTGGATCTGCAGCGCCAGGTTGTGCCGCTTCGCGATCTCGATGTGCGCCTCGAAGGAGCGGTACTGGGCGTCCCGCCCCGCGTCGTCGTCGGTGCGGAAGAAGTCGAGCCCCGTCTCACCGACGGCGCGAACCCGCGGGCGGCCCGCCAGCTCGTCGATGCCGGCGAGGTGATGCTCGAGCGCACCCGAGGCGAGCAGCTCGGGCGCCTCGTTCGGGTGGATGGCGACCGCCGCGAGCACGCGCGGCTCGTGGGCCGCCACCTCGGCGCTCCAGCGCGATGTGGCGAGGTCGGTGCCCACCTGCACCACGCCGCGCACGCCGACGCTGGAGGCGCGGTCGAGGTGCTCGCGGTAGTCGAGCGGTTCGCCGCCGTCGGCGATCTCCAGGTGGGTGTGGTTGTCGTACACCGGCACCACGAGCGCCTCGGGGAGGGGCGGGTAGTCCCTGGGCGGCCCGTCCGGAGCCTCCCTCGCGCGCAGGAACGCGTCGGTCACGCCGCTCCCGTGGCCGCGGCCTCGGGCTCCTCGATGCGCGGGAACAGCGCCTCGAGACTCTGGATGACGGTGCCCGCGGGCAGCTGGCCCCAGCCGCCCGCCTCACGGATGCGCTGCTCGGCGAGGGTGCCGATCGACGCCTCGGCGCCGAGCGCGTGCCACAGTTTCGCGGTCGCCTTCGGGGTCACCGGGCTCAGCAGCACCGCGAGCGCGCGAAGGCCCTCGGATGCCGTGTACAGCACCGTGCCGAGCCGTTCGCGGGTCGCCTCGTCTTTCGCGAGCACCCACGGCTCCTGGTCGGTGATGTAGCCGTTCAGTTCGTCGACGATCGTCCAGATCGCGGCGATCGCCTCGTTGATCGCGAAACGCTCGATCGCCGCATCCGCATCCGCCGTCGCCCGCGCGACCGTCTGCTGGATGGCGAGATCGGCATCCGTGTACTCCGCGGGGGCGGGCAGCACCCCGTCGTAGTAGCGGCCGACCATCGCGACGACACGCGAGGCGAGGTTTCCGAAACCGTTGGCGAGCTCGGCCTGGTAGCGGGCCGACAGGTCCTCCCAGCTGAACGAGCCGTCTTGACCGAAGGTGATCGCGCGCAGGAAGTAGTAGCGGAACGCGTCGGATCCGAAGGTGTCGGTGATCTGGGCCGGCGCGATGCCGGTGAGCTTCGACTTCGACATCTTCTCGCCGCCGACGAGCAGCCAGCCGTGGCCGAACACCTTGTGCGGAACGGGGAGCCCCGCGGCGATCAGCATCGCGGGCCAGATGACGGCGTGGAAGCGCGCGATGTCTTTGCCGACCAGCTGGTAGGCGGGCCAGCGGCGGGCGAACTGCTCGTCGTCGACGCCATAGCCGACAGCGGTGACGTAGTTCAGCAGCGCCTCGAACCACACGTACACGACGTGGGTGTCATCCCACGGGATCTTGATGCCCCAGTCGAAGCTCGACCGCGAGATCGACAGGTCGGCGAGCCCCTGCTTCACGAACTGCACGATCTCGTTGCGCACGCTCTCGGGCTGCACGAAGTCGGGCTGGGTCTCGTAGAGGTCGAGCAGCTGCTGCTCGAACTGGCTCATCTTGAAGAAGTAGTTCTTCTCCTTCAGGATCTCGACCGGGCGCGAGTGGATGCGGCACACCAGCTGGCCCGCGTACTCACCCGTCTCGGGGGTGTCGAGGTCGTCGAGCTGCTTGTACTCCTCGCAGCCGACGCAGTAGTAGCCCTCGTACTCGCCCGAGTAGATGAAGCCGTCGTCGTACAGCTTCTGCAGGAAGATCTTCACCGCGTGCTCGTGACGCTCATCCGTGGTGCGGATGAAGTCGTCGTTGGCGATGTCGATCGTCTTCAGCAGCGGCTTCCACGCCGACTCGACGAGCTGGTCGGCCCACTGCTGCGGCTCGACGCCGTTCGCGACGGCGGTGCGCAGGATCTTCTGGCCGTGCTCGTCGGTGCCGGTCAGCAGCCAGGTGTCGTCGCCGGCCTGGCGGTGCCAGCGCGCGAGCACGTCGGCCGCCACCTCCGTGTAGGCGTGCCCGATGTGCGGCACGTCGTTGACGTAGAAGATGGGGGTCGCGATGAAGAAGCTCTCGCCGGAAGGCATGAGGACGATTCTATTGGGCAGCCGCGTTCTGTGACGGCGGGTGGGCCGCCTACTGCTTGAGCGCCGCCTCGTACAGCTCTCGACGGGAGAGGCCGGTCGCCTCGGCGACCTCGGCGGTCGCATCCTTCAGTCGGGTGCCGGACGCGGTGAGCGCCTTCACCTGCGCGACACCGTCTTCGAGAGAGGCGGATGCGGGAGCCGCGCCTTCGATCACGAGCACGATTTCGCCGCGCGCACCTTCGGCGAAGCGCTCGGCCAGTTCGGCGAGCGTTCCCCGAGCCACTTCTTCGTAGAGCTTGGTGAGCTCGCGGCAGACGGCGGCGCGGCGACCGGCACCGAACGCGGATGCGGCATCCGCGAGCGCGTCGCCGATGCGGTGCGGCGACTCGAAGAAGACCAGCGTGCGCGGTTCGGCGGCCAGCGCCCGAAGGGCCTGCAGCCGGCCCTTGCGCGGAAGGAAGCCCTCGAAGCAGAAGCGGTCGGTGGGCAGTCCCGACACGGCGAGCGCCGTGAGCACGGCCGAAGGTCCGGGGATCGCCGTGACCGTCACCCCCGCCGCCGCGGCGGCCGCCACGAGCGGGAACCCGGGGTCCGACACGGTCGGCATGCCCGCATCCGACAGCACCAGCACATCCGCCTCGCGCGCCAACTCGACGATCTCGGCCGCCTTCGCCGTCTCGTTGTGCTCGTGCAGCGGGATCAGGCGCGGGCGGTTGTCGATCTCGAGCGCGCGCATCAGCTGGATGGTGGTGCGGGTGTCTTCGGAGGCGATCACCTCCGCGTTCGTCAGCGCCTCCACGAGCCGCCGCGACGCGTCGCCGAGGTTGCCGATGGGCGTCGCCGCGAGGATGATCACCCGCCTATCCTCCCCCGCCCGCGGCCTCGGCAGTTCCTGCAGTTCCGACGCACAGGGAACGAGCCCCGACCGCGGATACGATGCACGGCATGGATGCGCGCGCCGAGGAGTTCGAGCGCGCCGTGCATGGAGAAGTGCCGCCGGATCCGGGGCCTCCCATCCGCACCGGCTCACGGCTCGACGACGCCTGGCAGCGCTGGATGTCGCATCCGGGTGCCCGCCGCGCGTGGGAGTGGGGTGCACCGGCCGCCGTGATCGGGGTGGCCGCCGCCGCGCGCCTCATCGGCCTCGACCATCCGCACCAGATCGTCTTCGACGAGACGTACTACGTGAAGGACGCGTACACGCTCTCGCACCTCGGCTACGAGTCGCGCTGGCCCGACGGCGCCAACGACTCGTTCGCAGCCGGCGACCCCGATGTGTACCTGACCGACGCCTCGTTCGTGGTGCACCCGCCGCTCGGCAAGTGGATCATCGCGGCCGGCATGGCTGCGTTCGGCACCGACAGCGCGTTCGGCTGGCGCATCGGCATGGCCGTGATGGGCATCCTGCTGGTGGTGCTGACGATGCTCGTCGCGAAGCGCCTGTTCCGCTCCACCACCCTGATGGTGGTGGCGGGCGCGCTGATCGCGATCGACGGCAACGCGATCGTCATGAGCCGTGTGTCGCTGCTCGACACCGGAATCGCCTTCTTCGGCCTGCTGGGTGCCTACTTCGTGCTGCTCGACCGCGCCTCCACCGAGCGGCGCCTCGCCCCCTGGCTCGACGCACGGGATGCGGCGGCCAAGCCCACCGACTGGGGTCCGGTGTTCTGGTGGCGGCCGTGGTTGCTCGCGGCGGCCCTCGCCTTCGGCTGCGCCACGAGCGTCAAGTGGTCGGGCCTCTACTTCCTGGCAGTGTTCGGCCTGTACACGGTGGTGTCGGATGCCTTCCTGCGCAAGAAGGCCGGCGTCGCCTTCTGGGGCACCGGCACGGTGCTGCGTCAGGCGCCCGTGAACTTCCTGCTCATGGTGCCGCTCGCCGCGGTCGTGTACGTGAGCAACTGGGTCGGCTGGTTCACCACCGACGGCGGCTACTACCGACGCTGGATCGAGGACGGCGGGGGCAGCGCATGGTCGGGCGCGCTCTCCTGGGTGCCGATCGACGTGCAGAACTGGTGGCACTACCAGGCGTCGATCATGAACTACCACGTGAGCGAGAACTCACCGCATCCGTACCAGGCGAACCCGCTGACCTGGCTGTTCCTCATCCGGCCGACGAGCATGCACTACCAGGACCACGGCGACGGCACCGCGCAGGCCATCCTCGACATCGCGAACCCGCTCATCTGGTGGGGTGCGACGGCGGCGCTCGTGTTCCTCGTGGTGCGGGTGGTGCGCGGGCTGATGAACCGGCGCCCGGTGGCCATGGAGGCGTTCATCCTCACCGGCATCGCCGCCGGCTACCTGCCGTGGATGCTGTACCTGGGGCGCACGGTTTTCCAGTTCTACACGATCGCCTTCGAGCCGTTCATGATCCTCGCCCTCACGGCCGCGCTGGCCGCGATCGCAGGCAGCCGCAGCGATCCGAACCCACGCCGGGTGGCGGGGCTCACGACCGTCGGCGTGTACCTGGGGTTCGTGGTGCTCACCTCCCTCTTCTTCCTGCCGATGTGGACCGGCATCCCGGTGCCGATCGAGTTCCTGAAGGCGCACTACTGGCTGGGCCGCAGCTGGATCTGAAACACGCCGCAACACGTCGGGACGCGCCGGTAGCCTGAACGGATGCCGCAGTCTGCAGACGAAACCGCGACGCCCGACCACGCCTGGGGTTTCCGCACCCGATCCATCCACGCCGGCAACATCCCGGATGCCGTGCACGGCGCCCGGGCGCTGCCGATCTACCAGACGAGCGCGTTCGTCTTCGACGACACCGCGGATGCCGCTGCCCGCTTCGCGCTGCAGAAGTACGGCAACATCTACTCGCGTCTCGCGAACCCGACCGTCGCCTCCTTCGAGGAGCGCATCGCCTCGCTCGAGGGCGGCCTCGGGGCCGTGGCCACCGCGTCCGGGCTCGGCGCCGAGTTCATCACCTTCGCCTCGCTCGCCGGGGCCGGCGACCACATCGTCGCCGCATCCAGCCTGTACGGCGGCTCGGTCACCCAGCTCGACGTCACGCTTCGCCGTTTCGGCGTCGACACCACGTTCGTGCCCGGCACCGACCCGGCCGACTACGCGGCCGCCATCACCGACAAGACGAAGCTCATCTTCGTCGAGTCGATCACGAACCCGTCCGGCGACATCGCCGACCTCGAGGGTCTCGCCGAGGTGGCGCACGCGCACCACATCCCCCTCATCGTCGACTCGACCGTCGCCACCCCGTACCTCAACCGCCCGATCGAGTGGGGCGCCGATGTGGTCATCCACTCGGCCACCAAGTTCCTCGGCGGTCACGGCACCACCCTCGGCGGTGTCGTCGTCGAGTCGGGCCGCTTCCACTGGGCGAACGAGCGCTTCCCGCTGTTCGACCAGGAGGTGCCCCACTACGGCGGCCTCAACTGGCACGGCAACTTCGGCGAGTACGCCTTCCTCACGCGTCTGCGTGCCGAGCAGCTGCGCGACATCGGTCCCGTGCTGGCCCCGCACTCCGCGTTCCTACTCGCCCAGGGTGTCGAGACGCTGCCGTTCCGCATGCAGGCGCACGTCGACAACGCGCGCATCGTGGCCGAATACCTGGCAGCCGACGACCGCATCGAGTTCGTCAACTGGGCGGGCCTGCCCACGCATCCGCATTTCGAGCGCGCTCAGCGCTACTTCCCGACGGGACCCGGATCGGTCTTCAGCTTCGGAGTGAAGGGTTCCGCCACCCGCGACTCGCGTTCCGTCGGGCAGACCTTCATCGAGTCGGTCGACCTGGCCAGCCACCTCGCCAACATCGGCGACGCGAAGACGCTCGTCATCCATCCGGCCTCCACCACGCACGCGCAGCTCACCGAGCAGCAGCTGCTCGACGCGGGCGTGCTGCCCGGCCTCGTGCGCATCTCGGTGGGCATCGAGGACCCGGAAGACATCCTCTACGACCTCGACCAAGCGCTGAACGCCGCGGTGAAGGGATAATCTCCGTCATGAGTGCTGCGACCGCGACTCCGGACCTCGAGACCGTCAACCTGCAGAACGGTCTCTCCTGCTCGATCCCGTCCGACTCTCCGCTGGCGAAGCTGCTGCGCTCGCAGCGCACCTGGATCGGGCCGAGCGCCAAGGAGCGTCTCGACATCCTGCGCAAGGCGAAGACGGTCGCGATCGTCGGCGCCTCACCGAATCCGGCGCGGTCGTCGTACTTCGTCGCCACCTACCTGCAGCAGTCGAGCGACTACGAGCTGTACTTCGTGAACCCGAACGCCACCGAGATCCTCGGGCAGCCGGTGTACAAGTCGCTCGCCGACCTGCCGGTCGTGCCCGACATCGTCGACGTGTTCCGGCGCGGCAGCGACATCCCCTCGGTGATCGACGACGTACTCGCCGTCGGCGCCAAGACAGTGTGGGTGCAGCTGGGCATCTGGAACGAGGAGGCCGCCTACTACGGCGAGTCGAAGGGCCTCACGGTGGTCATGGACCGCTGCATCAAGGTGGAGCACGCCCGCTTCCACGGCGGCCTGCACCTGCTCGGGTTCGACACGGGCCAGATCACCAGCCGGAAGACGCTGCGCTAGCGGTCGCCGCTCAACCGTCCTGCCGGATCTCGTTCCGGTCGCCGCGGTTGTCGACCGCACCCACCTGCCCGGCGTAGGTCACTTCGTTGTCGTTGCCGCCGATCGTCACGGCGCCGATGTCGCCCGAACTGTCGACGTCGTTGCGGTCGCCGCGGATGTCGACGGCGCCGACGTTCGCCGCATCCACCTCGTTCTCCTGACCTTCGATGCCGAGCGCACCGATCGACGTCGCGTCGACCTCGTTGCCGTCGCCCCGGATCGTGACCATCCCGAGCTCGCCCGCGATCACCTCGATGTTCTGGCCCGTGATCTCGAGCTCATCGCAGTCGCCGATGCGGTACTCACCCGGCTGGTCGAGCCGCAGCGCGCCGCCGTCGCAGGCGTCGGGGTCGGCGGGGATGAGCGTCTCCCCCGGGATGGGCGCTGGGTCGCCCCCGCCGGACGGCGGCAGGATGACGCATCCGGTCAGTGCGAACGCTGCGGCGACGAGGGTCGCGGGGGCGAGGATTCGGCGGTTCATCCCTCCACGGTAGGCACGGCATCGGGTGTCGGGGAGGGCCTTGCGCGATTCAGTCCTCGGGGTATTGGAACACCTCGTCGAGGCGCACCCCGAGCACTCGCGAGATCTGGAACGCCATCTCGAGTGAGGGCGAGTAGCGGCCCTGCTCGATCGCGATGACGGTCTGCCGGGTGACGCCGAGCCGCTCGGCGAGCTGAGCTTGCGTGATGCCGGCGTCGGTGCGCAGGGGGCGGATGCTGTTGGTGACGCGGGTGGCCTTAACCATGGATGTACCCACGGTACGCGCGCACCTGCACGATGGATCCCGCGGTGGCTCCGACGGCGCCGACGAAGAAGGCGGCGCTCCCGATCCAGAACACGTCGAGTTCGAGCATCGCGAGGATCAGCGCGACGAGGAGACCACCGGATGCGACGGCGAGGGCGACGCGGCCGCCCGCGCGTTCGATGTCGCGGTCGCGCACGTCGCTGCCGGTGTCGAACACCTGCCGGCGCACCCCTGCGACGATGCCGGCGAGGATCGTCACGATGATCGTCGCGATGATGGTGCCGACGAAGTTGACGCCGAACGACCACAGCATCGGCACCTGCCATCCGATGTCGGATGCGGGGGTGTGCGCGAGCTGCGGCAGCACGATGACGAAGTACCAGATGACCGTGGCTGGGGTCAGCACGAGCGCGACCCAGGCGGCGCGTTCGTCGGTGGTCATGGGGATGCGGTCGTCGTCGCGGTCGATCGGCGCGTGTTCTGCGGACATGCCAGAACGGTATGCGGCGCCCACCCAAATGTCAAGAATCTTTGACACTCCCCCCGCATCCCATCCCGCGAGATGTCACGTGTTGCACGAATCGGGACCCGAATCCGCAACAAGTGACACCTCGGCGGATGCGGGGGCTAGGGGGCGGTGCGCGTCATCCAGTTGCCGGGGTCGGTGACGACCTCGAAACCGAACCGCTCGTAGAGGGCGTGGGCGTCGCTCGTGCGAAGCGCTGTGCGTCCCACGCCCCATTCGTCGAGCACGCCGACGATCCCCTCGATGAGGCCCACCCCGATCCCCGCACCGCGATGCGCGCGATCCACGTAGACGTCGGCCAGGTAGGCGAAGATCGCGCCGTCGGTGACGACACGCGCATAGGCCACCTGCTCGCCCGTGCGGGTGTCGACCACGGCGAAGTTGCGCGAGCCGTCGATCGCCGTGTCCTGAAGCTCCCGCGATCGGCCGAGCGACCAGTAGGCGTCTTCGCTGAGCCAGCGATGCACGCGGGCCCGATCGATGTCGGCGAGGTCGGTCGAGAACCGGTACGAAGCATCCACCCCTCCACGCTAGAGGCACCGGGGGCGACCTCCGTTACCGCGTGTTTCGGCACCGCTCACCGCAGCCGCGCGACCGGGTTAGCGTGCTGCCATGACCGACGCACCCGTGCTCACGAGCCCGCTCGTCTCCACCCAGTGGCTGGCCGATCACCTCGGCGCCCCGAGCCTGCTGGTGGTCGACGCGTCGGTCGTCGCGTTCACGCGACCCGACGGCCGCGGCGGCTACCTGAGCGGGCACGAGCAGTACCTCCTCGAGGGCCACCTGCCGGGCGCCGTTTTCGCCGACCTCATCGAGGAGCTCTCCGATCCGGAGGGCGCCTACCCGTTCACCCGCCCGGATGCCGAACGGTTCGCCGCCGCAGCGGGCGCGCTCGGCGTGGGCGACGACACCACCGTGATCGTCTACGACTCCGCCGTCGGCCAGTGGGCTTCGCGCCTGTGGTGGCTGTTCCGCGCCTTCGGATACGACCGCGTCGCCGTGCTCGACGGCGGGCTCACCAAGTGGCGTGCCGAGGGACGCCACCTCGACACCGGCCACATCGAACCCGCACCGGCCGTCTTCACCCCCGCGGAGCGCCCCGAGTTGTGGGCCGACAAGGCGGATGTCGAAGCCGTCGTGCGCGGAGACCGTGACGCGGCGCTCGTGTGCGCGACGCCGCCGAAGGAGTTCACCGGCGAGACCTCCTCCCGGGTGCGGGCTGGCCACATCCCCGGTTCGCTGTCGGCTCCCGCGGCGTTCCTCGTCGACCGCGAGACGAACGCCGTGCTCGGCGCGGAGGCGCTGCGCGGGAAGCTCGCCCCGGCGATCGGCGCAACCCAGATCATCACCTACTGCGGCGGCGGGATCGCCGCCGCGTCGGCCGCCCTCGCGCTGACGCTGCTGGGCGAGCGCTCGGTCGCCGTCTACGACGGCTCGCTCAACGAGTGGGCCGCCGACCCCGAGGCGCCGCTCGAGACGCTGGTGTCGTCCGCGAGCTGAGCGCGCGCGCAGGGCCGACCGAGCCGCTCGCGCCGCCCTAGTCGACGAGCCCGAGGATGCGCGCCCGCTCGACGGCCGACACCCGGGATGCGACACCGAGCTTGCGGTAGACGCTGCGGGTCTGCGTCTTCACCGTGTTGGGCGACACCGAGAGCTGCCAGGCGATCTGGTGCACCGAGAGGCCGCCGGCCAGCTGCGCGAGCACGACCCGCTCGCGGGCGGTCAACAGCGTGACGGGCGGCAACGCCGCCGGCCGCAGCATGGCGACGATCTCGAGCACCACCTGCTGCGACGCCTCGGGCAGGGGTGCGGCCGCCGCACGCTGCAGCAGTCCCGACAGCCGGTCGGGAGGCAGGGTCGTGAAGATGCGGCGCAACCCCGTGACGGCGGCGAGCGAGAGCGCCCGCGCGAACACCGCATCCGAGGTCTCCGTGTCGCGGAGGCCGGCATGCGCCGCCGCGGTGACCGCGAGCGCGTGCCCGTAGGAGCGGGCCGCGTGGTCGAGGCCGAGGTGCAGGCAGGGCCTCGTGAGTTCGATCGCCCGCGCGAAGTCGCCCGTCTCGAGCAGCACGCGCGCCTCCCATGAGCCGGGGCACACCGCGTGGGTGGGGTCGGGCTGCACCTCCCGCAGCACGCCGAGCGCGGTCGCGAGGTCGTGCCTCGCCACGAGGGTGGGCAGCCACACGCCGAGCGCCGAGAACTTCACGAGCGCGCATTCGGGGTAGTCGTCTCGGGCCTCGTCGGCCTGCCAGAGCAGCTGCATCACCTGCTCGTGGTCGCCTTCGGCTTCGAGCACGTAGGCGAGCGTGACGAGCGCGATGCCGCCGTACTCGGTGCCGCGCGCGAGCTCGGCGAGCCGACGGATGCGGGCCAGCTGCGGCTCGGTGGTGCGCTCGGTGGCGAGCAGCACCCGCGCGAGTTCGGCCGGGATGCCGGCCACCGCATCCGGATGCGTCTCGTCGGTGCCGCGCAGGCTCTCGTCGGCGAACGCCAGCCGTCCGGTGAGCACACCGAGCACGGCCGCCATGCCGTGGGCCTCCACACGCACCTGCGGCAGGGTGCCTGCGAGCAGGGCGACGCCGTGCGCGAGGGCGTCGAGGGCCGACGCGACCTCACCCGCGAGCGCCTCGCACAGTCCGTCGTCGACCCGCGCGATGCCGGTGAGGTGGAGACGCTCGGTGAACGGGAGCGATGATGCCTCGATCAGGGTGCGGGCGTGCACCAGGGTGGCGCGGGCTGCGGCGATGCGGCCGAGTGCCCGCAGCTGGCGTGCGCGCAGCAGCGCGGAGACCGGGGCGCACCACGCCGGCGCGTCGCTCGTGTCGAGGGCTGCATCCGCCGCGTCGAGGTAGGCGAGCGCGCGGTACGGGTGACCTGGGCCTCCCGCGCGTTCCCGGGACGCCGCATGCAGCATGGCGGCGGGGTCGCGCTCGTCGGGGCCGGCGGGCTCAGAGCCGACAGTGTCGGGGGTGGCGGTGTCGGATGCGGCGCCCGCGGCGAAGCACGCCATCCAGTCGTGTGCATCCCCCATCACCGCGCCAGGCTAGCGGGGCGGTGCCGTCCGTGTCAGGTGGTGGGCGCCAGTTGCTGCGCGAGCACCACCGGGTCGGCGGTGGGCAGGCGGCACACCGAGCCCTCGCACAGGTAGGCGGTCGCTGCGCCCTCCGGCGCCCGACGGGCCTCGAAGAGACCGAACCCGGCATCCGCGAAGGCGCGGGCCTGCTCCTCGTCGACGATCGCGAGGGTGCGACCGGGGGCGCCCCAGCCGCGTGCGAGCGCCACGATCGGCGCCCGCGTCGCGCCGCCCGTGACCACGACGAGCTGCTCGGAGGGCGCCACCAACCGGGTCGCGACGGCGAGGGCCGCGCCATAGGCGATGGGCCGCTCGATCGCGGGAGCGAGCACCGGTGCGAGTGCGGCCTCCGCCGCCCGCAGGAGGCGCTCGTCGCCGTCCAGTTCGTGGAGACGGATGGCCGCATCCGCGAAGAGCGAGGTACCCGAGGGCGTCGCCCCCTCGGTGGTGTCGGCGTCGACCGCGATGCCGCGCGCGGCGAGCACCGGGTCTCCCCCGCCCGGGGCGGTGACCCGATCGTCGTCGATGCAGGCCTCGACGAGCACGCGCGCCAGCAGCGCGGGCTCCGGGTCGCCTGTCGCGACCGCGAGCCGCAGCAGCCCGCCCGCGAACCCGCCGTAGTCCTCGAGCGTCGCCGACGCATCCGAGACGCGGTCGTCGCGGCTCGCGCGACGCAGCCGGGGCCCGTCGGGCGTGGCGGCGAGCTGTGCCGCACGCACCGCATCCGCCGCCGCACCGGCCGCGGCGATCCACTCGGGGCGCGCGAACCGCACCCCCGCATCCGCGAGAGCCCCGATCGCGAGGCCGTTCAGCCCCGCCAGCACCTTCGCGTCGACGGGCGGCGGGGGCTGCCTGGAGCGCCCGGATGCGTCGAGCGCGTAGTAGCCGCCCTCGTTGCGCTGCCCATCGATGAGGCTCTCCGAATCCTGGGCGGAGGCGAACGCGCCACCGGGCAGACGCAGCACGTCGAGCAGGAACCCCGCCACCGCATCCGCCGCGGCCTCGTCGCCGAAGCCGGTCGCCAGATCCAGCAGCTGGGCGTTGTCGGACAGCATCCGCTCGTAGTGCGGTTCACTCCAGTCGCGCTGCACGGCGTAGCGGAAGAAACCGCCCTCGACCGGGTCACGCAGGGCCTGCGTCGCATCGTAGAGACGGCGCCCCAGCTCGGATGCGGCCGAGTCTCCGCGACGGGCGCGCTCGGCGAGGAAGGCGATCACCGGGGCGTTCGGGAACTTGGCGTCGGCCCCGAAGCCGCCGAACCGGGGGTCCTCGAACGTGGCGAGCTCGGCGACCGCCGCGGCGAGAGCCTGCTCGGTGGGCAGCGACCCCGTGCCCGGATCGGGCCGGGCCGCGAGCGCCTCCGCGACCGCGGCGCCGGTCGCCTCCACCTCGACCCGACGGTCGGTCCAGGCCTCGACGATCGCCTCCAGCACCTGCCGGAACGAGGGCACACCGCGCACGGGCTGCGGCGGGAAGTAGGTGCCCGCGAAGAACACGCGCCCCTCCGGGGTCGCGAACGCGGTCAACGGCCAGCCCAGCTGCTGGGTGAACGCACTCGCCGCCGCAAGGAACGCGGCATCCACATCCGGATGCTCCTCGCGGTCGACCTTGATCGCCACCACGTGCTCATTGAGGTAGGCGGCCAGCTCCGGATCGGAGAACGACTCGCGCGCCATCACGTGGCACCAGTGGCAGGTGGCGTAGCCGATCGACACCAGCACGGGGAGATCGCGGCGCGCCGCCTCGGTGAAGGCGTCCTCGCCCCACGGCCACCAGTCGACCGGATTCCCGGCGTGCGATCGCAGGTACGGGCTCACCGCGTCGCGGATGCGCTCAGCCATTCCGCCAGCCTAGGCTCCCGCTATGTCCACCACAGCCCCCGTCGCGGTGACCTACATCGGCGGTCCCACGGCGCTCGTCGAGTACGCGGGCCTGCGCATCCTGCTCGACCCCACCTTCGACGAGCCGCAGCACTACGCCGAGGACGAGCTGACGAAGACCGCCGGACCGGGGCTGCCCGCAACCGCCATGGATCCCATCGACGTGGTGCTGCTGTCGCACCACGGCCACGCCGACAACTTCGACCGCAGCGGCAAGGAGCTGAGCCTGCGGGCTCCCCTCGTGCTCTCGCTTCCCGAGGCGGAGGCGGAGCTCGGCGCACCCGTGGTCGGCCTGCGCCCGTGGCAGACCCACGAGATCGGCGACGTGACGGTGACCGCGCTGCCCGGCCGTCACGGTCCGCGCGCGCTCGCGTCGCGCATCGGACCGGTCACCGGTTTCCTTGTGACCGCGCCCGGCGAGCCGAGCCTCTACGTGTCGGGCGACAACTCGTCGCTCGGGTTCGTGCGCGAGCACGCCGAACGCGTGGGCCCGGTCGACATCGCCATCCTGTTCGCGGGAGCGGCGCGCGTGTCTCCCCTGCCGTTCGCGCTCACCCTCACCTCGGCGAAGGCGGCGCACGCGGCGGAACTGCTCGGCGCACGCAAGGTCGTCGCGCTGCACGTGGAGGACTGGGCGCACTTCAGCGAGTCGCGCGCCGACCTCGAGAAGGCCTTCGCCGACGCCGGGGTCGCCGAGCTGCTCGTCGACACCCCGCGCGGTGCGCGAGTGGCCGTCGTGCTCGACTAGGCGCCCCGTCGCCCCCTAGAAGGTGGCGGTGTCGGGGTTCGACCCGACGCGCTGACCACGGTCGAGTGCGTCGATCGCGCCCATCTCGGCATCCGTCAGCTCGAAGCCGAACACGTCGAAGTTCTCGGCCATGCGCTCGCGCGAGTTCGACTTCGGGAACACGATGATGCCCTGCTGCAGGTGCCACCGGATGACCACCTGGGCGGGGCTCACACCGTGCGCCGACGCCGCATCCGCGACCGCCTTCTCGCCGAACAGGTCGTACTTGCCCTGCCCGAGCGGACCCCACGCCTCGGTGCGGATGCCGAGAGGCTCGCTGAAGGCGCGCAGCTCACGCTGGGCGAACGCGGGGTGCAGCTCCACCTGGTCGACGGCCGGAACGGAGCCCGACTCGGCGATGATGCGCTCGAGGTGGGCGCGGTGGAAGTTGGAGACGCCGATCGAGCGGGTCGTGCCGTTCTCGCGCAACTGCTCGAGCGCCAGCCACGACTCGACGTACTTGTCGAGGTCGGGACGCGGCCAGTGGATGAGGTAGAGGTCGACCTGGTCGAGGCCCAGCTTCTCGAGGCTGAGATCCATGGCGTCGAACACCGACTGGGTGCCCTGGTCCGAGTTCCACAGCTTCGTGGTGATGAAGAGCTCCTCGCGCGGGATGCCCGACTTCTCGATCGCACGCCCCACACCCAGCTCGTTGCCGTACACGGCGGCCGTGTCGATGTGGCGGTACCCGACCTCGAGGGCGTCGGAGACGATCCGCTGCGTCTCGTCGGGGTCGACCTTGAAGACGCCGAAGCCGAGCTGGGGGATCGTGTGGCCGTCGTTGAGCGCGATGGTGGGAACAGTCATGGACTCCATCCTGGCACCGGGCGCGGACACGGCGCCGGGCAGGGCCGCTCGGGCGCGCGAACCGCTCAGCGGAAACGACGCCCCTCGTCGCGGCGGTAGAGCACGATGGCCAGCACGCCGAGCGCGAGCGTCCAGACGATGATGCCGACGAGCTCGAGCACCGGCACGTCGCCGCCCTGCACAGCCCAGATCACGATCTCGCGCGCCTGCCGCGACGGCAGAGCACGAGAGATGGCGTCGAGCCAGTCGGGGAACAGCACCGGCGGCAGGAACAGGCCACCGGCGAACGCGAGCCCGAACATGATCACCTGCACGACCGCGATCGCCGCCTTCGACGGCATCCCGTATCCGATCGAGATGCCAATGAAGGCGAACGGCAGCGAGGTGAGCGCGAGCGCCACCAGGCCGAGCACGACGCCGCCGGGGGTGGCCGTGGCCGCGGTGGCGATCACGCCGATGACGATCACCGGGATCACCGCCAGGAAGCCGATCGTGCCGGTCGAGAGCACCTGCCCGAGGATGCGGGCGGATGCCGGCACCGGGAGGCTGCGCACGTACGGGTCCCACGGGGTCTCGCGTGCCTGCGAGATCGAGAGGCCGTAGCCGAAGAGCCCGTTCGCGAGCACGGCGAACACCGACAGCTGGATGATCGCCTGCGTGGCGAGCACCGGATCCTCGGCGACGGCCCGCTGGGGCACGACGAAGAACAGGAACGACAGCGCCGGGAAGACGAGCGCACCGATGATCGCGATCGGCACCCGCACGGTCTCCAGCAGCAGGTAGCGGGTGTGCACGACGCCGAGGCGGATCGCGGTCATCGGGTTGCTCCGTTCACGATCGAGAGGAAGGCCTCTTCGAGGGTCGCCCCGCGCAGCTGCAACGAGGTGAAGGGGAGACCGGATGCGACGAGCGTGCGCACGAAGGAATCCGAGTCGGAGAGCGACAGCTCGAGACGTTCCCCGTCGACCCGCGCGCCGACGACCTCGGGCAGCACGGCGATCTCGGCGGCGCGGGGCGACTCGAGCACCGCCCAGCGCTCGCCCACCATCCCGAGGATCGAGCCGAGGGCGTCGTCGGCCACGATGCGGCCCTCGCTCATCACGACGACGCGCTCGGCGAGCGCCTCGATCTCCTCCAGGTAGTGGCTCGTGACGACGACCGTGGCGCCCTGCCCCCGCTGGCTGCGGATGGCATCCCACAGTTCGCGGCGGCCGTCGACGTCGAGGCCGGTGGTCGGCTCGTCGAGCAGAACGAGGCGCGGCCGCCCCACGAACGCCAGCGCGACGCTGAGACGCCGGCGCTGGCCGCCCGAGAGCGCGCCGGTCTGGCGGCGCAGCAGCTCGCCGAAACCGAAACGCTCGGCCAGCTCCCGCGGACCCACCCGGTCGGGGTAGTGCGCGCCGACGAAGTCGATCACCTCGGCCACCCTCAGGGTGGGCGGCAGCGCTGTCTCCTGCGGGGTGACCCCGAGCGCGGTGCGCGAGGTGTGCTCGCGCGGGTCGCGCCCGAACAGCTCCACGCGGCCCTCGGTGGGCCGGATGAGCCCGCGCAGCAGCGACATCACGGTGGTCTTGCCGGCGCCGTTCGGCCCGAGCAGGCCGAGGATCTCGGCCTCACCGACGTCGAGCGTGGCGTCGTCGAGCGCGAGCACCTCGCCGTAGCGGCGGCTGACCGACTCGAGGCGGGCGATGGCGGCCATCACGCACCCCCGATCAGCGCGCGCAACGTCGTCGTGTACTCGTCATAGGCGAGGCGGCCGCGCGGGGTGAGAGCGAGATAGGTGGCGGGGGTGCGTCCCTGGAAGGTCTTGTCGATCACGACGTAGCCTGCGTCCTCGAGTTTCTGAAGGTGGGTGGAGAGGTTGCCTGCCGTCATCGAGAGCAGCTCCTGCAGTCGGGGGAAGGCGATGCGCTCGTCGCTGTCGAGGGCGGCGAGGGTGGCGGTGATCCGCAGTCGTGCGGCGGCGTGGATGACCGGGTCGAGGTCCGTCATCCGCGTCTCCGGTTGCGCACCACCGCCACCACTCCCCCGGCGATGAGGGCGATTCCGGCGATGAGGGCGACCGCGAGGAGGTTGAGGGGCGCCCCGAACCAGGGGGTGATGCCGGCGGTCGCCGCGAGCACGATGGCGATGACGAGCTGGTCGACGCTTCGCCACATCATGAACCCCGCGAGGTACAGGGCCGCCACGATGAGGGCGAAGACGCTCGGATAGTAGAGCGCGCCGACATCGGGGTCGCCCGTCATGCGGGTGAGGGCCCCGCCGAGGGCCGCCGCGGGGAAGCCGAGGATCGGCCACGAGAGTCCGTAGACGATGCCGACCACCGATGAGCCGCCGCGGATGCCGCGGGTCGAGCGCGCGCCGACGATGGCGGAGACGGCCGCCGCCCCGACGAGCAGCGCGGCGAACACGGGGGCGGCGAGCCACATCGGCACCACGATCGGCGAGGTGGTGCCCTCCCACGCCGACCACAGCAGGGTGTAGCCCACCAGCCATGCACCTCCCCACACGAAGTAGTGCACCGGGACCTGCGCCTCGGATGCGCGGCGCAGGCCGCGGTCGGCGTTCGCGGCGAGGGCCAGCATCTCGGCGGGCCCGAGCGCGGCGGAGTCGTCGGTGGTCGGGTCGGTTCGGGGCGACATGACTACTTTGTATCGCAAAGTGGTTTGCGTGTCTAGTCCACTGCGGCCGGTTACCCTGAAAGGCTCATGTCCGAGGCCACCCCCACTCCCGCGTATCGCATCGTCTACCCGCCCGAGCTGCCCGTCAGCCAGGCCCACGACGAACTCGCGCGCGCCATCCGCGAGAACCAGGTCGTGGTCGTCGCGGGCGCCACCGGGTCCGGCAAGACCACCCAGCTGCCCAAGATCTGCCTCGAACTCGGCCGCGAGCGCATCGGCCACACCCAGCCCCGCCGGATCGCGGCCCGATCGGTCGCCGAGCGCATCGCATCCGAACTGGGCGTCGAACTCGGAGGCGTGGTCGGCTATCAGGTGCGCTTCGACGACCGCACCCGCGTCGACACGGCCGTGAAGCTCATGACCGACGGCGTGCTGCTGGCCGAGCTGTCACGCGACCGCGACCTGAAGGCCTACGACACGATCATCATCGACGAGGCCCACGAGCGCAGCCTCACGATCGACTTCCTGCTCGGCTACCTCACCCAGCTGCTCCCCCGGCGCCCCGACCTGAAGGTCATCGTCACGAGCGCCACGATCGACCCGCAGAGCTTCGCCCGCCACTTCGCCGCATCCGATGGCACGCCCGCGCCCGTGATCGAGGTGTCGGGGCGCACGTACCCGGTCGAGATCCGCTACCGCCCCCTCGTCGGCACGGTTATGAAGGATGACGACGCGGATCTTCAGGACGAGGATGCGTTCGAGCCCGAGAACACGGGGGTGGAGGGGCGGAATCCCGCGCAGCAGGGCGCCCGTCCTGCACAACGGAGTGGGCGTCCTGCACAACGGAGTGAGATCGACGCGGACTCGGGCGACGTGCCGCAGGGCATCGTCGACGCGCTCGTCGAACTGGGGCGCGAGGAGCCGGGAGACGTGCTCGTGTTCCTCTCCGGCGAATCCGAGATCCGGGATGCGGCGGACGTGGTGGCGGGCCGCTTCGGCGCCGACACGGAGGTCGTGCCCCTCTACGGGCGCCTGTCATCAGCCGAACAGCACCGCGTGTTCGACACGAAACGCAAGCCCGGCATCCGGCGGCGCGTGGTGCTCGCCACGAACGTCGCCGAGACGAGCCTCACCGTGCCCGGCATCAGGTACGTGATCGACGCGGGAACGGCGCGCATCAGCCGGTACTCCCCACGCGCGAAGGTGCAGCGGCTGCCGATCGAGGCGATCAGCCAAGCCTCCGCCAACCAGCGCTCCGGCCGCGCCGGCCGCACGAGCCCCGGCATCGCCATCCGCCTGTACGCGGAAGACGACTTCGAGCGCCGCCCCGCGTACACCGACCCCGAGGTGCTGCGCACGGGCCTCGCCGCCGTCATCCTGCAGATGCTCGAACTGCGCCTCGGCGACATCCGCGCGTTCCCGTTCCTCACCCCGCCCGACTCGCGCGGCATCGCCGACGGGCTCGACCTGCTTCGCGAGCTCGGCGCGGTCGACGCCGACCAGCGCATCACCCGCGTCGGCCGCGACCTCGCGCGGCTGCCCGTCGACCCCCGGTTCGCCCGGATGCTGGTGGAGGCGAAGAAGCACGGCGTCGTCCGCGAGGTGGCGGCGATCGTGGCGGGGCTGTCGATTCAGGACCCCCGCGAACGCCCGCTCGAGAAGCACCCGCAGGCGGATGCCGCGCACGCTCGCTTCCGCGACCCGACGAGCGACTTCGTGAGCCTGCTGAACCTCTGGAACCACCTCGAGGGCGAGCAGAAGGAACGCTCGGGCAACGCCTTCCGTCGCATGTGCAAGGCGGAATACCTCAACTATCTGCGGGTGCGCGAATGGCAGGACCTGTACCGGCAGGTCGTGAGGGCGGCGAAGTCGGTGGGTCTGACGGTGGGTTCGCCGTCGACGGACGCCGACGGCATCCACAAGTCGATCCTCGCGGGGCTGCTCTCGCGGCTCGGCCTGCGCGATGCGGAGAAGAAGGACTACCTCGGCTCGCGCGGCCAGCGTTTCGTGATCTTCCCCGGCTCCGGGCTCGCCAAGAAGCAGCCGAACGCCGTCATGGCGGCCGAACTCGTCGAGACCTCGCGCCTCTTCGCCCGCACGGTGGCCGCCGTCGACCCCGCCTGGGCGGAAGCGCTGGCCGGCGACCTCGCCAAGCGCAGCCACTCGGAACCGCACTGGTCGAGCAAGCAGGGCGCGGCCCTCGTCTGGGAGAAGGTGACCCTCTACGGGCTGCCGATCGTCCCACGCCGCCGCGCCCAGCTCGCGCGGATCGACCCCGAGCTCGCACGAGAGCTCTTCATCCGCCACGCCCTCGCCGAAGGCGACTGGCCGCACGAGCTGCAGCGCTCCGCCCTGCTCGGCTTCGACCGCGACAACGAACGCCTGCGGCGGGAGCTCACCGAGGTCGAGGAGCGCACCCGCCGTCGCGACATCCTCACCGGCGATGAGGCCGTCTACGAGTTCTACGAGCGTCGCATCCCCGCCGACGTGACCGACTTGCGCCGATTCGCCGGCTGGTGGAAGAAGGCGAAGGCCGAACAGCCCGAGCTGCTCACCATGAGCCGCGCCGACCTGCTCGACGACGACGACGCGGGCGACGCCGCCGGCTTCCCCGACGAATGGCTGCAGGGCGATACCCGATTCCGCATCCGCTACCGCTTCGAGCCGGGCGCCGACGATGACGGCGTGACCGTCGTGATCCCGCTCGCCGTGCTGCCGCGCGTCACCGAGCGCGGATTCGACTGGCTCGTGCCGGGGCTGCGCGAAGACCTCATCACGGCGCTCATCAAGGCGCTGCCGAAAGCCATCCGACGTCACGTGGTGCCGGCCGCCGACTGGGCGCGCCGGCTGATGGGCGAACTGCCGGTGCACTCGGATGCGCCGGTCGGAGAGGCGCTCGCCGACGCCATCCGCGCCGCAGCCCATATTCCGGTGACGGCATCCGACATCGAATGGGAGCGGGTGCCGAGCCATCTGCGGATGCGGTTCTCGGTCGTCGACCAGCGCGGACGCGAGTTGGCGGCGGGCCGCGACCTCGCGGCGCTGCAGTCGCGGCTCGCCGAACGCGCGCGGACGGATGTGGCGGTCGCCACCGCCGCGGTGACGCCGGGGCGTGAGATCGAACGCACCGGCATCACCTCGTGGGACCTCGACCCGCTGCCCGAGCAGGTGTCTGCGAAACAGGGCGGGTCGACGGTCGTCGGGTACCCGGCGCTCGTCGACGAGGGTACGAGCGTCGCCGTGCGGGTGTTCACCTCGCGCGCCGACGCGGATGCGGCCCACGCCCGCGGCGTGCGACGACTCGTCGCCCTCACGCTGCCGAACCCCCTCGGCTACGTGCAGGAGCAGCTCACCGGGCCCGAGAAGCTGGTGCTCGCCACCGCCCCCTACCCCTCCACGAAGGCGCTGCTCGACGACGTGCTGCTCGCGGTGGTCGACCAGCTCGCAGGCGACGCGGCACCCCGCGACCGCGCCGGATTCGACGCCGTGCGGGAGACCGTGTCGGCCGGCCTCATGGACGGCCTGTTCCGCGCCGCCGGCCTCACCGCGCGGGTGCTCACCGCGGCGAAGGAGGCCGACAAGGCAATCTCGGGCGCATCGAGCCTCGCCTTCATGGGTCCGCTCGCCGACGCACGCGGTCAGCTCGCGGCGCTCGTGCATCCGGGGTTCGTGCGCATCACCGGCCTCACCCAGCTCGCGCGCGTGCCGCTGTATGTGGCCGGCATCCGGTACCGCGCCGAGAAGCTGGCCGACAACCCGGGCCGTGACCGCGCCTGGCAGACGCAGGTCGAGGAGGCGGTGGCGCTCTACCGTGCCGCGGGCGGCGAACTGCCGCTCACCGCATCCACGCCCGCACGGCTCGTGCCGGTGCGTTGGATGCTCGAGGAGCTGCGGCTGTCGCTCTTCGCGCAGCAGCTGGGCGCCGCGGGTCCCGTGTCGGTGCAGCGCATCCGCAAGGCCCTGGAGGGCTAGCCCTCGGCCTCTGAGCACGATGCGGGGTTTCGAGACGCGTCGCTACGCGGCGCTCCTCAACCAGCTTGGTCACGGCGGTGCGAGCTGGAGGCATCGGGTCCGGCGGGAGCGCGCCGCGAAGCGGCACGCGGGGGCATGCGACTGCGGCACCACGCGCCCCGCCCGACACGGGCGCGAATCACGCCGACTGGATGCGGTGCAGTTGCGCGTAGCGACCGCCGGCCGCCAGCAGCTCGTCGTGCGACCCCACCTCGGCGACCCGCCCGTGGTCGAGCACGACGATGCGGTCGGCGGAGCGGATGGTGGAGAGCCGGTGTGCGACGACGAGGGTGGTGCGTCCGCGCATGAGGGTTTCGAGCGCGTCTTTCACTTTCTGTTCGCTTTCGGAGTCGAGGGCGCTGGTGGCTTCGTCGAGCAGCAGGATGCGGGGGTCGCGTACGAGGGCGCGGGCGATGGCGATGCGCTGGCGTTGTCCGCCGGAGAGGCGGGCGCCGCGTTCGCCGACGATGGTGTGCCACCCGTCGGGGAGTTCGTCGACGATTTCGAGGGCGTTGGCGTCGGCGAGGGCCGCGCGGATGCGTTCGTCGCTGACGTCGTCGAGCCCGTAGGCGATGTTGTCGCGGATGGTGCCTTCGAAGAGCACGGATTCTTGGGGCACGACGGAGACGTGTCGGCGCACGGTGCGCAGGTCGAGAGTCTCCATGTCGCGGTCGTCGAGCAGGATGCGTCCGGTGGTGGGTCGGAGGAATCCGAGCACCAGGTTGAGCATGGTCGATTTGCCGGATCCGGATGGCCCGACGAATGCGATGGTTTCGCCTTCTGCGATGTCGAGGTCGATGCCGTCGAGGGCGCCGCCGTCGCCGCCGGGGTACTGGAAGCCGACGTCGTCGAGGCGGATGCGGCCGGCCACGGCATCCACTTCCTGTTTGCCTTCGTTGCGTTCGATGTCGGGCTCTTGCATGACTTCGGCGATCGATTTGACCGACTCGAGGCCCTTCGCGAAGAGGGGCATCATCGACACGAGCGCGGTCACGGAGCCGGTGAGGATGGAGAAGTAGCTGCCGAGCAGCACCACTTCGCCTGCCGTGATGGGCAGCCATCCGGAGATGGCGGTGAGGGCTGCGAGCACGAGGCAGGCGATGCCGAGGAGCTGGAATGAGATCCAGGTGGCGGCGCCGAAGCGGCCGTTGAGCATGTCGAGGGTGAGGCCGGCGTCGCGGACGCCTTCTGCGCTGCGGGCGACGCGTTCGTGGGCCACGTGTTCGAGTCCGTGGGCGCGGGTGATGGGGATGAGGGTGGCCATCTCGCCGACGCGGCTGGAGAAGCGTTCCACTTCGCGGCGGAAGTCTTCGTTGCGGCGGGCGGAGCGGCGGCGCATGGCGAGGGTGAGGGCGGCGGCGACGGGCACGGTGAGCACGTAGACGATGAGGAACTGCGGTACGGCGATGGCGGTCATGGTGATCGCGCCGACGAGGGAGAAGAGGGCCGACAGGGCGGTCGGTCCCGCTTGCTGGAAGAGCAGTTCGACGTTTTCGACGTCGCGCACCACTTTGGTCTGGATGACGGCGGCGCTGGAGCGGGAGTGGAAGCCGATGGAGAGGCTCTGCAGTCGGGCGGCGAGTCCGTTGCGGAGGCGCGCGCCGAGGGCACGGCTGGTGCCGAAGAACAGCCGCACGAACAGCACGTGCATGGGGTAGTTGAGCGACAGCAGCACGACCGCGCCGCCTGCGATCCACAGCAGTCGGATGGAGGGCCCGCCGGCCACCACGATGTCGATGACGGATGCGGTGATCACCGGCAGCAACCAGAGCGGGCTGTCTTTGACGCCGAAGGCGAGCACGGCGACGGCGAGGCGCCCGCGGTAGGGGCGCAGCATCCGGGTGAGGCTGCGCACCGGGTGGGCGGCGTCGACCGCGACGGCGATCGAGGTGGTGGGCGGGTTGGTCACGGGTCTCATTATCGGCTGCCCGGTGGCCGCGGTGTGCCGCCGATGGCGACGCGTCTCGAGACTTCGCTCAGGGCCAGAGTCGCTCGCGCGCCCAGGCGTCTGCGGTGCGGTTGTAGCGCAGTCGGATGTGGGCGCGGTCGTGGGCTGCCTGCCAGAACTCGACGGTGCCGGGGGTGATGCGCCAGAGCGCCCAGGTGTCGGGCACCGTCTCGGGTGCTGCTGCGAGGCGGGCGCGGGCGGCGTCGCGCACGTGCGCGTACTCCGTCTCTCCGGTCAGTGTCGCGGTGGGTCGCCCGACGAGCGCCGTGGCGCGGGCTTCCGCGGGGCGCGCCCGGAAGTCGGCGGCGGCTTCGGCATCCGTCGCCCGCGTCGCCGCGCCCTCGACCCGCACCTGCCGGCCGAGCTGCGGCCAGAAGAAGGTGAGGGCGGCCCGCCCGGTTGCGCCCATCGCGGCTCCGGGACGGCTGTCGGCGGGGGTGGCGATCTGCCATCCGCTCTCGTCGAGGTCTTTGAGGATCAGCACGCGCGCGCTCGGGCCGGTGGTGTCGGTGGTGGCGAGGGTCGCGGCGTGCGGCGCGGGCACGCCCGCGTTCACCGCCTCGTCGAGCCAGTCGAGGAACAGCGCTTCGGGGTGGCGCGGCGCCCCTTCGGGGTCGAATGCCGGAAGCTGGGCGGGGAACGATGGCAGCGCCCGCAGGCGTGCGCGGAGTTGTTCGGTCACGTTCTCATCCTCCACCTCGACGCGGCCCGCCCTGCGACGTAGTGTGCCCGGTATGGAGAGCGGACCGGAGATCCTCGACGCCGACACCTGCTGGGACCTTCTGGCGGAGGCGGATGTGGGGCGGGTCGTGTTCGTCGACGGCGACGACATCGAGGTGTTCCCCGTGAACCATTCGATCGGTGGGCGCAGTGTGCTGTTCCGAAGCGCGCCCGGCTCGAAGCTGGAGCTGGTGGCCGAGCATCCGCGGGTGGCGTTCGAGGTCGATGGTCACACGGAGGCCGAGGCGTGGAGCGTGATCGTCTGGGGCGTCGCCGTGCGGCTCTCGTTCGATGACGAGATCGAGCATTCGGGCGTGCTGGGGCTGGTGTCGTGGAGCCCGGAGGAGAAGTTCAACTACGTGCGGATCACACCGGAGCGCATGAGCGGCCGGCGGTTCCGTCGCGCCGATTCCCGCGCCGACTAGCTGCCGTCGGCGGCGCGCTCCACCGCGGCGACGTCGAGTTTCACCTGCGTGAGCATCTCGGCCATCGCGCGCTGCGCACGGCCCGGGTCGGGGTCGTTCAGCAGCTGGATGATGCGCCGCGGCACCACCTGCCAGCTCACGCCGAAACGGTCGACGAGCCAGCCGCACTGGCTCTCCCTGCCTCCGCCGGCGAGCAGCGCATCCCAGTAGCGGTCGACTTCCGCCTGGTCGGCGCAGTCGACGTACAGCGACACCGCCTCGGTGAATGCCGGGCCACCTTCTGCGTTCATGCCGGAGAACTGGATGTCGCCCATACGCCAGGTGGCGGTGAACAGTTCGCCGCCGTGCTCGGTGGTCTCGACCACTTCCGAGTCGGGGAACACCGACCCGTAGAAGGCGAGCGCGTCGCCCAGCTCGCCGTTGAACCAGAGGAACGGGGTGATCTTCTGTGACTCGTTCTGTGACATGCGAACGGCCTCCCTGCCGATGTTTCCACCGATGTGAACGCTGTCCACATTCGCAGGGAGGCCGTCTCGCGTCAAGCGATGCTTTCGGTCGCGCTACTTGCCGTCGCGCGTCGACGCCTTCGCGTTCGCCTCGTACGAGGTGTTGGTCGACTCGAAGAAGTTGACCAGCTCGAGGGTGTCGTTCGCGGTCGCCATCCACTTCGCCGGGTTGACGACGTTGTAGTGCGGCCCGAATCCGAGCTCCTCGAGGCGGCGGTCGGCCAGGTACTTCACGTACTGGTTGATGTAGCTCGCGTTGAGGCCGAGGATGCCGTGGGGCAGCAGGTCGTTGTTGTACTGCTCCTCCATCTCGACGGCGTCGAGGATCATCTGCTTGATCTCGGCCGCGAACTCCGCCGTCTGCAGGTCGGGGTTCTCATCCAGCACCGTGAGGATCAGGTTGATGCCGAACTTGAGGTGCAGGGACTCGTCGCGCACCACCCAGTCCATGAGGGATCCGAAGTTGCGCAGCAGGTTCCGCTGGCGGAACGACAGCGCCACCATGAAGCCCGAGTAGAACCAGATGCCTTCGAGGATGATGTTGTAGGCGATCAGGTTTCGGATGAAGTCCTGCTTGCCCGCGGTGGTGGTGATGTCGAGGGTCTCTTCGGTCATCCGCTTGATGAAGTTGACCTGGAACTCTTCCTTGCGCGCCATCGACGGCACGTCGACGTGGGCGTTGTAGGCCTCGTTGCGGTCGATCGGGAACGTCTCGAGCACGTACTCGAACGACATGCAGTGGTTGGCCTCCTCCCACATCTGCTTCGCGAGGTAGAGGTGCGCCTCGGGTGCGTTGATGTACGGGTAGACGCCGAACGCGAGCGCCTTGTTGACGAGCAGTTCGTTGGGGTTGAAGTACGACATGAGGAAGGTCACGGCGTGGCGCTCTTCGTCGGTCATCTTCTTGAAGTCGGCGATGTCTTCACCGAGCTGGATCTCGTTCGGGAACCAGGTGTTCGCGACGGCCTGGTCGTAGAGGTCCATCGCCCACGGGTAGGTGACGGGCTTGAGGAGCAGGCCCTCTTGGATTCCGGTGCCAAGGATCGGCATTACTGGCAACTCTCACACTGAAGTTCGTCCATCGGGTCGACGGGCACTTCATAGCCGTCGATGGCGTTTCCGGCGAAGGTGTTCATGCTCACAGACCTCCGAATCCGCGACGCGGGGCGGCGGCCGGGGCTGCCGCGGGGGCGTCGGTGGATGCCGGTGCAGCGCCGGCGGCGCCGAATCCGCGGCCGGCGGCACCCTGGCTGATCTCTTCGGTCTTGTTGACCTTGACCGTGGACTGCTCGGCCTGGTGGCGGGGCTTCATGTGCAGGTAGTACGTGGTCTTCACGCCACGCTCCCAGGCACCGAAGTAGATGTCCATCATGTCGCCG
>Ga0160436_1000043_pt1 | contig 69783 bp, 60 predicted proteins | sample HID1973M_E0MG_FD_108264 | JGI IMG/M metagenome (GOLD analysis project Ga0160436, IMG submission 108264) | Enriched mosquito-associated microbial communities from UW Madison campus, WI, USA - HID1973M_E0 MG | ecosystem: Host-associated > Arthropoda: Insects > Digestive system > Unclassified ...
CAAGATCGACTCCGTCAACGGCCAGACCGTCGACGAGGCCGCGAACCGCGTCGATTTCGGCAAGCTCACCCCGATCTACCCGAACGAGCGCCTACGCCTCGAGACCACGCCCGAGAAGCTCTCGACCCGCATCGTCGATCTGATCGCTCCGATCGGCAAGGGCCAGCGCGGTCTGATCGTCGCGCCGCCGAAGGCAGGCAAGACGCTCATCCTGCAGGCCATCGCCAAGGCGATCGCCGTCAACAACCCCGAGGTCCACATCATGGTGGTCCTGGTCGACGAGCGGCCCGAAGAGGTCACCGACATGCAGCGCTCGGTGAAGGGCGAGGTCATCGCCTCCACCTTCGACCGGCCCGCGGAAGACCACACGACCGTCGCGGAGCTCGCCATCGAGCGTGCGAAGCGCCTCGTCGAGCTGGGCAACGACGTCGTCGTGCTGCTCGACTCGATCACCCGCCTCGGCCGCGCCTACAACCTGGCCTCGCCGGCATCCGGACGCATCCTCTCGGGCGGCGTCGACGCGTCGGCGCTCTACCCGCCGAAGCGCTTCTTCGGTGCTGCTCGCAACATCGAGGGCGGCGGCTCGCTGACCATCCTCGCCACCGCGCTCGTCGAGACCGGCTCCAAGATGGACGAGGTCATCTTCGAGGAGTTCAAGGGCACCGGCAACATGGAGCTGCGCCTGTCGCGCTCCCTCGCCGACAAGCGCATCTTCCCGGCGGTCGACATCTACGCGTCGAGCACCCGCCGCGAGGAGGAGCTGCTCTCGGCCGACGAGGTCAAGATCACGTGGCGCCTGCGCCGGGCTCTCGCCGGGCTCGAACTGCAGCAGCAGCTCGAGGTCGTGCTGTCCAAGCTCAAGGAGACCGGTTCGAACACCGAGTTCCTCGTGCAGATCCAGCAGTCGCTTCCCGCCGGTGGCGGCAACGGCAACGGCAACGGCCACGCCCACAAGGGCTGACCGGTGTTCGAGTCGGTCCAGTCGCTGCTGGCCGAGCACGAACAGCTCCAGCAGCAGCTCGCAGATCCTGCGATCCATGCGGATGCGGCGCGCGCGAAGAAGGTCAACCGGCGTTACGCCGAGCTGAGCCAGATCGCGCACGCGCACGCCGCCTGGCAGCAGGCGGAGTCGGATCTCGAGGCCGCGCGGGAGCTCGCCCGCGAGGACGAGGCGTTCGCCGAGGAGGTGCCGACCCTCGAGGAGGGTCTGCAGGCCGCCCAGGAGAAGCTGCGTCGACTGCTGATCCCGCGTGATCCGGATGACGGGCGCGACGTGATCATGGAGATCAAGGGCGGTGAGGGCGGCGAGGAGTCGGCCCTCTTCGCCGCCGACCTGCTGCGCATGTATCTGCACTACGCGGAGTCGCGCGGGTGGAAGACGGAGCTGCTGGAGCGCACCGAGTCCGATCTCGGCGGCTACAAGGACGTCCAGGTGGCGATCAAGTCCAACTCGTCGGATCCCGCGGACGGCGTGTGGGCGAGCCTCAAGTACGAGGGCGGTGTGCACCGTGTGCAGCGCGTGCCGGCGACCGAGTCGCAGGGGCGCATCCACACGTCGACGACGGGTGTGCTGGTGTTCCCCGAGGTGGACGAGCCGGAGGAGATCCACATCGACCCGAACGATCTGAAGATCGACGTCTTCCGTTCTTCGGGGCCTGGGGGTCAGAGCGTCAACACGACCGACTCGGCCGTGCGCATCACGCACGTGCCCACCGGCATCGTGGTGTCGATGCAGAACGAGAAGAGCCAGCTGCAGAACCGCGAGGCGGGCATGCGCGTGCTGCGCGCCCGGCTGCTCGCCCGGCAGCAGGAGGAGCTCGCGGCGGTCGCCTCCGACGCCCGTCGCAGCCAGATCCGCTCGATGGACCGTTCTGAGCGCATCCGCACCTACAACTTCCCCGAGAACCGCATCGCCGACCACCGCACGGGCTACAAGGCCTACAACCTCGACCAGGTGATGAACGGCGCGATCGGCCCGGTCATCGAATCCTGCATCCAGATGGATGAAGAGGCGCGGCTCTCCGCCATCGGTGGCGATGAGTGACCTCCGGGAGATGACCGCTTCACGCTCCGGCACGCCCCGCACGGTCACCGAGCTGAGGGATCATGGCATCCGTGTGCTCGAGGGGGCCGGGGTTCCGACACCCGAGGTCGACACCGAGCTGCTGCTCGCCCACGTCCTCGGCATCACGCGCGGCCAGGTTCAGGCGAAGTCGGTCACCGGATCGGGTGTCTCGGCGGATGACCGTGTCGCCTTCGTCGAGGCGGTCGAGCGTCGCGCGGCGCGCGAACCGCTGCAGCACATCACCGGCGTCGCCCCTTTCCGCTCGCTGGAGCTCGCCGTGGGACCGGGGGTCTTCGTGCCGCGCCCGGAGACGGAGTTCGTCGCCCAGCTCGCGATCGACGCGCTGCAGGCGGTCCCGTCCCCGACTCCGGTCGCCGTCGATCTCGGCACGGGCAGCGGGGCCATCGCCCTCGCTCTGGCGACCGAGGTGCCGCACGCCCGCGTGTGGGCGGTCGAGAACTCGCCCCGCGCATTCATCTGGGCGCGCGAGAACGTGCGCGCGGTCGGTGCCGACAACCTCGAGCTCGTCTTCGTCGACATGGCCGAGGCGCTGCCCGGGCTCGACGGCACCCTCGACCTGGTCGTCTCGAACCCGCCGTACATCCCGGACGACGCCATCCCGCGCGATCCGGAGGTGCGGCTTCACGATCCCGCGGCGGCGCTCTACGGGGGCCCGGACGGGCTCGACGTGGTGAGGGCGCTGTCGCATCGCGCGCTCGCGCTGCTTCGGCCGGGCGGCACGCTCGTCATCGAGCACGGAGAGCTGCAGGGCGCCGAGCTGCGCGCCCTCCTCGACGCGGACGGCTGGCGCGCTCCGGCGACCCACCGTGACCTGCTCGGCCGCGATCGGGCGACGACGGCACTGCGCTAGCGGCGCCGATTCACAGACTTCACGCAAATAGGATGGGGGTGCCATGGCGACGTACGACACGGGAGACCCCGAGCAGCTGCTGACGGGCATGCGTCTCGCTCGCGGCGCCATTGCGCGCGGGGAGCTCGTCGTCATCCCCACCGACACGGTCTACGGGGTCGCCGCGAACGCCTTCTCGACGGATGCCGTGCAGCGCCTCCTGGATGCGAAGGGCCGCGACCGCACCGCGCCGCCGCCCGTGCTGGTGCCGGGCGTGACGACGCTCGAGGCGCTCGCCGACCCGATCCCGGAGGAGGTGCGGGCTCTCGTCGCCGAGTTCTGGCCCGGCGGCCTCACCGTCATCCTCCGCGCCCGGGCGATGCTCGACTGGGACCTCGGCGACACCCGCGGCACCGTCGCCCTGCGTATGCCGCGCGATCCGATCGCCCTCGAACTGCTCGCCGAGACGGGCCCGCTCGCCGTCTCGAGCGCCAATCGCACGGGGGAGCCTGCCGCGCTGACGGCCTCCGAGGCCGAGCGGATGCTGGGCGACGCGGTCGCCGTCTACCTCGACGCGGGCACCGCGGGCGAGGCGTACCCCGACGCGGAGGCCCACGCGGGCTCGACGATCGTCGACGCGACCAACCTCGAGCACCCCGAGGGCAAGCTCCGCATCGTGCGGCACGGGGTCATCCCGGATGCCGAGATCATCCGCGTGGTCGGAGCCGACCGATGCGCCTGATCTACTACGTGCTCACCGCGGGCGTCGCGGCGATCGTCGCGTTCGCCCTGTCGATGATCATCTGGAAGCTGTCGCACCGGTACCGCCTCTACCCGAAGATCCGTGAGCGCGACGTGCACACGCGTCCGACGCCGCGACTCGGCGGCATCGCGATGTTCGTGGGCGTCGCCGTCGCATTCGGCGTGGGCTCCTTCCTGCCGCCGCTCGCGCTCGTGTACTCGCAGCCGTTGCATATCTGGGGTCTGCTGGGTGCCGCGTTGATGATCGTGTTGATCGGCGTCGCCGACGACATCTGGGATCTCGACTGGTACACGAAGCTCGCCGGTCAGATGCTCACCGCGGCGCTGCTCGCGTGGTCGGGCATCCAGTTCCTGTCCTTCCCGCTCCCGGGCGTCGTCGTCACCCTCGCACCGTGGCAGTCGCTCATCATCACGGTGCTCTCGATCGTGCTCGTGATGAACGCCATCAACTTCATCGACGGTCTCGACGGCCTGGTGGCCGGCGTCGCGATCATCGCCAACGGCGCGTTCTCTGTCTACGTGTACGTGATCACCTCCGGAGACGCGGGGCAGAGCGACTACTTCAACCTGGCGCAGCTCATCTCGGCCATCCTCATCGGTGCGTGTGTCGGCTTCCTGCCGCTCAACTGGCATCCCGCCCGGATGTTCATGGGCGACGCGGGCGCGCTCCTGGTCGGTCTGCTGATGGCCGCGTCGACGATCGCGGTGACCGGGCAGATCGACACCGAGGCCCTGCCCGAGACGGTGAGCGGGGCGCGGCAGTTCCTTCCCGCCTTCATCCCGCTGCTGCTGCCCTTCGTGATCCTCATCGTGCCGCTGCTCGATTTCGGGCTCGCCATCTTCCGGCGTCTCAGGGCGGGCAAGTCGCCCTTCTCGGCCGACCGCAAGCACCTGCACCACCGCCTCCTCGACATGGGGCACTCGCACCTGCACGCCGTCCTGATCCTGTACGGCTGGACCGCGGCGGCCTCGCTCGGGGTGCTCCTGTTCCTGTTCATCGACACCTGGTGGGCGGCTCTCGCGACCGTGCTCGGTCTCGTCGCCTGCACGATCGTCACCCTCGCCCCGCTCAGCAGACGCAAGGCCATCGAAGCCGCCGTGCAGAGTGCCGACCCAGCGGTCGCCGCGGAGGCCCATGTTGAGCAGTTCGATCCGCTCGACGAGGCGGCGGCAACCGGTCCGGAGCCGAGCGACGACGCCGCGCGCGACGCGCTCCGAAGGCTGCACGACAAGGAGAACCCCGAATGAGCGCACCTGCCGCCAACCCGTTCCTGTCCACCTCGCTGAAATGGGGCGGCCTGTTCGCGCTCGGCCTCGCGGTCGTCGCCGGCACCATCGGGTTCCTCGTCGCCGGGCTCCCGGGGCTGTGGGCGGGGCTGCTGGGCGCCGGCCTCGCGTTCCTCTTCCTCGGCCTCACCGCGGGGAGCATCATCCTCGGTCAGCGCCTCACGGCCGACGACCCCGGCAGTCCGCTGTTCTTCGCCGTGGTGCTCGGCGCGTGGCTGGTGAAACTCGTCGTCTTCTTCATCTTCATGTTCTGGTTGCGCGGCCAGGACTGGCTCGATCCGTGGGTGTTCTTCCTGTCGGTGATCGTTGCCGTGCTGGGTTCGCTCGTGATCGACGTGCTCGCATTCCAGCGTTCGCGGATGCCGTACGTCGATGTCGCGCTCCCCGGCGACGACAAGAGCGAAAACTGACATGTAAGGACGTCCTGACCTACCCGTCAGCACTGATAGGCTGACATCAACCCCATTCGATCGTCGCGCCCTTGCGCGCCCCGACTTTGGAGTCAGCGCTGCTAGCTTCCGCCCTCACCCCCATGCTTCGGTTCAGCGACGACACCGACGGCGGATTCCACGGCCCGTCGCTGGAGGAGTTCTTCCCGCCGGCGATCCTCTTCGAGGGCACGCCGTTCGAGATGAACCGGATCATGATGATCCGCATCCTCGTCACGGTCGTCCTGATCGTGTGGCTCCTGCTCGCCACCCGCAAGATGCGGATCGTGCCCACGCGCGGTCAGGTGGCGAACGAGTTCGTCCTCGGGTTCATCCGCAACAACATCGTCTTCGAGACCCTCGGCGAGAAAGACGGCAAGCGCTTCATGGCGCCGCTGATGGCGATGTTCATCTTGATCCTCGGGTTGAATCTCACCGGCGTCATCCCGTTCCTCAACATCGCGGGCACCTCCGTCATCGGAACCCCGCTCGTGCTGGCGCTCGTCTCGTACGTGATGTTCGTCTACGCGGGCATCAAGAAGCACGGTTTCGGCTTCTTCAAGGCGTCGCTCTTCCCGAGTGGCGTGCCGTGGCCGCTGTACATCATCGTCACGCCGATCGAGCTCATCTCGACCTTCATCCTGCGGCCGGTCACGCTCACCCTCCGTCTTCTCATGAACATGGTCGCGGGCCACATGCTGCTCGTGCTGTGCTTCTCGGCCACGCAGTTCTTCTTCGTGACGGTGCTGTTCAACGAGGGCAACCTCATCGGACTCCTCGGCATCGGCACGCTCGCCTTCGGCGGCATCTTCACCCTGTTCGAGCTGCTCGTCGCGGTGCTGCAGGCCTACGTCTTCACGTTCCTCGCGGCCGTCTACATCCAGCTCGCGCTGGCAGACGAGCACTGACCTCGGCACCCGCCGGAAACCAACCCCGAAACCCCGTTCACACAGAAAAGGAAATCCCGTGATTGTTGGATACCTCGCCCCTCTCGCGTTCGGTCTCGCCTCCATCGGCTCGGCCATCGGCGTGGGCCTCGTCGTCGGCAAGACCATCGAGTCGGTTGCCCGTCAGCCCGAGCTGCAGGGTCGCCTCACCGGTCTGATGTTCCTCGGTATCGCGTTCACGGAGGCACTCGCCTTCATCGCGATCGCCGTGGGCTTCATCCCGTTCACCGCCCCCGCCTGATCCGCGTCCCCACCCACCGAAGGAGGTCGGGATGCTGCGTGCATTCCTCGACGTTCGTACCGAGGACGTCAATCCGCTGATTCCCGCGGACTACGACATCATCTGGTCCTCGGTCATCTTCGTCGCGCTGCTCATCGTGGTGGCCGTGTTCGTCGTACCTCGCCTCAACAAGGCGCTCGACGCACGTGCTGAAGCCATCGAGGGCGGCCTGAAGAAGGCCGAAGAAGCCCAGGCCGCAGCGTCCGCTGCCCGCGACGAGTACAACGCCCAGCTCGCCGAGGCGCGCGCCGAGGCCGCCCGTATCCGCGAGCAGGCCCGCACCGACGGAGCGGCGATCCTCGCCGAGCTCAAGGAGCAGGCGCAGGCCGAGGCGAACCGCATCGCGGCGAACGCCCAGGTGCAGATCGAGGCCGAGCGCGCCGCAGCACTCGTCTCGCTCCGCGCCGAGGTCGGCACGCTCGCACTCGACCTCGCGTCGGGTGTCATCGGCGAATCGCTGTCCGACGACAAGAAGGCGTCGGCGCTCGTCGACCGCTTCCTCGCGGACCTCGAGGCCGACGAGAAGGCGAAGGCAGGCAAGTAGATGGGTTCGGCGTCCCGCGAAGCCCTCGAGGCGGCGAAGCAGCAGCTCGCCGCAGCGAAGGGCGTGACCCTCGCGACCGGTGAGCAGCTGCTCGCCGCGGGTCGTGCGATCGAGTCATCGGCTCAGCTGCGTTCTGCGCTCTCCGACCCCTCGGTGGAGCCGCAGCGCAAGTCGGCGCTGCTGAAGAGCATCTTCGGATCGCTCGACGGCACCGCTGCGGCCCTGCTCGACGGCATCGTGGCGTCGCCCTGGTCGAGCCAGGCCGAACTGCTCGACGGCATCGAGGTCGTCGGCATCCGCGCGATCGCGCTTGCCGCGGGCCCCGACGCCGGGATCGAGAGCGAGCTCTTCGCGTTCGGGCGCACGGTCTCGAGCGACAACCAGCTCGAGCTCGCCGTCAGCAGCAAGCTGGGCTCGCCCGACGACAAGGCTGCTCTCGTCGAGAAGCTGATCGGCGGCAACGCGCAGCCCGCCACCGTCGCGATCGTGCGTCACCTGGTGCAGAGCCCGCGCGGGCGTCGCATCGGCGGCCTGCTCGCGGGCGCGGCCGATGTCGTCGCGGATGCCGGGGGAGCGCTCGTCGCCACGGTCACCTCCGCGGTCGCGCCCTCAGCTGCCCAGCTCGCAGCCCTCGAGAAGACGATGGGTGCGCGCTACGGCCGCGCGCTCCGCGTCAACCTCATCATCGACCCCACCATCGTGGGCGGCCTGCGCGTGCAGATCGGCGACGACGTCATCGACGGTTCCATCGCCTCGCGCCTCGCCGACCTCCGCATCAAACTCGCCGGCTGACCCCGGCACACCGACGCACCACTCCAAGGAAGAGACATGGCAGACATCACGATCAGCCCGGACGAGATCCGCTCCGCGCTCAAGGACTTCGTCGCCGGCTACACGCCCGACAAGGCGAGCGCGACCGAGGTCGGCACCGTCATCGACGCGGCCGACGGCATCGCGCACGTCGAGGGCCTCCCCGGCGCGATGGCGAACGAGCTGCTGCGCTTCGGCGACGGCACCCTCGGCCTCGCCCTCAACCTCGACGAGGACAGCATCGGCGTCATCGTGCTCGGTGAGTTCACCGGCATCGTCGAGGGCATGCCCGTCACCCGCACCGGCGAGGTCCTCTCCTCGCCCGTCGGCGACGCCTTCCTCGGCCGTGTCGTCGACCCGCTCGGCAACCCGATCGACGGTCTCGGCGAGATCGCTGCGGAAGGCCGCCGCGCCCTCGAACTCCAGGCGCCCGGCGTCATGGCGCGCAAGAGCGTCCACGAGCCCATGCAGACCGGCATCAAGGCGATCGACGCCATGATCCCGATCGGCCGCGGTCAGCGTCAGCTGATCATCGGCGACCGCCAGACCGGCAAGACGGCCATCGCGATCGACACGATCATCAACCAGAAGGCCAACTGGGAGTCGGGCGACGTCAACAAGCAGGTCCGCTGCATCTACGTCGCCATCGGCCAGAAGGGCTCGACGATCGCCGCCGTCAAGGGTGCGCTCGAAGACGCCGGTGCCATGGAGTACACGACGATCGTCGCGGCTCCGGCCTCCGACCCCGCCGGCTTCAAGTACCTCGCCCCCTACACCGGTTCGGCCATCGGCCAGCACTGGATGTACGGCGGCAAGCACGTCCTGATCATCTTCGACGACCTGTCGAAGCAGGCCGAGGCCTACCGTGCCGTCTCGCTGCTCCTGCGCCGCCCGCCGGGGCGCGAGGCCTACCCGGGCGACGTCTTCTACCTGCACTCGCGTCTGCTGGAGCGTTGCGCGAAGCTGTCCGACGAGCTGGGCGCCGGATCGATGACGGGCCTCCCGATCATCGAGACGAAGGCGAACGACGTCTCGGCGTACATCCCGACGAACGTGATCTCGATCACCGACGGCCAGATCTTCCTCCAGTCCGACCTCTTCAACGCCAACCAGCGTCCCGCGGTCGACGTCGGCATCTCGGTGTCGCGCGTCGGTGGTGACGCTCAGGTGAAGTCGATCAAGAAGGTCTCGGGAACCCTGAAGCTCGAGCTGGCCCAGTACCGCTCGCTCGAGGCGTTCGCGCTCTTCGCGTCCGACCTCGACGCGACCAGCCGTCGTCAGCTCGAGCGAGGCGCACGCCTCACCGAGCTGCTGCGTCAGCCGCAGTACTCGCCGTTCCCGGTGGAGGAGCAGGTCGTCTCGATCTGGGCCGGCACCAAGGGCAAGCTCGACACGATCCCCGTCGAAGACATCCTGCGCTTCGAGCGCGAGCTGCTCGACCACCTGGGTCGCAACACCAAGGTGCTCGACACGCTCCGCGAGACCAACGTGCTCGATGACGCGACCGAGGCCGAGCTCGCGGAGGCGGTCGACGCCTTCCTGCTCGAGTTCCAGCCCGGCGGCGGTGTCGACCTCGACGCGCTCGGCACGGAGGAGTTCGCAGCCACCGAGGTCGAGGATGTCAACCAGGAGCGCATCGTGAAGGGCAAGCGCTGATCCGCTCACGCGGATAGCGCCCACCTCATAGATCACCCCGACAGGAAGAGAAGGACATGGGAGCCCAGCTTCGGGTCTACCGGCAGAAGATTCGCTCTGCCCAGACGACCAAGAAGATCACCCGTGCCATGGAGCTGATCGCGGCCAGCCGCATCCAGAAGGCGCTCCAGCGGGTGTCGGCCTCCGCGCCGTACGCACGCGCGGTGACCCGCGCCGTCTCGGCGGTTGCGACGTACTCGAACGTCAGCCACGTGCTCACGACGGAGCCGGAGAAGATCGAGCGCGCAGCTGTGGTCGTCTTCAGCTCCGACCGCGGCCTCGCGGGGGCGTTCAACGCCAACGTGCTGCGGGCGAGCGAAGAGCTCACGACCTTGCTCACCGAGCAGGGCAAGGAGGTCGTCCACTACGTGGTCGGCCGCCGTGGCGTGAGCTACTTCAACTTCCGCAAGCGCACACCCGAGCGCGCGTGGATCGGCGACACCGACACTCCGAGCTTCGCGACCGCGCAGGAGATCGGTGAAGAGATCGTCGCCCGCTTCGTGCAGCCGACGGCGGAAGGCGGCGTGGATGAGATCCACATCGTCTACAACCGCTTCGTGTCGATGCTCACCCAGGAGCCCGAGGTCGTTCGCCTTCTGCCGCTCGAGGTCGTCGAGGGCGTCGAGGAGCCGGATTCGACCGAGATCTTCCCGCTCTACGAGTTCGAGCCGGAGCCGGAAGCGGTGCTCGACGCGTTGCTCCCGGTGTACATCGAGAGCCGCATCTTCAACGCCCTCCTGCAGTCGGCCGCTTCCAAGCAGGCCGCCACCCAGAAGGCGATGAAGTCGGCGAGCGACAATGCCGACACGCTCATCCGCGACTACACCCGCCTCGCGAACAACGCGCGCCAGGCGGAGATCACCCAGCAGATTTCCGAGATCGTGGGCGGCGCTGACGCCCTCGGTTCGGGCAAGTAACACGACAGGAAGAGAAACCATGGCTACCGCTACCAAGAAGTCGCAGGCCGCCGAGGCGACCGAGGGCGGCGTCGGACGCGTCGCCCGCGTCACGGGGCCCGTCGTCGACATCGAGTTCCCGCACGATGCGATTCCCGCGATCTACAACGCGCTCAAGACCGACATCGTGATCGGCGACGAGACCACCACCATCACGCTCGAGGTCGCTCAGCACCTCGGCGACGACCTGGTGCGTGCGATCGCGCTCAAGCCCACCGATGGAATCGTGCGCGGCCAGGAGGTGCGCGACACCGGTGCCGCCATCTCCGTTCCGGTCGGCGACGTCACCAAGGGCAAGGTCTTCAACGTCACGGGCGAGATCCTCAACGGCGAGCCCGGCGAGACGATCGAGATCACCGAGCGCTGGCCGATCCACCGCAAGCCCCCGGCATTCGACCAGCTCGAGTCGAAGACGCAGCTCTTCGAGACCGGCATCAAGGTCATCGACCTGCTCACCCCGTACGTCCAGGGTGGAAAGATCGGCCTCTTCGGTGGTGCCGGTGTCGGAAAGACCGTCCTCATCCAGGAGATGATCCAGCGCGTCGCGCAGGACCACGGTGGTGTGTCGGTGTTCGCCGGTGTCGGCGAGCGCACCCGTGAAGGCAACGACCTCATCCACGAGATGGAGGAGGCGGGCGTCTTCGACAAGACCGCCCTCGTGTTCGGCCAGATGGATGAGCCGCCGGGAACGCGTCTGCGCGTCGCCCTCTCAGCCCTCACGATGGCGGAGTACTTCCGCGACGTGCAGAAGCAGGACGTGCTGCTCTTCATCGACAACATCTTCCGCTTCACGCAGGCGGGCTCCGAGGTCTCGACCCTGCTCGGCCGCATGCCGTCCGCGGTGGGTTACCAGCCGAACCTCGCCGACGAGATGGGCATCCTGCAGGAGCGCATCACCTCGACCCGTGGCCACTCGATCACCTCCCTGCAGGCGATCTACGTGCCGGCCGACGACTACACCGACCCGGCCCCCGCCACCACCTTCGCGCACCTCGACGCGACGACCGAGCTCTCCCGTGAGATCGCGTCGAAGGGCCTGTACCCGGCCGTCGACCCGCTCAGCTCCACGAGCCGCATCATGGACCCGCGCTACTTGGGCGAGGACCACTACCGCGTCGCGACCTCGGTGAAGGCGATCCTCCAGAAGAACAAGGAACTCCAGGAGATCATCGCGATCCTCGGTGTCGACGAGCTCTCCGAGGAAGACAAGATCACCGTCTCCCGCGCCCGCCGTATCCAGCAGTTCCTCTCGCAGAACACCTACATGGCGAAGAAGTTCACGGGTGTCGAGGGCTCGACCGTGCCGCTGCGCGACACCATCGAGTCGTTCGACGCCATCGTGCGCGGCGACTTCGACCACGTGGCCGAGCAGGCGTTCTTCAACGTCGGCCCGATCACCGACGTCGAGGCCAAGTGGGCGCAGCTGCAGAAGGAGAACGGCTGATCATGGCCGCCCTCAACGTCTCCGTCGTCTCGGCGGAACGCGAACTGTGGTCGGGCGAGGCCACGCAGGTCATCGCCCGCACCACCGAGGGAGAGATCGGCATCCTGTCCGGTCACGAGCCCATCCTCGCGATCCTCGCCCCGGGCGAGTCGCGCGTCACCGCTGCCGACGGCAGCACCGTGACCGCGCGCGTGGAAGACGGGTTCCTTTCCGTGCAGGGCGACACCGTCACGATCGTCGCCGGGAACGCCGAACTGGTCTGATCGTCTTCGCGATGATCGTTCCACCATCGGCGCCGTAGAGTAGAGCCATGCTCATCGTGATGGCGGGACTCCCAGCGGCCGGAAAGAGCACGATCGCCGAGGTCGTCGGAAACCGACGAGGTGTTCCGGTGATCTCAGTCGACCCGATCGAGACGGCGATCCTCTCCGCGGGGATCGACGCCGACCAGCCGACAGGGCTCGCCGCCTATCTCGTCGCCGAGGCGTTCGCGGATGCGGTGCTCGCGGGCGACGGGAGCATCATCGTCGACGCCGTGAACGCCGTGAATCCGGCGCGCGAGCAGTGGGTGAAGCTGGCCGAGCGCCAGAAGTCGGACGTCCGCTTCATCGAGGTGGTCTGCTCCGACGCGGAGCTGCACCGTGAACGGCTGTCCGCGCGCGCGGCGCGCCTCGCCCAGACCGCCCTGCCGGGTGCTTTCGCCGTCGAGCAGAGTCTCGACGAGTGGGAGGAGTGGTCTGGAGCGAGCGGCGCGATCTCACGGATCACCCTCGACTCGGTCGAGCCGCTCGGGGTCAACGTCGAACGCGCGCTCGCGTTCCTCGATCGCTGACGTGCTGATCCTGCTCCCGCCCTCCGAGACGAAACGGGAGGGCGGCGTCGAGGGCAGCCGTCTCCAGCTGTCCGCTTTGAGCTACGCGCACCTCACCACTCCTCGGCGGCGTGCCCTCACGGTGCTCGGTGAGCTGTCGTCGGAGCTCTCCGCGGCCATGGCCGCGTTGAAGCTGGGCCCCACTCAGGCCCACGAGGCCGAACGGAACCGTCGCATCCGCCGTGCTCCCGTGCTGCCGGCGATCGACCGCTACGACGGAGTGCTGTACGACGCGCTCGACGCTGTGACCCTCCCGGAGGAGGCCCGAGGGTTCGCCCGCGATCACGTGGCCATCGCGTCGGCGCTCTTCGGCCTCACCAAGGCGCTGGATCCGATCCCCGCGTACCGCCTCTCCGCTGACTCGCGGCTGCCCGGTCTGTCCCTGAAGGCCCACTGGCGCGACGGGGTGTCGATGGCCGTCGCCGCCGAGAGCGGCCTGATCCTCGACTTGCGCTCCGAGGCGTACTCGGCGCTCGGCCCGATTCCGGATCGAGACGATGCCGTGTTCGTTCGAGTGGTCACCGAGCAGGGCGGACGGCGTCGCGCGCTCAACCACTTCAACAAGGCCGGTAAGGGCACGCTGACGAGGGCGTTGCTGCTCGCCGGCATCGATCATCCGGATGTCGCGTCGCTTCTCGACTGGTCGGCATCCGCGGGTGTTCGGCTCGAGCGAGGCGCGCCAGGCGAACTCGATCTCATCGTCTGAGGGGATTACGCCTCCCGCGCGCGCCAGCAGCCGACCACATGGTCGTCGACGAGGCCGGCTGACTGCATGAGCGCGTACATCGTCGTGGGGCCGACGAAACGGTAGCCGACTTTCTTCAGCGAACGGCTGAGGGTCGTCGCTTCTGCGGTGATCGCGGGGACCTCCGACAGCGCGGCGGGGCGGGGCCGGCCGTGCGGGTCGGGGCGGTGCGACCAGATGAGCCGGTCGAGGGCGCCGGGGTCTGCCGAGGTGAGGTCGCGTGTGATCCGCGCGTTCGAGATCGTCGCCTCGACCTTCGCCCGGTTGCGGATGATTCCCGGGTCGGCCATCAGACGCTCGATGTCGGCGTCGTCGAATGCGGCGACCGTGTCGATGTCGAAATCGCGGAACGCCGCCCTGAAGGTGGGGCGTCTGCGCAGGATCGTGATCCACGAGAGTCCCGCCTGGAATCCTTCGAGACTCAGCTTCTCGAAGAGCGCTCGGTCGCCGTGGAGGGGAACTCCCCACTCCTCGTCGTGGTACCTGCGGTACTCGGCGTCGTCGCCCACCCAACCGCATCGGCCTCGGGCGTCGTCGCCGATGCGGAGGTCGTTGCTCACGCGGCGTCGCTCTCGCCGCTGAACTCCGGGAGGTCGAGGGTCGGCCCCGCGTCGGCGAGCAAGGGCGTCGGATTCGTGTGGGCGATGCCTTCGTGCGCCAACAGCCACGACTTGGTGGGGATGCCCTCGCCGCCCGAGTAGCCGGTGATGCGGCCGTTGGAGCCGAGCACCCGGTGGCAGGGGACGATGATCGGAACGGGGTTGGCTCCGACGGCGCCTCCCACGGCGCGGCCGGCGGTGGCGCGTCCGGTGGCGTGCCCGAGTTCGCCGTACGAGATGACCTCACCCCATTCCAGGTCGACGAGCTGCTCCCACACCGCGAGCTGGAACGCGGTGCCGGCGAGCGCGACGGGCACATCGAAGTCGTGACGTGCGCCGGCGAAGTACTCCTGCAGCTGCGTGATCGCGAGGTCGGTGACGGCGTCGGGTTGCTCGTCGAGGTGGTCGTGGGGGAGGCGGCCGTCGCGCTCGATCGCGAGCGAGATGATGGCTGCGCCGTCGCCGACGACCTCGATGCGGCCGATGGGGGAGTCGATGCGGCGGAGGGCTGCGGGGTCGATTTCCGGGGTGGTCATGGGTCGAGCGTAATCCCGCCCACCGACGTCGACCGGCGGAAATCGGACATCGCGGAGAAGGGCCCGGAGCGCCGTCCGGGGGAGGAGCGGACGCGTACGCTCGAAGCATGCAGCTGCGCCCTCTCGGCCCGTCCGGACTCCATGTCACCGCTGTCGGCCTCGGCTGCAACAATCTCGGCCGGCCCGGAACGCACACCATGGACCAGGAGGGTGCGACCGAGGTCGTGCTCGCCGCCCTCGATTCCGGCGTCACGTTCTTCGACACCGCAGACATCTACGGGGCGGAGTACGGGCTCTCGGAGTCCCTCCTCGGCGTGGCGCTGAGCGGGCGTCGCGATGAGGCGGTCGTCGCGACCAAGTTCGGCCACCAGGACTTCGCCTCGCCCCTCGCACATCTCGGCCCCCGAGGCGGCCGCACCTACATCCGGGCAGCGGTGGAGGGGTCGCTCACGAGACTCCGGACAGACCGTATCGACCTCTATCAGCTCCACACGCCGGATCCCTCGACGCCCATCGAGGAGACCCTGTCGGCGCTCTCGGAGCTGGTCGACGAAGGGAAGGTGCGTGCGATCGGCCATTCGAACCTCGACGGTGAAGCCATCCGCGCGGCCGATGACGCTGCCGTGGCAGGCGGATTCCCGCGCTTCGCATCGGCTCAGAACGAGTACAGCCTGCTGGCGCGGGGCGTCGAAGACGAGGTGCTGCCCGCCGTCCGGGAACGCGGCCTCGGGTTCCTTCCCTACTTCCCGCTGGCGAACGGCCTCTTCACCGGCAAGTTCAGCCGCACCGATCGCCCGTCCGACTCGCGGATCGCGCGGCAGCGTCCGCACATCGCCGACAACGCGCCATGGGATGCGATCGAGGCGTTCGAGGCCTTCGCCGCGGAACGGGGCATCGGCATCCTGGAAGCCACCTTCGGCTGGTTCCTGTCGAGGCCTGAGCTCGCGAGCGTGATCGCGGGGGCGACGCGCGTCGAGCAGATCAGGGCGAACGCCGCCGCGGGGTCCGGATGGCGGCCGGATGCCGCCGAGGTCGCTGAGATCGACGCGCTCTTCCCCGCGGGTCAGCCGGCGTAGGCGGCGACCGCGGCGTTGAGGCTGGATGCGAAGACGATCCACGCCAGATAGGGCATCAGCAGCACCGCCGCGAACCGGTGGATCGGCCAGAACCTCAGGATCGTGAAGACGACCGCCAGGATGAGCGCCACGATGATCGCGAATGCCAGCCACAGGGCGGCCACGCCCATCACGGGGTAGAGGCCGAAGAACACCGGCGTCCACGCGGCGTTCAGCAGCAGCTGCACGAAGTACGCGAGCAGTGCCGGGCGCACGTCGGCCTCGTGCCGTCTGCGCCAGACCAGCCAGGCCGCCACCGCCATCATGAGGTAGAGCGCCGTCCACACCGGACCGAAGACGATGTTCGGCGGGGTCCAGACGGGTTTCGCGGCATCTGCGTACCAACCCGTGACGGCGCTGCTCGTCGAGAGCGCACCGCCCATGCCGATGCCGACCGCCAGCAGCACGAAGCCGAGAAGCACCAGGGTGGAGACACCCGGATGCGTCTCCCGGCGGCTGTGCGCGGCGGGTGTCGTCTCCGGGTCCGCGTGCGTGGATTCGCTCATGCCGTCCCCCTCCCGGTCAACGCTAGTCCGACCGTGCTGCCGAGCGTGAGGGTCAGTGGCCGATCAGCGGACCCATCACGCGGGCGACGAGGGAGGGGTGTCCCGTCACCCGCTCTTCAGCATCCGCGGCCGTCATGGCGATGAGCCCCGCATTGGCCCCGAGGAAGCGAAGCGGCTCGGGCTCCCAGTCGGGTGAGCGGTGGCCCACCCACGGCAGTCGGGTGAGTTCGGTCTCGGATCCGCTGAGCAGATCGGCGAGGGTGCGCCCCGCGAGGTTCGTGGTGGAGAGCCCGTCACCCACGTATCCGCCGGCCCATCCGATCCGGGTGGACGGGTCGTACCTCACGGCAGCGTGCCAGTCGCGTGGCACCCCGAGCGGACCTCCCCACCGATGCGTGATGCCGATGTCGCCGATCGCGGGGAACAGTTCGCCCAGCGTGCGGCGCAGGTGGGTGAAGACGCCCTCTGCGCGGTCGTAGCCGGGGCGGATGGCGCTGCCCCAGTGGTAGCGGGCGCCGCGTCCGCCGAACGCGAAGCGGTCGTCGGCCGTGCGCTGGCCGTAGATGAGCAGGTGGCGGTAGTCGCTGAAGGTGCGCCCGTGCGGGATGCCGATCTCGTCCCACACGGAGGCGGGCAACGGTTCGGTCGCGATCATGAGCGAGTAGAGCGGGAGGATCCGCCGGTGCGTCTGGGCGAGAGCGGCGCCATACCCTTCGACCGCGATCACGATCCGGTCGCAGACCACCGCGCCGCGGTCCGTCTCGACGCGTCCGGGCCCGAACCGGGTGACGGTGGTGCCTTCGGCGATCCGAACGCCGCGTGCCTCGAGGGCGCGGGCGAGCCCCCGCACGAGCTTCGCGGGGTGCAGCCGCGCGCAGTTCGGGTCGAAGACCCCGCCCCGGGCGCCTTCCGCGCCCACGCGATCCGCCTCCCACCATTCGAGCGGATCCGCGCCGTAGCTCGCCGCCTCGTCGACGTCGGCCCGCGCCGACCGCTCCTGGACGCCCGAACGCGCGTAGAGCAGCGTGCCACCGCGCGCGTAGTCGCAGTCGATGCCTGCGGATACCGCGGCCCTACCCACCTCGTCGACGGTGTCGATCATCGCGCGCCGCATGGCGAGCGCCGCATCCCGGCCGTGCGCCTTCGCGAGCGACGCCGTAGAGCGGGGGAAGAGGGCGCTGCACCAGCCGCCGTTTCGCCCGGATGCGCCGAACCCGGCGATCTCCTTCTCGATCACGAGAATCCGGGCATCCGGTTCGCGTTCGCTCAGGTACCACGCCGTCCAGAGCCCCGTGAGACCTCCGCCGACGATGACGACGTCGGCGTCCGCGTCGCCGTCGAGACCGGGACGACGCTCGAGGGCGTCACCCGCGGCCGCGACGGATTCGTGCCAGTACGACAGCTCGCGATAGGCGGTCACCTAGAGGCGCGACCAGGCCTCGGTGAGCACCGAACGCAGGGTGCCCTCGATCTCGTCGAACTCGGCGGGGCCGATCGTCAGCGGCGGGGCCAGCTGCACGACGGGGTCGCCGCGGTCGTCGGCGCGGCAGTAGAGCCCCGCGTCGAACAGCGCCTTCGACAGGAACCCGCGCAGCAGACGCTCCGACTCGTCGTCGTCGAAGGTCTCGCGGGTCTCCTTGTCTTTCACGAGCTCGATCCCGAAGAAGTACCCGTCGCCGCGCACGTCGCCGACGATCGGCAGGTCGAGCAGCTTCTCGAGCGTCGACCGGAAGATCGGGGAGTTCTGCTTGACCCGCTCGGTCAGCCCCTCCTCTTCGAAGATCCTCAGGTTCTCCAGGGCGACGGCACTCGAGACGGGATGACCGCCGAAGGTGTAGCCGTGGTAGAACGACGTCGACCCGTGCCGGAAGGGCTCGTAGATGCGGTCCGAGATGATCGTGGCGCCGATGGGGGAGTAGCCGCTCGTCATCCCCTTGGCACAGGTGATCATGTCGGGGCGGATGTCGTAGGTGGTCGAGGCGAACATGTCGCCGATGCGGCCGAATCCGGTGATGACCTCGTCGGCGACGAGCAGCACGTCGTACTTGTCGCAGATCTCGCGCACCCGCTTGAAGTAGCCGGGGGGAGGGGGGAAGCATCCGCCGGAGTTCTGCACCGGCTCGAGGAACACGGCCGCAACGGTCTCGGGGCCTTCGAACTGGATCATCTCCTCGATGCGGTTCGCGGCCCACTGCCCGAAGTGCTCGATCGAGGTGCCTTCGTAGCCCATCTCGGCGGCGCGGTAGAAGTTGGTGTTCGGCACCCGGAAACCGCCGGGGGTGACGGGCTCGAACATCTCCTTCATCGCCGGGATGCCGGTGATCGCGAGCGCGCCCTGGGGAGTGCCGTGGTAGGCGACGTAGCGCGAGATCACCTTGTGCTTGGTGGGGCGCCCCTGCAGCTTCCAGTAGTACTTGGCGAGCTTGAAGGCGGTCTCGACGGCCTCGCCGCCGCCGGTGGTGAAGAACACGCGGTTGAGGTCGCCCGGCGCGTAGTCGGCGAGGCGGTCGGCCAGCTCGATCGCCGAGGGGTGGGCGTACGACCAGAGGGGGAAGAACGCGAGCTCCTCCGCCTGCTTCGCGGCGACCTCGGCGAGCCGCTTGCGGCCGTGCCCGGCGTTGACGACGAACAGGCCGGAGAGCCCGTCGAAGTACTTGCGCCCCTGGGAGTCCCAGATGTGGTGACCCTGCCCCTTCACGATGATCGGCGCACCGTGCTCCTCGAGCACCGACTGGCGCGTGAAGTGCATCCAGAGGTGGTCTTTGGCCTTCTGCTGCAGCTCTGCCTCGGTCTGCACGCTCAGGGCGTTCTCGGTCATGGTCATGGTGCGATCACCTGGTTCCCCAGTTGTAGAGCTGCTTCTGCAGCTTCAGATAGACGAAGGTCTCCGTCGATTGGACGCCGTCGATGCGGCGGATGCGTTGGTTGAGCAGTTCGATCAGGTCGTCGTCGTCCTCGCACACGACCTCCGCGAGCACGTCGAAGCTGCCGGCCGTGAGCACGACGTAGTCGACCGACGGGATCTCGGCGAGGCGTTCGGCGACCGCCCGGCTGTCGCCGGTGACGCGGATGCCGACCATGGCTTGCCGGTAGAAGCCCAGCTGCATCGGGTCGGTCACGGCGACCACCTGCATGACGCCCGACTCGGTGAGCTTCTGAACCCGCTGGCGCACGGCCGCTTCGCTCAGGCCGACGGCCTTGCCGATCTCGGCGTACGAACGACGCCCGTCTTCTTGGAGCTGCTCGATGATGGCCTTCGACACCTCGTCGAGGGCGATCGGGCGGCTACGTGGCGTCATGCATTTGATTCTCTCATTGTCGAAGGGGTCGAACAAGTGAATCCGCATCAGTTCGCTCCCTTCGCGACGAAATCAGCAGTTCCGGGGCTTGCTCGCAGCGATTAGTGTGAGGGCATGGCCGAACGGATCCTGCGCAACTTCATCAATGGCGAGTACGTCGATGCCCGTGGCGACGACAGCTTCTCGGTCGTCGATCCGGCGACCGAGCAGAGCTATGCGACATCGCCCGTCTCGGGTCAGGCGGATGTCGATGCGGCATTCGCCGCGGCTGCGTCGGCATTCGAAGGCTGGGGGGAGTCGACCCCCGCCGAGCGGCAGCTCGCGCTCTTCCGCATCGCGGATCGCATGGAGGAACGCGCGGAGGAGTTCGCGGACCTCGAGTCGCAGGACACCGGAAAGCCGCGCGCCACGCTCGTCGACGACGAGATCATGCTCTCGGTCGACCAGATCCGGTTCTTCGCGGGTGCTGCCCGCAACCTCGAGGGCCGTGCGACGGCCGAGTACATGAAGGACCACACCAGCTCCATCCGTCGCGAGCCGATCGGGGTCGTCGGGCAGGTCACCCCCTGGAACTACCCCCTCAACATGGCGGTGTGGAAGTTCGCACCGGCGATCGCCGCGGGCAACACGAGCGTGCTCAAGCCCTCCGACACCACCCCGCAGACCACCCTGCTGCTCGCCGAGATCGCATCCGAGTTCCTGCCCGCCGGCGTGCTCAACGTGATCACCGGCGACCGCACCACGGGCGCGAAGATGATCGAGCACAAGACGCCGCAGATGGTGTCGATCACGGGTTCCGTGCGCGCGGGAATGGAGGTGGCCCGCTCGGCCGCGTCCGACCTCAAGCGCGTGCACCTCGAGCTCGGCGGCAAGGCACCGGTCATCGTCTTCGACGACGCCGACATCGAGAAGGCCGTCGAGGGCATCGCGATCGCCGGCTACTTCAATGCGGGCCAGGACTGCACGGCCGCCACCCGCATCCTCGTGCACGAGCGCGTCCACGACGAGTTCGTCGCGGCGATGCTCGCATACGTGAAGGACAACGTGTCCACGGGCGACCCGCACGACGCCGACACCTTCTACGGTCCGGTCAACAACAGCAACCAGCTCGATCGCGTGCTCGGCATGATCGACGCGCTTCCCGGCCATGCCGAGGTGCAGACCGGCGGCTCCCGGGTCGACCGCGCCGGCTACTTCATCTCGCCGACGGTCGTGACGAACCTGCAGCAGAGCGATGACGCGATCCAGACCGAGTTCTTCGGCCCAGTGCTCACCGTGCAGCGCTTCTCGGACGAGGGGCAGGCGCTCGAGTGGGCCAACGGCGTGCAGTACGGCCTCTCGTCGAGCGTCTGGACGCGGGACCACGCGCGCGCGATGCGTTTCGCGAAGCGGCTCGACTTCGGCTGCGTGTGGATCAACACCCACATCCCCCTGGTCGCGGAGATGCCGCACGGCGGCTTCAAGCACTCGGGATACGGCAAGGACCTCTCCGCGTACGGGTTCGAGGACTACACCCGCATCAAGCACGTCATGTCGTACATCGGCGAGTAGCGCCGGCCCCGGGCGTGGCGTATTTCTCCCACACCCCCACTGGGGACACGGTCCCGTGGCGCGGGCACGGGAGAATGGAAGGATGACGTCAGGGGGTGAGGCACGCGTGGATGAGGACGACGACACCATCCCGCAGGCCGTCCACGCCGCCCTGGTGCGAACGGCGGTCGACGCGGATGACGTCGAGGTGGCGCTCGGCGACACCATCGTGCGCGGCACCGCGCCCCGGTCCGAGCGCCCGTCGCCCCCCGAGCTCCCTCCGGTGCCCGCCGCGCTGCGACCTCACTACCGCATCCGGATCGGGGATGGCGAACCCGTCGAGCTCGACCGGCCCGTGCATCTCGGCCGCAAGCCGCGCCTGACGCGGGTGCCCAGTTCCGTCCAGCCGCTGCTCCTCGCGGTGCAGAGCCCCGACGGCGGCATCTCGGCCACGCATCTCGAACTGCGTGAGCAGGGGGCGGCGGTCGTCGCGACCGACATGAGAACCCTCAACGGCAGCGAGGTCCGGGTCCCCGGCTCTCCCGTGCGCACCCTGCGGCGCGGCGAGTCGGTGGTCGTCACCCCCGGCACGCGCATCGATCTCGGCGAGGGCGTCGTCGTCGAGATCCTGAACCCCGGACGCACGGAGGCTGCACGATGACCCGGCACGGAGTCGACCAGGCTCGGCACGCCTTCCCCATCCCCGGTCGTCCCGACGACACGGTCGTGCTCGCCTGGGCCGCGGTCACCGACGTCGGGCACCGCCGCCACGCCAACGAAGACAGCCTCATCGTCGCGCCGCCCGTGTTCGCGGTGGCGGACGGCATGGGCGGCCACGCTGCAGGCGACCGCGCCAGCGCGGCGGCCGTCGACCGCCTCGAGGCGCTCGCGGGTCGCGACGATGTCGACGTGTCCGCGGTGGGCGCGGCGCTCTCCCTCGCCGCCCACGACATCGACGAGATCGCGGAGCACCTTCCGCTCGGGGCCGGCACGACGGTGACCGGCGCGGTGCTCGACCTCGGCGGCGATGATCCGCATTTCGTCGTGTTCAACGTGGGCGACAGCCGCGTGTACCGCTTCCTCGGCAACGAGCTCGTGCAGGTCACCCGCGATCACTCCGTGGTGCAGGAGCTCATCGATGCGGGGGTGCTGTCTCCCGAGGATGCGGAGACGCATCCGGAGTCCAATGTCGTCACACGCGCGCTCGGGTTCCGAGAGGAGCCGCGTCCCGACTACTGGATGCTTCCCGTGCACCACGGGATGCGCCTGCTCCTGTGCTCCGACGGTCTCACGAAGGAGCTCTCGTCCGAGCGCATCCGCCTGCACCTCGCCGCGCGGCTGTCCGCGGCCGAGACGGCGGGAGCTCTCGTCGACGCCGCGCTCGCCGCGGGAGGCCGCGACAACGTCACGGTCGTCGTGGTCGATGTGATCGATGCGCCGGAGCCCGTGGAACCGTCTGTCTACAATGAAGACTCCGCAGGGGCGAGGGGGTAGACGTGGTCCGTCGGCTGCCGTCCCAGCCGCCCGTGCTGCCGGGCTTCTCCTACGTGCACGTGCTCGGCTCGGGTGGCTTCGCGGACGTCTTCCTCTACGAGCAGAACATGCCGCGCAGGCAGGTGGCCGTGAAGGTCATGCTGAGCGAGGTCGTCAACGACCAGGTGCGTCAGATGTTCCAGGCCGAGGCGAACCTGATGGCCCAGCTGAGCGCGCATCCGTCGATCCTCACGGTGTACCAGGCGAGTGTCTCGAGCGACGGACGGCCGTACCTGGTCATGGAGCTGTGCTCCGCGTCGCTGAGCGAGCGCTATCGGCGTGAGCCGCTGCCGGTGCCGGAGGTGCTGCGGATCGGCATCAAGATCGGTTCCGCGATCGAGACGGCCCACCAGGCGGGGGTCCTGCACCGCGACATCAAGCCGTCGAACATCCTCCTCACCGCCTACGGGCACCCGGTGCTGTCGGACTTCGGGATCGCGTCGACGCTGACCGGGCAGAAGGACCAGGACTCGGTGGGTTTGTCGATCCCGTGGTCGGCCCCCGAGGTGCTGCTCGACGAGACGCCGGGCACCCTGGCGTCGGAGGTGTGGTCGCTGGCCGCGACCGTGTACTCGCTGCTCGCCGGACGCTCGCCCTTCGAGATCCCGGGGGGTGCGAACTCCTCGAGCGACCTCATGGGACGGATCGCGCGCGCCAAGCCGCAGCCGATCGGACGCCCCGACGTGCCCGCGAGTCTCGAAGAGGTGCTGCGACGGGGGATGTCGCGCAAGCCGGAGAACCGCCCGGCGAGCGCTCTCGAGCTCGTGCGTGAGCTGCAGCTCGTGGAGACCGAGCTGGGGATGCCGCAGACCCCCGCGGAGATCGCCATGGACGACTGGGCTCTCGGAACCGTCGCCGACGAGGAGGACCGCACGCGGCTGCGCCCCGTCGCGACCGGTTCCTCGCCCTCGCGCGACGGACGCAAGCGGCGTCGTCGGCCCGCAGCCACCACCGCATACGCACCGGCGGGAAGCGTGCGCGACCCCAGTGGGCCGTCCGGCCCGTTCTCGAAGAGCGGTACCCGGGAGGAGAGCGCCGGATTCCGCCGCCTCGCGTGGGTGATCGCGGGCGCCGCGGTGCTCGTCGCGGCGCTCGGTGCCACGGCGCTGATCGTGCTCCTGCGCACGGTCGGATCGGACATCCCGGTCGTGTCGGACGTGCAGGCCGAGCCGGGGTCGGGTGGTCGCGTCATCTTCACCTGGGACGACCCGGGAATCGCGCAGGGCGACAGCTACCAGATCTCGGTCAGCGATGACGGGGCCGTGTCGACCCCGAGCCTGCAGGAGACGCCTCGGTTCGTGGTCGACGCCGAGCCCGGAGCGACGGTCTGCCTGACCGTCACCGTGAACCGAAACGGGACCCCGGGCGCAGCCAGCGCCGAGAAGTGCGTGGATGTGGCAGAGGGCTGACCGTGTCCTCCTGGTTCTCGACCCACCGTTCGCTCGTCGCCACCGTGACGAGCGGAACCGTCGTGACCGCCATCGTCGCGACCCTCGCGATCGTCTCGAGCGGCTACACCGCGCAGCGCATGGACCTGACCGACCCCTCGGTGTGGGTCGTCGGCGGCGAGCGTCAGGCGATCGGCAGGGCCAACACGGAGGTCCTCGAGCTCGACAGCGTCATCCCGACGGATGCGGAGGATCCGCAGATCGTCCAGTCCGGCGGCACGGTGCTCCTCGTCGATCCGCCGAGCGCGACACTGCGGCAGCTCGACCCCGCCAACTCGACGCTCGGTGACGACATCGCCCTCCCACCGCAGCAGCCGGAGGTGCTGCTCTCAGGTGAGAGAGTCGTGATCTTCGCCCGTGCGACGGGCGAGGTATGGCTGGTGCCTCTGGCCGAGCTCGCTTCCTTCGACGCCGCGGCGCCGTCGGCCCTCAGCTTGGGTGCCGACGCGAGTGTCGCCCTCACCGAATCCGGGGCGTTGCTGGCCTACGTCCCGGAGCGGGGCCAGGTCTGGCGGGTCGAGCCCTCCGAGCTCGTCGTCGGCACGCAGTGGGACGTCGACTGGAGCGGCCCCACGGATGCGGGCGACTCCTTCCAGCTGACGGCCGCGGGTGAGAACTGGGCGGTGCTCGACGCCACCACCCGGGAGCTCGCGAGCGCGAGCGGCGCACGGTCGCTCGATGCGGAGCTCGGCGCGAATCCGCGACTCCAGCGGGCCGGGCCGGCGAACGCCCGCGTCCTGATCTCCCACGGGGGAGGGCTCGTCGCCGCCGCACTCGATGGGGGAGAACCGACGGTGCTCGTCGCGGATGCGGCGGGCGTGCCGGCGGCGCCGGTCGTGGTCGACGGCTGCCGCTACGCCGCGTGGAGCAGCGGATCGGCCTGGCGGGACTGCGATTCGGCCGACCCCGTCGACCTCGACCTGGATCAGGTTCCCGGGGGGCCCGCGCTGGTGTTCTCGGTCAACGGGGCGCGTGTCGCGCTGAACGACGAGACGAGCGGCGCGAGCTGGGCGGTGCAGTCCAACGGCGAGCTCATCGACAACTGGGACGATCTGATCCTTGACGAGGACCAGCAGCAGGACCGGCCCGACGCGAACGACGACACCCCGCCGGAGCTGGCGGAGGTGCAGGAGCCGCCGGTCGCCGTCGACGACGAGTTCGGGGCGCGTCCCGGCCGGGCCAGCGTGCTCCCCGTGCTGCTGAACGACTACGACCCCAACGGCGACGTGCTGGTGGTGACCTCGTACGACCCCATCGATGAGAACATCGGTCGACTCGACCTCGTGAGCCGCAACCAGCAGCTCCAGCTCACTCTCTCGCCCGAAGCCGCGGGGACCATCACCTTCGGGTACACGATCAACGACGGGCGCGGCGGGTCCGCGAGCGCGGTCGTCACCGTCACCGTGCGCGGGCCGGACGAGAACTCCCCACCGCAGCCGGTGCGCACCTCGACGGCGACCGTGGCCGCGAACGGACGCGTCTCCACGCAGGTGCTGAGCGACTGGATCGATCCGGACGGCGACGCGATCTACCTGACGGGAGCGTCGATCGCATCCCCCGACCAGGTGGGCTTCAAACCGGACGGGGTCGTCGTCTACACCGACGGCGGGGAGACCACGGGCGTGAAGACGGTCGCCCTCACCGTGTCCGATGGACGCGCGGTGAGCGGCGGATCGCTTCAGGTCACGGTCCGCGAGCGGGGCACGGTCCCGATCATCCCGGAGCCCTGGGTGGTGCCGGCCACTGCCGGTCAGGAGGTGACGGTCCGGCCGCTGCTGCACGTGCGCGGCGGCAACGCGACCATCCGTCTCGGCGGGGTTCCGCCGAAAGCGGGCACCACGATCGTGCCGAGCTTCGAAGCCGGCACCTTCACATTCCTCTCCGAGGACGTGCGGACGCACTACGTCGAGTTCACCGTGACCGACGGCACGCAGACCGCCACCGGCTTCGTGCGGATCGATGTCTCCGCGCCCGCCGACGCCTCGACACGGCCCATCACGGTGCCGAAGACCCTGTTCATGACGATGGACAGCACGCAGACCGTCGACCCGCCGACGAGCGACATCGACCCGGCCGGCGGCGTGCTCGTCGTCACCGGTGTGATGAACGTGCCGGTCGGTCTCGGCGTGCAGGCGGAGGTGCTCGATCAGCGCCGAGTGCGGGTCACCCTCAGCGCTCCACTCGACGCACCCGTCTCGTTCAACTACCGGATCAGCAACGGCCTCGCCGAGGCCGAGGGCACGATCACCGTCGTCGAGATCCCGCATCCGCAGAGCTTCCAGCCGCCGATCGCGACCGACGATCAGGTGACTGTGCGCGTCGGCGACGCGATCGACATCCCGGTGCTCGACAACGACGAGCAGCCCGACGGCGAGGAGATCGTGCTGCTGCCCGAACTCGCCGAGGAGCTTCCCGCCGATGCCGGTCTGCTCTTCGCATCCGGCGACCGGCTGCGCTACCTCGCCCCGGAGACGGCCGGCAACTACTCTGCCGTCTACTCGATCGCCGGAACCGATGGGCAGACCGCGCAGGCGCGCGTGCTCATCTCGGTCCGCGAGCGCAACGCAGCCACCAACAACCCGCCCGTTCCGCTCACGATCACCGCCCGCGCCCTCGCCGGGCAGACGGTGCGGATCGAGATCCCCACGAGCGGGATCGATCCGGATGGCGACGCGGTGCAATTGGTCGGTCAGGCCACGAACCCCGAGAAGGGCAGTGTCGTCTCCGTCGACGGCAACTCCCTGAAGTACCAGGCGGGCGACTACTCGTCGGGCACCGACATCTTCCAGTACATCGTCGTCGACAGCCTGGGCGCCCGCGCGACGGGCACCATCCGGGTGGGGATCTCGCCCGCCATGGAGGGCGCGCGCAACCCGGTGGCGAACTTCGACACGGTGCGGGTGCGTCCGGGCCGGACCGTGTCGGTGCAGGCGCTCCTGAACGACTCCGACCCCGACGGCAGCCCGTTGCGCATCCGGCAGGTGGAACCCAACGGCGAGGGGATCGCCGCCGAGATCGTCGGCGACGACATCGTGCAGATCACGCCGCCCACGGCGCCCGGCGACTACAGCGTCGTCTACACGATCGAGAACGACACGGGCGGCACGAGTTCGAACTTCATCCGCGTCACCGTCTCGCCCGACGCGCCGCTGGCCCGGCCGACCGTGAGCGACACCGTCCTGAGCGTCACCGACGTGCTCGATCGCACGACGGTCGACGTGCGGGTGCTCGACCGCGCCTTCTTCGCCGACGGGCAGGTCTCCCAGCTCGGGGTCGAGCTGGTCCCCGGATTCGGGGAGTCGGCCGAGGTGCTGCCGAACAAGCGCGTCCGTGTGACCATCGGCGACCGCAGCCAGATCATCCCGTTCGCCGTCGTCCACCCGGATGAGCCCGACATCCGCGCCTATGCGTTCATCCGCGTCCCCGGCTTCGACGACGCCCTTCCGCAGGTGAACACGAAGGCGCCGGCCCTCGTGGTCGACAGCGAGTCCACGCTTCGCATCGAGCTGTCGCAGTACGTGGTCGCCCTGGGCGCGTCGCAGGTGCGCATCACCGACTCGAGCACCGTCAGGGCCACCCACGCCAACGGGTCCTCCCTGGTGGTCGACGAGAACACGCTCCAGTTCACCTCGGCCGACCGCTACTGGGGCCCCGCCTCGATCAGCTTCGAAGTGACGGACGGCACGTCGGCGACCGATCCCGATGGTCACGTCACGACCCTGTCGCTCCCGATCGACGTGCGGCCGCGCGACAACCAGCCTCCGATCTTCAGCGGTGGCGTCGTCGACTTCGAGCCCGGCCAGCAGAAGGAGCTCGACCTCGTCAAGCTCACCAAGTACCCGTATGACGACGACATCGACGAGCTCGCCTACACGGTGCTCGACCCGCTACCGGTCGGATTCAGCTACCAGATCAACGGGCAGCGACTGCTGGTGACCGCCGACGACTCGGCGGTCAAGGGGTCGACGACGAGCATCACCCTCGCCGTCCGCGACGCGCTCAACAACGGCCAGAGCGGACGCATCCAGCTCCGCGTGGTCCCCTCGACTCGCCCACTTGCCCGCCCCATCGCCGACCAGAGCATCACGCGGAGAGGCGAGACGACCGTCATCGACGTGCTCGCCAACGACGCATCCACGAACCCCTTCCCCGCGGTCCCGCTCAAGGTCACCGACATCCGTGGCCTCTCCGGTTCGTCGCTCCCGGCAGGGGTCTCGATCGCGCCGAGCGCCGACCGCTCCCGGCTCACGGTGACCGTCTCCGACAACGCCGAACCCCTCGACACGACACTCCAGTACCAGGTCTCCGACGCGACGGGCGACCCCGATCGGATGGTGTGGGGCACCGTGACGGTGTCGGTTCAGGACGTGCCCGATCCTGTGACCGGCCTGCGGGTCACCGAGTTCGGCGACCGCATGCTGAAACTGGGCTGGTCGCCGGGCCCCTTCAACAACTCGCCCATCACGGGCTACCGGGTGAGCGTCGACTCGGGCGGCAACGTCTCGACGACCGACTGCACGGTGACCGTCGGATGCGCCGTGACGACGCCGGGCAACGGTCCGTCCAACGCGGTTCGCATCTCGGTCGTCGCCGTCAACGCGATCGGGCAGTCCGACCCGACGCAGCTCGCCGGCCTCATCTGGTCGGACGTCATCCCGCCGCCGCCTGCCTCCGTGGCCGCGACCCCCGTCGACCACGGCCTGCGCGTCACCTGGCGAAAGCCCGATCAGGGCGCGGGAAGTCCCATCGACAACTACGTGGTGAACGTGGGCGGTGTGACCGTCACCCTCTCCGTGTCCGAGTCGGATGCCGTCGGCACCTCGTACGCCCGGGTCGTCTCGAACGGCGGCATCCCGAACGGATCGCCGGTCGCCTACTCGGTGAGCGCGCGGAACAAGGCGCCGAACTCGATCGCGACCTGGAACGAATCCGGCGGCAGCGCGACCCCGGCAGGTGCGCCGATCGTCACCGCGAGCCCCACCGCATCCGCGTCGACCACCGACGGCTCGACGGCGACGGTCGCCTGGGCGGGTGCCTTCAGCGCGAACGGGAAGCCGATCACCGCGTACTACGTGGCCATGCACTCGGGCACCCCGCCGAACTGCACCGTCACGGGCGTCGACAGCGGAGCGCCGGCGCTCGACCCGCCCACCGGATCGGGTGTGCAGCAGCTCGGCGGCGACGCGAGCTCGGCGACGTTCAGCGGGCTCTCGCCGAACGTCGACTACACCTTCACCGTCTTCGCCTACAACGGGCAGGGATGCACCGCGTCGGCCTCGGTCGTCGCCACGCCTCGCGCCGCGCCAGGGCAGGTCGTGCTGCAGGCGGCGGATGTGTCGGGCCTCGTCGACCGCGGCGACGGCACGTGGGACTTCCGGCTGCTGGGGGCGAGCATCCCCTCCGGATCGGCCGATGTCGACAGCGTCGTCTACCGCCTCTCGGGCGGCACGACCGACGGCAGCGAGTCGTCGCCCGTGCCGCTCGGCTCGTACCTGACGGCGGGCACGAGCCACTACGGCAACGTCATCTCGGTCGAGGTGAAGGCCTGCAAGCAGTACCCGGAGGTGCGGCTCTGCAGTCCGGACTGGTCGCCGGCGTACGGCCTCGGAAAGCCTGTCAGCATCCAGCTCAGCGGCCTCGTCGCGATCGAGACGAAGCCGCCGTTGACCGCACTCGATCCGGGTCAGGGATACTGGGCCTGGACGGGTGGACCGGCCGCGGGCAGCCCCGGATACGACGCGGTCAGCTACACCTGCGGCCCCGACGACACCTCGCCCTCGGACCAGGTGTGCGAGGTCGTCGGCGGCGGGCTGCTCGGCGCGAGCTACCCCGACCTCGTCGTCACCGTCCAGGCGAACGGCACGAGCTACACCCGCACTTTCAGCTGGGCCGAGGCGCCCCATTGACCCAGGTCACCCGAGAGGACACCCCATGACGATGACTCCCGAGCAGGCGAGCAGTTTCCACGAGACCTTCGGACGCCTCGTGGCCGGAGTCGAGCAGGTGCTGCTCGGCAAGACCTTCGTCGTGCGCCTGGGCTTCATCACCCTCTTCAGCGAGGGCCACCTGCTGCTCGAGGACTTCCCCGGCACGGGCAAGACCTCGCTCGCACGTGCGATCGCGCAGAGCGTCGACGGGTCGAGCAACCGCATCCAGTTCACCCCCGACCTGCTGCCCGGTGACATCACCGGCGTGAGCATCTACGACCAGCGCACCGGTGAGTTCGACTTCCATCACGGACCGGTGTTCGCGAACGTGGTCCTGGCGGACGAGATCAACCGGGCGAGCCCGAAGACCCAGGCCGCGCTGCTGGAGGTCATGGAGGAGGGGCGGGTGACGGTCGACGGCGCCACGCATCCCGTGGGCTCCCCGTTCATGGTCATCGCCACCCAGAACCCGATCGAGCAGGCGGGAACCTACCGGCTGCCGGAGGCGCAGCTCGACCGCTTCCTGCTGAAGGCGTCCATCGGGTACCCCGACCACGCGTCGACGGTCCGGATCCTCGAGGGAGCGGGAGTGCGCGCCCACGACACGATCATCCCCGCGGTGATCACGGCGGCCGAGGTCGTCGAACTCGCGGCACTCGCGCGCACCGTGCACGTGGATCCGTCGATCAACGACTACGTCTCGCGGCTCACCGAGGCGACGCGATCGGCCACCGAGGTCCGTCTCGGCGTCAGCGTGCGCGGCGCCCTTGCACTGGTGCGCGCCTCGAAGACGCTGGCGGCTGCGAGCGGGCGGCACTACGTGGTGCCGGATGACATCAAGTCGCTTGCCGAGGCGGTGCTCTCGCACCGGCTCGTACTCGACCCCGAGGCGGAGTTCGACGGGGTCACGGCATCGAGCATCATCGCGCAGCTGCTGCTCGAGACCCCGCCGCCGAGCGATCGGCAAGCCGTGTGACGACGCGCAGCAACGCGTCGCGCGGGAGAACCGACTCCGCGACGCAGGCCGACACGGCCGGGCTCACGAACACTCGTGCCCGGCTCGTCGGCGCGCGCACCGGCATCCTCGCCGACGCGGTCGTCGGGGTCGTCCGGGGGGCGCGAGCCGTCGGCGACGCGTTCTCCCGACTCGGCCGTCGTCTGGGTGGCGTGGTCACGCCGATCGGGTGGGTCGTGCTGTTCCTCGTGCCGACGGCGCTCATCCTCGGGTACTCCCTCGGGTGGCTCGAGCTCGTGGTCGCCGGGTGGGCGGCCCTCGCTCTCGCGATCATGGCCGCGCTCGTGCTCATCGGACGCGCCCCGTACCAGATGACGCTCGTGCTCCCGCATCGGCGGGCCGTGGTCGGCGAGGCCGCGCGGGGAGCCGTCAGCGTGCACAACGCGGGACCTCGCCGAGTGCTGGGCACCGTCCTCGAGGTGCCGGTGGGCGACGGCGTCGTCGAGCTCGCGCTGCCGAGCCTGCGGCGGGCCGCCGCGCAGACCGAGGACTTCTCCATTCCGACGCTCCGCCGCGGGATCATCGCGGTCGGCCCCGTGCGGACGGTGCGTGCCGACCCGCTCGGGCTCGTCCGCCGGGAGATCGAGTGGACCGAGCGCCTGGAACTGGTCGTCCACCCTCGAACGGTGAGCGTGCCGTCCACCAGCACGGGCCTCATCCGCGACCTGGAGGGGACGCCGACACGCGACCTCACCTCCAGCGACGTGGCCTTCCACGCCCTGCGCGAGTACCAGTCCGGCGACGACCGGCGATACATCCACTGGCGTTCGACCGCGAAGACCGGCACCTACATGGTGCGGCAGTTCGAGCAGACCCGCCGCAGCCACCTGGTCGTCGCGCTCAGTCTCGCCACCCACGATTTCGCGAGCGAGGCCGAGTTCGAGCTCGCGGTGAGCGTCGCCGGGTCGCTCGGCGTGCGGGCCATCCGCGATGGCCGGACCGTGTCGGTGGTCGTCTCGGCGCTCACGCCCGAGTTCGCCAAGCGTCGGGTCTTCGCGGTGCGGCCGCTCGCCACCCACCTCCCCGAACGCCTGCTCGACGACCTCGCCGTCGTCGGCGCGTCCGCGGACGCCCTTCCCCTCCGCGACGTCGCGCGCGTGGTCGCCGACGACACCCCGGGCGTCTCCGTGGCCTTCCTGGTGTGCGGGTCGCGCACGACCGCGCAGGAGCTGCGCAGCTGCGCCGCCCGATTCCCTCCGGATGTGGAGGTCGTCGCCGTCGTCTGCGACACCGAGGCGGTGCCCGGCATGCGCCGCATGGGCGGTCTCAACGTCATCACCATCGGCTACCTGGAGGAGCTGCGGCTCGCCCTCGCCCGGACGGCGGCGGTGGCATGAGGCGCCAGATCGGCATCGCCGCGCTCGGCGACATCTTCCAGCTGTGGGTCACCATGGGACTCGCTGCCGCGATGCTCTGGCCCATCTACCGTTCCGACGACTTCGTGATCCTCGCGATCGCTGCGATCCTCCTGGGCACGTTGATCGCCGTCGCGGGCGCTGCGTTCCGCTGGCCGACGTGGATCGTCTTCCTCGTGACGGTCGGGGTGTTCGCGATCGTCGGAGTGCCTCTCGCCGTGCCGGGCAAGTCGACGGCGGGCTTCCTGCCGAGCCTCGACGGCCTCGTCGAACTGTTCACGGCGGTCGCACTCGGATGGAAGCAGCTGCTCACGATCACCCTCCCGGTGGGCGACTACCAGTCCCTGCTGGTTCCGGCGCTCGTGCTGCTGCTGTCGGGGACGGTCATCTCGGGCAGCATCGCCCTGAGGGCGAAGTACGGTGAGTTCGCGGCCGTCCCGCCGGCCGTCGTCTTCATCGTGGGAATCGCGTTCGGCCCGTCGACCCCGACGTTGCCGGTGGTGCTGGGACTCGGGATGCTCGCCGCGTGCATCGTGTGGGCGAGCTGGTGGCGGTGGCGTCGGCGAAGGGAGGCCACCCGGCGGTTCGAGCGCGATGCGGGATCCGCCGAGGTGCGGCTCGGCGTCGAGGCCCGGACGCTCGTGTCTGCTCTCGTCATCCTCGCTCTCGCCGGGGCCGGATCGATCGCGGCGACCGCGGCCGTTCCCATGGCGGGGGAGCGCGACGTGCTGCGGAACGCCGTCGTGCAGCCGTTCGATCCTCGTGACTACGCGAGCCCGCTCTCGGGGTTCCGCCGCTACCTGCGCGACGACAAGACCGACCGGGTGATGCTGGAGGTCCAGGGGCTGCCGGTGGGCGCCCGGATCCGCATCGCGTCGCTCGACAGCTATGACGGGGTCGTCTTCGCGGTGGGCAGTGCGACCGTCGACTCGGCCTCCGGCACCTTCGTGCGTCTTCCTTCTGCCATCGACCGCTCGCGGGTCGTGGGTGAGACGGTCGAGCTCGAAGTCGATGTCGCGGGCTATTCGGGCGTGTGGGTGCCGACGGTCGGGCGTCTCGCCGACATCTCGTTCGCGGGAGACGCGGCATCCGAGCTGGAAGACGGGTTCGCGTTCAACGAGACCAGCGGCACCGCGGCCGATCTCCGGGGGCTCGAGGACGGCGACAGCTACCATCTCTCCGCCGTGCTGCCCGATCAGCCGACGCTCGACCAACTCGCAGACGCGGTTCCGGGTTCCGCCAACGTTCCGAAGATCGCCGAGGTTCCCGACGACCTCGCGACGGCGCTCGACGGCTACGTCGGCGGCATCGACGGGGCGGCCGGCGCCCGCCTCGTCGCAGCGATCGACTCGATGCGCGCCGAGGGCTACATCAGCCATGGGCTCTCCGACGACGAGCCCGCGAGCAGGTCCGGACATTCACTGGACCGGATCGCCGAACTGTTCGCAGGCGGGCGGATGCTGGGCGACGCCGAGCAGTACGCCGTCGCGGGGGCGCTGATGGCAGACCGGCTCGGCTTCCCGGCTCGCGTCGTGTTCGGGTTCGCCCCCGAGTCGGAGGGGACCGACGGCACGACGATCGTGCGCGGATCCGACATCTCCGCGTGGATCGAGATCGACACCGCGCAGTTCGGCTGGGTCGCCGTCGACCCGGTGCCGCCGGTGCGTCCCATCCCTGAGGAGATCCCCGAGGAGCCCACGCCCGTCTCGCGCCCCGAGTCGATCGTCCCGCCGCCGGCCGATCGGCCCGACCCCCGCGAGGAGCAGTCGGACCCCGACACCACGGCCGAGGAGCCCGCCGCTCCCGACGCGACGATCGAGATCCTGCTGCAGGTGCTGCGGGTCTCCGGCCTCGTGCTGCTCGTGCTCGGGATGGCGGCGGCGCCCTTCCTCGTCGTGATCGGCGCCAAGGCGCGTCGCCGGCACCTGCGCCGCACGGCACCGTCGACGCTCGATCGCATCCGCGGCGGTTGGGACGAGTTCGCCGACCTGGTCGTCGATCACGGTCTCGCGGTGCCCTCCGCCGCCACGCGCTCCGAGCTCGCAGCGGCCGTCGGCACCCTTCCGTCGCGCGTGCTGGCCGCGGTCGTCGATCGGGCCGTGTTCGCACCCGGTGAGCCTGAGGATGCCGACGCGGAACGCGTGTGGGTGGCGGTCGGCGAACTGCGCAGCTCGCTCGACACCGGCAAGCGTCGTCGCGACCGGATGCGCGCGAGGATCTCCGTCCGGTCGCTCGGTGGCGGTGCCGTTCGTCAACTGCTGCGGCGTCCGGGGGGTCGCAGATGAACTGTCGTCATTGCGGCACACCGCTGCCCCACGGTGCGCTCTTCTGCGTCGAATGCGGTCGCTCGGTCGCCGATCGCGACCCCGTGGTCGCCTGGATCCCGCCGCCCCCCGGCCCCGCCGCGCCTGCCGCGCCCGAGGTCGGGAGCACGGAGGCCGCTCTGCGCGCTCCGCATTGCCCCCAATGCGGGACGGCGATCGACGAGGTCGACATCTTCTGCGGCGAGTGCGGATTCGTCCTGCGGCCCATCGCGGAGGTGTTCGAGACCGCTGCGATCCGGTTGCCGGTCGTTTCGGCGGCCGTCGCACGTGAGCCGGAACCCGAACCCGCGCCCGAACCCGCGCCCGAACCCGCGCCCGAACCCGCGCCCGAACCCGCGCCCGAACCCGCGCCCGAGCCCGAACCCGAGCCCGAGCCGTTCCCCGAGCCGATTCGGGAGGCGGTCCAGGAACCGCTCCCGGTTCAAGAGCCGCAGCAGCAGGCGGAGCCTCCCCTCGAAGACATCGAGACGACGAGGATCGTCGAGTCCGGGCGCCGTGGCGAACGCTACGTGCTGCAGTTCAGCACCGGCGAAAGCGTCGTGGTGTCGGGCTCCGGTCTCGTCGGGCGCAATCCCGCCCCCGAGCCGGGCGAGTACGTCGACGACCTCGTGGCGATCTTCGACGTGGGCAAGTCGGTCTCCAAGTCGCACATCGAATTCGGGCAGGAGTCGGGCCGGTTCTGGGTGGCGGATCGCTACTCGACGAACGGCACACTCGTGCGTCAGCCGGATGAGGCCGTCGTCCGTTGCGTGCCGGGACGCCGGTACATGATCGCGAGGGGGACCCGGGTGGAGATCGGGGAGCAGTTCTTCATCGTGAGTTGATCCTCCACAGCCTGCTCGGGGCGTCCCGCCCCACAGCTCCGGCGATCTGACGCGGTCCCGCGGGGGCCTGCTGGGACGCTGGCGGGATGATCCCCGAGACAGAGCGGATGCGCCTGCCCGCCCCGCCGCCACCTGCCAGGCGGGCGGGCATCCCCGTGATCGCGATCCTCGCCCCCGTCGTCATGGCGGGGGCGCTCTGGGTGATGACGTCGTCGCCGCATGTCCTCCTGTTCGCGTTCCTCGGTCCAGTCGTCGCCATGGCCGGCTGGCTCGACGGCCGCCGGACCGCGCGTCGCGACCGTCGAGCGGGGGTCGCCGTCGGTCTCCGGCGCCTCGATGAGCTCGCATCGCGCGTCGAGGAGCGCGCCGAGGAGCTGAGGCGCTCGCTCGAGCGAGCGGCTTCGGTCCGGGCGCCGATCGCCGACGAGGGAGGATCCGCGCCGTTCGTGGTGCGGCTGGGCACGGGCGATCTGCCGTCCGGGGTCGCATTCGAGAGCGACGGCGGCGAGGAAGTGCCGGAACTCGCTGCCGCGATCGACACGCTCCGCGACCGGGCGGCGCTCATCCGGGATGCCCCCGTCCTGATCGACGAGCCGCTGTGCGATGTCGTCGCCACAGGCCCCACGGTCCTGGTGCGCGCATTCGCTCGAGCCCTCACGATCCAGGCGGTCGAATCGTGCCCCGTGCCAGACGGGCAGGTGCTCGCTCCCGCCGGCGAGACCTGGACCCGGAGGCTGCCGCACAACGTCGCCGATGCGGACCACTGGGAGGTGCGCACGGGTGATCGTCGGCTGCTTCGCGTGCGTCATGGCGCGAGTTCGACGCCGGCAGGTGCCGTGCTCGTCCGGCTCGGCGACGAAGCCGGGGCGGCTCCCCGTGTCGAGAGTCCTCACGTCATCGATTCCTTCGCGCCCGTGCTCGTCTGCACGGCCGAGGCCGGGGCGAGGGCGCAGGAGATCGCCGGCCGCGCGCGCCTCGACGGCTGGCGCGCCGAATCCGAGATACCGGCGACGGTCGCTCTCTCGGCCCTGAGCGACGTTCCGGACGATCCCGAGGCGGTGCTCTCGGCTGTGGTCGGGCGCGATGCAGAGGGGCAGGTGCACCTCGACCTCGATCGTGACGGGCCGCACGCTCTCGTGGCGGGCACGACCGGCTCGGGCAAGAGCGAGCTGCTGGTGACCTGGGTGCTCGCCCTCGCCCGCGATCGAGCCCCGCACGAACTCGGATTCCTCCTCATCGACTTCAAGGGAGGTGCCGCGTTCGCACCCCTTCGCGATCTTCCGCACGTGGTCGGGATGGTCAGTGATCTCGACCCGGCGACCGCAGCGAGGGCCGTTCAGAGCCTCCGTGCAGAGCTGCGGAGACGGGAGGAGGCGCTCGCCCTCCACGGCGCCCGATCCATCGCCGAGATGCCGCCCGGGGCGCTGTCTCGCCTGGTCATCGTCGTCGACGAGTTCGCGGCGCTCGTCGCGCTCGACGCCGAGTTGCACGCCGTGTTCGCCGATCTCGCGGCGCGCGGCCGCTCGCTCGGCCTGCACCTCATCGTGTGCACCCAGCGGCCCGCGGGAATCGTGAGGGAATCCGTGCTCGCGAACATCACCCTTCGGATCTGCCTCCGTGTACTCGCCGCAGCGGACAGCGTCGCCGTCGTCGGACATGCCGGTGCCGCCGCGCTCCCCCCTGAAGCGCGTGGCCGCGGCGTGCTGTCCGACGGCGGTCGCGAGCGAATGGTGCAGTTCGCCCTCTCCGATCCGGCGGATGCCAGCAGTATCGCGACGCGGTGGGCCGGGCATCCGAGATCGCCCGGACGTCCCTGGCTGGACCCGCTGCCTGCCAGCCTCCCGGCCGGCGAGCTGGCAGCGTTCGTGCAGACGATGCCGGAGGCGGGCGGAGTCCTGATCGGTGCGATCGACCTTCCGGAGCGTCAACGGCGGGATCCGTTCGTCGTGGATCCGTGGGAGGGCGGCGCGGTCCTCGTGCTCGGGGCGACCGGCTCGGGCCGCAGCACCACGCTCGACATGATCGCGTCTGCCGTCGACGCGGAGCTTCGTCGAGTTCCCGACGACCCCGCCGAGCTCTGGCAGGCTCTCGCGACGCCCGTCGGCAACCGTCGGGTGCTGGTCATCCTCGACGACCTCGATCGGACCTTGGCCTGGGTCGATCAGGAGCAGCGGGCAGACCTGACCGAGCTCCTGGCCCGCGCGGCACGTGACGCCCGCCGCAGCGGGCTCGCGATCGCAGCGAGCGCGCGTTCGGGTGGCGGTGCCCTGCACGCGCTCCAGACCGTCTTCGAGCAGCGCATCATCCTGAGGCTCGCCTCACGGGAGGAGCACCTGCTCGCCGGGGGCCGGCTCGGGGGCTATCGCGCCGACAGGCTGCCGGGCTCCTGCACGTGGCGTGACGCGGAAGCGCAGGTCGCCCTACCGCCGCCGATCGCGCGCGAGGCGTGGCGTGCGACGCTCGAGGAGGTCGTCCTCACGGAAGGCCTGTGGTCGATCGTCACCCCTCGCCCGAGCGGACTGGTGGACAGGCTCGCGGGCGCCGGTGTCGCGGCGACCTCTCCTGGATCCGGCATCGTCACGGAGCAGACGACAGTGGGGGATGCCGATGGCTGGCTCGTCGAGCACGCGGCGTCGGCGACCGCGCGTCGCTCGGGTCGGCTGCTGCTGATCGGCTGCAACGCTGCGGATCACCGCGCCATCACCCGTGCGCGGGCTGCGCTTCCGCCGCTCTCGGGAGATGACGAAGCGTGGCTCTTCGACGGCGTGACGACCCGTCGGGTGCGGTTCCGCGTCGCGTGACCTCGTGTCAGGCGAGACCGAGGGGAGAACCCTCGACGGTGAGTCCGTGCGCGGCCGCAACCGCGGCGTTGACCACGTGACCGGCATGGACGTTCAGCCCGCGGGCGAGCGCCGCGTCGGCGCGGAGCGCATCCTTCCACCCTGCGTTCGCGATGGCGCGCACATAGGGGAGCGTCGCGTTGGTGAGGGCGTAGGTGGAGGTGTTGGCGACACCACCGGGCATGTTGGCGACGCAGTAGAACAGCGACCCGTGCACGGTGAAGGTCGGATCGGCGTGAGTCGTCGGATGCGAGTCCTCGAAGCAGCCGCCCTGGTCGATCGCGATGTCGACCAGCACGCTCCCGGGACGCATGCGCTCGACGAGCGCGTTGGTCACCAGCTTGGGGGCCTTCGCGCCGGGCACCAGCACCGAGCCGATCACCATGTCGGCGTCGAGCACCGCCCGCTCGATCTCGAAGCTGTTGGACGCGATCGTGCGCACTCGCCCGGCGTAGAGCGCATCCAGCTCCCGAAGCCGCTGGATGTTGGTGTCGAGCACGGTCACCTGTGCTCCGAGACCCACGGCGACCGACACGGCGTTCGTCCCGGCGACGCCACCGCCGAGCACCACGATGTGGGCGGGACGCGTTCCCGGCACACCCGGTACCAGAAGCCCGGGCCCGCCGTGCGGACGCATCATCGCGTTGGCGCCGACGATCGGCGCCAAGCGCCCGGCGACCTCGCTCATCGGAGCCAGCAGCGGGAGGGCACCGGATGCGAGCTGCACGGTCTCATAGGCGATGGCCGTGACGCCGCTCGAGACGAGCTCGCGGGTGAGCTCGGGTTCCGCCGCGAGGTGCAGATAGGTGAAGAGGGTGAGGCCGTTGCGGAACTGCCGGTACTCGCTCTCGACGGGTTCCTTGACCTTGAGCACGAGCTCCGCATCACCCCAGGCGGCGTCGGCATCCGCCACGATGCGGGCGCCCGCGGCACGGTAGGCGTCGTCGGTGATCGAGGATCCTTCCCCCGCACCGGACTGGATGAGCACCTCGTGTCCGTTCACGGAGAGGTCGTGCACGCCCGAGGGGGTGATCGCGACCCGGTACTCGTTGTTCTTGACCTCGCTCGGCACGCCGATCTTCATGCGGTCAGCGTACCCGCACACCGAGGAATCCGAAGAGAAACGGGTGCTGGAGTGCTGATTTCGTGAAATCTATGTTTCGAAATGGACGCTTTTGCCCGTTTCGTTATTGATGAGTCGGTTGATGTGCCAGTATCAACCCACGGCATCGCTGCCCGTACCCGCGTACCACGAGAAGGAGTCCATCCGATGTCCCGGTCTCTTCCCGAAGATCCGCTGATCCGCAGCCTCGTGATCCAGGCTCGCCGCGCTCAGGTCAGCCGCAGGACCATGCTGCAGGGCGCAGGAATCGGAGCCGCGGCGTTGACGCTGGCGGCATGCGCGCCGAGTGGTTCGTCCCGGCCGACGGCAGCCCCCGACAACTCGAAGAACGACCCGAACCTCACCTGGGCCAACTGGGCCCTCTACCTGGACGAGGACGACGCGGGCAACCACCCGACGCTCGACCGCTTCCAGCAGGAGTCGGGCATCACGGTCGACTACCGCGTCGACGTCGACGACAACAACTCCTACTACGCGAAGGTCAAGGACCAGCTCGCGCTCGGCCAGGACATCGGCGCCGACACCGTCTGCCTCACCGACTGGATGGTCGCGCGGTGGATCCGCCTCGGCTACACGCAGGCCTTCGACGAGGCGAACATCCCCAACAAGAAGAATCTCGAGCCGAGCCTGGTCGATGTCGACTTCGACCCGGGTCGCACGAACTCGATCCCGTGGCAGGGCGGCTTCGCCGGCATCTGCTGGAACAAGGACAAGATCCCGGCCGGCCTCAAGTCGGTCAGCGACCTCTGGAAGCCCGAGTTCAAGGGCCGCATCGGCGTGCTGAGCGAGATGCGCGACACGATCGGGCTCATCATGCTGGAGCAGGGCGTCGACATCTCGCAGGACTTCACCGACGAGCAGTTCGCCGCCGCGAACGATGTGTTCCGCAAGCAGGTCGAGACGGGGCAGATCCGCAACATCAAGGGCAACTCCTACATCGACGACCTCGCCAACGAGGACACCCTCGCGGCGATCGTCTGGTCGGGAGACGTCACGACGCTGAACCTCGAGAACGGCGACCGTTGGGGCTTCGCGATCCCCGAGGGCGGCGGCACCATCTGGAACGACAACTTCCTGATCCCGATTGGCTCGACCCGCAAGTCCAACGCCGAGAAGCTCATCGACTACTACTACGACCCCGAGGTCGCGGCCGAGGTGGCGGCGTGGGTGAACTACATCACCCCGGTGGTCGGAGCTCGCGAGGCGGCCGAGGCGATCGACCCGAGCCTGGTCGACAACCAGCTGATCTTCCCGAACGAGGAGACGCTCTCGACCGTCAAGCGTTTCCGCTCGCTGACCCCCGCTGAGGAACAGGCCTACGGTGCCGAGTTCCAGTCGGTTCTGATCGGGGCCTGATGGCCGGATCGTTCGACGAGTCGGGAGCCGACCTCGAACTGGTCGGTGTCACGAAACGGTTCCCGGGGTTCACGGCGATCGAGAACCTCAACCTCACGATCCCCGCAGGCTCGTTCTTCGCCCTTCTCGGTCCGTCCGGATGCGGCAAGACGACCACCCTGCGGTTGGTTGCAGGCCTCGAGGAGCCGACCGCCGGTCGCATTCTGATCGGTGGCAAGGACGTCACGTCGAGCAAGCCGCACCAGCGGCCGGTCAACACCGTGTTCCAGAGCTACGCGCTGTTCCCGCACATGACCGTACTGGCGAACGTCGCGTTCGGACTCAAGCGGCGGGGTATGGCCAACGCGCAGGAGCTCGCCCACGAGGCGCTTCGCCTCGTCGAACTCGATCACCTCGCCTCGCGACGACCCGTGCAGCTGTCCGGTGGCCAGCAGCAGCGTGTCGCTCTGGCTCGTGCCGTCGTGAATCGCCCGGCCCTGCTCCTGCTCGACGAACCGCTGGGTGCGCTCGACCTGAAGCTGCGCCGCCAGATGCAGCTGGAGCTCAAGTCGATCCAGAGCGAGGTGGGGCTCACCTTCCTCCACGTGACGCACGACCAGGAGGAGGCCATGACGATGGCCGACACGGTCGCCGTCATGAACAAGGGCCGCATCGAGCAGATGGGCGCCCCGGAGGAGTTGTACGAGCTTCCGCGGACCACCTTCGTGGCGAACTTCCTCGGGCAGTCGAACCTCTTCATCGGCGACGTCGTCGAGGCGGGAGCGGATGCGATCACGGTCGACATCGCCGGCCTCGGCATCAAGGTGCCCCGGGAGCGCGCGCAGCGCCACGCGGGCGAGGTGACGATCGGCGTCAGGCCGGAGAAGATCACTCTGTTGACGAAGGCGCCGGAGGCCAAGGCGGGCAGCAACGTGCTCGGCCCCGGGGTCGTGACGGATGTGTCGTTCACCGGTGTGAGCACGCAGTACCTGGTGCAGATCCCGGGCCTCCCGGTGATCACCGTGTTCGCGCAGAACATGGCGTTCGGCCCTCTCGTGGAGCTGGGCGCCGAGGTGTGGGTGTCGTGGGCGGTCGAGCACGGATTCGGCCTCGCAGACGAGCCCGGCCCCGAACCCAAGTTCGCGGCCGACGACGACACGAAGACAATCGCGGTGCAGCGCCGGCAGCGCCTCGAGGACGAGCTGGACGAGGCCTGACGTGGCCTTCGGCGCCTTCGCCAACACCGGCCCCGACCTCTCGGCCGCGGCCCCCCGTCGGCGCAGTTACATCGCTCTCATCCTGCTGCTGCCCGGGGTCATCTACCTCCTGGCGACGTTCGTCGCCCCGCTCGTCTCGCTCGTGCTCACGAGCTTCAAGGAGCCCGGCGGCGACTTCGAGGTCGGCGAGTACGTGTACGCATTCCGCTGGGAGAACTACGCGGAGGCGATCGGTCGTTTCGGCGAGATCTTCCTGCGTACCTTCGGATACTCCGGTCTGGCCACGATCTTCGCGCTGCTCATCGCCTACCCCCTGGCGTACTTCATCGGGGTGACCCTGCGGCGTTTCCCGCTCTGGCAGAGCCTCACGCTCATCCTCGTGATCGCGCCGTTCTTCATCAGCTTCCTGTTGCGCACGCTCGCCCTGAAGGCGATCTTCGCGGATGAGGGGGTCGTCGTCAGCACGCTGCAGGCCGTGGGGATCCTGGGTCCCGAGCAGTACCTCAACGGCACCGCGTTCACGGTCGTGCTCGGTCTGACGTACAACTACATCCCGTTCATGACGCTGCCGATCTACGCCTCGCTCGAGCGTCTCGACCTGCGGTACGTCGAGGCGGGCGGTGACCTCTACGCGGGCCCCGCTCAGCGCTTCTGGCGGATCATCCTGCCGTTGTCGCTGCCGGGCGTCGTCTCGGGGATGCTGCTCACGTTCATCCCGGCGTCGGGCGACTACGTCAACGCGAGCAAGGAGTTCCTCGGCTCGACGAGCACCGTGATGGCGGGCAACGTCATCAACGAGCTGTTCTTCCAGAGCTTCTACCCCTTGTCGGCGGCGGTCTCGATCCTGTTGATGGTCGCGATCCTCATCCCGGTGGTGGCCTACGTGGCCAAGAGCGGATCGGAGGACCTGCTGTGAGCACGCAGGGTGGGGCGGCGCTGGCCGAGGCGGAGCTCGCGCCGAGGCCCGAGAAGCGGGCGCGCAGCGGCCGCGGGGGTGCCGGCAACTGGGTCGTCGGCATCTACTCGGTGATCGCGCTGCTGCTCATGCTCGTGCCGATCGCGTACACGATCGTGTTCTCGTTCAACGACTCGCGTCGCAGCAACATCGTGTGGAGGGGTTTCACCCTCGACAACTGGCTGAACGTCTGCGACGACCCGCGGGTGTGCGAGTCGTTCAGCAACAGCATCGTCGTCGGCGTCACCGCGACCCTCGTGGCGACGGTGCTCGGCACGATGATCGCCATTGCGATCGTGCGGTACACGTTCCGCCTGCGCACGCTGGTGACGGTGCTGCTGTTCCTGCCCATGGCGACCCCGGAGGTGGTGCTCGGCTCGGGCCTGGGTTCGCAGTTCGTGAACATGGGCGTCGAGCGGGGTCTCTGGTCGATCATCGTCGCGCACATCATGTTCTGCATCAGCTTCGTGGTCGTCACCGTGCGCGCACGGGTGGCGAGTCTCGACCCTGCCCTCGAGGAGGCGGGCCGTGACCTCTACGCGAGTCCCGCGCAGGTGTTCTGGCGGGTCACGCTCCCTCTGCTCATGCCGGGGATCGCTGCCGCAGCTCTGCTCTGCTTCGCCCTGAGCTTCGATGACTTCATCATCACGAACTTCGTCTCGGGCAATGCGGAGACGTTCCCGAAGTTCGTCTACGTGGCGGCTGCCCGCGGCATCCCCGCGCAGGCCAACGTGATCGCATCCGCGGTCTTCATCCTGGCGATCGTGATCGTGGTCATCGCCCAGCTGTCGGCCGGCGCCCGGCGTCGCCGACTGGCCAGGTCGGGCTGAGCGTGTACGCGGACCGCGCACGCCTCGCGGCGTTGTGGGACGACGAGCTGCGCCTGTTCCGCGAGCGTCATCCGCGATCCGGAGAGCTGTGGCAGGCGGCGCGCGAGCACCTTCCGGATGGCGTGCCGATGCTCTGGATGGCCAAATGGCCGGGGGAGTGGCCGGTCTACGTCGATGAGGCCTCGGGCGCGCACTTCCGTTGCGCGGACGGAATCGACCACGTCGACCTGTGCCTAGGAGACACCGGGGCGATGGTCGGACACGCGCCTGCCGCATCCGTCGCAGCCATCTCCGAACGACTCGCCCGCGGGTCGACGTTCATGCTGCCGACCGCGGATGCCGCCGTGGCGGCGGGACTCCTCGCCGACCGCTTCGGCCTTCCCGAGTGGCAGTTCACCCTGTCGGCGACGGATGCGAACCGGCATGTGCTGCGCTATGCGCGCCAGGCGACCGGGCGTCGCAAGGTGCTCGTGATCGACTACTGCTACCACGGCACCGTCGACGAGGCGTATGCGACGCTCGACGACGACGGCCACGTGGTGTCCCGTCGTCGCAATATCGGCCCTCCTGTCCCGCTCGACGAGACGACCGTCGTTGTCGCGTTCGACGACCTCCCCGCGCTCGAGGCGGCGCTCGAGACGGGCGACGTCGCCGCGGTGCTGATCGAGCCGGCCATGACCAACATCGGCATCGTGCTTCCGGCGCAGGGATGGCACGACGGCGTGCGGGCGGCATGCGACCGCACCGGCACGATCCTCGTGATTGACGAGACGCACACCCTCTGCGCGGGCCCGGGCGGCATGACGGCGCGCGACGGGCTGCGCCCCGATGTCGTGGTCGTCGGCAAGACGATCGGCGGCGGCATCCCCGCCGCGGCCTGGGGGATGACGCGCGAACTCGCCGAGCGGGTGCGCGACAGCCTCGAGTGGGACACCGAGGGTCGGGAGGATCTCGACGTCGGCGGTGTGGGCGGCACGCTCGCGGGCAACGCCGTGTCCATGGCCGGGATCAGGGCGACGCTCTCCGAGGTGCTGACCGCAGACGTCTACCCGGGCATGATCGACCGCGCCAGCGAGTGGACCGCAGGTGTTCAGGCGGCGATCGACGAGTTCGGTGCGCCCTGGCAGGTGACGCAGCTGGGATGCCGCGCCGAGTACAGCTTCCGGGCGTCGGCGCCCGCGAACGGGCGGGAGGCGGCGGACGCGGACGACTTCGAACTGCAGCAGTACCTGCACCTGCACGCGCTCAACCGGGGCATCCTGATCACGCCGTTCCACAACATGGCCCTCATGTGCCCGGCCACGACGACGGCAGACGTCGAACGTCACACGGTCGCATTCCGCGAAGCCGTCGCCTCGCTGTACGGCTAGAAGGCGACGCGCAGCGTGGTGTAGGGGTCGGAGATCGCAGCGATGGCGTCGTCGGCGACGTCGCGTTCGAGCAGCCCCCCTCGCACGAGCAGCTCCAGACCGACGGGGGTGGTCGATCGGTGCGCGCCGTCGAGCGCCTTCACCGCGACCGCTTCGCCTCCCGGCGCGACCAGGACGAGCACCCCTTCCGCGCCGAGCTTCGCGACGAGGCCGGTGCGCTCGATGACGACGGTGTTCGCGCGCCCCTCGCCGTCGATGGCCCAGGGGTGGTCGCGGACGGCGTCGCCGAGTGCCGTGCCGGCGCGAGCGGTGTGGGACGCGGCCCGGGCGAGTCCCGCCAGGCTCATCACGGGAACGGGAGCACCGCATCCGTCGACGCCGACGTGGGCCACGCGCTCGCCCGACGTGCGCTCGACGGTCTCGATCACGTGCCGCTGCAGGGGGTGGGCCGGGTCGAGGTAGCTCTCGAGGTCCCAGCCGTGGGCGGCTGTCGCGGCGAGGAATCCTGCATGCTTGCCGGAGCAGTTCATCGTGATCGCGGCCGGAGCCGCGACGGCGCGCCTGGATGCGGGATCGGACGGCCAGTCGGCGGGGCACCGCAGCGCGTGCGCGTCGAGACCGGCGTCAGCGAGCATCCGCTCGACGATCGCGACGTGCGCGGGCGTTCCCGCGTGGCTCGCCGCCGAGAGCACGGTCTGCTCGGGATCGAACACGACCCCCAGCAGTTCGACGGCGGTCGCCTGCACGAGCTTGAGCGCCGACCTCGGGTAGATCAACGCGGTGGGGTCGCCCACCGACGCGACGACGGCTCCGTCGGAATCGACGAGCACCGCCGCTCCCAGGTGCCGGGACTCGGGCCAGCCCGAGCGCTCGACGACCGCGAGCTCGGCCGAGTTCGCGGCGTCGAGCGGGGAGCTCATGCGACCGCGGCGGTGAACGACTCGGCGAGCACCTGCATCGCGTCGGCGAGCAGCGCGTCGTCGAGGGCGAGGCTCGGGAGGAAGCGCAGCACGTTGCCGTAGGTGCCGGCGGTCAGCACGAGCACTCCGCGCTGGGCCGCCTCCGCGGCGACCTTCGTGACGATGTCGGCTCGCGGCGCGTGCGTCTCGGGATCGAGCAGCTCGATCGCGACCATCGCTCCGACGCCGCGGATCTCGGCGATCACGGGGAACTCGCGCTGCAGCTCCTCGAGCGCAGTCCGCAGGCCGGTCTCGATGCGCTTCGCCTCGGCGAGCAGGCCGTCGGCTTCGATGCGCTCGAAGACCGCGACCGCGGCCGCGCAGGCCACCGGGTTGCCGCCGAAGGTGCCGCCGAGCCCACCGGGCTGCGCGGCATCCATGATCTCGGCGCGGCCGGTGACGCCGGCGAGCGGCAGGCCGCCCGCGATGCCCTTGGCAGAGAGCACGAGGTCGGGCGTGAGGCCGAAGTGCTCGCTCGCGAAATAGGCGCCCGTGCGTGCCATGCCGGACTGGATCTCGTCGGCGATGAACACGATGCCGTTCGCCGTGCACCACGCCTGGAGGGCGGGGAGGTAGCCGTCTGCCGGGACGATGAACCCGCCTTCGCCCTGGATCGGCTCGACCACCAGGCAGGCGAGGTCGGATGCGCCGACGGTCTTCTCGAGGTACCCGATGGTGCGCGCGGCGGCCGTCGCGCCGTCGAGCCCGTCGTGAAGCGGGTAGGAGTTGGGCGCGCGGTACACGTCGCCGGCGAACGGCCCGAACCCGACCGAGTAGGGCATCGCCTTGAAGTTCATCGCCATCGTGAGGTTGGTGCGCCCGTGGTACGCGTGCTCGAGTACGGCGACGCCCGAGCGACCCGTGAACTTGCGGGCGATCTTGACGCCGTTCTCGACGGCTTCCGCGCCGGAGTTCACGAGGACGGTCTTCTTGGCGAAGTCGCCGGGGGTGTGCTCGGCGAGCAGCTCGGCGACGCGCACGTACTCCTCGTAGGGCGTGATCGTGAAGAGGGTGTGCACGACATCGGCCAGCTGGGCCTGGGCGGCGGCGACGACCGCGTCGTCGGTGTGACCGATGGTGGTCACGCCGATTCCGGCACCGAGGTCGATGAACTGGTTGCCGTCGACGTCGACGAGGATCGCGCCGTGGGCGCGCTGGATGAACACGGGGAGCGCACTCGAGACGCCGTCCGACACGACTCGGCGTCGGCGCTCCTGCAGCTCGATCGACCGCGGTCCGGGGACGGCGGTGACGAGTCGGCGCTCCTGCACGAGCGGCGCTACCGTGGGAGGCGTCAGAGTGTCGGTCATGCGAGCGATTCTAGCCCGTCACCTCTGACAGCCACCGCTGCTGATTCCGAAGCTGTGGCCTGCTCAGAGTGAGGATTCCCATGGATCACCGCCATCATTACGCGGTTTCCGTCGAATGGACGGGTGATCGCGGCAGCGGCACCTCCGGCTACCGGGCCTACGGTCGCGACCACGTCATCCGGGCGGCAGGCAAGCTGCACGAGCTGTCGGGTTCGGCCGACCCCGCGTTCTTCGGCGACCCGGAGCGCTGGAACCCGGAGGAGCTGCTGCTGGCCTCGCTGGCGCAGTGCCACATGCTGAGCTACCTCTATGTGGCGTCCCGCCGCGGCGTCGTGGTGACCGGGTACAGCGACGAGGCCGTCGGTTCGATCGAGCAGACCGCCGACGGCGGCGGCCATTTCACCGAGGCCGTGCTGCGTCCCGTCGTGACGATCTCGTCGGGGGATCCGGCGGATGCGCTCGACGCGCACGCGGAGGCGAACGCGCTGTGCTTCATCGCGTCGTCGGTGAACTTCCCCGTGCGGCACGAGCCGCAGCTGCGGATCGTCGAACAGTAGCCCTACGGGGCGGAGTGGCTGTCGAGGTGCTGGTAGAGCTCCGCGCGCTCCGAGTCGAGGGTCGTCAACTCGGCCACCTTGGCGTTGTAGGCGTCGACATCCGCGTTGAGCGCGAGCCGCTGAGTTTCGAGTGCGTCCTGGCGGGCGATGATCGCCGCGCGTTCGCGGTCGAACTCCGCCTGCGATGAGAACCCGCCGGCATCCGCCCGCTCGTTGAAGGTCGCGATGTCGGCGTTGAGCGCGGCGATACCGGAGTCGTATGCGGCAGACCGGGCCGCGAGGTCGGCGGACGCGGCGTCCAGCTCGGCGCTCAGCTGCTGGATGCGGTCGGTGTAGTCGTCGATCTGCTCGCGGGATGCGGTGTCGAACGCGACGATGCGCTGCCGATCGGTGAACACCTGGGAGTAGTGGCGCTCCAGCTCGGTGGGCAGGGTCGCGTACGAGGTGGCCAGGCGGGAATGCCATTCGTCCGCGTGCTGGGCGGCGGGGTAGGTGTCGACGATGGCGAGCGTCGCATCGTCGGCGGGGAGGGTGGAGACGAAGTCGGCGACGAGCGCATCGACCTCGGTCTCCTCGGCGGGATCCATGCGTTCGTACAGCGCGTGGAGGAGTTCGTGGGCGGAGGTCGACTCCACCGTGCCCGCAAGGCGCTCGTCGGTCACGTCGTAGACGAAGATGCGGCCCCGGTAGTAGCACCCGAGGACCACCTCCGCCTCGACCGGGCAGTGCGTCTCGAACTCGCGTGCGGGCTCGATCTGGGGCCTCGTGGCGAAGAAGATGCGACGGCCTGTCTCGGTGAGGCCGAGATCGTCGGCGAGCTGCTCCACCTCGGAGCTCGGCGGGTCGGTCCACACCACCCACTGGTCGGCGTACGCCTGCCGGCGCGACGCATCCCAGGGCGCTGCGACGATCACTCCCGCGAGCAGGAGCACCGCCAGGGCGGCGAGGATCCACCGGCCCGCGGATCGCCGTTTGCGCCGGGGTCGGTAGTCGGTGGCCGGTCGGCCGATGAGGTCGTCGGTCATGTCGGGCTTCAGAGGAGCGCGAGGGCTTCTTCGAGCACGCCTGCGGCGTCGTCGATGAGCTGATCGCCGATCACGACGCTCGGGAGGAGTCGCAGCACCGAGTCCCACGAACCCGCGTCGAGCGCGATCACCCCGTTGGACACGGCGTGGCGCAGCACCGAGGAGAGCGCTGCCGGGTCGGGGGTCGTCGTCCCCTCCTCCACGAGCTCGATCCCGAACATGGCACCCTTGCCGCGCACCTCGCCGACGACGCCGAAACGCTCGGGCCAGTCGCCGATCCGCGCCCGGAGCGCGCGCTCGACGCGCTGCGCTTCGCCGATCAGGTCGTCGCGTTCGATGATCTCGAACACCTTGAGGGCGGCGGCGGTCGACACCGGGTTGCCGCCGAAGGTTCCGCCGATGCCGCCCGGCTGCACGGCATCCATGATGTCGGCGCGCCCCGTGACGGCCGCCAGGGGGAGCCCGCCGGCGATGCCCTTGCCGCTCGTGACGAGGTCGGGGACGACGCCGTGGTGCTCGATCGAGTACCAGGCACCCGTGCGTGCGATACCGGCCTGGATCTCGTCGGCGACGAACACGATGCCGTTCTCCTCGCAGAAGGTCTTGATCGCCGCGAAGTACCCGGGGGCGGGGATCACGATGCCGCCGTCGCCCTGGATCGGCTCGGCGAAGAAGGCCGCCACCTCGCTCGCGCCGATGTGGGTGCGGATGTAGTCGATCGTCTTCGCCGCCGCCTCCTCGCCGGAGAGGCCGTCGCGGAACGGATACGAGACCGGCACCGAGTACAGCTCACCCGGGAAGGGACCCATCCCGGCGCGTTCCGGCCACGGTCGGTAGGTCATGGCCATGGTGAGGTTGGTGCGCCCGTGGAAGGCGTGGTCGAGGCTGACGATCGCCCGGCGGCCGGTGAACCTGCGGGCGATCTTCACCGCGTTCTCGACCGCCTCCGCGCCCGAGTTCACGAGGATGCTGTGCTTCTCGAAGTCGCCCGGCGTGATGCCGGCGAGCTTCTCGGCGACGCGGACGTAGTTCTCGTACGGGGTGACCGTGAAGAGCGTGTGGGTGAGCTTCGCTGCCTGTTCCGCGATCACCTCGGCGACCTCGGGATGCGCATGGCCGATCGTGGTGACGCCGATCCCGCAGCCGAGGTCGATCAGCTGGTTGCCGTCGACGTCGACCAGGATCGCACCCGAGCCCCGCTCCATGTAGATGTTCGCGAGCGTCCCCGCGCCGCGGGAGACGCTCGCGACGCGACGCTCCTGCAGGGCGAGCGACTTCGGGCCGGGGAGTTCGGTGACGAGCTTGCGCTCCTGGGGCACGCTGAAGGGCATGCTCCGAGTGTAGGTCGGCGCGCGGCGACGTCCTTTGGCCGACGTTCACCTCGCACCAAGGAAATGTGGGGGAGGATGGAGCGTCCCCCACAGCACCGAGGAGTCCGTCGTGCCCCGAATCCTGCCCGTCCTGACCGTCGCCGCGCTCGCGGTCGCCCTTGTGGGCTGTTCGGGCGATGCCGCCCCGGATGCCACCGACACCCCGACCCCGGATGCGCGCGAGTGCGCGGCATCCGGTTCGCTGTCGGACTCGGTGAAGGTGTCGGGGGAGTTCGGCGAACTCCCCACGGTCGACTTCACGGCGCCGCTGGCTCCCGAGGTGACGGAGCGCACGGTCGTGACCGAGGGCGACGGCGAGCCCACGCCCTACGGCGCGGTCGCAAGCGTCGACTACAGCTTCTACAACGCCACCACGGGCGATGTGATCGAATCCACCAACTTCACCGAGGGCGAGGAGGCGGTCTTCGTCATCGATGACACGAAGCTGCTGCCCGGTCTGCTGAAGACCGTCGAGTGCACGCCTGTCGGCTCCCGGGTCGTGGGCGTGGTGCCCGCATCCGACGCGTTCGGAGACCAGGGGCTCGCCGACTTCGACATCGCGGCCGGCGACTCGCTGCTCTTCGTCGTCGACGTCGTCGACGCGGTCACTCGCGCGTGGGGCGAGCCGCAGGACGCCCCTGAGGGCTTCCCCACGGTGGAGCTGGACGACGCGGGCGCCCCGACGGTGACCGTCCCGGACGGCTACGAGCTGCCCACCACGAGCCAGTCGGCCACACTGCTCGCGGGCGACGGCCGCGAGGTGCAGTCCACCGATCAGGTGTACATCCAGTACTACGGCCTCGACGCCGAGACGGGTGAGGTCTTCGATCAGACCTGGGATTCCGCGCCCTACGGCGGAGCCGCGAGCGGCTTCATCCCCGGCTTCACGAACGCGCTCGTCGGCCAGAAGGTCGGCTCGCAGTTCATCGTCGTGATCCCGCCCGCCGAGGGCTACGGCGAGGCCTCTGCCGACAACACGCACGAACTCGCCGGCAAGACGTTGATCTTCGTCGTCGACGTTCTCGCGGCGATCCCCGCCGCCTAGTTCCCTCCTCGCCCGCGAGGGCCCGACCGCCGCTGCGCAGCCATGCGCGGCGGCGGTTCGTGCGTTAACGAGAGCGAAACAGAAAGAGTCTTTACTGGAAAGAACCTTTCCTGTAGCGTTCCGCGAAAGGCGACGGCGGATGTGACCGCCGTCGGCACCCCTTTGTCAGCAACGTCGCTCCAGAGAAGAGGTTCCTCCATGCAACGCCCTCGCACCCGGGTGATCGCCATGATCGCCGCCGGCACCACCGCTCTCGCTCTCTCGCTCACCGCATGCTCTCCGTCCTCCGACGACGGCGCGGACCGCCCGCTGCGGGTCTGGTCCGGATCGATGACCCCCATCAACAACGACTTCAACCCCTTCCACGTCGACACCGCGACGCACCTGACCTTCGGCGCCATCTACGAGCCGCTGTTCTTCTTCAACCAGCTCTCGGCCGACCCGCCCGTGGGCCTCGTCGGTGACAGCTACACCTACAGCGACGACGGCACCGAGCTCACGATCACCATCAAGCCCGACCAGAAGTGGAGCGACGGGAAGCCGCTCACCGCGAAGGACGTCGCCTTCACGTTCGGGTACGGCTCGAACGTCGACCCCGACATGACCTCCATCGAGGCGACCGACGACACCACCGTCGTCATCACCTACTCGACGCCCAAGTTCACGGCGGCCTCGCTCATCCTCGGTTCCACCTGGATCGTCCCGGAGCACATCTGGTCGGGCATCGACGACTTCATGTCGGAGACCAACCAGCAGCCCGTCGGCTCCGGACCGTACAAGCTGAAGTCGTTCACCGACGCCGCCTACACGGTCGAGGCGAACCCGCTGTTCCGTGACGGCGCGCCCGCCGTGACCGAGGTGCAGGACATCGGCATCGACTCGAACCAGTCCTCGGAAGACCTCCTGAAGACCGGCAAGATCGACTGGGTCGGCCAGTTCATCGCCAACCCCGACAACGTCACCTCGAGCGGACGCATCGCAACGATGAACCAGCAGCAGGACCCGACGGTGATCGTCACCTGCGCCGACGAGGCGATGGGATGCGTCGGACCTCAGGTCGACCCCGCGGTGCGCCAGGCGATCAACGTCGCGATCGACCGCTCCACCATCCGTGAGAAGGCGTTCGCCGGGCTCGCCGGCGAGTCCTCGCCCGCGTTCGCCCTGCTGCCGCGCGACGAGAAGTGGGTGAGCGATGCGTCGCTCGCCACGAGCCCGCAGAGCCCGGATGCCGCAGCGGCATCCGAGATCCTCGAAGCAGCCGGGTACACGAAGGACTCCGACGGGTTCTACGGCAAGGACGGCAAGACGATCGAGCTCGACCTCTTCTCGCCGGATGGCTGGACCGACTACAACGACGCGGCCAAGCTCATCAGCGAGCACGCCGCCGACGCCGGCATCCGCATCAACGCGCGGACCGTCTCCGAGGCGGAGTACTGGACCCCGATCGCGAACGGCGACTTCCAGCTGGCCATGTACGGCATCACGCAGTCGCTCGTTCCGGACCCCTTCTCCAACTACGACCAGTACTTCACCACGCTCGCGAGCGCGAAGGTCGGCGAGGAGCCCACGAAGGGCCAGAACTACTCGCGCTACTCGAACCCGATCGTCGACGAGGCCGTGAAGGCGGCGGGGGCGACCCAGGACGAGACCATCAAGAAGGACGCGTACGCCTCCATCCAGGCCGAGATCTCGCGTGACCTGCCCTACATCCCGGTCGTGCTGAACGCATCGCAGTCGTTCTTCAACGTCGCGGACTTCACCGGCTGGCCGAGCGAGAGCGACCTGTACGCGGCGCCGCTGCCGTACCTCTCGACCGCATCCGCCATCGTGCTCACGCACCTGAAGCCGGCGAAGTAGTCCCGATGGCCACGGACCCGTCCCCTTCTGAAACGAGGAGGTGAGCGTGAACTTCTACGTCCGAAGGATCTCCTTCTATCTCGTGACCCTGTGGGCGGCGATCTCGCTCAACTTCCTGCTTCCCCGACTGCTGCCGGGCGACCCGGCGGCGGTCATGCTCGGCAAGCTGCGGCGTGCCAACGGGGGGAGGCCGCTGTCCGAGGAGACGATCAAGACGATCACGTCGATCCTCGGGGCGGAGAAGGGGACGAGTCTGTGGGACCAGTACCTCGCGTACTGGGGCCGGCTGCTGCAGGGCGACCTGGGCGTCTCGTCGACGCGCTATCCGGCTGAGGTGAGCGATCTGATCGCTGCCGCGCTGCCGTGGACCGTGATCCTGGTCGGGGTCGCGACGGTGCTCTCGTTCGCACTCGGCCTCATCGCTGGTGCCTGGGTGGGTTGGCGTCGCGGCACCTGGCTCGACCACCTGGTCCCGGCTACCACCTTCCTGCAGTCGATCCCGTACTTCTGGCTCGCGCTCGTGCTCGTCGCCGTGCTGTCGGTGCAGCTCGGGCTGCTGCCGATCTTCGGCGGGTACGACGTCTTCGAGTTCCCGGCTGGCCCGGAGTGGAGCTGGGCGTTCGTCGCCAGCGCCATCGAGCACGCGATCCTCCCCGCGGCGACGATCGTCATCTCGTCGGTCGGGGGATGGCTGCTCGGGATGCGCAACATGATGGTCCAGACCATGTCGGAGGACTACGTCGTCACGGCCGAGGCGAAGGGCCTCACACCCAGCCGCATCCGCACGCGTTACGCCGGACGCAACGCCGCGATCCCGAGCCTCGCCGGATTCGGCATCGCCCTCGGCTTCGTGGTGGCCGGTTCGATCGTGACCGAGCAGGTGTTCAGCTACCCGGGCATCGGGAAGCTCATGATCCAGGCGGTTCAGGGTCTCGACTACGCCCTGATGCAGGGCGTGTTCCTCGTGATCACGCTCACGGTGCTCGCCGCCAACTTCGTGATGGAGCTCATCTACGGCTTCATCGACCCGAGAGTGAGAACCCGTGGCTGACCCGCGCCTCTCCAGCCCGCAGGCCGAACCGCTGCCGACCTCGGCGGTGGCCACCGAGCGGATGGTTCGCGCTGCCCGCGTGCGCACCTTGTTGCCGAGCATGTCGGGCAAGCTGCTGACGGGGCTCATCATCGTCGGCATCATCACGGCCTTCGGTCTGATCGCACCATCCTTCGTGCAGGATCCGCGCGACTCGAGCAACCCGGCCCTCCTGCCACCCAGCCCGGAGCACCTGCTGGGCACGACGAAGCTCGGCTACGACGTGTTCGCCCAGCTCGCGTGGGGCACGCAGGGCTCGCTCTTCGTGGGACTCGTCGCGGGAACCGTGTCGCTGTTGCTCGCAATCGTCTTCGGCGTGCTCGCGGGCTACTTCGGCGGTGTGCTGGATGAGGTGCTCACCCTCGTCACGAACATCATGCTCGTGATCCCGGGTCTTCCCCTCGTGATGGTGATCGCCGCCTACGTACAGCACACGGAAGGGCTCGGCCCCCTCGCACGCAGCTCCCTGCTGGTGGCGCTGGTGCTGGGGATCACCGGATGGGCGGGCTCGGCCGTCGTGCTGCGCGCGACGTCGCGCTCGCTGCGCACCCGCGACTACGTGGCCGCGTCGCGCGTCGCGGGAGAGAAGCCGCTGCGGATCATCTTCGTCGAGATCCTGCCGAACCTGGTGCCCCTGCTCGCCGCCCAGCTCATCTTCGGCGTCATCTTCGCCGTGCTCGGAGAGGCCGGTCTGTCGTACCTGGGGCTCGGCCCTACCGGGTCCATCACGCTCGGCACGATGCTCAACGACGCTCAGACCGGTCAGGCGGTCGGCAGCGGCGCGTGGTGGTGGTTCGTGCCGCCGGGCGCGGTCATCGCGTTGCTCGGCGCGGGCCTCTCGCTCATCAACTTCGCGATCGACGAAGTGGTCAACCCGAAGCTGCGGATCGCGCCCCAGGCCGCCCGCAGTCAGCGCAAGGCTCGCAAGGCCGGGCGCGGGATCGCCGACGATGGAGCGTTCGCATGAGCGGCCGGCCCGTGCTGACCGCGCGCGACATCTCGATCGAGTACGAGGTCGATCCGCCCGTGAAGGCGGTGCAGGACGTGTCGCTGACGCTGCATCGTGGCGAGATCCTCGGTCTCGCGGGGGAGTCGGGCTGCGGCAAGACGACGCTCGCCTACGGCCTCAACCGGCTGTTGAAGGCGCCCGCCCTGCAGACCTCGGGGGAGATCGTCTTCCACGACCGGGACGGTGACGACATCGACGTCGTCGGGCTCTCCGGCGACGGGTTGCGGCGCTACCGCTGGGACAAGGTCTCGATGGTCTTCCAGGGCTCGATGAACTCGCTCAACCCGGTGATGAGCGTCAAGGCGCAGCTGGACGACGTGTTCCGCACCCATCGCCCCGGGATGCCGCGGGCCGAGCGGGCGCGTCGAAGCGCGGAGCTGCTCGGGCTGGTCGGCGTCGACCCGTCGCGTCTCACCGCCTTCCCGCATGAGCTCTCCGGTGGGATGCGTCAGCGCGTGATGATCGCGATGGCGCTCGCGCTCGACCCCCAGGTGATGATCATGGATGAGCCCACCACGGCACTCGACGTGGTCGTGCAGCGCGGCATCATCCGCGAGATCATGCGGCTGCGGGAGCGGCTCGGGTTCGCTGTGATCTTCATCACGCACGATCTGCCGCTGCTCATCGAGATCAGCGACCGGATCGCGGTCATGCTCGAGGGTCGCATCGTGGAACTCGGCGACGCGGAGCGCATCTACCGCGAACCCGAGCACGCCTACACGAAGCGTCTGCTCGCGAGCTTCCCGAGCCTCCGCGGAGATCGAGGCGGTTTCGTGCGGCGTCGTGACGAGCAGGAGGGGGCGAGCGCATGACCGACCGCACAGAGATGGCGGGATCCGGGCTCGAGGCCCGGAACCTGGTTCGCGACTACCGCATCCGCCGAGGGTTTCGCAGCACCACCCTGCACGCGGTGGCGGATGTGTCGTTCACGATCGAGCCGGGTCGCACGGTCGCTCTGGTGGGCGAGAGCGGCTCGGGCAAGTCGACCGTGGCGCGCATCCTCGCTCGGCTCGAGTCGACGACGTCGGGCGGCGTGCTGCTCGACGGTCATCCCGCGCCCACGAGGGGCGCTCAGCTGGACCGCTACCGTTCGCGCGTCCAGATGGTGTTCCAGGACCCGTTCGCGTCGCTGAACCCGTTCCACACGATCCTCCATCACGTGGAGCGGCCGCTGCGCATCCACAACCCGCGGATGCGTGGGGCCGAGATCCGGGATCGCGCGCACGAGCTGCTCGAGCGCGTTCAGCTGACGCCGTCGACGAGGTTCGCCGAGCGGCGCCCGCACGAGCTCTCGGGCGGTCAGCGTCAGCGGGTCGCGATCGCGCGGGCGCTCGCTCCGGGTGCGACGTACATCATCGCCGACGAGCCGGTCTCGATGCTCGACGTGTCGATCCGTCTCGGCGTGCTGAACCTGCTCGCCGAGCTCCAGCGCAGCGAAGGTCTCGGAGTGCTGTACATCACCCACGACCTCGCCACCGCACGACACTTCTCTGATGAGATCCTCGTGATGTACCGCGGGGAGATCGTGGAGCGCGGCGACGCCGACACGGTCATCCTCGATCCTCAGCACGCGTACACGCGGACGCTGCTGGATGCGGCCGCAGATCCGGATCGACTCGGGCAGTTGCGCGAGGAGGTCAGGAAGGGCGGCTGACCGCCGCCGTCCACCTGACCGCATCGAAAGAGACGACTCATGACCCAGATCGATCCCGGCAACGCCGCCTGGCTGCGCGCGCACAACGACCGCACGGCGTTCCGCCTGCTCCTGGAGCACGGTCCGCTCACGCGCGCCCAGCTCGGGGAGCTGTCGGGCATGTCGAAGCCGACCGCGTCGCAGATGCTGGCGCGCCTGGAGAGGGCGCAGCTCGTCCACGCGGTGGGGGAGGCGTCCGGCAGTCGCGGCCCCGCAGCCGTCAGCTACGGCGTGCGCACCGACCGCAGCGCCGGCGTTGCCGTGAGCATGCTCGCCGACTCGCTGCAGTGCGCGCTCGTCGACGCGACCGGGGCGGAGTTCCCGATCGTCGAGGTGCCGCTCGCGGGAGGCGCCAGGGGTCCCGAGGAGGACATCCGGCGGGCGATCGAGGCGGCGTGCGCATCGGCGGATGCCGCGGTGTCGACCGTCGAGGTCGTCACGGTGGGCGTGCAGGCGGCGGTCTGGCAGGAGCGCGACTCGCTCTCGCTCACCAACACCCTCCCCGGTTGGCCGCCGAGCGGGGCGAACGATCGCATCGAGTCGGCGCTGCGTGTGCGCGCGACGATCGAGAACGACGTCAATCTCGCCGCGATGGCGGAGCGGGCCAGCGGCGTCGCCCGCGAGGCGAGTTCGTTCGTCCTGCTGTGGCTCGGCGACGGCATCGGTGCCGGGGTCGACCTCGGCGGCGCCATCCTGCGAGGCGTCTCGGGGAGTGCGGGTGAGATCGGCTACCTCTCGCTGCCTTCCGACGCCCGGGCCGGCGGCATCGACGCCACGGACCTGCTCGGCGGGCCGGCGATCGCCGCGATCCTCGGCCTGCCGGAGTCCGGCTACGCCGAGGCGATCGGGCGTCTCTCGGGCGACGCCGACGCGCTCGAGGTCGTCGCGGGGCGGATCGCCGGTGCCATCGACCCCGTTCTCGCCGTGCTCGATCCGTCGATGGTCGTGCTCGGAGGTCCCACCGGCGTCGCGGGCGGCGATGCGCTCGCCGAGCTCGTCGAGCGTCGCATCGACCGCGAGGCGCACCCCGTTCTCGCGGTCCGTGCGAGCAGCACGGGATCGTCGGCCGTGCTGCTCGGCGCCCGGCAGCTTCTCGTGGGTCAGATCCGCGAGCGACTCGAGGCCTGCATCATCGCGGGCTGACCACCACCCAACAGACAGGAAGACATCATGAAGCTCGCCATCGTCGGAGGGGGCTCCACGTACACCCCGGAGCTCATCGACGGGTTCGCGCGGTTGCGCGACCGGTTGCCGCTCGACGAGATCGTGCTCGTCGATGTCGACCCGGCGCGGCTCGAGCTGGTCGCGGGGATCTCCCGCAGGATGCTGGAGCGTGCGGGCCACCCCGCGCGGCTGGTGGCCACGACCGACCTGGTCGCGGGCGTGTCCGACGCCGACGGGGTGCTCATCCAGCTGCGGGTGGGCGGTCAGGACGCGCGGCATGCGGATGAGACCTGGCCCCACGAGGTCGACTGCATCGGCCAGGAGACGACGGGCCCCGGTGGCCTGGCGAAGGCGCTGCGCACCGTGCCGGTGGTGTTGCGGATCGCCGACGTCGTGCGTCAGCATGCCAAGCCCGACGCCTGGATCGTCGACTTCGCCAATCCGGTGGGCATCGTGACGCGCGCCCTCCTGGAGGCGGGGCATCGGGCCGTCGGCCTCTGCAACGTCGCCATCGGATTCCAGCGACGGTTCGCGGGTGTGCTGGGCGTCGAGCCCGACCAGGTGCGGTTGGGGCATGTCGGACTGAATCACCTGACGTGGGAGCGCGGCGTGACGGTCGACGGGGTGGACCGTCTGCCCGGACTGCTCGAGTCCCGGCTCGGCGAGCTGGCCGAGGAGGTCGAGCTCCCGGCGCAGCTGCTCGCTCAGCTGGAGGCCGTGCCCTCGTACTACCTGCGGTACTACTACGCCCACGACGAGGTGCTGCGCGAGCAGCTCGCCGAGACCTCGCGCGCCCATCAGGTGCGTGCCATCGAACAGGAGCTGCTGCGCATCTACGCCGACCCGACGGTCGACGAGAAGCCCGAGATCCTCGAGCGCCGTGGAGGCGCGTTCTACTCCGAAGCGGCGATCGAGCTGCTCGTGGCCATCCAGGGCGGGGATCCGGTTCCCCGTGTCGTGAATCTGCGCAATGACGGCGTGCTCGACTTCCTGCCCGACGACCATGTCATCGAGGTGCCCGCGCACTACCGCGACGGTCGTTTCGTGGCGGAGCCGGTCGAGGCCCTTCCGGATGACGTGCGCGGCCTCATCGCGGCCGTCGCGGGCTACGAACGGCTGGCGCTCGACGCGGCCGTCCACGGCGGCACGGACCGCGTCCTGCGGGCGATGCGCGCGCATCCGCTCGTGCTGCAGCACGAACGCGCCGAGAAACTCACCGACCTGCTGCTGGCGGAGAACGCCCGATTCCTGGAGTGGGCGTGAACGGCCGGAACCCCGGGCCAGGCGGGTCCCGTTTCGTCGTCGCGGTCGATGGCGGCGGGTCGAAGACCGACGCCGTGCTGCTCGATCTGGACGGCCGCGTCGTGGCACGCTCGCGCGCGCGGGGTTCCAGTCCGCAGATCGACGGGCTCGAAAGCTCGGTCCGCACCGTGGACGGTGCCATCGGCGAGGTGCTGGAGGGGCGCCTGCCGGCCGATGTGGTGCAGGTGAGCCTCTACATGTCGGGTCTCGATCTCCCCGCCGAGATCGAGGCGTACCGTGCCGCGATCGCCGGCCTGCCCTGGGCCGTCGACGGCATCGTCGTCGAGAACGATCTGCACGCCCTGTTGCGTGCAGGGGCGGACGAGCCCGACGCGGTGGCCATCGTGTGCGGCACGGGCATGAACGCGATCGGTGTCCGGGGGGATGGGGCACAGGTGCGATTCCCTGCGCTCGGGGGCATATCGGGAGACTGGGGCGGCGGGTCGAGCCTCGGCGGCGAGGTGCTCTGGAACGCAGCACGCGCGGCCGACGGCCGTGGCCCGTGGACGTCCTTGCACCCGATGCTGCTCGACGCGTTCGGGGCCGAGAGCCTCGACGACATCATCGAGGACCTTCATTTCGGGCGCCGATCGGAGACGACGCTGGCATCCCTCGCACCCCTGGTGTTCGCCGCGGCGGAGGCGGGCGACGCGGTCGCGGTCGGCATCGTCGACAGGCAGGCCGATGAGGTGCTCGCCTACACCCGCGCCTGCCTCACGCGCCTGGACCTGCTCGAGCGGGCGGTCCCGGTCGTCGTCGGCGGCGGGGTCGCGCGCTCGCGCAATCCCTTGCTGGTCGATCGTGTCACCGAAGGGCTCTCTCTCATGGCGCCTCTGGCACAGCTGCGCATCGTGGATGCTGCTCCCGTGCTCGGCGCGGGCCTTCTCGCGCTCGCGTCGGCGGGGGCGTCGGCTCAGGCGATCGAGCGCGCGCGGGAGGAGCTCGGCACCGACGCCGTGGTGGCGCTGCACGGATAGGCTCGGCGCATGAGCCGCCGCCGTGTCGTCGTCCTCGGGTCCACCGGATCGGTCGGAGTCCAGGCTCTCGAGGTGATCGCCGCCCATCCCGACCGTTTCGAGCTCGTCGGGCTCGCGGCGGGGCGCAACGGCGACGCCCTCGCCCGGCAGGCGGCCGAGGCCGGCGTCGCGCGGACCGCTCTCGGCATCGACAAGGCCGTGAGACTGGTGCGCGAGGTCGAGGCGGATGTCGTGGTGAACAGCATCACCGGCTCGGTCGGTCTGGCGGCGACGCTGGCGGTGCTCGAGACGGGGGCCACGCTCGCGCTCGCCAACAAGGAGAGCCTGATCGTGGGCGGCGACCTCGTGCTCGCGGCCGCAGCTCCCGGCCAGCTCGTCCCGGTCGACTCGGAGCATTCGGCGCTCGCCCAGGCGCTTCGCGCGGGGACGCACGGCGAGGTGCGCCGGCTCGTCGTCACCGCATCCGGAGGCCCCTTCCGCGGCCGCACCCGCGAGCGGCTCGCCGATGTCACCCCGGAGGATGCGCTCGCGCATCCGACCTGGGACATGGGGCGTGTCATCACCACCAACTCGGCGACCCTCGTCAACAAGGGGCTCGAGGTGATCGAGGCGCACCTGCTCTTCGACATCCCGTACGACCGCATCGACGTCGTCGTGCACCCGCAGTCGATCGTGCACTCGATGGTCGAGTTCGTCGACGGCTCGACGATCGCGCAGGCGTCGCCCCCCGACATGCGGCTGCCCGTCTCGCTCGCCCTCGACTGGCCGCAGCGGGTGCCGGGGGTGGGCGTCCCGATCGACTGGACGCGCGCGCAGCAGTGGACCTTCGAACCCCTCGACGAGGAGGCGTTCCCCGCGGTGGCGCTGGCCCGCCACGTGGGCGAGCTGGGGGGCACCTTCCCGGCCGTCTACAACGCGGCGAACGAGCAGGCGGTCGACGCCTTCCACGCGCGCCGGGTGCCGTTCCTCGGCATCGTCGAGACCATCCGGCGGGTGGTCGATGCCCACGTTCCCGGTGAGCCGACCCTGCAGGGCGTGCTCGAGGCCGAGAGCTGGGCTCGGGATGAGGCCGACCGGCTCCTCGCCGGGGGCGTGAACGGGTGAGACTCCGGGGACTGGCTGCCGGCGTCGCGATCGTGTCGCTGTCCGCGGGCCTCACGGTGGTCGGTTTCGCCCTTCCGGCATCCGCCTGCGCATGCGGCGCGCCGACTCCACCTGACGGAGTGCGGGTGACGGTGGGCCAGGAGCAGGCGCTCGTGAGCATCTCGGGCGGTGTGGAGCGCATCGATCTGGTGCTCGACATGCTCGCCGACGGAGCAGAGACCGGCCTCGTCCTCCCGACGCCGACGCCCGCGACGGTGAGTCTCGGCGATCCCGAGCTCTTCGAGGCGCTCGACCGCCAGACGGCGCCCGAGGTCGTGGTGCATCAGGACTGGTGGGGTGGCATGGGCGACGGGTCCGCGGGCGGCGCGCCGCCGACGGTCCTGTCGGAGGTCGACCTGGGGCCCGTGCAGGCCGTCACGCTGGCGGCGTCGGATGCGGACGGCCTGCGGGACTGGCTCGACCAGAACGGATACTCCATCGCTCCTGCCGTGCAGAGTCTCCTCGGCGACTACGTCGAGCGCGGCTGGTCGTTCGCCGCACTGAAGCTCACCGGCGAGCAGACTCTCGACGGCCAGCTCGACCCCGTGCGTTTCGAGTTCGCCACGGATGCGCCGGTGTACCCGCTTCTGCTCTCGCAGGCGGCCTCCGGTCCGCAGTCGGTGCGGCTCTACCTGGTGGGCGACGAGCGGATGGAGGCGGCGTTCCCGGATGGCGCGGGACTGCCGGGCGACGTCGTGTGGGCCGGCCCCCTCGACGAGCCCGAACTCATGCCGCTCGGTGCATACCTCACCGTCGTCGAGGCCTATTTCTTCGATCCGGCTGCGCAGATCACCGGCGACCTCGACATCCGCTCGACCGGCGGCCGCAGCGACTATGCGCCGGTGACCGAACGCACCGAGTACGTGCGGCTGGGTGGCATTCCTCTCGGCGTCGTCCTGCTCGGCACGGGCGCGCTCTTCGCCGCGATCCTCGTCGTCGTGGTGCTCGGAGCAGTCGCGCGCGCGAGGCGCTCGTGACTGCTGAACGACGTTCAGGACGCGCCAGGGCTGCGCTCGGCCCGCTCCCAGCGGTCCTGCCCTAACCTGACGCCGTGGATACCGTCCTCCTCTACGTGCTCGGCGTGCTGGTCGTCGCCGTCGGGCTCGCGCTCTCGATCGGTCTCCACGAGCTCGGGCACCTGTTGCCCGCCAAGCTCTTCGGGGTGAAGGTCGCCCAGTACATGATCGGCTTCGGGCCGACCCTCTGGTCGCGCAAGAAGGGCGAGACCGAGTACGGATTCAAGGCCCTCCCGCTCGGCGGCTACATCTCGATGGCGGGCATGTATCCGCCCGCGAAGGAAGGCGGTGCCGCGCGCACCGCCAGCACCGGCTTCCTCGACACGCTCGCGCAGGACGCGCGCGACCAGTCCGCCGAGACCATCGGCGAGGGCGAGGAGAACCGGGTCTTCTACAAGCTGCCCGTGCACAAGCGGATCGTGATCATGCTGGGTGGCCCCGTGATGAACCTGCTCATCGCGATCGTGCTGTACGGCGTGGTGCTCTGCGGATTCGGTGTCGCGCAGTACTCGACCACCCTCGGAATCGTCAACGAGTGCGTGGCGACGAGCGCCGAGCAGACGGAGTGCGCGGCATCCGACCCCGCCTCCCCGGGAGCCGCGGGCGGCCTCCGCCCGGGGGACCGCTTGGTGTCGATCGGCGGCACCGAGATCACGAACTGGGATCAGGCTTCCGAGATCATCCGCGCGAACCCGGACGAGACCCTCACGTGGGTGGTCGAACGCGACGGCGAGCAGGTCACGCTCGCGGTGACGCCGATGCTCAGCGAGCGGCCGGTCTACGACGAGAACGACCAGGTCGTGATCGGGTCCGACGGGAAGCCCGTCACCCAGGAGGTCGGATTCGTGGGCATCTCGCCCGCCACCGAGAAGGTGCAGCAGCCCGTCACGGCCGTGCTGCCCGCCGTCTGGGACAACTCGGTACGGGTGGGAGAGATCATCCTCTCGCTGCCGCAACGGCTCGTGCAGGTGGCTCAGGCGGCGTTCGGCGGCGAGGAGCGCGACCCGAACGGGCCGATCAGCGTGGTCGGCGTCGGACGGCTCGCGGGGGAGATCACCGCCCTCGACTCGGCGCCCGTCGCGGACCGCGCGGCGACGCTCATCCAGATGCTCGCAGCCCTCAATGTGGCCCTCTTCGTGTTCAACCTCATCCCGCTGCTGCCGCTCGACGGCGGCCACGTGGCGGGCGCGCTGTGGGAGGGGCTTCGTCGACGGCTCGCGAAGCTGCGCGGCAGGCCGGACCCCGGTCCGGTCGACATCGCCCGCCTCATCCCGTTGACGATGGTGATCGTCGCCGTGCTCGGGCTCTCGAGCGCTCTGCTGATCTACGCCGACATCGTCAATCCGGTCACCCTGCAGTAGCTCTCGCGCGTCGACGGTGGTCGATGCGAGGATGCCGCCATGGCCGACGACATCCGGGTAGCGCCCGCCAACGAGGTGAGCTGGGACGAGCTGCAGACCGTCTTCGGGGAGCGCGGCGAGGCCGCCAGGTGCCAGTGCCAGTGGTTCCTGATGCGCGACAAGGAGTTCTCGCACACCCCGAGGGAGGTGCTCGCCGACCGGCTCCGCGAGCAGACGTCGTGCGGGCATCCGTCGGCGGCGACGACGAGCGGTCTCGTCGCATACCTCGACGATGAGCCCGTGGGCTGGTGCGCGGTCGAGCCGCGTTCCCACTACGTCCGGCTCGCTCGCACCCGCGTGCCGTGGGCCGGCCGCGACGAGGACCCGGCAGACGACGGCGTGTGGGCGATCGTGTGCTTCGCCGTGCGCACCGGATTCCGTCGGCAGGGGGTGAGCACCGCGATGGCCGTCGCGGCGGTCGAGTTCGCTCGCTCGCGTGGGGCGCGTGCCGTCGAGGGCTACCCGAAGGAGCTCGCGCCGGGCAAGCAGGAGATCTGGGGCGAGCTGTATGTCGGAACGCCGTCGATGTTCGAGGCGGCGGGGATGCGGGTGGTCTCGCGTCCCACCCTCCGTCGCCTGGTGATGCGGCGCGACTTCTAGGCCCCCAGCTCGGCGAGGCGTGCCGCCTGGTGCCGGTGGCCGACCGTCTCGAACCCGATGATGATGACGACCGGGGCCAGCACGACGAGGCTCAGCCACACGCTGAGCGGTGCGCCCGAACCCGCGGCGAACACCGAGATCACCAGGATCCCGAGCGCACCGCCGAACAGCAGCACGTGGAACGGGTCGAACGCGCCGATGAGGATCGAGTAGAGGGCGAAGAACGCGAGGAGCAGCACGAACACGGGGATCACGACGGCGCACGCGATCGAGACGGGGTCGAGGTGGGACTCGCCGGCCGTCGACATGGCCACGACGTCGAGTCCGGCACCCGTGGCCACCAGAGCGCCGAAGACGACGATGTGGCCGTAGCCCCAGACGAACCCGCGCCCGCGGAAGCGTTCGAGGAGTCTGCCGGACGGCAGCATGAAGTACACCCACCAGAGGGCGAACGCGAGCGCCGTCCCGGCGAATCCGACGACCGCCGCATCGACCGTCCAGTCCGATGCATGCACGATCGCGCTGATCGTGGTCGCGGTTCCGAGGATCACCTCGCCGAGGGTGATGATGACCAGCAGCGAGTACCGCTCGGCGATGTGGTGGGGGTGCCAGGGGGTGCCGCCGACCTTCCGCTCGGCGACGATGGGGCCGGCCGTCTCGATCAGGTAGAGCGGGATGGCCAGCAGCAGCCCCGTCGTCAGGGGCAGTGGAGCGATCGCGGTCGCGATCCAGCCGAGCTGGGCGACGAAGAGGGAGACCGCGAACACGAGGGCGGTTCGGCGGTGCACCGGATCCTGCACGGCCACGCGGATCCAGAGTGCGAGCATGCCCAGACGCATCACCACGTAGCCCGCCACGACGACGGTGTTGTCCAGCTCGCCGTGCTCGATGCTCGTGAACACCTCCTGCACGCCCACGCTCAGGATGAGGACGCCCACCATCTGCACGAGCGTCATCACCCGCACGTACCAGTCGTCGGTGTCGAACGCCGACGCCCACCAGGCGTAGTTGATCCACGCCCAGCTCACCGCGAACGTCGAGAAGGCGAAGGCGAGCAGGCCGCTCGCCGCGTGGCCTTCTGCGATCGCGTGGGCCAGCTGCACCGACGTGGCTCCGAACGCGATCACGAATGTCAGGTCGTACAGCAGCTCGAGCGGGCTGGCTGCGCGGTGCGGCTCGTTCGGGTCGCGGCCCGTCAGCGGCCGAAGGCGGTGGTGGAGGGGCGCGCGGGTCGTCACGGCGCGAGAATAGCGCGCAGCAACCCTGCGGCGCGTACCCCGGCGCCGCTCAGTCGGCGGTTCTAAGCTGGGCGGGTGCCTGCAGTGAATATCGGGATGCCACGTTCCTCCGAGCGGGGGGCCGCCCCGGAGGTCCTCGCCCCCCGGCGCAAGTCCCGCCAGATCAGGGTGGGCAAGGTGCTGGTCGGGGGAGACGCCCCGGTCAGCGTGCAGTCGATGACCACGACACCCACCACGAACATCAACGCGACCCTGCAGCAGATCGCCGAGCTCACCGCATCCGGATGCGACATCGTGCGCGTCGCCGTGCCCAGCCAGGACGACGCGGATGTGCTGCACATCATCGCGAAGAAGAGCCAGATCCCGGTCATCGCCGACATCCACTTCCAGCCGAAGTACGTCTTCCAGGCGATCGACGCGGGGTGCGCCGCCGTGCGCGTGAACCCGGGCAACATCCGCAAGTTCGACGACCAGGTCGGTGCGATCGCGGAGGCCGCCAAGGATGCGGGCGTGAGCCTGCGCATCGGCGTGAACGCGGGTTCGCTCGACCCCCGTCTGCTCGAGAAGTACGGCAAGGCCACCCCGGAAGCGCTCATGGAGAGCGCGGTCTGGGAGGCGAGCCTCTTCGAGGAGCACGACTTCCACGACTTCAAGATCTCGGTGAAGCACAACGACCCGATCGTGATGGTGAAGGCCTACCGGCTGCTCGCCGAGCGCGGCGACTGGCCGCTGCACCTCGGCGTCACCGAGGCGGGGCCCGAGTTCCAGGGCACCATCAAGTCGGCGACCGCGTTCGGCATCCTGCTCTCGGAGGGCATCGGCGACACCATCCGCGTCTCCCTGTCGGCGCCTCCCGCGCAGGAGGTGAAGGTGGGGCTGCAGATCCTGCAGTCGCTGAACCTGCGGGAGCGCAAGCTCGAGATCGTCTCCTGCCCCTCGTGCGGGCGTGCGCAGGTGGACGTGTACACGCTCGCGAACGACGTCACGGCAGGCCTCGAGGGCATGACCGTGCCGCTGCGGGTTGCCGTGATGGGATGCGTCGTGAACGGCCCGGGAGAGGCCCGCGAGGCCGACCTGGGTGTCGCGTCCGGCAATGGAAAGGGCCAGATCTTCGTGAAGGGCGAGGTCATCAAGACCGTGCCCGAGTCGGAGATCGTCGCGACTCTCATCGCCGAAGCGAACCGCCTCGCCGACGAGATGGGTGCCGACGCACCCGTCGGTGCGCCCGAGGTCGTCACGAGCTGAGCATCGATCGGATAACGACGGCGTGGTGAGGGTTCGTCGCCCAATATCCTGACCGCATGCAGCTGACTAGGGTGCACGCCGCAGGGGTCGCGATGATTCTCCTGTGCGTGATGACGGGGTGCGCTGGCGGGCCGGCGTCGCCGCAGTCGACGCCGACTCCGAGCGCGACGGAGACCGAAGCGCCGACACCCCGCGCGGCGGCCCCCGCTTTCGACGGCGACTGCTCGGCCGCGATGTCCGACTCCGAGGCCGCGGCGGCGTCCGGCACCGCGACAGCGACGTTCTCCTCCGATTGGGTCCCGGCCGTCACCGCCGGCGGCATCCTGTGCCGTTGGGACATCGGCAACTGGGGGACGTTCGATCTCACCGTGTACCCGATCGAAGTCGTTCCCGCGCACATCGTGGCCGACTATGCGACCGCCGGATGCAACCCCGACGCGGCCGATGAGACCGGCATCTGCTCCTCCGCCCTGAGCACTCCGGCGGCATGGATCATGATCGAACGCGTCGGAGGGGGTGAGGTCTTGACCGAGGTTCCCGCGGGATTCCCGGAAGCGCTTCGTCTCATCGCCACGCGGTTGGAGGCGGCCGGTGAGCCGGCACCCGCCGAGCGCGCGGACACGTGGTGGGGCGACGTCGACTGCGGCCCCTTCGCTGCCGAGGTCGCCGTCGCCGAGCGCCTCGGATCCGACTTCGAGGAGGGGTACCCCGGGGACGGGATGCCTCACATCGCGACTGTCATCGCCGAAGAGTCCGGATTCGTGCCGTCCTGCCAGTGGTACGGCTACCCCGATGGCTGGGGCGCGACAGCGGGCGTGACCATGTATCCCGGCGGCGCGCCGCTGTGGGACGCACTGGCCGCCGAGGTGACAGGAGGCGTCGTCGTGGACGTCGCGGGTGCGGAGAACGCGATCGCCTGGAAGGTACCGTCGGATGCGGCGACTACACCCAGTGAAGGGGTGCTCCTCACCGACGGGGTGAACATCGCTCGCCTGTACCTGGAGGGCAGCGCGGTCGACGCCCCGGCGTTCGCCGCGCAGGTGCTGGCTGCCCTCGCCCGCTGAACGTCCCAGCGAAATCGTTGGGTGGCGACGCCGGTAGCGGGATCAATACCGTGTCAGCCATGGTCGCTCGATGCATTGCCGCTGTCGCTGTCGTCTGCGGGATCGCGTCAGCGCTCGCGGGATGCGCAGCCTTCGCACCCGAGCGATCGCAGACCTGCGTGAGCTGGGTCGACTTCGAGGACGCGCAGGCGATGTTCGACGACGCGACCCTGGTCGTAGCGGGCATCGCCGATCCCGCCGACGGGACCATCGAGCTGCTCTCGGGGCCAGGGGAGCGTCACCGGTTCCAGGTGGATGCGGTCTACAAGGGCGACTTCGACGGCGACGAGCTGTGGGCGGCCGCACCGCGCGACTATTGCGTCGCCGAGCCGCCGCAGCCCGCGGAGGATCCCATCCCGGCGGGCGAGCGCGTCATCCTGTTCCTCCATCCGGCGAGTGCCGAGCCGGTGCCGGCCGGCGACGAGCCCGACCCGAGGGATGCCGAAGCATGGTCGACGATGACTCCCATGGATGGCGTGGTCGACTTCCCCGAGGGAGCGACGCTGCCGTTCGCGGGCTGACGAGACCGCCCGCCATCGCTCGTTAGGCTATGACCCGTGCCCACCCGTCTCAGCCAGCTCTTCGTCCGCACCCTCCGCGAGGACCCCGTCGACGCCGAGGTGACCAGCCACCGGCTGCTCGTCCGCGCCGGCTACATCCGTCGCCAGGCACCGGGTGTGTTCGCGTGGCTGCCGCTCGGCCTGAAGGTGCGGGCCAACATCGAGCGCGTCGTGCGCGAGGAGATGGCCGCTGCCGGTGCACAGGAGGTGCTGTTCCCCGCACTGCTGCCCCGGGAGCCCTATGAGGCGACCGGTCGGTGGGAGGAGTACGGCGACGGCATCTTCCGCCTGAAGGACCGCAAGGGCGCCGACTACCTGCTCGCGCCCACCCACGAGGAGGTCTTCACGCTGCTCGTGAAAGACCTGTACTCCTCCTACAAGGACCTGCCGCTCACCATCTTCCAGATCCAGGACAAGTACCGCGATGAGGCCCGTCCCCGCGCGGGGCTCCTGCGCGGGCGCGAATTCTCCATGAAGGACGCCTACTCCTTCGATTACACCGATGCGGGCCTCGACGTCTCCTACCAGGCCCAGCGTGACGCCTACGAGCGCATCTTCGCGCGCCTCGGGCTCGACTACGTGATCGTTCAGGCGGATGCGGGGGCCATGGGCGGATCCCGCTCGGAGGAGTTCCTGCACCCCACCCCGATCGGCGAGGACACCTTCGTGCGCTCTGCCGGCGGCTACGCGGCCAACGTCGAGGCGTTCACGACGGTCGTGCCGGATGCCGTGCCGATCGAGGGTCAGCCTGCGGC